>ERZ1739169.102-NODE-102-length-25082-cov-28.458225_pt1 | contig 25082 bp, 34 predicted proteins | sample MGYA00581756_ERZ1739169 | MGnify/ENA primary metagenome ERZ1739169 (study PRJEB40789, sample SAMEA7425667) | Salamandra salamandra | biome: salamander skin | place: Germany | collected 2020-03 | study: cvxcv | reverse complement strand
AGGGCCGAAGTCGAGAAGCTAATGACGGACAATGCGATCCAGCCGCAGTCCCATTGGATGAACTGTCGCAACCTGTCGGAGGTCGTCGGCAAGACAAGTCTCGCCGCCGTCGCCTCTACGGAAGTCACCCGCGAGGTCGTCGGCGGCTGACCGGCCTTATCGCATCGACGTTTGGTTGGTCGTGATGACCCGGATGAACTTCCCGTCCGCATCGAACAGGAGAGCCGCTGACCGAGCATCGGCGGTTCCCCACGCGGTGCCAGTGGAGTGCAGCCACATCAACTGCGTCTGACCGTTCGGCAACGTCGTGCGGCTATTCGGCTGACCCAAACGGGCGATCACGTCCGTCATCGGGGTTCCAGCCGCGATCTGATCCACGGCCGCAGTATCATAGTTTGTGCCGACAGAGACGCATCCACCTGTCGCGGCCGAGAGCGTGAGAGCCGCAATGGCTGTCGCAAGCTTCTTCATCGTCATTACTCCTGATCTGCGAAATCTTTACCCATCACGGCCTCAAGCGACAGGCCCGCATCGTTGACGGCTTTAAGGAAGCCGAGGCCGCACAGCATTGTCCCAGCCTGTGATCGCTCTGACGCCTGACGGGCCTCGGCTACCGCCGAAGGACGCATGTCGCCATTGAGGACATCAGCCATCTGACTGAACGCTGACGACTTCGCGTAGTATGCATTCCGGCAAGTGGTGAGAGCTTCAGTGAAAGCTTCACGCTTCTGCGACGGAATTTCTGTCGGCGCCCGAAGCCGACCGATGTTGGTGGCAGTCTCGCCGCAAATGCGATTGGCCGCGTTGGCGAGATCATACGCCTCATAGATGCTCGCCCCACGGCGGCCGAGGTAGTCGGCGAGGTTCTTTCCCGTCGTGTCACAAGGCGAAGCCTGTGCCGCTACCTGATCCCACAGCGTCTTGGCGGCGGCAGTCATGACAGGCTTCTGACGTTCCAGTTCAGCAGCCGCACGGTCTTCGTTGGCTTTTTCTTCCGCCGCTCGCTGCGCGGCGCGTTCCTCTTCTCGCTTCGAACGATCTGCTTCGCGCTGCTTTTCCGCAGCCTCGCGCTCTGCAATCTGCTCCGGCGTAGGCGGCGGCATGATGAATCCACCGGCCGTGAACAGAACGATGGAGCCGACCAGTGCCAGACCTGCTCGCTTGCGAGTTCCAAGTTTGATCGCCTTGATAGGGCGGATCAAACAGACGATGGACACGAGGAACAGCAGCATCCCCGCGAGCGCAACAAGCGCACCAAGACCTTCCCGCATAGCTACAGACTCAGTTCGTAGTGACTGCGAAGACGACGACGTTCGACTCGCTCGTCAGGACCGCGCACTTCACGTCGGCGATGATGACGTGGGCGATCTGCGTCACGTCACGAGGATTCTGGATGGTGATCCGGCCGCCGGAACTTTCCGTGCTTTCGATGTAGAACGGAGCATTGGGAGCGACGATCAAGGCACCTTTCATTTGCTCCTTGAACTGCCGAGCCAGTTCAGGGGGAGCCGGTGCATCCCACTTGAAGTCCGCAGCAAGGCCGCGACCGAATAGCTTCTGGTCATATCGGGAAGAGATGCTGTCGAAAATCGCGTCAACCTCCCGGTTGATTTTCGTGATTTCCCAGCTTGCGCCGTAAGCGTTCTGTCCAGTGTAAGTGCCAGTCGGCGTATTGACGGAAGAGATCGCCAGACCAACGACATTACTTCCCATCGTGTATCCGGCGGGCTTAACCGGCGAGGAATAGAATGCGCTGAACCAGTCGATGCCATAGTCGGAACCGAAGATGCGAGAGTCGATTACGAACTTCTGCGCGTCCGCGTTGTAGACTGCATAGTCCTTGTTGAGATCGACCGAGATAGCGAGGCTCGTCGGCATCGTCTGACGAGCCGCAGCGACACGAGCTTCAAACGCGGCGGTGGTCTCGAACTCGTCTTTTACCAACGGCGCCGAACGGAGCAGTTCAGAGGCTGCATCGAACGTGATCGGTTCGATTGTGGTGTTGAGCATGGCATCGCAAGCGCGCTGTTGAGCCGATGCTGCCGTGGCAACGGTCGCCGCGCAAAAAAAGGCGAGCGCAATCATCTTCTTCATAGGAATCTCCCCCGATTTGGGGCGAACCTCGCACAAAGATCGAAACTATCCCAGATTGATTTTGGGTCACTTGAGCGAAGACGGGAATATACGCGCGCCCGCTGGCTCTACCCCCCGTGGGGGTCCACGGTAGGGGGAGGGTTGGCCTGACCCTTGGGGGCATGGGGCGTCTATACCATTGCGCCGGGCGGTCGAAAGCGATGTTCGCATAGGTGATGCTCGCTAACGTCCTGACATCGTTGGCAAACAATCCCACTATAACCGGTAATCGACCGTCTGACGCATCGCGCGCGTGACGTTCAGATAGGACGTGTGCGGACGATTGCGCGCGCCCGCGTTCGCCGCGACGTTTAGACCCTGCCTTTTTTTTGAAATAGATGCTTTGAGCGAAAGAATGCGCTTGACAGGCTATCGAATAGGGATTCTAACGCCGGTCATTAGATGCTTTGGAGCAAAGGATTTTGACCGTGCCTCAAGAGTTCACCCGCCTAATCGACCTGACCGCCGGTCACTGTGACCTGACTGTTTGGGTCAGGACAGCTTCGCCATGGGCGAGTTCCGAACAGGTCGCCCGTTCGTCTACCCGTGGGAGCTTCTGACTGTAGGCCAAAGCTTCACCTCGAACCCAATCAAACGCCTGTCGATCAGGCGCATGATCTTGGAGGCCAATAAGCAGTTCGGCCGCACCTTTGATGTCGGCAAGGCCGCGAACGACGACGGCTCTTGGACCGTCACGAGGGTCGCGTGATGTCTCTTCTGTTTGAGATTGACCGTGCGCGCTGCGCCCTCGCAAACGACCAGCACACGATCTTCATGGCCCAGATGCAGGGGCACTCGCTGACCTATCGGGGTCAGCCGGTCACATCGCTACAGGCGTTCGACCATGCCCGCGCTGACTTTGAGGCTCGCGTCGCATCGGCTAAAGCCAGACATCGCCGAGACTATCTCGACCGTCTTCGCGCCGACGACGAGAGAGCCAGCGGCATCCTGCGCCAACTCTGGGGGATGATAGGGGGGCGCGATGTCTGACCGAACCTACACCGACGCCGAACTAACGCCCCGGATGCTGGCTCAAAAGCTGCTGTTGTTCAGCCGCGCCGACGCCAACGCGCAGAACACCCGATCCGAGATCAGCAAGACTCGGACACGACTGCACGAGCTTGAGAACCTACTCGCCACGCTCGACGCCGAGGCCGTGGAAGCCGCCGAGTTCGCCCATGCCTACTTCCTGCGACACGGTTCGATGGATTAAAGCCGTAATCTGTTATCAAACTTGTTGACAACAAGTTCTGTAAATGTTGTAAACCGTTTTAACAGGGGCGGGATGGTTCGCTCCTTGCCAGAAAGGACGCAACATGACCTACCCCAATCCCTATCAGACCGAAGCTAACGGCGAACTGAAGCCCGCCGTCAGAAAACGTATCCACAAAGTCCGTGACCTGCTTGGCTATAGCTGGGCCGATCTCGGAGCCGAGTTCGACTTCTCGAACACGTTCGTCCACGGCATTTCCCGAGACGACAATCCGCAGCGCATCCGGTCGAAGCACATCGAGGGACTGATCCGTTCGCTTGAAGCTCTGGAGGTCAAGGCGGGCATTTCCAATGTTGCGCCCACCGCCGCCAAGGCATCGGCCAAGGCCGCGATCTCGGACCTCACGCTCGAAGAACTGGTCAACGCCATCGCCGCCAAGGGCTTCGCCGTGACGATCTCGCCCAAGTCGGCCTAAAATCATCTGTTGCGTCCATAAGGGGTGCGTCGCGAGACGCGCCCCTTTTGTTTGACCTAAAGAGTCATCGGCGCCATCATAACTCCAAGGCATTTATTTGGATGTCATGATGGACGCGGACAAGGTGGCTCGGGGGTGGGCCAAGGTGATTATCACGGGGTTCTTCGCGACGATCCTCGAACTGCAATTGCGACAGTCGGGTGGATCGCTGCTGTGGCTGGTTCATGCCGCGTCCATGATCTTCAAGGGCATGGCCGATTGGTTCAGCGAACTTGGCGCATTCGCGCCGGTCGCAGCCCTGATCGCCCTATTCTGCCTCGACGGGTTCTTCTCGGGCTTTCGCAAATGAGGTCCGCTGCCCTGTCGTGCGACGACACGCTGGATATGTTCATTGAGCATAAGGCCAAGCCGACGCATCCTTTGCGCCTCGTGCAAAAGGATTCGCCCATGGCCTCGATCAAACCCCACGTCTGGACGTTCATGACGTTCGCTGCCGCCCTTCAAACGCTCGCGAAGGAACTGCCGACCCGTGTGACGGTGCGCCAACTGCTGACGTTCGCGATGATCGTCGAACAGGTCAGCCTTGGTCACAACATCACCATCGCGACCATCCGTGAGAAGGCTGGGAGCGATAAGCACGGTGATGAATTGCTCGGTCAGTCCATCGGCCGCAGCTACCAACTCTTCCTCAAGCCCACGAAGAAGGAGCCTGACGCTCTGGGCTGGGCCTACGTTGAGGAAAACGAGGACGACCGACGCGAGAAATTCCTGCGCCTGACCCCGGAGGGAGAAGAGGTCGCCCTCAAGATCGCCAAACTCTTGAAAGACAAACCGTGAAGGTCCGCGAACTCCTGCGCTACTGCGAAGTGCACGAATGGCGGGGCGCCCGATCCAAGGCGACCCTCCGCACCAACGTCAAGCAGCTTACCGCTCTGATCGGCGACGAGGACATCGCTGACCTGCATTACACCCGGCTCAAAAGATTGGCGTCCGACCTTGAGACTTACGGCCGGAAGGCGGCGGCGCCCGCGACCGTCAAACGCAAGTTGGACACCCTGTCCAACGCCCTGACCATCGCCACGCGGATGACGAACGACGATGGCTCACCCGTCCTGAAAGCCAAGCCGACTTTCCCGACGTTCGACATCAACAACATCCAAGAACGCACGATCTCCGACGCCGAACTGGCGGACATGTTCGAGGTCATCGCCGCCCGGCGCGAGGCCGAGCCGCACCGCGATTGGACCCGGTTCGACGCCTTCATGAGGTTCTTGCTGGCCACGGCCTGTCGGCGAGGCGAGGCGTTGCGGGTCTGGCCGGGACACATCGAGCAGCGCGACGCCCGGCACTTCGTGATCTTCGAACGCTACACGACCAAGAGTAAGAAACCCCGGATCGTCCCGCTGTCGGCCGAGATTGTCAGGCTGCTTCCGGCACTGCGGCTACAGGCGGGCAATGGCCCGCTCTTTCCTTTCACCGCATCGGTTCTCTGGGGAATGTGGAAGGCGGTCAGGCAGGACATGGCCGGGCGCGGTCATGATTTCTCGTTGGTCCGCTACCACTCCACCCGCCACACAACGCTGACCAAGGCGATGAAGCGATACCCTATCGCGCTTGTGTCCAAGCTCGCCGGTCACGCCAGCATCCAGATTACGGCTGACCGCTACGGCCACCTGTCGGCTGATGACCTCGTGGCTATGGTGGACGAGATCGCGGCGTAGACAACAGGTCATTATTGGCGAACATATTGCCTATTGACGGACAAACAATGGATCGCATATGACTCCCCTTACGCCGAATGACCGGCGTTTTCGCGGAGGACGTAGCCCATGCAGGTCGTTTCAGTTCTTACTTACAAATCTAAGGATCACTTGATCCGGGTCGGAGGCTCCCAAGCATGGCGCGCAGATCGCCGCCGACTTCGCCGGGCGAAATTCGTCGTGGCAGCCCGCCACGCCCACGGTCCCTACAAGGCCGAAGGCCCCGAGCCTCACAAACACGCCTTCCTAATCGGCAAGATCAGCGAAGTCGTAGACGCCGACATCGACGGCGAGGCTCATGACCCCGATGGCACCCCGCGCAACAAGATCATGTTCAGCGAGTATGCCCTGATCGACGGTCCCGAACTGCCGCTGTCTGGCCAGAACCCCGTTCAGTATTGGGACGACCTGTCGGTCCTGAACATCGACGAGAGCAAGCTGCAATGGCAGACGGTTCCCGAACCCGTCGTCCTGTCGCCGATGGAACGTGCCAAGGCCATCGTTGCGGAGGCCCATGGCGTGACACCCTCGCAGGTGGACATCACCATCCGGTTCTAACAAACCGGGGAATGACGAAGCCCTCGCAGGACGCTGCGGGGGCTTTGGTTTTTAAGCCGCCAGCTTCTCGATCCGTTGGATCAGAGGCGCCAGCACTTCGCGTTGGTCGTCGGTAAGGTAGCTATAGAGCGGCTGTCCCACGGCATCAGAGACCGCTTTCTTGATCCGACCCTTGGTGTCGATCCTGACGGCCATCACACCGCCCCGCAGGATTACCGTGAACACCCGTTCGTCCTCTTCGTCGCGCTCTACATCGACGGACATGACGATGGTGGATAGGGCTTGCCGCAGTTTCGACCGCGCTTGATTCCGCACGGCGTCTTCCGGTGACTTCGCCGCTTCGCGAATGTCGTTCACCCGGCGCAGGTGTTCGACATTGCCCACCTTGCCCGAGGCGACGCTGATTGCCGCTTCAACCTCGGTCAGTTCGTTGGTCAAGCGACTGATGTCCTCGGATGCCTCGGCGATCACGGTAGCGACCTCTTGGTCCTGCCCCGAGAACGACCGAAGCAGGTTCATCTTGAAGGCCCGGCGGTCAGCCAGCGTCTTTTCGATTTCCGCCTTCCTGATCCGAGCGCGCCCGAGTTCGCCAGTCGCTTCAAAGAACCTATCGTCCAGCGCAAGGTCCAAGAAGGTATCGAGGGCGGTCGTTTCGAACGCCCGGTAGGCGTAGCCGCCCTTATTGGTGCAGCGACCTTCCTGCGAGCCTTCACAGCGAACGTAGGGGTAAGGCTTGCCCTTCTGAACTGAAGTGGACAGCGAGGCGCGCTGGCCGCAGACGCCGCACTTCGTCACTCCGGCGAAGAGGTTGGTGTAGCCCGTCCCGGCACCCTTACCCGCGACCTTCCGGCGGGCCTTCAGATCAGCGCGGGCGCGGGCCACGGTGTCGGCGTCCACGATGCGCGGATAGAAGTCGTGTATGACCCGGCCTTTGAACATCCCAGTGCTTGGGCGGAAATCGCCTTCGACAATCGCGCTCATGAGGTATTGCCTGACCGTCGTCCGTGACCAAGACGGGACGCCGGTGCGGTAATTCTCGGGGTCGCCGAATGGTGGTAAATCGGGCCGGGCGTTCAGCATGTTGACGATGGTGTTCACGCCGATGCCATCGGCCGACCAGCTATAAATCTGGTTGATCGTCGCGGCCATGTCCCGGTCAACGATCCAGCCGTCACAGGTGTCGTTCCGTTTCAGCCAGCGCGGGAGAAGCCCGGCAAGGTTGGTCCATTTCCCATCCTTCGCCTCGGCCAGCTTCCACAGCTTGTTCTTGGATCGCCTCGTCTGGTCGGATTTGTCGGCCGACGCCTGATGACTGACCCCGAACTTGATGGCCGTCTGAAGGAAGTCGCCGAGTGACGGGTTCGGCTTGAAGACATCCCGCGTGTCGGCCAGCGCGATTTCAATGCCGTAGCCATTGACCTCGTTTACCCACGCCATGGCTTCATCGACAGGGCGGCGTGACAGGCGAGAGAGGTTGTCGGCGATCAGCACCGTGCCGCGAGGAAACTCACCCTCCCTCAGTCGCTTCAGGAACTTACCGAGGTCGGCGTTCGGCCGCAGGTGTTCGGCCTTGAATGCTGATAGGCCGGGGTCCGTCAGAACCTCGGTGATGTGCCAGCCTTGGGCGGCGGCGAAGTCCTGACAGCGTTCAAGCTGTGCTTCCAAGGTCTGGGCCGAGCCGTCGCCTTGTTCGTCCGTAGAATACCGCCGATAGACTATCGCTTGCATGGCGTCGCCGTATAAGTGTTTTGCAGATGGCACTCAATGTGGACAAGAAGAACCAGCTGATCCTGGACGAGGTGCAGAACCGCGGCACGGTCGATCACGCCCCCGTCTATCCGCGCGAGGTCGTGCGCCGCGCGCTGGAGCTGTCATCCAGCGCCCTGATCCTGGTCCACAACCACCCGTCTGGCGACCCGACGCCCAGCCGGGCCGATGTCGAGATGACGAAACAGGTTGTGCTGGCGGGCCGCGCCCTTAACGTCGAGGTGCATGACCATCTGGTCGTCGGCCGCGACGGGGTGGCCAGCCTGAAGCAACTGGGACTGATGTGACCGAGACGACGCTGACGACGGAACGCCTGATCCTGACCCCGGCCGGGGTCGATGACTTCACCGAAATCGCCGCCTTGTGGAAGGACGAAGCCTTCACCCAGTTCATCATGGGCCGCGCCCTGTCGGATGAAGAGGTCTGGTTCCGCCTGCTGCGCGACATCGGTCACTGGGCCGCGCTGGGGTACGGCAACTGGTCGATCCGGTTGAAGGACGGCGGCGCCTATCTGGGCAGTGTGGGGGTGCTGAACTATCGCCGCGAGATGACGCCGGCCTTCGATGCGCCCGAGCTGGGCTGGGGCGTTGATCCGGCCTATCAGGGCCAGGGTTACGCCGCAGAGGCCCTGACCGCCGCCTTGGCCTGGGCCGACCGGACCCTGGGCGCCGCGCGCACCGTCTGCATGATCGCGCCCGACAACCTGCCCTCGCTGAAACTGGCCGCCCGCGTCGGCTATCGCCCCTATGCCGAGACGACTTACAACGGCCACGGGGTGCGGCTGTTCGAACGCCCCTGCACAGCCCCGTAGTCAGCCATTAAGGTTTATGAGGCAGGTTGAAGGGTGAACGTCTCACGAGTGCCTTCCCATGCCCATGCCCGTCGAAACCCTGCGTCAGCATCTGGTCGACGCCTTCCCTGACGCAGAGATCGCCATCGAGGATCTGGCCGGGGACGGCGACCACTATCGCGCGCGCATCGTTTCCGGCGCCTTTGCGGGCCTGTCGCGCGTGAAGCAGCACCAACTGGTCTATGCGGCCCTGAAGGGCCAGATGGGCGGCGAACTGCACGCCCTGGCGCTGGAGACCTCCGCCCCACAGACGGCCCAGGGAACCTGATCCATGCGTTATCGTCCGTTCGGCGCAGCGGGCGCCGCAGTTTCGAACCTGACCTTCTCCATCGGCACGGACACCCTGTCGGGGGGGCGCGACGCCACGCTGGACCTGCTCTATTCGGCGCTGGAGGCGGGCATCAACTCCTACCGGCTGGACGCGCCCGACCCCGTCACCGCCGAGGTGCTGGGCGAGGCCCTGTCCCACGTCAACCGCGACCTGGTCTGCGTCAGCCTGAACCTGGGCGTGGGCGAAGGCCGTAACGCGCCCCGCGACTTCTCCGCCGAGGGCATGACCGACGCCATCGACCAGGTTCTGCATTTCTCGGGCCTGGGCTGGATCGACGTCGCCGTGCTGCAAGAACCGGGCGAGCACGAGCTGCAGCAGTCGTCCCTGACGGCGTTGAAGGGCCTGCGCGCGACCGGACGCATCAAGCTGCTCGGCGTGGCGGGCGAAGGCGAGGTGATGGACGCCTATGTCTCGACCGGCGCCTTCGACGTGCTGATGACGCCCTACAACATCCATTCGGACTGGAAGATCCGCAACCGCGTCCGCGCCGCGCGCGAACAGGACATGGCGATCTTCGTCTATGACTATTTCCGCGACCGCCGCGCGCCGGATCGCGACATCTCCAAGGCCCCGCCCCGCAAGCGCGGCTTCTTCGGCATAGGGGCGGAGCCGCGCGTGAAGGGGACCGCCGATCCCTATCATTTCCTCTACAACACGCCGAAATGGACGGCTGAGACGATCAGCCTGACCTACGCCCTGATCGACCCGTCGATCGCCAGCGTCATCGTCCGCGCCAAGGACAAGGACCGGCTGAAAACCCTGGCCGAGACGCCCGAACGCGACATGCCGCCGGGCCTGGCCGCCCAGATCGAGATGGCCGGGGTCCAGCCCAACGCCGCCTGAACCCATCACGTTAGGGTCAGGACGCGCGACGCGACGCCGCGCAGCGCTTGACCCGGAGCCTTCGCCTCCCTAGCTGACGGGCTTCACGAAAGGCCAATATCCGTGACCGACACCGTTCAAGCCGCAGACCCCGTCCACGCCTTCATCGCCGACACCGTCGCCCAGCACGACGTGGTGCTGTTCATGAAGGGCACCCCGGACCAGCCGCGCTGTGGCTTCTCCTCCCTGGCGGTTCAGATTCTGGACCATGTCGGCGCGTCGTTCGTCGGCGTGGACGTGCTGCAGGACGAAAGCCTGCGCGAAGGCATCAAGAGCTTCACCGACTGGCCCACCATTCCGCAGCTCTATGTAAAGGGCGAGTTCGTCGGCGGCTCCGACATCGTGCGCGAGATGTTTCAGGCTGGCGAGCTTCAGGCCCTGATGGTCGAGAAGGGCGTGGCTCTGGGCGAGGCCTGATGGCCCGCGCGACCCTGACCCCGCGCGAAGACCGCGAGATCTTCGTCCTGCCGCTTGAGGTTCTGCCCGAGCATATCGACGCCAACGGCCATGTGAACAACGTGGTCTATGTCGGCTGGCTGCAGGACGCCGGCACGGCGCACTGGAACGCGCGGTTTTCCGAGGAAGACCGCGCGAAATGGTCGTGGGTCGCGACCCGGCATGAGATCGACTATCTGCGCGGGATCGAGCCGAACGCGACGGGCGTTGTCGCCCGCACCTGGGTCGGCGAACCGCACGGTCCGCGCTTCAACCGCTATGTCCGCATCGAGAACGCCGAGGGCAAGGTCTGCGCCCAGGGCGTCACCGAATGGGTGCTGGTTGACGCTGCGACCCTGAGGCCGCAGCGCATACCGCCGTCGATGCTGACGGTGTTCGAGGCTACTTCAGCGGATTGATGATCCGCACCGGGCTGCCCGCCTCGATGCCCAGGTCCGCATAGGTCCAGCGCAGCTCCACGTCGGGAACCGCGACCAGCGAGCGGCAGATGTCTTCCTTGATCCGGCGCACTGTGACCTCGGCCTGACGGTTGTCAGCGACCGAAACCTCGAAGTCCGCCTGGGTGGTGCAGCCGTTGGACGAGACCAGAACGACCAGCGCACCATCATCAATCCGGGCGCCGCGAATGGTTTCTGCGGCTGGCGCGTCATTGCGCGTGACATTGACCCGCACGTTGTCGCTGGCCGTGCTGTCATAGATGACGCAGGCCGACAGGGCCGGCGCCAGCAGACCCGCCAGCGCCAGAACCTTCAAGCCGCGCATCACTTGGCCTCGGTGGAGGACGTCACGACGCGCGTCGTCGGCTTTTCGGTCGAGATGATGATGCAGCCCGACAGCAGAGGCGCGGCGATGGCGAGAGCGAGAGCGAGACGAAGCATTGGTGTGATCCCCTAAAGAGCTTGCCCCTTACTGACCTGCCTTTGCGCGCCGCACACGTGAAAAATCAGCAAGGCAGGTGAACAAAATGACAGGTCCGGGGCGGACGGCGCCGTCAGGCGGCCTCTGACGCCGCCTCAGCGATGAACACGATCTTTTCGCCATTCCACATGGTCAGGGCCTCATCCTGAAGCTGGCTGTCGGCGACTGGCTTGGGCCGTCCCAGCAGATAGCCCTGGACCTCGTCACAGCCCTGATCACGCAGGAAGCTGAGCTGCTCCAGCGTCTCGACCCCTTCGGCCAGCACCGGAATGTCCAGGCTTTCGCCCAGGGCCAGCACGGCGCGGATGATGGCGGCCGACTGAGGCCCGCCGTCCAGCTCCGACATGAAGGAGCGGTCCAGCTTGATCTTGTCGAACGGGAAGGCCCGCAGCGTCGACAGCGATGAATAGCCGGTGCCGAAGTCGTCCATGGCGATGGAGACGCCCAGCAGCTTCAACTGGCGCAGGATGTGGGTCGTGCGGTCCAGGTCGGCGATCATGGCCGTCTCGGTGATCTCCAGCTCCAGACGGTGCGGCGCTAGCCCCGTCTCCATCAGGATCTGATGCACCAGACGCGGCAGGTCCACGTGGCCCAGTTGGATCGGCGACAGGTTGACGGCGATCTTGTACGGCGCCTCCCACAGGGCGGCCTCGGCGCAGGCCTTGCGCAGCACCCACTCCCCGATCGGCAGGATCAGGCCGCTTTCCTCGGCCAGCGGGATGAACTCGGCCGGCGACACGAAGGTCCCGTCCGGCTGGATCCAGCGCAGCAGCACCTCGTAGCCCGTGACCTCGCCCGTTTCGGCCGAGGCCTGCACCTGCCAGTTCAGGCTGAACTGATCCTGGTCCAGCGCCTCGCGCAGTTGCTGGACCAGACGACGGCGCTCGCGCACGGCCTTGTCCATCTCTTCTTCGTAGAAGCAGACATCCGTCGTCAGCGACGCCTTGGCCCGGTACATGGCCAGGTCGGCGTCATTGATCAGGGCCGACGGCTCTGCCGCATCATCAGGCCAGATGGCGATGCCGACGCTGGCGCCGCACATCACATCGGCATGGCCCAGATCGACCGGCTCGGTGATGGCCACGCGCAGACGGTCGGCCAGACCCAGGGCGTCCTCGCGCTGGGCGATCTGCATGACGGCGACGAACTCGTCCCCGCCCAGACGCGCGATGAACTCGCCAGGCTTGAGGCAGGCCTTCATCCGCTCGCCGATGCGCACCAGAAGCTGGTCCCCGGCGGCGTGGCCGTGAATGTCGTTGACCTCCTTGAAGCGGTCCAGGTCGATGGCCAGCAGGGCCACCTTGTGCGCCACGCCTGCGTCGGCGGTCTGTTTGGTCAGCAGTTCAAGGAAGGAGGTGCGGTTCGGCAATCCCGTCAGGCTGTCGTTGCGCGCCAGGTGGGCGATGCGGCGTTCCTGGGCCAGACGCGCGCGCAGGTCACGCACGGCGTAGATCATCAGGGGCGCGGTGTTGGCTTCGCCGCCGTCGCGACGCACGGCGACCTCGACCGGGACCAGACGCCCCTCGTCCAGATGCAGCGCCGACTGCGTCAGGACGCCCACGCCCAGCTGGTTGCGCTCCGGCAGCCATTTGGACAGATCGCCGCCGATCAGCGCCTCATGGTCGGCGCCGACCAGATCGGCGAAGGCGGCGTTGGCGGCCAGGATGACCCCGCCCTGCTCCACCACCATGCCGTCCACACTGCCCTCGACCAGATGGGCCAGACGCTGGCGGGCCTGGGCGCGCGACTGCAGGTCCAGAGCATGGCTGGAGACGCCCGTGCCCAGCACCAGAAGACCGACACCCGCCACGGCGAAGGCCATGACCAGATTGGCTTCCTGTCCGGTGATGTCGCCGACATTGGGGGCGAAGGGGATGACGATCATGGCCGCCATGCCGGTGAAGTGCAGGGTCACGATCCCGCCCACCATCAACAGGGCGGCGGGCCGGGTCGACCCGCTGCGGCCCGCCCGGCGCGCAACCTCGAACGCCAGGCCGCCGAAGACCACCGCGCCGATGATCGAGGCCGCCACATATTCGGGCGACCAGTGGATCACGGCCTCGGCCGCAAAGGCCTTCATGCCGATATAGTGCATCAGGGTGACCGCCAGGCCGAACAGGACGCCGCCAATGGGCGCCGCGAACCGCATCTGGCGCGAACCGAACCACAGGGCCAGGGCGCTTCCGCAGATGGCGATGCCTAGGGACACGCCGGTCAGACCGGGTTCATAGGTGACGTCCACGCCCGGCTGATAGGCGATCATGGCCACGAAATGGGTGCACCAGATGGTCGCTCCGGTGGCGATGGCTCCCATGAAGGCCCAGGCCAGACGCCCGCCCTTTTCGGCGAAACGCAACTTCTGGAATAGTCGCGTTGCAACTAGAGATCCAAGAAGACAGAGAATAGCCGCGATAAAGACCAACCAGAGGTTATGATCTTCAACCAGGCAGGAGAAGAAACGCATCAGAGAACCAGGCAAATTCGAAGAATAGCCTCGCTCTTTAATGATGGGACCTTATGAATCACCCACTGAACAGGCCTAACAGACCCTTAAATCCAGAGCGCGCCCGTCGAACGCCAGGTTTTAAAGCGTCAGGTCTGGGGCAGTTGATAGGGGTTGTTGACGCTGACCGGCGAACCGGGCTGCAGGCCCAGCTCCTCGAACGACCACTTCACCTGCACCCCCTCGGCCAGCTTCTGGTGGCACTTGTCCTCGTCGATCCGGCGCAGGGTGATGACGGCGTTTCCGCCCTGGATGCTGACGATGGGGATCAGGTCGGACTTGGAGGTGCAGCCGTTGGAGCTGACCCAGAACACCGCCTGGTCACGGGTGAAGGCGGCGGCGTGAATGGCTTCCAGTTCGCCCGGCATTCCCGCCGTCGACACCGTGGGCTGAGCCGTGAGGCTGGCGCATCCTGACAGGCTGGCCGCGGTCACGGCGGCCAAGGCCATACGTCCGATGACGGCGCGCTTCACCTGGCGGCCTCCCATTCCCATCTGCCTGAACACCCTCAGAATGCGCCTGTTCGCCTGATAAGGGAACAGCCGGAAATAACAGAAAAGGCCCCGAACGAATCCGGGGCCTTCTCCAAACTCAAACTCATGAACGGCGGGCGCACATCGCAATGTGCAAGCCGTTGTCTTTTTAGATCTTCGAACGCTTCGTGGATTACGAAGCGTAGTATTCGACGACCAGGTTCGGCTCCATCTTCACCGGGTACGGCACGTCCGACAGTTCCGGAACGCGGACGTAGCGAACGGCGAACGAACGGTCCGACAGCTCCAGGTAGTCCGGCACGTCACGTTCCGACGACTGCTGGGCTTCCAGCACCAGCGCCATGTTGCGCGACTTTTCCTTCACGGAGACGACGTCTTCCGGCTTCACACGGTACGAACCGATGTCGACCTTCTTGCCGTTGACCAGCACGTGGCCGTGGCTGACGAACTGGCGGGCGGCCCAGACGGTCGGGACGAACTTGGCGCGATAGACGACGGCGTCCAGACGCGATTCCAGCAGGCCGATCAGGTTCTCCGAGGTGTTACCCTTGCGACGGGTGGCTTCCTCGTAGGTCTTGGCGAATTGCTTCTCGGTGATGTTGCCGTAGTAGCCCTTCAGCTTCTGCTTGGCCTTCAGTTGCAGACCGAAGTCCGAAACCTTGGACTTGCGACGCTGACCGTGCTGACCGGGGCCGTAAGAACGCTTGTTGACCGGCGACTTGGCGCGGCCCCACAGGTTCTCGCCCATGGCGCGATCGATTTTGTACTTGGCGCTGTGGCGCTTGGACATTCTATTCTCTTTTCACTCGATGCGGCCCGGCATCCCCTGGATTGGGAATGCGATCTCAACGGCGGTCCACGCATCTTCCGTCATCAACCCCGCCCCGCGGCGAACCGGGAGGCGTGGAAGGCGGCGCTTATGGCCAGCCCCGCCTCCAGAGTCAAGCTGTGGCCAGCCCCAGCGGGCGTTAAGCACGATTTCGGGGAACCGCAGGCGCAAGCTGCGCCTTACAGACCGAGCGCCCTGGTCTTGCGGCGCTGGACTGACGATGCACCCAGCCGGAGTATCTGATGCGAGCGAACGGAGACAATTTTCACCTCAGCCCCCACGTCGGCCTTAGCCACGTCGGCTTCGATCACCTGCGGACCCAGTTGGTCGATCTGGTCGAACCGCTGAACGACCAGCAGCTGCTGTCCCTGGCCGACGGCATTCACGAACTGCTGCGCCAGCGCCGCGCCCTGCGCCAGCATCACGGCGAACGCCTGCGCCACAGGCTGAACGAAGATCCCGACTTCGACATCTGACCCCAAAGAAAACGCCCGCCGGATAATCCGGCGGGCGTCTTGGTCGTTCTGACGACGGGCCTTACTTGGCGGCTTCGTACAGTTCGTTGACCTTGTTCCAGTTCACCACCGACCAGAAGGCCTTGAGGTAGTCGACGCGGCGGTTCTGGTACTTCAGATAATAGGCGTGCTCCCACACGTCGGCGGCCAGAAGGACGGCGCCCTTCTCTTCGGCGACGTCCATCAGCGGGTTGTCCTGGTTCGGAGTCGAGGTGACCTTCAGCTTGCCGTCCTGAAGGATCAGCCAGGCCCAGCCCGAGCCGAACTGACCGGCGCCGGCGGCGTCGAAATCGGCCTTGAACTTGTCCAGACCGCCCAGTTCGGCGTCGATCTTGGCGGCCAGTTCAGCCGAGGGCTCGCCCGCCTTGTCGGCCGGGGCCAGCAGTTCCCAGAACAGGCTGTGGTTCCAGTGGCCGCCGCCGTTGTTGCGGACGGCCTTGGGCGCCTTGGAGATGTTGGCGAACAGCTCTTCCAGCGACTTGCCCTGCAGGCTGGCGTCGGCGTCGACGGCCTTGTTCAGGTTGTCGACATAGGTCTGGTGGTGCTTGTCGTGGTGGAAGGTCATCGTCTCCTTGTCGATGGCCGGCTCCAGCGCGTCATAGGCATAGGGCAGCGGGGGCAGGGTGAAGGCCATGGGAGGTTCCTTTTTCCAACAGAGTTCGATGGGGTGCACATAGGCGCCCGTTCCTCAAACCCAAGCGCCTGCGCCCGGATTTGTTCCCCGCTTAATCCGCGAGAACGGTCAAGCTGGCAAGTTCGACTTCAGGCAATCGCGCACGGCCCGCTTCAGGTCGCCCGGCGCATTGGGTTCGTCCACCCCTTCGGCGGCGAAGACGGCGCGCACGGCGGCGTCCAGGCCCTTGGGCAGGGCCTCGACCACCCGCTTCTGGCCCTTCTCGTGCAGGCAGAAGCCCACCTCGCGGCAGAGGGCGGAAAACATCGGTTCGTAAGCATCAAGAGCAGTCATGCCGCCCCTCTAGCATCAGGGGAGAAGGCGCGACAGCCAATGCATCAGGTTCAGCGCGAACTGCTGGTCGTCGTGCCCTGACGTATTCAGTCCCATACGAACGGGTTGGCGATCCGGTTGGTCGGGAAAACGCACGATCTGCGCCGTAAGCATCCCGGCCTCTCCAAGTACGACGACCCGGCCCTCGCCGAAACGGAACGCAAGACCTTGGGCAGGCAATGCGGGCCTCGACAGCTCCGCGAGGACGACCGACTGATCTTCACCGGCGCGCAGGCGACGCCTTATGATCTGCATAGCTTCAAGATCCGGAGCCTCCCGCGCATCCACGCTCATCGCCAGCAGCACGGTGGCGTCCTTCGGTCCAGCCAGTGATTGCCCGGTGAAGCTCCTGACCACATTCACGCGCTCACTGTCGTCACGCCCTTCGATGATCGGATGATCCGCAAGCGCTTGGCGCGGAAACACCAGATTGGCCGTGGCGTCATCGCCTAGGGGCTGAAAAGCATAGCCCGTGCCCATCAATACCCCGAACCTGGCGGCCAGAGCTTCAGCGGCTGCGCCATGGGGCGCGTGATCGGCGGCTAGAAGCAATGACCCGCCTAGCCCCACCCAACGGCTGATCGCTTCGATTTCCGCGTCGTCAAAAGCCGATGCGCGCGACGCGTCCGCAGGTCGCGCCGGATTGGAGATGACCAGCACCGCCACGCCATTAAGCGCGTTAGGCGCATCGAAGCGACCCCGGCTCGCCTCGATGCGATATCCGTCCGCCCGCATCAGGGCGGCGAAAGCGGCGTACCGCCCGTCTATCGTCTGCTCGCTGCCATGCCCCTGATCGACACGGACCAGAGGCCCGTCGGCTGCGTACGCCCGCGACGCCAGATTGGGCCGCCAGTCGAGATCGCCGACCTGCTCCTGCGCCAAGGCCGATCCAGCCGCCAGCATGACCGTGAGAACCATCCAACCAAGGCGACGCGTCATCCGAATGTCAGCCCTTCAGACGCTTTGCGTGGAAGGCCACATGGTCGGCGATGAAGCTGGCCATGAAGAAATAGGAGTGGTCGTAGCCCGGCTGCATCCGCACGGTGACCTTCTGGCCCACGGCGTCGGCGGCGGCCTGCAGCAGTTCGGGCTTCAGTTGGTCAGCCAGGAAGCTGTCGGCGTCGCCCTGGTCGATCAGGATGTCGTCATAGACGCCTTTAGCAGCGCCCGCCGCGATCAGCTTGGCGGCGTCATGCCGGTCCCAGACGGCGCGGTCGTCGCCCAGATAGGCGGTGAAGGCCTTCTCGCCCCATGGCGCGACGGACGGCGACACGATGGGCGCAAAGGCCGAGACCGAGCGAAACAGGTCGGGATGGTTCAGCGCCAGCGTCAGGGCGCCATGCCCGCCCATCGAATGGCCCGAGATCGACCGGACGCCGGTGGTCGGGAAATGATCGTCGATCAGGCGGATCAACTCGCCTGTGACGTAGGATTCCATGCGGAAATGCGGCGCCCATGGCTCTTCAGTCGCATCGACATAGAAGCCCGCCCCCTGCCCCAGGTCATAGGCCGGATCGTCCGCCACGCCTTCTCCGCGCGGGCTGGTGTCGGGCGCCACGATGATGAGGCCATGCTCGGCGGCGGCGCGGTAGGCTCCGGCCTTGGTGGTGAAGTTGTCTTCCGTGCAGGTCAGGCCCGACAGCCAGATCAGGACCGGAAACGGCCCCTCTCCGGGCGGAACAAAGACCGACAGGGTCATGGGCGTGCCGGTCGTATCGCTGTCGTGCTTCAGACAGCGAAGGGTTCCGCCATGAACGATGTGGGTCTTCGTGGTTTGCATCAGCCGTACCTGTAAACAGCGCAGATCTTGTTGCCTGACGGATCGCGCAGATACGCCAGATACATGTCGCCGAACGGATTGGGACGGCGGCCGGGCGGGTCCTCGATCGCGGTTCCGCCATGGGCTACGCCCGCCGCATGGAAGGCGTCCACCGCCGCCTCATCCTTGGCGTAGAAGCCGATGGTGCCGCCGTTGGCGTGGCAGGCCTCTTCGCCGTCGATAGGCGCGCCGACGGCGAAGGCGCCCAGACGGGTGCGCCACCAGTACCGCCCCTTGGGGTCCGGCCCGGCGGAGGCCGCAACCCCCAGCGCGCCCAGCGCCGCATCATAGAACTGACGCGACGCCGCGACGTCGTTCGCCCCCACGGTGACATGTGTGAACATGGTCTTGTCTCTTTCCCTTCGCCGCTCTGATCCGGCGGCTCGGCGTCATCTAGTCAGAGAGCATTTCGATGCACAACTGACCGATTGGCCGCGACGGGTTCAGACCTAGGTTCAATCGACATTCACCCTAGAATCGTCATTCCGGGGCGTCCGAAGGACGAACCCGGAACCCAGGGCCACAATCGCACCGCTGGATGCATTCGATGCCGGATGCACGTCTCCTGGGTTCCGGGTTCTTCGCTCCGCTCAGCCCCGGAATGACGAGTTAAGGGGGTGAACGAACTGAATGTCGATTGAACCTAGAAGACCACCACCGAACGGATCGACTTGCCCTCGTGCATCAGGTCGAAGGCCTTGTTGATGTCTTCCAGACCGAAGGTGTGGGTGATCATCGGGTCGATCTCGATCTTGCCGTCCATGTACCAGTCGACGATCTTGGGCGTGTCGGTGCGGCCCCGCGCGCCGCCGAAGGCGGAGCCGCGCCAGACGCGGCCCGTGACCAGCTGGAACGGACGGGTGGCGATCTCCTTGCCCGCTTCCGCCACGCCGATGACCACGCTTTCGCCCCAGCCGCGGTGGCAGGCTTCCAGCGCCTGACGCATGACGACCGTGTTGCCGGTGCAGTCGAAGGTGTAGTCCGCGCCGCCGTCGGTCAGTTCGACCAGACGCGCCACCACGTCAGGCGTGTCCTTGGGATTGACGAAATGGGTCATGCCGAAGCGACGGCCCCACTCCTCCTTGTCGCCATTGATGTCCACGCCGATGATCATGTCGGCGCCGACCATCTTCAGCCCTTGGATGACGTTCAGGCCGATGCCGCCCAGACCAAAGACCACGGCGTTGGCGCCCGGCTCGACCTTGGCCGTATTGACCACCGCGCCCACGCCCGTCGTCACGCCGCAGCCGACGTAGCAGGCCTTGTCGAACGGCGCGTCCTTGCGAATCTTGGCCAGGGCGATCTCGGGCAGGACCGTATAGTTCGAGAAGGTCGAGCAGCCCATATAGTGGGCGATGGCCTGCCCCTTGTAGGAAAAGCGCGACGTGCCGTCGGGCATCAGGCCCTTGCCCTGGGTCGAGCGGATCGAGGTGCACAGGTTGGTCTTGCGCGACAGGCACGACTTACACTGGCGGCATTCCGGCGTGTACAGTGGGATGACGTGATCCCCGACCGCGACCGAGGTCACGCCCGGCCCCACCTCGACCACCACGCCCGCGCCCTCGTGGCCCAGGATCGAAGGGAAGATGCCCTCTGAGTCCAGACCATCCAGCGTATAGGCGTCGGTGTGGCAGATGCCGGTGGCCTTGATCTCGACCAGCACCTCGCCCGCACGCGGCCCCTCCAGATCGACCTCGACGATTTCGAGCGGGCGTTTGGCTTCAAACGCAACGGCGGCGCGGGTTTTCATAATTCTAGGTCCTCCGGAGGCCCCTATCGCTCGCCGCGCGGCGGTGCGCTGCTTGAGGGGAATTGAGTGCGTTATTACGCCCGATGAGGCGGCATCGAAACGGCGACAAACGCAAAACATTATTGCAGAGAGGCAACAATAATGATCGAACGTCCCAATGAGCCGCTGGGACGGGATCGACGAATTCACCGCCGTGGCGGAGCAGGCCAGCTTCTCCGCCGCCGCGAAACGTTTGGGGTTGTCGACCTCGGCCGTCAGCCGTGAGATCGCCCGGCTGGAGGACCGGCTGCAGACGCGGCTTCTGAACCGCACCACCCGCCGGGTCGAACTGACCGATGCAGGGCGCGACTTCCTGACCCGCTGCCGCCGACTGATCGATGAGCGCGACGAGGCCTTGGCCGCCGTCCAGCCCGACGACAGCGCCCCGCGCGGCCTGCTGCGGATGACCTGTTCCGTCTCCTACGGCGAACGCTTCGTGGCTCCCGCCGTCAACGCCTTCGCCCGCACACACCCCGAACTGTCCATCGAACTGGACCTGGACAACCGGCTGCGGGATCTGGTCGGGGACGGCTATGATCTGGCGATCCGTTTCGGCCATCTGACCGACTCGCGGCTGATAGCGCGCAGGCTGGCGTCGCGCAGACTGATCCTGTGCGCCGCTCCCGATTATCTGGGCCGTCGCGGCGCGCCGCGCGACCTGTCCGAACTGCCCGCGCATGATCTGCTGACCGGATCATCGGAACACTGGCGGTTCACCGAGGCCGGGCGAGAGGTGAGCCTGCGCCCCACGGGCCGCTGGCGCTGCAACTCGGGCGCCGCCGTGCTCGATGCGGCCCTGCAGGGTCTGGGCCTGTGCCAGTTGCCGGACTTCTATGTGTCAGAGGCCCTGGCGACCGGCGCCCTGATCCGCGTCCTGCCCGACCACCGCCCGCCCGACGAAGGCGTCTGGGCCGTTCACCCGCACCCCCGCCACGTGCCGCCCAAGGTGCGGCTGATGGTCGACCATCTGCGTGACAGCCTGTCGGCCCTGGCCGCCTGACCCTTTACTTCGCGGCCTCGTGCGCCTGCACCCGCGCCCGGATGTCGGCCAGCAGGCCATCCAGTTCAGCCCGGTCCAGCAGACGACCGCCGCGGACCACCGCGTTGATCCGGCGCGTGGCCGCGATGTCGGTCAGGGGATTGGCGTCCAGCACGATCAGGTCCGCCGCCCTGCCCTGCGCCACGGCGCCATAGCGATCGCTGACGCCCATCAGCGCTGGACCATTGATCACGGACGCCTCCAGCGCCTCACGCGGGGTCAGGCCGTTGGCGACATAGAGGGCCAGTTCGTCATGCAGCGAGAAGCCCGGATAGTTGAAGGCGTTCAGGAACCCTGCATCCGTGCCCGCCAGCACCCGCACACCGGCTTCGCGCAGCAGCGGCAGGGTCCGCAAGGTCGTCGCCTCGACCCGGTGGCGCGCCTCGACCTGCTCAGGCGTCGCCGCCGCAGCCCGTTCGACCCGCCAGCCATAGGTGCCGCGAATGCCCGGGCCGATATAGGCCAGTTCTTGGTCGTGGCTGTGGTCGTCGCGGTCCAGCCACGCCAGGGTCGATGATCCATGCTGGGTCGGCGAGGCCATGACGCCCAACTCGGCCAGACGCCGATAGACGCGGCGCGCCGTGTCGGGGTCAAAGGTCGCGGCATACTGGGCCATGGCCTCGGCATAGGTGTAGCGCCCGGCCAGGTAATCGGCCGAAATCGCCGCCTCGTCGCGCGATCCCGCCTTCATCAGATAGCTGAGGTGTTCGATGGTCGACAGACCGGCCTCGGCCGCCTCCAGCACCGTGATCCCCATGGGGATATGGCCCGAGGTCTTGATGCCGCGCGCCTTGGCCTGACGCACCGCATAGAGGAACAGTTCGGGCTTCAGGGTGCTGTCGGTGATCTTGACGAAATCGACCTTGAGCCCCTGCAGACGGTCCAAGGCGGCGTCGACATCGGCCTCGCTGCCGACCTCGATCACGCCCTTCCAGACGGGGGCAATGCCTTCGATCTTGGGGCCGGAGGTGAACAGGCGCGGGCCGATCGGGCGCGGCCGCGTCGCGCGCCAGTCCAGCACTGTCTGGGCCAGATCGCCCGCCGCGTCGCGCACCGCGACCACGCCATTGGCGACATAGAGGGGGAACAGGTCGGCGTTCTCGTCCTCCAGACCCGCGCCGCCGAAATGGACGTGGTTGTCCCACAGCCCCGGCATCACATAGCGACCGGCGGCGTCATAGGTTCGTGCGGCGGCATAGGTCTGGGCAGCCTCGGCGTCGGCGGTCACGGCGATGATGTCATCACCCCGCACCACGACGGTCTGACCGGGCGTGACCTGTCCGGTCTTCACATCAATGACATTGGCCGAGCGTATCAACAGATCGGCGACCTGAGGCGCTGCCAGTGCAGACGACGACAGGCCGCCCGCCAGAACGGCGCTTGCGGCGAGGGCGGACATGAAGGTCAGAATCTGGCGCATGACTGGCTATAGAATCGGCCGCCGACCGCGCCAAGATAAAGCCTGCTCGTCATCAACCGGGACCCTTGCATGAACATCGTCATTCTGACCGGCGCGGGCATATCGGCGGAATCGGGGGTGCCGACCTTCCGGGCCTCGGACGGGCTGTGGTGCGGGCATCGGGTCGAGGATGTGGCGACGCCGGAAGGCTATGCCGCCGACCCGGCCCTGGTTCAGGACTTCTACAACCAGCGCCGTCGCCAACTGGCCGAGGTCCAGCCCAACGCCGCCCACTACGCCCTGGCCGATCTGGCGGCGCGGTGGGAGGGGGACTTCATGCTGGTGACCCAGAATGTCGACGACCTGCACGACCGCGCCCACGAGACGTCGCCCCCTGCGCCGGGGTTCGAGCTGATCCACATGCATGGCGAACTGCTGAAAGCGCGCTGCACCCGTTCGGGTCTGGTCAGCGACTGGCCGGGCGACATGGCGGCGGACGAACCGTCGCTTGATCACCCGCACGGCCGGATGCGGCCGCACATCGTCTGGTTCGGGGAAATGCCGCTGCACATGGACCGGATCGAGGCGGCGCTGGCGGCCTGCGACCTGTTCGTCTCCATCGGCACGTCCGGCGCGGTCTATCCGGCGGCGGGCTTCGTGCAGGCGGCGCGCCATGCCGGGGCGCGGACGGTGGAGATCAATCTGGAGCCGACGCAGGGGGCCGACCTGTTCGACGAAGGCGTCTATGGCCCGGCGACCGAAACGGTCCCGAGCTTCTTCAACAGCCTGAAATAGACGGCGGCCGCCCGCAGACGGCCGCCGCTGAAATCACGCGAGGACGACGATGGTCACGCGGCGGTTCTGCGAACGGCCCTGGGGCGTATCGTTCGAGGCCACCGGCTGTTCCTGTCCGTACGAGATGGTCGACATCCGGTTCAGCGCGACGCCCTGACGGTTCAGGAACCGACGCACGGCCTCGGCGCGCTGCTCGCCCAGTTGGTCATTGTGCTGGGGCGTGCCGGTGGAGTCCGTATAGCCCTGGATCTCCAGATAGACGTTGCGGTTCTCGCTGGTCAGACGCTGGGCGAATTCGGCCAGACGCTGCTCCGCTTCCGGCGACAGGGCCGAAGCGTCGGTCGGGAACTTCACGGAATCATCAGACAGCACCACCTGGTAGAGGAACTTGCCCTCGGCCAGCTTATGGGCGTCGTTGGCGCGTTGCAGCGCCTGTCCCGCCGTGCCTTCCACGCCGGTCACGCGGGTGTCCACCACCTCTAACTGATCACGCACGAAACGGTGGCTGGCGCAGCCGCTGGCCGCAAGGCCGAGGGCGAGAAGCGCGCCGCCGACGACCGCAGTCCTGAGTTTCGATCTGCTCAAGTCATGTCTCCTTTTTGCTGGTGCGCCACGTCCAGATCATGCGCCAGATGAACCTGCCGTAGGGGAAACGGCAGAGTAATGGCGCGTATTGGGCCGGAAAATGTCAGCTTAGCCGTAGAAAAACACGCGATTGGGCATGATTATTCCAATTCAGCGGAACCATAGGTCGAGTGAAAACGTTGGCCCGCCAGAAGGCTGAAAGCCGATTGACGGACCGCTCTACAGAACGTCGATCAGCCTCAGCGATAGGTTGTATTTCGCCAGCGCCACGTTCCTGACGCGCCGAAATGTTTTCAACAGGCGTGTCGAGTTTTTACAGGCGTTTGTTGCTGATGCCCATGCGACAGAGGGTTCACATTCCATCACGGTCAGGCGATTGAGCGCCCGCCCGGACCGTCGCCGCCCCGACCGTCGCTGCCCAGCACGGCGGCCCGCCCGCTGGCCCGCCGCCGTCGCCCCGGTGCTGGTCGCGCACGGGGCGGTTCTGATGGCGCTGATGTGGGCCAGACCCGAGGCGCCGGTCACCCGGATTGATGAGACGCCCGCCGTCATGGTCACCCTGACGCAGCCGCCTCCTCCGCCTCCGCCTCCCCCGCCTGCGCCTGCGCCAGACCCCACGCCTGTTCCTGCGCCCAAGCCGCAGGCGTCGTCGCCGCCCCCCGGCCCCAAGTCCGCCCCGCCCGCCACGGCGCCCAAGCCGTTGCCGCCCGCACCCCGCGCCTCGCGTCCCCGACGCGTGGTGGCCCAGCCCCCGCCCGATGTGGAGCCCCTGCCCGCCTCGCCCGCGCCGCCGGGACCGCCGCTTCCCCTGCTGGGCGCGGCGCAACTCGCCGGCGCCATGACGGCGGGACCGGGCTCAGGCGGCGGCGATGGCGACGGGCCGGGCGGCGGCGGTTCGGGCGCAGGCGCCGGAAGCGGTACGAACGGGGAATCGCAGGCGCCTTCGCCAAAATCTCCAACACGGCG
>ERZ1739169.101-NODE-101-length-25533-cov-17.142005_pt1 | contig 25533 bp, 19 predicted proteins | sample MGYA00581756_ERZ1739169 | MGnify/ENA primary metagenome ERZ1739169 (study PRJEB40789, sample SAMEA7425667) | Salamandra salamandra | biome: salamander skin | place: Germany | collected 2020-03 | study: cvxcv | reverse complement strand
CGTCGGGCCGGGTGTCGGCCGGGGCTTGGCGCGGCGGCATCAGCGGCCCGCCTGGGCGCGCCGCGCCGCCTCGGCCAGTTGCGGCGCCAGCCGGTCGAGCATCCAGGCCACCGCGAGCGGCGTGCCCGATGACGACGCCATGACCAGCGCCGGATCGCTCAGCGCCACGTAGCTGCCCCGGCGCACGGCGGGGATGGACGCATACAGGGGCAGGGCCGCGGTGCGGTCGCGCTCCTCGGGCGTATAGAACCAGGACACCAGGATATCGGCGTCGCCCAGCGCGTCGGCATGTTCGAAGCCCAGGTAGTGGGCGAAATGTCCGGCGCTGGCATGCAGGCCGCGCACCGAGGGCGCCAGCGTCAGGCCCATGGCCGTGAGCGTGTCGACGCGCGGGTCGCCGGCCACGTAGGCGGCGAAATTGCCCGAGCCCAGGTCGGCGCGCACGTAGGCGAAGGTCTTGCCGGAGAGTTCCGGGTGGCGGCGCGCCGCCTGCGCCAGCGCGTCGTGGATGCCGGCCTTGAGCGCGGCGGCCGCGTCGCGCTTGCCCAGGGCCGCGGCCATCAGGTCGACCTGGGTCTGCACCGGGGTCAGGAACGGCTGTTCGGGATACGCCACCACCGGCACCAGCCGCGACAGCTGGGCGTAGGCCTCGGGACTGACGCCGGAGAAGGGCGCCAGCACCACGTCCGGACGCAGGGCGATGATCTTTTCGATGTCCAGTTCGGGGTAGACGGTGATGCGCTCGGGCAGCGGCTGGCCGCGGGCTTCGATGGCGGCGCGCACCCAGGGCCAGTAGTGGTCGGGATCGCCGCCCCAGTCGGCCCGGCCCACGCCCACCGGCACCACGCCCAGCGCCAGCGCCAGGTCGTCGGCGCCCAGGCCGAGGGTGACGACGCGCCGGGGCGGCGTGGCGATCACCGCCTCGCCCAGGGCGCTGCGCAGCGTGACGGGAAATCCCGGCGCCGTGGCCGTCGGCCCCGGCTGGCCTGCCGGGGCGGCGTTGGAAGCGGGTTCGGCCGCGACCGGCGCTGGCGCGCGCTCGCAGGCGGCAAGGGTCATGACCAGGGCCAGCGCCGCCGCGCCAGTCAGGACGTGGCGGCGCAGGCGTGCCGCGATAGCCAGATTCAAACGCATTGTGTTGCGGTACTCCCGGGCATCTTGCCGCCTGTTCGTCCGGTCAATATTGCGCGCGCACCGTCAGCATGACGTTGCGCGGCGCGCCGTACCAGCCCTGGCTGAAGAAGCCGATCTGGTCGTAGTACTTGCGGTCGAAGACGTTGTTCAGGTTGAGGGTGGCCGAGACCTGCTTGCTGAAATCGAAGCGGGCCATCAGGTTGACCAGCGCGTAGCTGCTCTGCTCGACATCCACGTTGCCGCGCGGGCTGGGCGCGGACTGGTACATGCGGCTCTGCCAGTCGACGCCGCCGCCCACGGTCAGGCGGTGCAGGTCGCCCGGCAGGCGGTAGGTGGTGTAGACCTTGAACAGGCTGCGCGGATGGCTGGTGTTGATCGGCTTGCCGTCGGCGTCCTTGGCGGTGAAATGGGTATAGCTGGCGCCGATGTTCCAGCCCGGGCTCAGCTGGCCGCTGGTCTCCAGCTCGAAGCCTTCGACCTTGGCGCCGGTGGCGGCGCGGTAGGCCTGGGTGCCCGGCATGCCGCTGACCGACTCGCCGGGAATGGCCTGCGCCAGGTTGTTCTGGCGGGTCTGGTAGAGCGAGGCGGACGCGTTCAGCAGGCCTTCCAGGTAGGCCGCCTTCAGGCCGACCTCGTAGCTCTTGCCGTCGATCGGCGGCAGGATCGAGCCGTTGGGCGTGCGGGCGTTCTGCGGCTGGAAGATCTCGGTATAGCTGGCGTAGGCCGTGTAGGTGCTGTTGATGTCGTACAGCAGGCCGGCGTAGGGCGTGAACTGGTCGTTGATCTTGTAGGCGCGCTTGCTGCCGAAGTAGGTCTGGTTGGTTTCCCAGTTGCTCCAGCGGCCGCCGACGATCAGGTGCAGGGGGGCGGCCAGCGAGAAGCGGCCGACCGCGTAGGCGCCGGTCTGCTTGACGCGCAGGTCGTCGGCGGGCGTCTTGGTGCCGGACCAGGTGGGCTCGGCGATATGGTCCTGGCGCCAGTCGAGGAAGCTGCCGATTGCCGGCTTGGCGCCCGTCATCAGGTACTGGCCGATGTTGCTGTGGTCGTTCACGCTCATCCAGCCCAGCGCCAGCTCGTGCTTGCGGCCCAGCAGCTGGAACGGACCCGACACCGTCAGGTGGATGTCGTCGCGCGAGCGGTCGCCGTCGTAGTTGTTGAACGAGCTGGTCATGCCGGCGCCGGTCACCTTGTTGGGGTAGCCGCCGCGGTACAGCTGCTTCATGCGGTAGTCGCCGTCGGTGTGGCTGTAGGCGGCGCGCACCTTCCAGTCGTTGGCGAAGCGGTGCGTCAGGTCGACGAAAGTGGTGGTGGACTCGGTGTCGATGCGGGCCCAGCGGGTGTTGTTGGCCACCGAGCGGTTGAAGTCAGTGCGCGAGCCGTCGCTGTAGAACAGCGGGAAGCCGCTGCCGAAGCCGTTGCTCTGGTTGCGGAAGTATTCGACGCTGGCGGTCAGCACGGTATCCGGCGTCAGGTCGGCGCTGACCACGCCGTAGAAGGTGCGCTTGCGCGAGTCCAGGAAGGTCACGTAGTCGTCCCCCTGGTTATAGGCCGCGACGAAACGCGAACGGATGCGGCCGTCCGGCGTGATCGGCACCGACAGGTCCAGGTCGCCGCCGACGTAGTCCCAGCTGCCGGCGCTGGCGCTGCCGGACAGGGCGAATTCGCGCAGCGGCTTCTTGCGGATGAAGTTGACAGCCGCCGAGGGGTTGCCCGAGCCGGTCATCAGGCCGGTGGCGCCGCGCACGATCTCGACCCGGTCGTAGATGGCCGCGTCGATGTCGGTGGCGCCGTAGTTCCATTGGCTCAGGATGGGCGAATTCAGGCCGTCGAACTGGAAGTTGTCGATGGAGAAGCCGCGCGACGAGAACGACAGCCGGTTGCTGTCGCTGCGGGTCACCGAGATGCCCGGCGCGCTGGCCAGGATCGAACCGGTGTCGCGCAGGCCCTGGTCCTCGATCTGCTGGCGCGTGACCACGCTGACCGACTGCGGCGTCTCGCGCGGCGAGAGCGTCAGGCCGGTGGCCGTGTTCATGGCATCGGTGGTGTAGGAATGGGTGCCTTCGGTGGTGCCCGGGATGCCGGCGCCGCTGACGGTGACGGCGGGCAGTTGCGCCACGTCGCCGGACGAACCGGCGGAAGCCGCGGTCTGGGCGCCGGCTTGCTGATGGGCGAGTGCGGAGCAGAGCAGGGCTGTCTGGATCGCGTGGACAAGGGGACGCACCCGGCGCGGCTGCGCGGCGGGCGAAGGCGGAACGGACAGCATGAGGACAAGCTCCAGCGGTAAGGTTTGGTAATGAGAATTATTGATTTTTACCGTTGGGTTGATGTATGCGCCGCGATGGGATGCGTATGACAAATGCCGCCGGGCTATCCTGCCTTGGCCGGCGCCTCCGCCAGCGGCGCGGCGCAGCGGTGCAGCCAGGCCCAGCCGGCCGCGCTGGCCGCCACGAAAACCAGCATGGCCGCCGCCAGCCGCAACGGCTGGCCATAGACCAGCGGCACGCCCCAGCCGCTGGCCACGGAAAACGTCAGCATCTGCATGAAGCCCAGCACCGAGGCGGCGGTGCCCGACAGGTCCGGCACATGCCCCAGGATGCGCAGGGTCATGGCCGGCACCCCCATGGCCAGTCCGCAGGTGAACAGCCCGGGCAGCAGCACCGCCCAGGGCAGGCGCGGCGGCTCGGCCGCGGCCATGTACAGCACGTAGGCCAGGCAGCTGCCGCCCATCAGCACGAAAGCCAGCAGCGTGATGCGGCCATCCGACCAGCGGCCGGCCTTGCGGGCCGCCACCAGGGCGCCCGCCATGGCGCCGACCACCAGCGGCACGAACAGATAGGCGAAGTCGGTCTCCGGCAGGCCCAGCACATTGCTGATGAAGTCGGGCGCGGCGCCGATCAGGAAGCCCTGGGCGGCGAACAGCAGGCTGAACGCCAGGCCCAGCGCGGTGTAGCGCCGGTTGCCGAGCACGCGGGCGTAGTTGGCGGCCAGCGTGCGCCAGGCCAGCGGCTGGCGGCGTTCGGGCGGCAGGGTCTCGGGCAGGCGCCGCGCGCACAGCAGCCAGGCCGCGCCGGCCAGCGCGGTCAGCAGCAGGAAGACGGCGCGCCAGCCCTGGTGCGCCGCCAGGTAGCCGCCGAGGATGGGCGCCAGCGCCGGCGACAGGTTGAACACCAGGATCAGGTAGGACATGGCGCGGCGCGCCACCGCGCCGTCGTAGCAGTCGCGGATGATGGCCTGGCCGACCACGATGCCGGCGCCCGCCGACAGGCCCTGCACGGCGCGCCCGGCCAGCAGCCAGCCGAAGCCGGGCGCCAGCGCCGCCATCAGCGAACCGCAGACGTACACCGCCAGCGCCGCCAGCACGATGCGCCGCCGGCCGAGCGAGTCCGACAGCGTGCCGTGCAGCAGCAGCATCGACGCATAGCAGGCCATGTAGACGCCCAGCGTCAGCTGCACGGTTTCCTGCGGCACATCGAATTCCCGGCCCAGCGCCCCGAAGGCGGGCAGGTAGGCGTCGATGGTGGCGGGCGCGACACAGGACAGCAGTCCCAGCATCAGCACCATGACGGGAAACGAGGGCAGGGGTTGGGGGCGTGACACGGGAGCATCCAGGGCGGGCGCTTCCCGGGAGGGGAAGCTCTGCCGCATGGTCGCCCGTCACCGCGGATTGCAGGAATGGGCAATGCCGTAAGACCAATGGGCGCCGCCGGAAGCCGTCCACGGCCGGCGCTCAGTTCAGTTCGCTGGGGGCGATGCCGTAGCGTTCGCGGAACGCGGTGGCGAAGTTGGTGGCGTGGCGGTAGCCGACGAAGTGCGCCGCCTGCTGCACGCTGCAGCCCTGGGCCAGCTGCTCGCGGGCCACTTCGAGCCGGCGTTCGCGCAGCCAGCTGAAGACCGAGCGCTGGTAGGTGGCCTGGAACTTGGCGCGCAGCGTGCTGGGGCTCATGCAGGCCAGCCGCGCCAGGTCGTCCAGCGTGTGCTCTTCGCCGGGCGCGCTGTGCAGCCGCTCGCGCACCCGTTCCAGCAGCTGGCGGTCGCGTTCCGACACGGCGTTCTCGGCCGGCGCGCGCTGCTCCAGCGTGGCCAGCGCATGGGCCAGCAGTTGGGTGCCGACGCCTTCGCGCAGCATGTTCTGCAGCGGTCCGTCCCAGCCGCAGTCCAGCAGATGCTCGATGGCCTGCAACAGATGGCCCTGCACCTGCCAGCGGCGCAGCCGCAGTGACGGCGAGCGCAGCGCCTTCCAGATCATCTCGCTGGTCTGGTCGTCGCCGGCGCCGTCGGGATCGGACAGCGACAGGTTGACGCTGCGCAGGCGCTGTCCGGCGGCATGGGTGCCGGTCATGGCGACGGTGTCGCCGTACAGCGCGCTGACGCCGCTGTGCGCCGCCAGGCGGACGTCGTCATGGCGATCGATGCGGGTCTGGGCGTGGCCCTGCAGCATGACGATGGCCGAAAAGCGCGGCGACATCATCGAGGTGGCTTCGTAGTGCTGGTGCACGCGCACGTCGGACAGCACCAGCGTCAGGCCGGGCCGGATGGCATAGGTGTCGACCCGGCCTTCGGCGATGCACAGGGTTTCCGGGTCCGCGCGGACCGCGCCCGAGAGCTGCGGCAGGCGGTAGCGGAAACCGCTCTGGCTGCCCATGCGGTTGAAGTCGGCGACGGTGAATTGGGCGGGGGAGGCAGATGGGTTCAAGATCGTCACTCGCGTTACGGGATGAGCCCTTTGGCGGGGCGAAAAGCCTCGCCAAATGTGAGAATGAGAATAGCATATGTTCTCATTGTTGCGGTTTTTTGCCGTAGTGTTCCGGCACCGCTATCTCCTCGGGCCTTTGCCTTCCCCCAGCGACGCCTCAGGGCGCCGCGCAATCTCCCAGTTCGTCGCCCATGACGTCGCGGTACCACTCGTGGAAATGCTGCATCCCGTCCTCCATCGGCGACTGGTAGGGGCCGCTTTCCGAGGTGCCGCGGCGCAGCAGCGCCAGCCGGCCGGCATCCATGCGCTCGCCGATCTCGTCGTCCTCGATGGCGGTTTCCATGTAGGCCGCGCGCTGGGCCTCGACGAATTCACGCTCGAACAGCGCGATTTCCTCGGGGTAGTAGAACTCGGCGATGTTGATGGTCTCCTGCGGGCTCTTGGGGTAGAGGGTCGACAGCACCAGCACGTGCGGATAGAGCTCGATCATGTGGGTCGGGAAATAGGTCACCCAGATCGCGCCATAATCGGGCGCCGAGCCGCCGCGGTAGCGCATCAGCGTATCGTGCCAGTCGCGGTAGACGTCGGAGCCGGGCTTCTCCAGCGAGTCGTGCACGCCCACCCGCTGCAGGCTGTGCTGCCGGCCGAACTCCCAGCTCAGGTCGTCGCAGGTGACGAACCGGCCCAGGCCCGGGTGGAACGGCCCGACGTGATAGTCCTCCAGGTAGACCTCGATGAAGGTCTTCCAGTTGTAGTTGCACTGGTGCACCTCGACGTGGTCCAGCACATAGTCGGAGAAATCGAACTCGGGGCGGGCGAACAGGTGGCCCAGGTCGTCCCGCGGGTCGCGCGGGCCCTCGAACAGCAGGCCGTGGCAGTTCTTGAGCGGGAAGCGCGGCAGGTTCAGGCACGGCGTGCTGGGAAACTGCGGCGCGCCCAGTATCTGGCCCTGGTTGTCGTAGGTCCAGCGATGCAGCGGGCAGACGATGTTGCCGCCGCTGGCCGACAGGTTGCCGGCGGGATTGCCCGGGCCGGTCACCGCGCCGGTCTCGCCGCCCAGGATCAGCGCCTGCCGGTGGCGGCAGACGTTCGACACCAGTTCCACCCCGCGCGCATTGCGCACCAGCACGCGGCCGCCTTCCTCGTGCGGCAGGCGGCGCCAGTCGCCCGGCTCGGGCACGCCTTTCTCGTGGCCCACGTACAGGGCCGATTGCTTGAATATCCGTTCCTGTTCGCGCGCGAACAGGGCTTCGTCGAAATAGGCCCGAACGTGCAGCGGGCTCAGGGCCTGCTGCACATGCTCGAGGCGGCCAATGTCCGTCATATCCGACTCCTTGTGCCGTCCCGCAAGGCCCCGGGCCGCTGTCAGGCGGGCATGGCGCTCTCGGCGTCGATCCGGGCAATGCGTTCGGCAAGATCCAGTTTGGGGCAGGTGCTGCAATAGTCGCCATCGCGCCTGCGGAAGTAGTGACAGCAGACCTGCCGGTCAACGGCGATGACCGGCTGCGCCGCGCGCTGCCAGGTCAGGTAGCCGCTGCGGCCCTGCAGGCCCAGCAGGTCCATCCATTCGATGGCCTGGCGCCGCGCCCAGTCATTGGCCTCGGCGCCATCGTCGTGGCGCGCGGCCAGCAGGGCATACAGCACGCAGTCGGCCTGCATGCTCTCGGCGGCGCGCGGGCTGACCCGCAGCACCTGGGTCAGCTCGCGGTAGAAGGTGGCGCAGATGTTGCGCAGCTGCGCGGCGGCGGCCTGCATGCGTTGGCGCAGGCAGGCGCGCAGGGGTTCGTGGCGGTCCAGCGTGTAGCCGATGATGAAGCCGTCGTCCGGCACCGGCTGGGTCATGCTCGAGAGGTCGGGCACGATCGCGCTGCGATGCGCGGCGATCACGCTCAGGTAGACGGGCTGCCAGATGAGCAGCCCCCAGCAGCGCAGGGCCAGATAGTGCGGCCCCGCTTCCGGATAGCGCTGCCCCCAGACATCGCGCAATTGCGCGATGGCCTGGGCGTTGTCGGCGCCCGGGCGGATGCCCGGGCCGGCCGCCGGCGCGACCTGGCCCGACAGCCCGGGCACCAGGCGGCCGGTCAGGTCCAGCAGATCGTCCAGGTCGCGGTTCACGCAAGCGCCCGCGCGGTGTCGGCCTGGCCCTGGCCCAGCCATTGCGGCCGGTAGGGGGCGATCGGGTTGGCCAGGTTGGGCGCCATCTGGAAGCTGCCGATGGGGTCGGCCAGGTTGACCATCTGCAGATTGTTGGCCAATTGCAGGCGGTTCAGGCACGAATGGATCATCTCGGGGGCGAACAGGTCGTACTGGCGGTACTTCTCCAGCCGTTCCGGATGCGCCTCCTGGTAGGCGGTGATGCGGCCGGCCACCAGTTTCCAGAAGGCGTCCTCGGCCATCACGCCGCTGTCGGCCAGCACCTGCGCCAGATGGCGGAAGTAGCCTTCGAACACGTCGACGAAGATGGTCAGCAGCTTGTATTCCTCGGGCACGTCGGCGGCCAGGCGGCGGGCGTTCTCGGGCAGCGCGGCGTGCGGATTGAGGATCGACGATTCCTCGGCGATGTCCTTCATGAAGGCGCGCACCGGCACATGGTCCTCGATCACCAGGATGACGTTCTCGCCGTGCGGCATGAACACCAGGTCGTGGGCGTAGAAGCAATGCACCAGCGGCGTGAGATAGGCGTCGACGTAGCGCTCCAGCCACCCGGCGGCGTCCAGGCCCGAGGCGCGGATCAGTTCCGGCAGCAGCGCGCCGCCTTGGGGGGCGACGTGCAGCAGCGCGGCCATGGTCATCAGGCGCTGGTTGGCGCCGATCAGCGCGGTGGGGTTTTCGCGCCACAGCGCCGAGAACATCTTCTTGTACGGCGTGTCGACCGAGATGGCGGCCTCGTAGTAGTAGTTGCGGAATCCCAGCGAGGCCGCTTCGCGCAGGATGGTGAAGCCGTTCCGGCGCAGCCACGGATCGGCCGAGATCAGCCCGTGCAGGTATTCGTTGATGGCCGGGGTGCCGGACATGTAGTAGGGCGACAGCCCGCGCATGAAGCCCATGTTCAGGATCGACAGCGAGGTCTTGACGTAGTGCTTGCCGGGCTGGCTGATGTTGTAGAAGGTGCGGATCGACTGCTGCGCCAGGTAGTCGTCATCGCCATAACCCAGGCACACGATCTTGCGCGTGGCCACATAGGGGGCGAAGGCCAGCGACAGCTTGTTGAACCATTGCCACGGATGCGAGGGCATGAGGAAGTAGTCGGCCGGATCCAGGCCCTGGTCGCGCAGCGTCTGGGTGTGGCGGGCGACGGTATCGGCGCCCAGCTCGTCGCGCAGCAGGCTGTCGTAGTCCATGGTGGACAGGCACGCGAAGTGGGCGTTGTCCTTGTGCACCGCCAGCCACATGACGCGGATCGGGCTGGCGCATTCCGGCGCGTAGGCGTGGTAGTCCTCGGCGTCGAAGCCCAGGCGGCCGTTGTTGGCGACGAAGCTGGGGTGGCCTTCGATCATCGACGTCTCGATGGTCTGGTAGTCGGCCCGCGCCAGCTCGGCGGCCGGGGGCGCGGCGCGGGTGTGCTTGTAGGCGCTGCCGTGCAGCGTGCTGGTGATCTCGTCCAGGTAGATCGGCAGGCGGTCCTCGGGCATGCCGAGCTTGTCGCGGATCTCGATGACGAACTGCAGCGCGTCCAGCGGCGCGGGCGTGCCGGCCATGGTCTTGCTGATGGACTCGGGCGGGATGCGCCAGTGGCGCATGGCCATCAGCTGCGCGTCGAACCGGTATTCGGCGTGGCCGTCGGCCAGCACCAGGCGGTAGCGGTCGAAGCCGGGCGCCTCGGCCGGGCCCAGGCGCTCGGGTTCCAGCAACCATTCATGGGCGTATTCCGAGATGGCCTTCTTCACCAGCAGGCGGTTCACTTTCTCCCAGACCTCGGGGGCGAGGTGGCTGGCGATCTGGGCGGGGTGGGGCTGGGTGCTCATAGGGATGACTCCTGGAGTTGGGCCTGTTCAAACTGCTGCCGGGTGCAGAAGGCGATGCTGGCGGTCTTCTCGCGAAAACGCGCCTGGCCGGCGTAGACAAAACCCATGGCCAGGTTGAGCGCATGGATCTTGCGGTTGTTGCTGTCGGGTTCCACCACTACGCGGCGGGCCTGGAGGCGCTCGAACATGAAGCGCATCACGAAGGCGAGCACGTTGCGGCTGAAATTCGGGATGCGCACCCGCGGCGGGCCGATGAAGATGTGCATGCCCAGGTCGCCGGGCCGCACCTGATAGTGCTCGCCGACCTGGTCGTAGGCAGGGTCGTAGCACTCCACCAGGAAGGCCGGGCGGCCGTCGTGGCTGCCGAGCCAGGCGCCGGCGTGGCCGCTGTCGGCCAGCGCTTCATAAAACTCGCGCACCTGCGCGTCGGTGAAGGTCTGCATCGACCAGAAATGGGCGTAGTCCATCGCGAACCACTGGCGCAGCAGCGCGGCGTCGGTGGCCGGATCGAGCGGGCGCAGCGCCAGGCCGTGGCCCTCGTCATAGTGGTTGCGCGCGTGGCGGTCGATCTCGCCCAGGAAGGCGGCGGTCATGGTGATCATGGCGGCTCCTCGTGCGGTCGCGGGTCAGACCGTGGCGGCTCGATGGCCGTCCAGCATGGGCATCAGTTCCGGCGCCACGCCGCCGCGGCACGCCGCCACCGCCGGCTGCGGCGCGCGATGGCCGAGCACGCCGCTGGCGGGCGGACGGAAATCCTGCAGCGCGGTGCGCGGCTCGATCGCATAGTGTTCGTGCCCGGTCAGCTCGCGCAGGATCTGCGAGTTGCTGTAGCAGCAGAAACCCAGGTCGGGATTGGTCACGCCATGGCTGAGCAGGCCGCTGTTCTGCACGAAGATCTCGTTGCCGCCGTGGTCGATGGTGTAGTTGCGCGCGATGCGGTAGCCGCCGTCCTCGGCCCAGGCGATGCGGTCGTTGATCGGGTTGACGCACGCGGGGATGCTGCGGGTGTAGCCGGTGGCCAGCACCAGGCCGTCGGCGGCGTGCGAGAACGCCTGGCCGGTGTCGACGTGGCGGAACTCCAGGTGGTAGCGTGCAGCGTGGCGGTCGTAGCGGCTGGCGCGCAGTTCGGCGTTGGTGAGCAGCGTGTAGCGGCGGTCGCCGTTGTGGATCTTCTCGTCCAGCAGGTCGTAGATCTGGTTGATGAGCGAGGCGTTGATGCCCTTGTACAGGCTGCTCTGTTCGGCCAGGATCTGGCGGCGGCGCGCTTCGGGCAGGTCGTAGAAGTAGTTGGTGTAGTCCGGCGAAATCAGTTCCAGCGTGAGCTTGGTGTTCTCCATCTGGAAAAAGCGCGGCGAGCGCGTGATCCAGGTGAGGCTGTAGTCGTGCTCGTCGCTGTCGCGCAGCAGGTCGTGGAAGACCTCGGCCGCGCTCTGCCCGCTGCCGACGATGGTGACCGACTGCCGGCGCTGCAACGCCTCCTTGTGGCGCAGGTACTCGGCGCTGTGCACATAGGGCGCCTCGCGCCGGTCGCAGCAGGCCGGCAGCACCGGTTGCGAGCCCAGGCCCAGCACCAGCTTGCGGCAGCGGACCATGAAGCGCTCGCCATTGATGCTGTGCTGGCCGGTGACCAGGTAGGTGTCGGTCTCGGGATCGTGCAGCACGCTCTGCACGTCGCTGTTGAAGCGCAGGTTGGGCAGGCGCGCGGCGACCCACTTGCAATAGCGGTTGTATTCGGCGCGCGTCAGGTAGTGGTTCTCGCGCATGTAGTACGAGTAGATGCGGCCGGTCTGTTTGCAGTAGTTCAGGTAGCTGTATTCGCTGCGCGGATCGGCCAGGCTGACCAGGTCCGCGAGGAACGGATTCTGCAGCGTGGACGCCTCGATCAGCATGCCGGGATGCCAGTCGAAGCCGGGCTTCTTGTCCAGGAACAGGGCGCGCACGCCAGGCAGCGGGGCCGACAGGCAGGCAAGGCTGAGGTTGAAGGGGCCTAGGCCGATCGCGACGAAGTCATAGATTTCACGGTTCATGATGCTGACGCCTTTTGCTGAGTCTGCGTTTCACAGGCGGCGCCCGGTCGGGGCGCCGCGGGACAGGGCCGGCCGTGGCGCCTAATCAGGCGGCACGGGACACGACGAGCGGGCCTGCCCATCCGTCCACCGCATCAACAAAGGATTTCCAGCGCCGGTATTGCACGAATCAAACATCTGAGTAGGTATGATTTTCATTTGCAATATAGACACTCTAGCAAATGGTTTTTTGGCGTGATGCGTTGCCAAAGCCAAGCAGGCGGCGACCATATGCAGGGTGGCGAAGCGCATAGGGACATGGCCGCCGCGCATAAGCTCATGCGGCGCGCCTGCCCGCGCCATGCCGGCGGGTTATGCTTGCCGCCATGTCAGATAAACCTCCTGTGCTCAGGCTGCGCGGCGTCTACAGCGAACGCCTGTCGCCCGTCAGCATCGATCTCGCGGCGGGCGAGTGCGTCGCCATCACCGGCCCCTCGGGCTCGGGCAAATCCCTGCTGTTGCGCCAGGTAGCCGACCTGGATCCCGGCCATGGCGAAGTCGAACTGGACGGCGCGCCGCGATCGGGCATGCGCGGCCATGCATGGCGCCGCCAGGTGATCTACTGTCAGGCCGAGGCCGGCTGGTGGGATGACCACGTCGCGCCGCATTACACCGATGCGGCCCGCGCGGCCGAGCTGTTCCAGCGGCTGGGCCTGGCGCCCGGGAAAATGGACGCGCTGGTGCAGGAGCTCTCCACCGGCGAGCGCCAGCGCGCCGCCTTGGCGCGCGCCCTGGCGCTGGCGCCGCGGGCCCTGCTGCTGGACGAACCCACCGCGGCGCTCGATCCCGAGGCCACCGCGCGGGTCGAGACCGAGCTGCGTCGCTACCTCGACGGCGGCGCCGCCATCCTGATGGTGACGCACAATCCCGAGCAGGCGCGGCGCATGGCGCGGCGCGGCTGGCGCGTGGAGCAGGGCAGGCTGGAGCCGCAATGGACGTGATCAAACTGCAGGCGCTGGACCTAGTCATCGCCTCGCTGCTGGTGCTGCTGTCGGCCGGCATCTCATTCGCGCTGCGGCTGAACCTGCAGCGCCAGGTGCTGTGGGCGGCATTGCGCACCGTGGTGCAGCTGCTGCTGGTCGGCCACATCCTGCGCATCGTGTTCGCGCACGCGGCGCCGTGGCTGACCGCGCTGGTGGTCGCCGTGATGATGGCGCTGGCGGCGCGCGAGGTCGCGGCCCGGCCCAAGGCCCGGCTGGCGCGCCGTGGCAACGGCCAGGTGGGCGCGATGGCGGTGGTGGCCACCACGGTGGTGACCGCGCTGTTCATCCTCAGCACGGCGTTGCGGCCCGAGCCCTGGTACGACCCGCGCTATACCATCGCGTTGGTCGGCATCGTGCTGGGCAGCGTGCTGAACGCGGCCAGCCTGGCGCTGGACGGCGTGCTGTCGGGGGTGCGGCGCGACCGGCTCGCGATCGAGGCGCGCCTGTCGCTGGGCGCCACCGCGCACCAGGCCTTCGCCTCGCTGCTGCGCGAATCGGTGAGGCGCGGCATCGTGCCCAGCATCAACCAGATGTCGGCGGCCGGCATCATCACGCTGCCCGGCATCATGACCGGCCAGATCATCGCCGGCATGGATCCGATCGACGCGGCCAAGTACCAGATCCTGCTGATGTTCCTGCTGTGCGGCGCCAGCGGCATGGCCGCCATGGGCGCGGCCTACGGCGCCATGCGGCGGCTCACCGACGAGCGCGGCCGCCTGCGGCTGGACCGGCTGCTGTCCGAGCGCTAGCCGGCGCGCGCGTCCGCGGGCCGGCGCCAGCGCGGCCGAAGCGGCAAAATTTGATGAAATATCGACGGGGCCCGCGGCATACTCGGCGTTTTCATACGCAGGCCGGCCGCGCCGGCCGCCGCAACAAGGACCGGATCCGCATGAGTATTACCGAGCTGTTCTCGTGGCTGACCAGCGAGCAGGGCCTGATGGCGCTGCTGGCGCAGAACTGGGTGCTGGGCACCTGCATCATCGCCGCCATCGTGTTCATCGAGACCGGACTGGTGGTGATGCCGTTCCTGCCGGGCGACTCGCTGCTGTTCGCCGCCGGCGCCTTCCTGGGCCTGGCCGGCATCGATCCCATGATTTCATTGGCGGCGATCACCTTTGCCGCCATCGCTGGCGACGCGCTCAATTACGCCATCGCTTCGTCGCGCTGGGGGCAAAAACTGGCGCACAGCCGCTGGGTCAAGCCGGACCACCTGGAGCGCGCGCGCGACTATTTCGCCCGCTATGGCGCCATGACCATCACGGTGGCGCGCTTCGTGCCGATCGTGCGCACGCTGGCGCCGTTCGTGGCCGGGCTGTCGCAGATGCCGCGCCGCACCTTCTTCATCTACAACGTGGTCGGCGCCATCCTCTGGTGCGGCTCGATGCTGCTGGCGGGCTACTGGCTCGGCTCGATCGCCTGGGTGCGCGCCAATCTGCACTGGGTGTCGGTCATCATCATCGGCCTGTCGCTGATTCCGGTGGCGCTGCAGTGGCTGCAGATCCGCCGGGCGCGCAGGGTGTCGCAGGCCTGAGCGGCCCGGCATAAAACGCGGGCCAAAGAAACAGCCGGCGGTTCCTTGCGGAACCGCCGGCTTTTTTGCGCCACCGGGCCAGGCGGCCCGGGGCGGGGGGCTTAGCCGATGTTGGCCAGCACCTGGTTCAGCGTGGCGCTGGGGCGCATGGCGCGGCTGGCCTTGTCTTCGTTCGGCTGGTAGTAGCCGCCGATGTCGACCGGCTTGCCCTGGGCGGCCTTGAGCTCTTCCAGGATCTTGGCTTCGCCTTGGACGAAGGCGGCCGCGGCCGGGGCGAACAGCGCGGCGAGCGCGCGGTCGTCGGTCTGCTCGGCCAGGGCCTGGGCCCAGTACGTCGCCAGGTAGAAGTGGCTGCCGCGGTTGTCCAGGCCGCCGACCTTGCGGTCGGGCGACTTGTTTTCGTCCAGGAACTTGGCGGTGGCCAGGTCCAGCGTCTTGCCCAGCACCAGGGCGCGGGCGTTGTCGTAGGCGCGGCCCAGGTGATCCAGCGAAGCGGCCAGGGCCATGAACTCGCCCAGCGAGTCCCAGCGCAGGAAGCCTTCTTCCAGGAACTGCTGCACGTGCTTGGGCGCCGAACCGCCGGCGCCGGTTTCGAACAGGCCGCCACCGGCGACCAGCGGCACGATCGACAGCATCTTGGCGCTGGTGCCCAGTTCCATGATGGGGAACAGGTCGGTCAGGTAGTCACGCAGCACGTTGCCGGTCACCGAGATGGTGTCCAGGCCTTCGCGGATGCGCTTGAGCGAGAACTTGGTGGCCTCGACCGGGGGCAGGATGCGCAGATCCAGGCCGTTGGTGTCGTGGTCGTTCAGGTACTGCTTGACCTTGGCGATGACCTGGGCGTCGTGGGCGCGCTTTTCGTCGAGCCAGAACACGGCCGGCGTCTGGCTGACGCGGGCGCGGGTGACGGCCAGCTTGACCCAGTCCTGGATCGCGGCGTCCTTGGTCTGGCACATGCGCCAGAGGTCGCCGGCCTCGACGGCCTGCTCCAGCAGCACCTTGCCCGAGGCGTCGGTGACGCGCACGGTGCCGGCGGCGGGGATGACGAAGGTCTTGTTGTGCGAGCCGTATTCCTCGGCGGCCTGGGCCATCAGGCCGACGTTGGGCACGCTGCCCATCGTGACCGGATTGAAGGCGCCGTGCTGCTTGCAGTCGTCGATGACGGCCTGGTAGACGCCGGCGTAGCAACGATCGGGGATGACGGCCTTGGCGTCCTGCAGCTTGCCTTCGGCGTTCCACATCTTGCCCGAGTCGCGGATCATGGCGGGCATGGAGGCGTCGACGATGACGTCGCTCGGCACGTGCAGGTTGGTGATGCCCTTGTCGGAGTTCACCATGGCCAGCTGCGGCAGCGTCTTGTAGGCGGCGTCGATGTCGGCGGTGATCGCGGCCTGCTGGTCGGCGGGCAGCGACTGGATCTTGGCGTACAGGTCGCCGATGCCGTTGTTGGGATCGAAGCCGGCCTGCTTGAGGACGGCGGCGTGCTTGGCCAGCACGTCCTTGTAGAACACGGACACCACGTGGCCGAAGATGACGGGGTCGGAGACCTTCATCATGGTGGCCTTCAGGTGCACCGAGAACAGTACGCCCTGGGCGCGCGCGTCGTCGATCTGGGCCTGCAGGAAGGTCTTGAGCTTGGCGGTCGACAGCACGGCGGCGTCGATGATCTCGCCGGCCTTGACCGGGGTCTTTTCCTTCAGGACGGTCTTGGCGCCATCGGCGGCGGTCAGTTCGATCTTGACGTCGCCGGCGTCGGCGATCAGGGCCGACTTTTCGGTGCCGTAGAAGTCGCCGCTGTCCATGTGCGCCACGTGCGACTTGGAGTCAGCCGTCCAGGCGCCCATCTTGTGCGGGTGCTTGCGGGCGTAGTTCTTGACCGACAGCGGGGCGCGGCGGTCGGAGTTGCCTTCGCGCAGCACGGGGTTGACGGCGCTGCCCTTGACCTTGTCGTAGCGCGCCTTGACGTCGCGCTCGGTGTCGTTGGCCGGGGCGTCCGGGTAGTCGGGCAGCTTGTAGCCTTGTTCCTGCAGTTCCTTGATGGCGGCCTTCAGCTGCGGCATCGAGGCGCTGATGTTCGGCAGCTTGATGATGTTGGCTTCGGGTTGCACCGCCAGGGCGCCCAGCTCGGCCAGGGCGTCGCCCAGCTTCTGGCTGTCATCCAGGTAGTCGGGGAACAGGGCGATGATGCGGCCCGCCAGGGAGATGTCGCGGGTCTCGACCGTGATGCCAGCGGACTTCGCGAAGGTCTGGACGATCGGCAGCAGGGAACGGGTTGCAAGCGCCGGAGCTTCGTCGGTGAGGGTATAGATAATCTTCGGAGTAAGAGACATGATCCTTGAATCTGTTCGGCGGTGGCGCTAGGCGCAAACCCGAACATGCTATGCGGCGTCAGCCGGTAGATGTTGTCGAGAGTGGGTTCGTATGGGCAGACCCGGGCCAGGCCCCGATCGGCTCAACATGGCGCCGCCCGTCCTTTATTGCTGGTCCAATTGCCCGACCGCCTGGAAAGTGCGAGTGCCACGAACCGAACATTGTAATACTGTGGCCCGCCTGGCGGGCGCGGAAATGGGCGCCAATCGTCCGCGGGCCGTGCGTTTGGCGCCGAAAAACCGGATTTTTCCCCCAGGAATGGCGCCAAATCGGCGCAACCTGCTGGTATCGGCCTGCAAGTATTGGCTAATATTCGGCAACTTCCCGCGCCGCCTGGCGGGCGGGAAAGCGCGGGGCGCCGGATGACGATGGGCGTTGTACAGCCCCGGCGTGGAGGGATGCATGCGGTTTGGCAATCTGTTGTTCGATCCGAAGTTTCGCTACGCCAGCCGTACCGATGGCAAGACGATCCATTTCACGCCGGTCGAGAGCGCGGCCCTGTCGCTGCTCACCGGACACGTTGGCCAGATCCTGCCGCGCCAGCGCCTGCTGGACGCGACCCAGCGCGGTGACGCCGAAGCGCTCGAGCGCAGCGTGGACCTGCTCATCAACCGCCTGCGCGGCAAGCTTGGCGATTCGGCCCGCGCGCCGCGCTTCATCGCCACCAGCTATGGCGAGGGCTACAGCTGGGTCGCCGCGCGCGAGGCGGGGCCGGGCGGCGACGTCTACGTCGCCATCGGCCCGGCGGCCGGCCCCGAGGCCCTGCGCGCCGAGCCGCGCGTGCGGGCCTTCCTGACCGATCTGGCCGGCGCCCTGCGGGCGCGGCTGCCGAGCGAGCGCGGCGTCAGCCTGTTGTCGCTGGCGGCCGCCAACGAAGCCGGCGCGCCGTTCCGTGTCGAGGTCGGGCTGCGCCAGGACGACGCCGGGGTGCATTGCGCCGTGGTGCTGCGCGAAGCCGCCAGCGGCGCCGCGCTGCGCGCCGAGCGCTGGACCATCGCGCCGACCGACGAGGCCGAGGTCGGCCGCACCGCCGCCGCGACGTTCGCCGCCGCCATCAAGAGCGAGATCTGGCGCAACCTGGCGCGCGCCCGGGGCGGCGTGGCCGGCCCCACCGACGAACCGATCGAGCTGCGCCTGCATCGCGCCGCCGTGCTCCTGTCGCGCACTCCGCAGAGCTGGCTCGAATCGGAGGCCGAGCTCAGCAAGCTGCGCGCCGAGCAGCCCGAGGATCCGCAGACGGCGCTGATGTGGGCTTCGCACCTGTATTCCCGGCTGGTGCTGGACCTGTCGGCCGATCCGGCCGCGCTGGAGCCGCAGATCGAGGCGCTGGTGTTCCAGGCGCTGCCGCACGTGCGCGACAACCCGATGCTGGCGCTGGCGGCCGCCAAGCTGCTGTGCTTCGTCAGCCACGGGCATCTGGAACTGGCCGAGGCGCTGGCCGAGGAGGCCTTCGCCCGCAGCACCGCGTTCGCGTCGGCCTTCGCGGTGCTGGGCCAGCTGCGGCTGAACCGCGGGCGCCTGCGGGAGGCCATCGATTACTTCGACCAGGGCATCGAGCTGGCCGAGGCCGGCTCGGAGTTCCAGGTGTTCCTGATGGTGCTCAAGTGCACCACGCTGCTGGCGCTGGACGACCGCCAGGCCTGCCTGACGGCCTGCGAGACGCTGTACCGGACCAAGCCCCTGACGCGGGCGCAGATGGGGCTGTTCCTGTCCTCGCCCGACGAGGTGCTGCCGGACGACCTGCGCCAGATCCTGCTGACGCTGGACGCGGGCCTGCTGCGCCGGCTGCTGGCGCACTTCGAATACCTGTTCGTGCGGCGGGTGCCGGACGCGGCCGGCAGGAAGAACATGTTCCGCGGCGTGCTGGCGCTGCTGGCGAAGCACCGGCCGATCGATGACTTGCCGCCGCAGGTGGGCGCCTATCTGTAGGCCCCCGGTGCAGGCGCCCTGTGCGGGCACCTCCCAAGCCCGCATCCGTGCAGGCCGGCCGCAAGCGCGCCGGAAAGGCCGATTTGACAAACGGCCGCGCATGCGGGAAGCTACGGCCCATGACTTCCCGCGCCGTCCGCATTTCGCTGATTATTACCATCATTCCTGGAATGGTGGGTTAACGCGCGACCGCAGTCAGTCAAACAAACCCGCCCCACGAGGCGGGTTTTTTGTTGCCGCCTCTGCCGGGCCCAGCCCCCACGCCGCAGAGAGTTTTCATGCAACAACCGCAAGCCGCCACCGCCAAGACGTCCGAGACCGACCCCTTCACTCCGGGCCATGCCGCGCCCATGGAATACCTGCGCCAGATCCTGACGGCGCGGGTCTATGACATCGCCCGCGAGACCGAACTGGACCTGGCCCAGGGCCTGTCGCGCCGCCTGGGCAACCGCGTGCACCTCAAGCGCGAGGACAACCAGCCGGTGTTCTCGTTCAAGGTGCGCGGCGCCTACAACAAGATGCGCAACACGCCGCAGGCGGCGCTGGAACGCGGCGTCATCACGGCCTCGGCCGGCAACCACGCCCAGGGCGTGGCGATCTCGGCCGCCCGGCTCGGCGTGCGCGCCACCATCGTGGTGCCGCAGACCGCGCCGCAGGTGAAGGTGGACGCGGTGCGCGCCTTCGGCGGCCCGACGGTGCAGGTGGTGCTGGCGGGCGATTCCTACAGCGACGCCTACGCCTACGCGCAGACGCTGGCCCGCGACCAGGACCTGACCTTCATCCCGGCGTTCGACGATCCCTACGTCATCGCCGGCCAGGGCACGGTGGGCATGGAGATCCTGCGCCAGCACCCGGGGCGGCTGGACGCGGTGTTCGTGCCGATCGGCGGCGGCAGCTTGGCGGCGGGGGTGTCGGTGTACATGAAGGCGGTGGATCCGTCGGTCAAGGTGATCGGGGTGCAGACGGTCGATTCCAGCGCCATGGCGCAGTCGATCCAGGTGGGCGAGCGGGTCAGCCTGGCCGAGGTCGGGCTGTTTTCGGACGGCACGGCGGTCAAGCTGGTGGGCGAGGAGACCTTCCGCCTGTGCCGCCAGTATCTGGACGAGGTCATCCTGGTGGATACCGACGCGGTCTGCGCGGCGATCAAGGACGTGTTCCTGGACACCCGCAGCGTGCTGGAACCGGCGGGCGCGCTGGCGCTGGCCGGGCTCAAGCAGTACGTCGAGCGCGAAGGCGCGCAGGGCCAGTCGCTGGTGGCGATCACCTCGGGCGCCAACATGAATTTCGACCGCATGCGCTTCGTGGCGGACCGGGCCGAGGTGGGCGAGGCGCGCGAAGCCGTGTTCGCCGTGACGCTACCCGAGGAGCGCGGCAGCTTCCGCCGCTTCTGCGCCGTGATGGGCGCGCGCAGCGTGACCGAGTTCAACTACCGCATCGCCGACGCCAACACCGCCCGCATTTTCGTCAGCGTGCAGATCGCGCGCCGCGGCGAGGGCGCGGACATCATGCGCGGCCTGGAGCAGGAAGGCTTCGCGGTCAGCGACCTGAGCCACAACGAAGTCTCCAAGCAGCACATCCGCTACATGGTGGGCGGACGCTCGCCGCTGGCGGGCGGCGAACGGCTGTTCCGCTTCGAGTTCCCGGAGCGTCCGGGCGCGCTGATGAAGTTCCTGTCGGCGATGGCGCCGAACTGGAACATCAGCCTGTTCCACTACCGCAACCAGGGCGCGGACTTCAGCTCGGTGCTGGTGGGCATCCAGGCGCCGCTGGCGGACGACGCGGCGCTGGACCGCTTCCTGGCGCAGCTGGGCTACGCGCATTGGGAAGAGACGGCGAACGAGGCGTACCGGCAGTTTCTGATCTAGGCGGCGGCCTGCCCATGATGGGCCAACCCATGATGGGCCAGCCCGTCCACATGCACCTGGGGCTGGCCTTGCGGGCAGCGCTCCACCCGCGCCAGCACGCCATAGGCTTGGCGCAGCGTATCGGGCGTGACCACGTGCCGCGGCGGGCCTTCGGCCAGCAGGACGCCGCCGTGCAGCAGCAGCGCATGGTCGGCGTGGCGCAGCGCGATGTTCAGGTCGTGCAGCACCACCAGCGTGATGAGCCGGTGGAGGACGGTCTGGCGCCGCAGCACGTCCATGACATGGAACTGGTAGTTCAGGTCCAGCGCCGACAGCGGCTCGTCCAGCAGCAGCAGGCGCGGCCGCCGCACCAGCGCCTGCGCCAGCGAGGCCAGCTGCTTCTGGCCGCCGGACAGCTCGTCGAGGTAGCGGCTGGCGAGATGGCCGATGCCCAGTTCGGCCAGCACCTGCATGGCCTCGCGCATCAAGGCGTCGCCGCCCTGGCGCGCGCGGCCCGAGCGGGCCGCCACCAGCACCGACTCCAGCACGGTCATGTGCACGCCCTTGGGCAGGGCCTGGGGCATGTACATGGCGTGCTCGGCGCGGCGGGCCGGAGAGAGGCCGGCGAAATCCGCGCCGTCCAGCCGCAGGTCGCCGCCCAGCATGGGATTGAGCCCCGCCAGCGTCTTGAGCAGCGTCGATTTGCCGCTGCCGTTCGGTCCCAGCAGGGCCGTCAGCGTGCCTTCGGGCAGCGGCGCCGCCCGCAGGCCGCGCAGCACCGGGCGGTTGCCGTAGCCGGCGGTCAGCGAGCGGATCTCCAGCGAGGCCATGGCGTCAGGGCTGCAGCGCCAGCGTGCCGCGCATGTGCTGGGCGTGGGCCGGGAACGAGCAATAGAAGGTGTACGACTGGCCGGCGGCCAGGCGGCTGACCGGGAACGTGACGGTGGCGGTTTCGCCGCCGCCGAGCATCGGCGTCTTGGCCAGGATGCGGCCGTCGCCGGGCGCCAGGAAGTCGTGCGCCGCGCCGGCCTTGATGCCGTCGACCATGACCGCGTCGATGTCCTCGGTCTTGGTCAGCACCCAGTTGTGGCCGGCCTTTTCCTTGCTGTTCTTGCCGGTGTGGATGAGGCGCACCGTGAAGTCCTTGCAGGTCGCGGGCACCACGATGTGGTTGGGCGCGAACTTCTTGCCGGGCTGGCCTTCGACGTCGATGCTGCAGGCGGGATCGGCGGCGTGGGCGGCGCCGGTGGCCAGCAGGGCGACGAGGGCGAGCGGGTAACGGTATTGCATGGGGAGGCGTCTCCGGGGACAGGGAAAGGCGTCAGCCGCGCTTGAGGGCGCGGATGACGATGGTGAGAAAGAAGGGAATGCCGACCAGCGAGGTCACGATGCCGACCGGGATCAGGGCGCCGGGCAGCACGGTCTTGGAGGCGACCGAGGCCAGCGACAGGATCAGGGCGCCGGCCAGCGCGCTGCCGGGCAGGTAGTAGCGATGGTCCTCGCCCAGCAGCAGGCGGGCGATGTGCGGCGCCACCAGGCCGACGAAGCCGATGGTGCCGACGAACGACACCGCCAGCGCCGCCAGCGCGCTGACCCGCAGCAGGCTCACCAGGCGCAGGCGCTTGACGTCGATGCCGAAGCTGGCGGCGCGTTCCTCGCCCAGGCGCACTGCGGTGAGTTTCCAGGCGTCGCGCAACGAGAACGGCAGCGCCAGCGCCAGCGCGGCCGCCATCACGCCGACGGTGGTCCAGGTGGCGCGCGCCAGGCTGCCCATGGTCCAGAACACGATGCCTTGCAGCGCTTCCTCGCTGGCGATGAACTGCAGCAGCATGACCAGCGCCTGGAACGAATACACCAGGGCGATGCCGAACAGCACCACGCCCAGCGTCGAACCGCCGCGCCAGCGCGCCACGCGCTCCAGGATCAGCACCGACACCAGGGTGCTGGCGAAGGCCGACAGCGACACCACCATGCCGGGCGGCAGCGCCGGCACGTGCCAGTCCAGGGTGATGGCCAGCGAGGCGCCGAACGCGGCCGCGGCGGACACGCCCAGCGTATAGGGGCTGGCCAGCGGGTTGTCCAGCATGGTCTGCATCTCGGCGCCGCCCAGGCCCAGGGCCAGGCCCACCAGCAGCGCAATCAGGGCGTAGGGCAGGCGGAACTGCCAGACGATGACGCGGGTGCCGGCGTCGGCGGCGTCGGGGTGCAGCAGGGTGCGCAGCAGGTCGAGCGGCGCCAGGCCGGCCGGGCCGGTGGCGATGTCGGCCAGCAGGCTGATGGCGATGGCCACGGCCAGCGCCAGGGCCAGCGCCAGCCGCCGCCGGCGGGTGCGATGGTAGCGGGCGACGGGATCGTCCAGGACGCCGTCGGCGGCGAGGACGGTAGCGGAGGTCTGCATGATGGCGTGCCTGCTTGCCGTCAACGGGCCGCGGGTGCGGTCCAGTAGGTGCCGGCGCCGTCCACGTCGAGGAAGTCGCGGTACAGCGTGGCCAGCGTGGCGTCCGGGTCCAGCGCGGCGGCGCGTTCGGGGTACAGCCACTTGGCCATCGCTTCGATCGCCGCGACGTTGTAGGGCGAGTTGTAGAACGCGTGCCAGATGCCGAAGGCGCGGCCGCGCTTGACCGCGTCCAGGTCGCGGATGCCGTCGCGTTGCAGCACGGTGGACAGGCTGGCGGCGGAGACCTCGGCCGCGGCGCCGGGGCCGACCAGCAGGCCGGGGCGGCCGGGGTCGGAGCGGCTGCCGGTGGCGATGTAGACCTGCGGCTGGGCCTTGAGCAGGAACTCCATGCTGACGTCGCCGATCGCGCCCGGCAGCACCGGGGCGGCGACGTTGACGCCGCCGGCGGCTTCCAGCAGGTCGCCGAAACTGCCGTTGCCGGTGGTGTGGCAGCAGGCGGGCCAGACGCCGGCCAGCATCTCGACGAATGCGCGCGGACGCTCGGCCTGCGGCACCGGCTGCACCAGCTCGCGAACCTTGGCCAGGTGCGACTCATAGAAGGCGATGTAGCGCTCGGCCTGTTCCGGGCGGTCGAGCGCCTGGCCCAGGATGCGCAGGCTGGGCACGGTGTTCTTGACCGGATGCTGGCGGAAGTCGATGAACACGACCGGGATGCCGGCCTGCTGCAGCGACGCGATCATCGGGTTGTTGCGGCCCGGGCCATGGCCGCTCAGGCTGAAGATGGCCACGTCCGGCTTGAGCGAGACGATCTTCTCCGGGCTGACGCTGGCTTCCGAGGTGGTGCCGATCAGCGGCACGTCGGCCGCCTTGGGGAAGCGCTTGATCAGTTGTTGCCAGGAATAGGGATCCTGCTGCTTGAGTTCGCCCTGCCAGCCGACCACGCGCGCCACCGGGTCGGCGCGATCCAGCAGCGCCATGGCGAAGACGAAGCGGCCTTCGCCCAGCAGCACCCGCTGCGGATGATCGGGCACGGTGACGACGCGGCCGGCCAGGTCGGTCACCTGGCGGGCCTGGGCGCCGGGCAGGGCGCAGAGCAGGGCGGTGGCGGCCAGCGCCGCGCGGAACATGATTTTCAAACGCATGGGAGATCCCGATCCAGTGGCCACGACACGCCCCGCGGGCTTGCGGGTAACGCGAACCATTCCTATCGGCAGACAGTCTCCGCCATCGGGGTTCAAGAATTCGTTAAGACGCTCGCCAGGCGGTGGCGGCCCCGCCGCGAAACGGTTCGCGTGCGTGGCCGGATCGCGGTCGCGCTTACAATCTGAGATTGATTTCCATTCCCGGCTCCGCCCCATGCGCGTTCTTGTCATCGAAGACGACCCCGATATCCTCGCCAACATCACGCACCACCTGACGCGCCGCGGCTACATCGTCGACTGCGCCGAGGACGGGCTGCGCGGCTATGCCATGGCGGCCGAGGGCGGGTTCGACCTGATCGTGCTGGACCTGATGCTGCCGCGGCTGGACGGCTATGACCTGTGCCGGCGGCTGCGCACCGAGGCCGGCTGCGATACCCCGGTCATCATGGTGACCGCGCGCGATACCCTGGACAACCGGTTGACGGGGTTCGACGCCGGCGCCGACGACTACCTGGTCAAACCGTTCGCCCTGGCTGAGCTGGCCGCGCGCGCCAAGGCGCTGCTGCACCGCGCCAGCGGCGCCGGCGCGGCGCGGGTGCTGCGGGTCGGCGACCTGACGCTGGATACCGGCACCCTGGCGCTGGCGCGCGGCGGGCAGGCGCTGCGGCTGCCGCCGTCGCCGCTGCAACTGCTGATGCTGCTGATGCGCGCCAGTCCCGCGGTGGTGCACCGCGGCCGGCTCGAAGAGGCGCTGTGGCGCGATTCGCCGCCGGACAGCGACAGCCTGCGCACCCATATCCACCAGATCCGCCAGGTGGTGGACAAGCCGTTCGCCACGCCGCTGCTGCACACCGTGCATGGCATCGGCTACCAGCTGCGGGCCGTTGACGATGCGTAGCGCGCGGCGCGGGCTGGCGCGCTATCTGGTGCGCACCTACCTGCTGCTGGCGCTGCTGGTCGGCGGCGTGCTGACCTGGGTCTCGATCTGGAGCGTGAACACGCTCGAAGTCCACCTGCAGCGCATCGACATGGGCATGGCGGTCGAGCGCGTCCGCAGCGACTTCCTGGCCGGCATCGACCCGGGCCGGCCGCACCGGTTCTTCCACGGCGATCCGGGCGGCGCGGCGTTTCCGCAATGGCTGCGCGGGCTGGCGCCGGGCTTCCACAAGATCGAGCGCGACGGCCGCGTCTGGCACGTGATGGTGGACGACAAGGACGGCCAGCGCTACATGCTGCTGCGCGACTACACCGAGTACGAACGCAACCAGTCCACTTCGCACTGGACCGTGGTCAGCGGCCTGGCCGGCGGCCTGGTGCTGGCGTTCGTGCTGGGCACGCTGGCGACCCGGCGCATGCTGCGGCCGCTGGCGCGGCTGGCGGCGCAGGTCACGGCGCGAGAGCGGAAGAGCGGCGGGGAGGGGAAGAGGGTAGGCCAGAGGGTAGATCTCGGGGGGTCCCGGAGCAGTAAAAAAAGACCA
>ERZ1739169.100-NODE-100-length-25764-cov-28.471158_pt1 | contig 25764 bp, 28 predicted proteins | sample MGYA00581756_ERZ1739169 | MGnify/ENA primary metagenome ERZ1739169 (study PRJEB40789, sample SAMEA7425667) | Salamandra salamandra | biome: salamander skin | place: Germany | collected 2020-03 | study: cvxcv | reverse complement strand
CCGCACCGGCTCCAGCCAGATGGCGGAAGCGCCGCGATGATGGTGCGGGCGGGGCAGACGCCGAACTGGGGCGTGCGCGCGCGTGCGCCCCTGCGGCTGGGTCTGGCAGGGGGCGGCACGGACCTGTCGCCCTATTGCGACCAGTTCGGCGGCGCCGTGCTGAACGCCACCATCGACCGTTTCGCCTTCGCCCATATCGACATCAATGCCGATGGACGCTTGGCCTTCCGCGCCCGCGACATCGGCGTCGAAGAGGTGATGGACCCTGTGCTGCCCGTGCCCGATCACGGCGAACTGGCCTTGCACCGTGCCGTCTATCGCCATGTGTCCCAGACCTGGCTGGGCGGCCAGACCCCGGCCCTGACCGTCTCCACCACCTCGGATGCGCCTGCGGGGTCGGGCCTGGGCTCCTCGTCGGCGCTCGTCGTCGCCCTGGTCGAGGCGTTCCGCGTCGCACTGGACCTGCCGCTTGGACCCTATGACGTGGCGCGGCTGGCCTATCAGATCGAACGCATCGACCTAGGCCTGTCGGGCGGGCGTCAGGACCAGTATGCGGCCGCTTTCGGCGGTGTGAACTATATCGAGTTTCTGGCTGACAACCGCGTGGTGGTGAATCCGCTGCGCGTGCGCCGCGCCTATCTGGCGGAACTGGAGTCCTCGCTGGTCGTCTGTTTCACCGGCCAGTCGCGGCAGTCCGAGACCATCATCAACGAACAGGTGAAGGGTCTGACCGATCTGGACCCTTCCGTGCTCGACGGCATGCACCGCTTGAAGCAGGATGCCGCGGCGATGAAGGATGCTGTGCTGGAGGGCGATATGCGTCGCATCGCCCGCGTCCTGATGCGGTCCTGGGAGGCCAAGAAGATGACGGCGTCCGGCATCGCCACGCCTCTGGTGGATCAGTTGTTCGAACTGGCGATGCGTGAAGGCGCCTGGGGCGGCAAGGTGTCGGGCGCGGGCGGCGGGGGCTTCCTGATGTTCTGCACAGATCCCGAAAACCGCTATCGCCTGACCTCGGCCCTGAACGAGGCGGGCGGCGTCGCCAGCGCAGTCAAATTCACACTGGAAGGGGCCGAAGCCTGGAGCGTGCCGCGATGAGTGCAGGCCAGGCGGTGTTTCTGGTCGGCGGGCGCGGCTCACGTCTGGGCGACCTGACGACGGACACGCCTAAGCCGCTTCTGCCGGTCGCGGGCAGGCCCTTTATCGAACACCTGTTGGACAAGGCTGTGCGTGACGGCTTCACCGACCTGATCCTGCTGGCGGGTTATCGCTATGAGGCGGTCCAGGCCTATGCCGGGGACTGGAAGGGAATGCCGCTGCGCATCTCGGTCGAGCCAGAGCCCTTGGACACCGCAGGCGCCATCGCCAACGCTCGCGCCTTGCTGGACGAGCAGTTTCTGGTCGTCAACGGCGACACCTGGTTCGATTTCGACTGGTCCGCGCTGAAACTGGGGGCAGGGGACCTTGGCGCCATCGCCGCCCGCAGCGTCAGCCCCGCAGATCGTTATGAGACCCTGGATATTCACGCCGGACGGGTGCTGCAGATCGTCCCCCGCAGGTCTGCTGAAGTCGGCGTCATCAATGGCGGCGTCTATCGCCTGAAACGCGACGCCTTCTCAGACATCAGCGGCGCCCGCTCGCTCGAACGCGACCTGCTGCCCCAGCTGTGCCGGACAGGACACCTGTCAGCGACTGTCTTCGATGGTCGATTCGTCGACATCGGCGTGCCCGAGAGCCTGTCGGCGGCCGAGAACATCGTGGGCTGAGTTACGGACGCTTCCGTGACAGGCGCCGAGTCTGACGGCTTCCCTCTTAAGGGATACTTTGTGCCGCTAAGTGCTCGTTTTATTGGAAAGACGATGGTGGGTGATCACAGGTTCGAACTGTGGACCCGCTGATTAAGAGTCAGCTGCTCTACCGACTGAGCTAATCACCCACACCGATCGTCATGTCTTCGGCGGCGGTTGCCCTTGCCGAAGGGCGCTCCTACTACCCAGCCGTTTCGGGGTTGGCAAGCGCTTTCGCAAACTTTCTTCGACAGTTTATGCTGATAGCGGAATCAGCCGCACCAAGGCGGCGGGGGAAACAGGCACATGGCATTCTGGAACCGGCGGCGCTCGATCGACGCCATGCTCAGGCCGCACGACGGGCCCGGTCTGAAGCCGACCTTGAGCTGGCCGCATCTGTTGGCCCTGGGCGTCGGCGCCATTGTCGGCACGGGCATCCTGACGCTGATCGGCGTGGGGGCGGGGCTGGCGGGGCCTGCGGTTCTGATCAGCTTTGGTCTGGCCGGTCTGGTGTGCGCCTGTGCGGCGCTGGCCTATGCCGAATTGTCGACGATCATGCCTGCCTCGGGCAGCGCCTACACCTATTCATACGCGGCGCTGGGCGAAATCTTCGCCTGGGTCGTGGGGTGGAGCCTGATCCTGGAATATTCGCTGGTCGTGTCGACGGTCGCCGTCGGGTGGTCCGGCTATGCCGTGCCGTTCCTGGCGGGCCTGGGTCTGGACCTGCCGCTGGCCCTGTCGGTGGGGCCGCACGTCGAGGGCGGGCTGATCAACCTGCCGGCCATCTTCATCATCGCCGTGGTCACGGGTCTGCTGCTGCTGGGCACGCGTGAGAGCGCGACGGTCAACGCCGTGCTGGTCTTCGTGAAGATCGCCGCCCTGGCGGCGTTTGTGGCTATCGCCATGCCGCACTTCGATGCGGCCAATTTCACGCCCTTCATGCCGAACGGTTTCGGTGCGCCCTTCGTGCAGACGGGGGTGATGGCGGCGGCGGCCATCATCTTCTTCGCCTTCTACGGGTTTGACGCCATCGCCACGGCGGCGGAGGAGACCAAGAAGCCGGAACGCGATCTGGCCATCGGCATCGTCGGTTCGATGGTCGTCTGCACCATCCTGTATATCGCCGTCGCCGCTGCGGCCATCGGCGCCGCGCCCACCGCCAGCTTCTCGGACAGCCCTGAGCCGTTGGCCCACATCATGCGCGGGCTGGGCCAGGGCGTCGCCGCCCAGTGGATCGCCGCCGCCGCTGTGATCGCCCTGCCGACGGTTCTGCTGGCCTTCCTGTTCGGTCAGAGCCGCATCTTCCTGGGCATGGCCCGCGACGGCCTGCTGCCCAATCGCTTGGCCAGGATCTCCAAGCGGGGCGTTCCGGCGGTCGTGACCATCTTCACGGCCATTGTGGTGGCCTTCCTGGCGGGCATCATGCGACTGGACGAACTGGCGTCGCTGGCCAACGCCGGCACCCTGATGGCCTTTATGGCCGTCGGCGTCAGCCTGATCGTGCTGAGGGTGCGTGAGCCGAACCGGGTGCGCAAGTTCAAGGCGCCGCTGTGGCCCCTGGTCGGGGGCATCGCCATCATCGGCTGCATCACCTTCTTCTTCAGCCTGAAGAGCTCGACCCAGTTCTACTTCCTGCTGTGGAACCTGTTCGGCCTGGCCGTCTATCTGCTCTGGTCCTCGCGCAACTCGCGTCTGGCCAAGGGCGAGGAGAACGCGGCCTGATGGCGCGGCGGGATCTGACAGGGGCTGTCGACTTCTCCGTACTGGAGGCGATGACCGGCGACGATGACGCCATCAACGAGGAGGTGCTGGGCTTGTTCACCGAACAGGCAGCCCTCTGGACGCCTCTGTTGGATCCCAAGGCCGATGGGTGGCGCGACGCCGTCCACACCATCCGCGGCGCGGCGGCGGGCATCGGCGGCCATGATCTGGTCGCCGCATGTGCGGATGCGGAACTGTCCGAGGATGCTTTGGCCGCGCCCGCGATGGAGCGGGTGCGTTCCGCCCTGTCAGAGGCGCTGGGTGACGTCGCAGCTTACCGTCACGAACTGATGCTCAAAAGCTTGCGGGGTTAGCCGCGCGTCTGGTCCCAGGTCGCGAACTCATGCGCGATGCAGCGGTCGATCAGCAGGCGCCAGACCGGCTCGGCGATATCGGGCGACAGGCCCTTGGTTTCAGCCGTCACCAGCACCTTGGCCACCACGTCGTCGATGCGGGCCTGGTCGAACACGGCGTCGCGGTTCGGCTTGATGCGGGCGGCGGCGTCCATATAGCGCTGACGCTCGGCCAGCAGCGTGACCAGCGCACGGTCCAGGGCATCGACGCCCTGACGGACCTCGGCCATGGACTGGCAATCGGCGGGATCGACCCGGGAATCTACGGCGACGGGAGCAGACTTCGACATGGCGGCGGGGTTAGCCCGTCAGACGCGCGAAGCCAAGGGTTCAGCCGACGAAGGCGCGTTCCAGCACATAGTCGGCGGGTTCGGCGTTGGAGCCTTCCTTCAGGCCGAAGGTCTCCAGCAGTTCGCCGGCTTCCTTGATCATCGCCATCGAGCCGCACAGCATGGCCCGGTCGCGCGCCGGATCGAAGCCCTCGGGCAGGCCCAGATCGCGGAAGAAGTCGCCCGACTTGATCCGGTCGGTGATCCGGCCCGGTGTTTCGAACTCTTCACGCGTGACAGTCGGATAATAGGTCAGCTGCGCCTTGGCCTCGTCGCCGATCAGCGGATCGTCGTGGATTTCGCGGCTGAAGAAGTCGCGATAGGCCAGGTCCGCCACGCCGCGCACCGTGTGGATCACATAGACATGGCCGAAGCGGGAATAGGTTTCGGGATCGCGCGCCACGCTCAGCCAGGGCGCCAGGCCGGTGCCGGTGCCGATCAGGAACAGGCGCTCGCCGCCGGTCAGGGCGTCCAGCACCAGCGTCCCGGTCGGCTTCTTGCCCATCAGCACCGTGTCGCCCGCCTGGATCTTCTGCAGACGCGAGGTCAGGGGGCCGTCGGCGACCTTGATCGAGAAGAACTCCAACTCTTCGGCCCAGTTGGGGCTGGCGATGGAATAGGCGCGCAGGACGGGCTTGCCGCCGTCTTCGCCGGGCAGGCCGATCATCACGAACTCGCCCGAGCGGAAGCGGAAATCCTCCGGCCGCCTGATGCCGAAGCTGAACAGGCTGTCGGTCCAGTGGCGCACCCACAGGACTTCCAGCTCATGGAACGGGCTGGCCTTTACGGGAGCGGGCGCCGGGGCGGGGGAGAGGGCTGCGTCAGTCATCGCGCGGTATTTAGTGTGAGAACCGCTCGCAGGGAAGGAAAAGGCGCGTCCCGCATGGCGAGATTTCCTGGTGACGGCTTGCAGCCGCGCCGTTAGCTTCGTCGCCATGCGCAACATCCTGCTTATGTCCGCCGCCGCTGTCGCCCTTGCCGGGCCAGCATTCGCTCAAACCCCGTCGAACATTCTGACGCCGGAACGGGTCTTCGCCGACCCGGCTCTGGGCGGTCCGGTGGCCAAGGGCGTCAGCCTGTCGCCGGACGGGGAACTGGTCGCCTTCCTGCGCTCGCGCGACGATGATGTCAGCGTGCAGGACCTGTGGGCGGCCCCGACGGGACCCGGCGAACCCTATAAGCTGATCGACGCCCGCGCCCTGGTCCCAGACGCCGGCGAACTGTCGGAGGCTGAGAAGGCCCGCCGCGAGCGGATGCGAATCTCGGCGCGCGGCGTGGTCGACTATTCGTGGGACGAACAGGGCCGCTACATCCTGGCCCCGCTGGAGGGCGACGTCTTTCTGGCCAGCCGCGCCGACGGCTCGGTGCGCCGCCTGACCCAGACCCCCGGCGACGAGATTGACGCCAAGGTCTCGCCGCTGGGCAATTTCGTCTCCTACGTCCGCGACCAGAATCTTTTCGTCTTCAACCTGACGACCAACCGCGAACGCGCCCTGACCACCGACGGCGCGGGTCTGGTCACCTGGGCCACGGCCGAGTTCATCGCTCAGGAAGAGCTGGATCGCGACACCGGCTATTGGTGGAGCCCGGACGAGAAGCGCATCGCTCTGGAACGCTATGACGAAAGCCCCGTCGATGTGATCCCGCGCCTGGACATCACCGGCGGCGGCGCCAGCGTGGTCGAGCAGCGCTACCCCGCGCCGGACGTCCCAACGCCATCGTCGAACTGTATGTGCAGGACCTGACGTCCAATCGCCGCATCAAGGTCGATCTGGGCGCCAACCGCGACATCTATCTGGCCCGCGTCGCCTGGTCGTCGGACGCCTCCATCCTGTATGTGCAGCGCCTGTCGCGTGATCAGAAGACGCTGGACCTTCTGGCGGTGAACCCGGCCACCGGCGCCTCGCGCGTGATCGTCACCCAGAAGGGCGACGCCTGGGTCGGCCTCAGCAACGACTTCAAGCCCCTGCGCGACGGCCGCTTCATCTGGTCGAACGAAGACAGCGGCTGGCGCCACCTCTATCTGTATGACCGCGACGGCAAGCTGATCCGCCCGATCACCGAGGGCCAGTATCCGGTGCTGGACCTGGAAGGCGTCAACCAGCAGACGGGAGAGGTCTTCTTCACCGCCTCGATGCGCGACGGCCAGGAGCTGCCGATCGAGAAGCAGCTGTTCCGCGCCAGCCTGAACGAGACGGCGACGCCGGTCGCCATCACCCCCGCAGGCGGCTGGTGGAATGTCTCGGTCAACGGCACCGGCACGGCCTATGTCGGCAACTATTCCGATCCCAAGACGCCCCAGCAGTCGGGCCTCTATAATATCGACGGCACGCGCATCCGCTGGATCGAGGAGAACCCCCTCAACGCCCAGCATCCCTTCTATCCTTACGTGTCACGCCTGCGCGAACCGACCTTCGGCACGTTGCAGAGCCACGGCGAGACCCTGGTCTGGCAGATGAAGACGCCTCCGGGCTTTGATCCGTCCAAGACTTATCCGGTCGTGATGCAGGTGTATGGCGGTCCGTCGGGCGGCGGGGTCAAACGAGGCTGGGCGCCCGCCACCGACCAGCTTCTGACCGAGGCGGGTTATATCGTCTTCCGCATGGACAACCGGGGCGAGGGCTTCCGCAGCCGCGCCTTCAAGAACGCCCTGTACCGCCACATGGGCACGGTCGAGGTCGAGGATCAGGTTCTGGCCGCCGACTATCTGCGCAGTCTGCCTTATGTCGACGACGCCCGCATCGCCGTGATGGGCTGGAGCTATGGCGGCTTCATGAGCCTGTCCATGCTGGCCGAGCCCAAGATGGGCCTGGCCGCCGCCCTGGCGGGCGCCCCGCCGACGGAATGGAGTCTGTACGACACGGCCTACACCGAACGCTACATGTCCACGCCGCAGGATAACCCCGAGGGCTACGCCGCCTCCGACATCATCCCAAAGCTGGATAATCTGACGGGACGTCTGCTGCTGCTGCACGGCATGGCCGACGACAATGTCATCTTCCAGAACACCACCCGCGTCCTGAACGCGATGCAGGAGAAGAGCATCCCGTTCGAGACCATGCTCTATCCGGGCCAACGCCACGGCGTGCGCGGCAATCCGCGCATGCTGCACCTGTGGCGCACCTATCTGGACTTCCTGGACCGCACCATCGGCACGCGGGCGCCCAAGGCGGACTAAGCGCGCGGATCAAAAAGCAAAGGGCCTGACGAGCATCTCGTCAGGCCCTTTTATTCAGCGGAATCCGCTGGCTCAGTCGATGACGATATAGTCTTCGGCGGATGCGGAGGTCGCATATTCATCCATCTGGGCGATCAGGCCATCGTGGATGGTGTAAACCTGCACCCACTTGTTGGTAACCTTGGGCTGGCCTTCGGGCGTGAAGCTTTCCTCGCCCAGCACGGCGATGGTGTCGCCCTGCTCGATGAAGGTCAGCGGACGGAAATAGTCGAAAACGATGGTGTTGAAGGCGGTGCTGAAGAACTTTTCAGTCCCGGATTTACCGACGAAGCGCAGGGCGGGCATCTTCTGAGAGCCGTTATGAACCCACAGGGTGTCTTCGGTCACGGTGGACTGGGCCGTCTCCAGGTCCTTGGCCAGGAAGGCGTTGAACATCTTGTCGACGACGGCGCGGGCAGGGGAGGTCATGAGGGTGTCTTTCCAGGTGAAAGGGAGGCGTTAGTTGGGGAAGAGGTCCGGCAGCAGGGCGGGCAGGGGCGTGGGGGCGCGGCCCAGCAGTCGCTGCAGATCATCGCTGGCGATGTCATACTGACCCTTCCGGATATCCTCGACCGTGCCGATGGTCAGGTCGATCAGGAACGGAGGCAGATTCAGCGACTCCAGCACCCTGCGATGGGTGTCGGGATCGATGTCCTGATAGGTGAAGTTTCGGCCCTTGGCGGCCGTCAGGGCCATGGCGACTTCGTCATAGGACCAGGCTTGGGCGCCCGTGATTTCGTAGGTCTTGCCCTCATGCCCCGTCTGCAACAGCACATTGGCGGCGGCCTCGCCCATTTCGGCACGCGACGCATAGGGAACCTGCCCGTCGCCGCCTGACAGGATGATCGCGCCCCCAGCGGCCGGGGCGCCGATGATCACAGGCAGGGCCTCGGCGTACATGGTGTTGCGAAGAAAGGTCCACGCGACACCGCTGTTCCGGATGTGGTTCTCCGTTTCGAAGTGACTGATCATCAGATCGCGCACGGCCGAGGTCTCGATGTCGCGGATCGCCAGTCCCGTATAGAGAATGTGGCCGACCCCGGCGGCGACGGCGGCATCCACCACGCGTTTCTGCTGTTCGGCGCGGTTCATCGACATGGTCGAGATCAGCAGCAGCTTGCTGACCCCGGCGAAGGCTTGCGGCAGGGTGTCGGGCTGGTCGTAGTCCGCGATGCGGACCGGGATGCCTAGTCGGGCGTAGTGTTCCGCCTTGGCGGTGTCGCGCGCCAGGATGCTGACCTCATGATCGGCTCCATATCCGGTCAGGTGTTTCATGACCTCGCGGCCAAGGTTGCCTGTCGCTCCGGCGACTAAAATCAAAACACGCTCCTGTCGTCGTAAAGATCTTGCCGCTAGTTAGGGCGGTGACAGGGGCTTGAAACTGTCAAACTGTATAGCAACCTCAAGCCTAAGCTTGACCGGAGACATGATGAGCCACGCTCTGAACGGCGACGCTGACAAAGATCAGGTCGACGACCTGTGCAAGAAGGCCTTTGTTCTGGCGATCAAGGATGCGCTGAATGTGGTCAGCGGCAAATGGAAGCTGGCTATCGTCTGCACTCTGTTGAGCGGCCCCAAGGGCTTCGCCGAGATGGAGCGCCTGCTGGACGCCATCACGCCCCGGATGCTGTCGCGTGAACTGCGAGAGCTGGAGGTCAACGGCGTCATCGCGCGTGAAAACGAGGTGGTGTCCGCGCCGCGCTTTCGGAAATATGCTCTGACGCCGTCAGGCCGAAAGCTGGAAGCCGTGATCTTCGCCTTCGCGACCTGGGGACAGGAGCACAGGGCGGTGTCGACGGGGGATCTGACCGCGCCATCGAATTCTCATTCGGAAAAAAACGCGGTTTGATCCGGATCAAGGCGTTCGTCGTCTGACCGACGGACGATGCGGCAAAGGAGATTTCCGATGCCAGCAGACGCCATTCCCGTTGTCGCCGCCATTGTTGCGGCCTTTGTCTTCTTCATGGGCGCGCTGGGCGCCGCCGCCCTGTGGTCGGGCTCGCCCAAGCAGAAGTGACCCGAGCTTTACCCAAGGTGATCTTGGCGCCCCCGCCGATGCGGTCTACGGCGTGTGTTCCAAACGTCCAAGGGAGACGCCCCAATGTCTGATATCGCAACCGCCACCGACAAAATCCGCGAAGCCGTCGGCGAGAACTCCGGTCTGGGCAAGACCGTCAAGCTCGACCTCGGCGACGCTGGCAAAATCTACATCGACGGCGCCTCGGTGCCGAACACCGTCACCAACGAAGACAAGCCCGCCGACGCCACCGTGACCATCAGCTGGGACGACTTCGTCGCCCTGTCGGAAGGCCGCCTGGATGGCATGATGGCCTTCATGCAAGGCAAGCTGAAGATCGCTGGCGACATGATGATCGCCCAGAAGCTGCCGGCGCTGCTGAAGCGCTGATGCGCGGCTGATCGCCACCAGGACGACGGCGCGGCCCCATTCGGAGCCGCGCCGTTTTCATGTCAGCGCCCGTCAGAGGCGTGATTTGCGTAAACGAGGAAACGACATGGACTTCAAACATTCCGACCGCGCGCTGGACTGGCACGCCCGCGTCCGTCGCTTCCTCGATGAGCAGGTCATCCCGCGTGAGGCCGAGTATTTCGCTCAGGTGCGCGAGGATGCAACCCGCCAGCCGCCCGCCATGGAATCCATGAAGGCCGCAGCGCGCGAGGCCGGTCTGTGGAACATGTTCCTGCCCGGCGAACACGGCGCGGGCCTGACCAATCTGGAATATGCGACGCTGGCGGAACTGATGGGCCGGCATCTGTGGTCGGCGGAGGTGTTCAACTGCAACGCCCCCGACACCGGCAATATGGAAGTGCTGCACATGTACGGCGACGCAGCCCAGCAGGAGCGCTGGCTCAAGCCGCTGATGGCCGGTGAAATCCGATCGGCCTTCCTGATGACCGAGCCAGAGGTCGCCTCGTCCGACGCCACCAACATCCAGACCCGGATCGAGCGGGACGGCGACCATTACGTCATCAACGGCCGCAAGTGGTGGTCGACCAACATGGCCCACCCGAACATCGCGATGACCATCGTCATGGGCAAGACCGATTTCGAGGCCGCGACCCACGCCCAGCAGTCGCAGTTCATCGTGCCCGTCGACACCCCCGGTTTCCGCGTCGAGCGGATGCTGTCGGTGTTCGGCTATGACGAAAAGCCCATCGGTCATGCCGAGGTGGTGTTGGAGAATGTCCGTGTGCCCGTCGAGAATCTGATCGCGGGCGAGGGCCGAGGCTTCGAGATTGCTCAAGGCCGCCTTGGCCCGGGCCGCATCCACCACTGCATGCGCGTGATCGGCGCCGCCGAACGGGCGCTGGAGCTGATGGTTACGCGCCTTCTGAACCGCACCGCCTTCCGCAAGCAGCTGGCCGAACATTCGGTGTGGGAGCAGCGCGTCGCCGACGCCCGCACCAATATCGAGATGTGCCGCCTGCTGGTGCTGAAGGCCGCCTGGATGATGGACGAGGCGGGCGCCAAGAACGCCCGTTCCGAAATCGCCCAGATCAAGGTCGCCGCGCCCAGGATGGCGCTTCAGGTCATCGACGACGCCATCCAGGCCTTCGGCGGCGCGGGTGTTTCAGGCGATACGCCCCTGGCTGAACTGTACGCAGGCGTGCGCACCCTGCGCATCGCCGACGGCCCGGACGAGGTCCACAACCGCACCATCGCCCGTCTGGAATACGCCAAGCACGGGGGCAAGCCGGTTCGCTGATCCTGGCCCGCGCCCGGCCTTATCGGGAACCCTGACCTTGGCGTGACGTTCGGTCTGCATGAACGACCACACGCCCGGTCAGGGTCAGGGGACCGTCCTTGGACGGTGAATCTGACATCAACGCCCGCCTGCAGCCGATGGCGTTGGCGGGTGCGGCGGGCGCGCGTTTCCGTGAGGTCCGCGGGGCCATGCCTGCGCTTGCGGCGGGCCTCTCTGTCGAAGACCTGGCCGCCCAGTCCATGCCCGAGGCCAGCCCCGGCAAATGGCACCTGGGCCACACCAGCTGGTTCTTCGAGGCCATGATCCTGGCCAACGAGCCGGGTTATCAGCCCGTCGATCCGCGCTTCCAGCAGTTGTTCAACTCCTATTATGAGGCCCTGGGTCAGCGGGTGGCGCGCGATAAACGCGGCCTCCTGACCCGCCCCTCAGTCGAGGAGGTGCTGACCTATCGGCGCGAGATCGACCGCCGCATGATCCGCTGGTTGGCCAAGGGGCCGCCCGAAGGCCTGTCGCACTATCTGTTCGAATTGGGCCTGAACCACGACCAGCAGCATCAGGAGCTGTTCCTGATGGACCTGCTGCACCTGATGTCCTGTTCCCCGCTGGACCCGGCCGCCTATGGGGTGGAGCCGCGCGTCCGTCAGCTGGAACCGGCCAAGGGTGGAATGACCCGGTTCGACGGCGGCCTGATCTCCATCGGTCACGATGGGGCCGGTTTCGCCTTCGACAACGAGGGGCCGCGTCACAAGGTCTGGCTGGAGCCCTTCGCCCTGGCCAATGATCTGGTCACCAACGGCGAATGGATCGCCTTCATCGATGACGGCGGTTATCATCAGGCCGACCTGTGGCTGGCCGACGGCTGGGCCACGGTGCAGACTGAGGGCTGGACCGCCCCCCTTTACTGGCGTCGCGACGAGAACGGCTGGACGACCCTGTCCCTGACCGGGCGTCATCCGGTCGATCCGTCCGCCCCGGTGCGGCACATCAGCCTGTATGAGGCCGACGCCTACGCCCACTGGGCGGGCAAGCGCCTGCCGACTGAAGCCGAGTGGGAGCACGCGGCGACCGCCGATCCCGAAGCCTTCTCCAACCTGTCAGGCGAGGTGTGGCAGTGGACCTCCAGCGCCTATGCCCCATACCCCAGTTTCCGGCCGACGCCCGGAACGGCCGCCGAGTACAACGGCAAGTTCATGGCCAATCAGAATGTGCTGCGCGGCGGGGCCTTCGCCACGCCGCCGGGCCATGCCCGCACGACCTATCGGAACTTCTATTACCCCCAGCAGAGGTGGGCGTTCATGGGCTTGAGACTGGCTGAAGACGCGCCGCGCCGGCGTATCGGCGACACCGAAGACGCCCAGACCGCCGCCTTCCGGCATGATCTGGTTGAGGGCCTGTCGGGGGATCAGAAGGCGGTCCCGCCCAAATGGTTCTACGACGCTGAAGGCTCGCGCCTGTTCGAGGTCATCACCACCCTGTCGGAATATTATCCAACCCGGCAGGAGACGGCCCTGTTGCGCGATCGCGCCGCCGCCCTGACCGCCGATTTCGGCCCTGACGCCGTGCTGGTCGAGTTCGGATCGGGCGCCAGCGAGAAGACCCGCATCCTGCTGGACGCCGCGCCGGACCTGGGCGCCTATGTTCCGCTGGACATCAGCGAGGCGGCCCTGCTGGATGCGGTGGCGCGCCTGAAGACCGACTATCCCAAATTGCGCGTCCGCCCCGTGCTGGGTGATTTCGAGCATCTGGCCCCCTTGCCCGATGATCTGCCGACGGGCCGTCGCATCGGTTTCTTCCCCGGATCGACCATCGGCAATCTTCAGCCCGCCGACGCCGAGCGTTTCCTGGCCGCCGCGCGCCGGATGCTGGGCGAGGGGGCGCTGTTCATTCTGGGCGTCGATCTGGTCAAGGAGCCCGAAATCCTGGTGGCCGCCTATGACGACGCCCAGGGCGTGACCGCCGCCTTCAACCACAATTTGCTGGTCCGCGCCAATGCGGAGCTGGACGCCGATTTCGACCTGAACGCCTTCGTGCACCGCGCGGTGTGGAACAGCGACAAGGCCCAGATGGAGATGCATCTTAAAGCCGCCGAACCCATGACGGTCCACATCGGCACGCGCCGCTTTGACTTTGCTGCGGGGGAGACAATCCACACCGAAAGCTCGCGCAAGTTCACTGAAGCCTCTGTCGCCAGCATGGCGGCCGCCTCCGGCTGGCGGCTGGTGCATTTTGACGTGTCGCCTGCGCCCAGTGTCGCCCTGGCGGTGCTTGGCGCCTGATTCTGGCGTCCGAATCGGCAAAGGAAAAGGGCGGCGAACCATTCGGTTCGCCGCCCTTTATCGTGTGATTACAATGATCGCCCTATTCGGGCTGGTCATCCTTCTTGGCGCCGTGAGATGCCTCGCCGCCTTTTCTTCCGGCCTGCGCCGCAAGACTGCGGTCCTGAGAGAAACTACGCTTCTCGCTGGGCACGCTTGCTCCACCCTTACGGGCGATTTCACGTTGGCGTTCGGGATCCATAGAGGCGAATCCTCTTTTGGAAACGCCTGAGGGTCGAGTGGGCTGGCTTTCCATTTTGGGTCCTTTCAGGTGTTGCCGTTCCGCTTGCGCAAACAACCCGGTGCAGCGGTGACGGTTCCGTATCGAACAGCGTTTTTACTATCCGAGGTCTGAGCACTGCGCGCTGTGAACTTGGCGTCGTTCAAAATCCGACCACATCACCTTGTGATTTCGCCGGGTGTTAATGGCGGCAGTTCATCGGGTGCGCCTGACGGGTCGATTTCCGGAGCCGGGGCGGGGTCCGGCTGGATCTCGGGCTGTATTTCCGGTTGTGGAGTTTCGGGCTGTATTTCGGGGGGCACGTCGGTCATGGGGGACTCTCCTTCTGCAGGAGGAGAACGCGCCCATGTGCGCGATGTTCAGTCCCATGTTTCGGGGAACCTTCGCGACGCGCCCTGGGTTGATCGACAGAACCTGGAGAAGATCATGGCCAAGACCCCCGTTTCATCTGCCGTCGATGACATCGTCACAGAGGGCGAAGACCTGACCCACAAACTCGGCCGCCAGGCCGACGACATCATCGCCAGCGCCAGGGCCAGCGCCAAGGATGGTGCGGATCGCACGGTCTCATCTGTGCGTCAGGCGGTGCGCGAAGACGTCGGCCATGTGCGTGACAAGGCCGTCGAGCGCGCCGAAGAGGCGATCGACTCCATCCGTGACGCCCCGATCAAGTCGGTCCTCTACGCCGCAGGCATCGGCGTCATCATCGGCCTTCTGCTGAGCCGTTAGGCCGGGCCCGACGCCGGGCGCTGGATCGGCGCCCGCTGCAGGGCGGCGTCGGACACACAGGGGTTGGTCCGGCGCTCTTGCCCGAAGGTCGAGATCGGCCCGTGCCCCGGAACAAAGGTCACGTCGTCGCCCAGCGGCCACAGCTTCTCGACGATGGCGCGGATCAAGGCGGGCGGGTCGCTCATCGGGAAGTCGGTGCGTCCAACCGATCCCTGGAACAGCACGTCCCCGACCTGGGCGAAGCGCGCCGCCCGGTTGAAGAAGATGACATGACCCGGCGTATGGCCCGGACAATGGCGCACCTCCCATGTCGTCTGGCCCAGCGACACGGTGTCGCCGTCCTCCAGCCAGCGGTCGGGCGTGAAGGGGCGGGCGTCGGGCAGGCCGTACATCCGACCGCTCTCGACGATTCGGTCGATCCAGAACTGGTCGGCCTTTTGCGGGCCAGTGATCTGAACACCGGACTTCTCCTGCATTTCCGCCGCCCCGCCTGCGTGATCCAGATGGCCGTGGGTGATCCAGATCTGGTCCAGCGTCAGGCCGCGCCGCTCGACCTCGGCCAGAATCGCATCCACCGAACCGCCCGGATCAATCACCGCCGCCTTGTTCGTGGCGGTGCACCAGACGGTGGTGCAGTTCTGCTGAAGCGGCGTAACGGGCGTGACAAAGACGCCGATAGGGGAGGCTTGCTGGCTCATTTCCTCTAGATAGCGAGCCTGAGCGGCCCTTGAAACCGTCGAATGGACACGCCCGCGTTGACCTTTTCGGCCCTTCTCGACATAAGGGCGGGCTTCGAGGCGCCGCTCCTGACAGGGGCGGCCTTCTTGCTTTATCCATTCCGCGCTGGGCCCTCCGAGGTTCACGCGCCACAGAGCGTCAGAATCCCGACCATGCAAGTCGTCGAAAAGTCGAACGAAGGCCTCAGCCGCGTGATCGCGGTGACCATCCCAGTCGCGGAGCTGAACGAGAAGCTCGAAGCCCGCGTCAAGGAAGTCGCCCCGCAAGTGAAGCTGAAGGGCTTCCGTCCGGGCAAGGTGCCGGTCGCGCACGTCAAGAAGACCTTCGGCCGTGAGTTCATGGGCGAAATCATCAACGCCGAGCTGAACGAAACCAGTCAGAAGGCCCTGGACGAAGCCAAGATCCGTCCGGCCGCGCCTGCCGAGATGAAGCTGACGTCCGACATGGACAAGGTCATCAAGGGCGAGGAAGACCTGGCCTATGAAATGTCGCTGGAAGTCATGCCCGACTTCACCCCGGTTGATCCCAAGACGCTGAAGCTGGAACGCCCGACCTATGAAGCCTCGGACGCCGATCTGGACGAAGCCCTGACGGAACTGGCCGGTCAGGCCAAGACCTACGAAGACAAGAAGGGCAAGACCGTCAAGGCCGCCGAGGGCGACCAACTGACGATCGACTTCCTGGGCAAGCTGGACGGCGAGCCTTTCGAAGGCGGCGCTGCTGAAGACGCTGATCTGGTGATCGGCTCGGGCCGCTTCATCCCCGGCTTCGAAGAGCAGCTGACGGGCGCCAAGGTCGGCGAGGAAAAGACCATCGAGGTCACCTTCCCCGAGAACTACCAGGCCGCCAATCTGGCCGGCAAACTGGCCACCTTCGACATCAAGGTGAAGGCCATCAAGGCTGAAGCCGAAGCCAAGATCGACGACGAGTTCGCAACCCGCATCGGTCTGGAATCGCTGGACAAGCTCAAGGAGCTGCTGAGCCAGAACCTGAACCAGCAATACGCCGGCGCCGCCCGCTTCAAGCTGAAGCGCGCCCTGCTGGACCAACTGGACGAAGCCCACGACTTCCCGCTGCCGCCGAAGATGGTGGAAGCCGAGTTCGACGGCATCTGGCAACAGGTCGAGGCTGACAAGGCCGCTGGCCGTCTGCCGGAAGAAGACGCCGCCAAGTCCGACGAAGACCTGAAGGCCGAGTACAAGAAGATCGCCGAGCGCCGCGTGCGCCTGGGTCTGGTGCTGGCTGAAATCGGCCGCGCCAACAACGTTCAGGTCACCGACCAGGAACTGAACGCCGCCATCCTGCAGGAAGCCCGCAACTATCCGGGCCAGGAACAGGCCGTCCTGAACTTCTACCGCCAGAACCCGAACGCCGCCGCCCAGATGCGCGCGCCAATCTACGAAGAGAAGGTCGTCGACCTGATCGTCGGCGTCGCCGACGTCACCGACAAGCCGATCACCAAGGAAGAACTGCTCAAGGAAGACGACGAAGAGGCGTGATTTAAGCCATCTTACGGATAGGTAACTGTCCGTCGTTGCACTTTTTCGGCAAATGAAAAGGGTCCGCTGTCGCGGGCCCTTTTTTGCTTTGGGAGATGGTTATGGCGTTTTGGGCGATGTTGGCGCTGTCCGCTGGTTTGACTACATCTCAGGCGCAGGCGCCGGTTCAGGCCCCGGCATCAGCGGCTGCGCCAAGCCAGGTCGAGGATGTGGAAGTCGTGGCGCGCATGCGCGCCGCCCAGGTCCGCGAGCGCGTTGACGCCTTCATCGAAACCAATATGGCGCCTGCGCCGGGCCGCCCGTTGGCGCGTTGGAACAAGCCGGTCTGTGTCGCAACCGCCTATCTGTCACCGCAGTATGCTCAGGCGGTGATTGATCGTGTCGCCGCTCGAATCATAGAGGCTGGCGGCGATGTCGCGGGACCCGGATGCAAGGCCGACGTGATGATCGTCGGCTCTGAGAATGGTGCGGAAACGGCGCAAACCCTTGTTAAGAGCGACCCGCGCGGGTTCCGGCCCTCACGCAGCGCCACTGATCGCGGCTCTATTGCACTGCGCCGCTTCCAAGAAGGCGACGCACCTGTGCGTTGGTGGCATGTCAGCCTGCCCGTTAATGTCGACACCGGGGAGCTGGCGGTCCACCTGGACGGCGAAGAATATCCAACCAATACAGTGCGTGACGCCTCGCGACTGCGCACGAATGTGCGTGATGATTTGGCGCGTATCGTCGTCGTCATTGATTTCAGCAAGACGGCGAATATCCGCATGAGCGCGCTGGTCGACTATGTGGCGTTCGTGGCCTTGGCCCAGGTCAATCCTGACGGAGATACTGCTGGGCAGGACACGATACTGAACCTGTTTGCTGACCCTCAAAACATTACTGAACTCAGTCAATGGGATCGCGACTATCTGGCCGCCTTGTATAAGGCCGTGCCAAACCGCCCCAATGTTCGTCAGCAGGCGCGCGGCATCGCAGAAGAAGTCATTCGTCAACGAAACGGGCGCTAGGCTGACTGTTCCAGCTTATGCGCCTTGCGCCAGACCGGGGCGGACGCGATATGCTGGGTTGAAGAGGCTGCGACTCAAACGCCTCCACGCACTCGAGAGACCATATGCGCGATCCGATCGAACTGATGAATATGAACCTGGTGCCGATGGTGGTGGAGCAATCCAGCCGCGGCGAGCGCTCCTTCGACATCTTCTCGCGCCTGCTGCGTGAGCGGATCATCTTCCTGACCGGTCCGTTCGAAGACGGCATGGCGTCGCTGATCTGCGCCCAACTGCTGTTCCTGGAATCGGAAAACCCGAAGAAGGAAATCAGCATGTACATCAACAGCCCCGGCGGTCAGGTGACCTCGGCGCTCGCGATCTACGATACCATGCAATACATCAAGAGCCCGGTTTCGACCGTGGTCATGGGCATGGCCGCTTCTGCCGGCTCGCTGATTCTGACGGCCGGTGAGGCGGGGCAGCGCATCGCCCTGCCGAACGCCCGCGTCATGGTGCACCAGCCCTCGGGCGGTTTCCGGGGCCAGGCTTCGGACATCGAACTGCACGCCGCCGACATCCGCTACACCAAGAAGCGCCTCAACGAGATCTACGTCCACCACACGGGTCGGACCTATGAGGAAGTCGAAAAGACGCTGGACCGCGACCACTTCATGTCGGCGGAAGAAGCCAAGGCCTGGGGAATCGTCGACCACGTCTATGATCGCCGCGAACAGGCAGACGCCGACGGCGTGAAGACGCCCGGAAACTGAGCTGGCTCAATCATTGAACGGAAAAGGCGCACCAGCCCGGTGCGCCTTTTTCTTTGTGTGCTATCAGGCGGCCATGCAGTTCACGAGAGATCAGAGCGGCGTCGTCGAAGTCGATGGCGAAAACTACGAGTGGGAGCTTCGCCGCCAGCCGCAGCCCAAGGGCGGCGGCGCCTGGGACGGCATGGCCGTGTCCCTGCGCCACCAGGACTACAAGCGCGAAGCCATCGTCCAGTTCCCCATGCCCCTGCGCGCCAATGGCCGCCCGGACGTGGAGAAGCAGCGGGTCAATGTCGACGCCGTCCGCAACGCCGTCACCGCCGCCATCGAGGCGGGCTGGAACCCGGCCTCGCGCGGCAAGCCCGTCGTCTTCGACGTGGACGCCGACGGCAGATGACGCCCCGCTAAATCGAACCTGCGACAATTTGCGAGGCGGATCCGGCGACGGATTGCGCCTCTCATTGTGTTGAAAGAGCCGTTTCAGGACGACTTGGGGGGGATGCATGCGCTGGGCAGACGACGGTTTTCGCTATGGGCTGATCACGCGCGCCCTGCACTGGCTGATGGCCGGGCTTCTGGCTTGGCAGTTCACGGGCATGGCGGTGAAGCTGATCGTCGGGCGCGCGCCGATCACCGCCTTCTGGGTCGGCACTCATAAGGACATCGGGCTGTTGCTTCTGGCGCTGCTGCTGATCCGCGCCGTCTGGGGCCTGGCCAATCTTAAGCTGCGGCCGCCGCACCAGCCCGGCTTCTGGGGACGGGCGGCGCTGGTCGGTCACCTGACCCTCTATGGGCTGATGCTGGTCGTGCCCAGCCTTGCTCTGTTGCGTCAGATCGGTTCAGGCCGCGCGCTTGAGTTCTTCGGCCTGCAGTTGATGGCGGGGCAGGGTGTCAAGATCGACTGGATGACGGCCCCGGCGAACGCGGCGCATGGCCTGCTCGCCTGGGTTCTGCTGGCCGCCATCGCCGGTCATATCCTGATGGTCCTCGTCCACCGATTCGTCTGGAAGGACGGCGTTGCCGAACGGATGATCGGGCGCTGACAGGCTCAGGGCTTCTGGGTGAAGACCCTGAAGCCCGGCTCCTGCGCCATGGCCAGCATCTCGGTGTCGCCCGAGGTGTCGCCATAGGCGGCGGTCAGCACCATGTCCTGTCCATAGGCGGCCTTCAGGCGGCGCACCTTCTCCTCGGCGCGGCAGTTGGGACCGGCGAACTCGCCCGTTATCCGGTCGTGGGCATCAAACACGAACTCGGTGCCCAGCAGGGCCTCGGCGCCCAGTTTGCGGGCGAAAGGGGCGACGGTCGAGGTGGGGGAGGCGGTCACGATCACGCGATGAGCGCCGCGTTCGCCCCACTCATTCCACGTCTTCTTCGCATCCGGCCGCATGAAGCGGGGCCAGATCTGGTCGGCGAAGCGGGCGGCGTCGGCCTCCAGCGTGGCGCGGTCAACGCCCAGCAGAAACTCGCGCACCGAGGCGGCCTTGATCCGTCCCCGGTCACGATCCCGCGCATAGGCCGCCACGGCGGGCGCCAGCTTGACCAGCCCCAGCATCCAGCCGCCCGGACCCGCACGCCAGCGCAGGAATTCGGTGAAACTGTCGCGAATCGTCAGGGTGCCGTCGAAATCGAACGCCACGATCGGCTGTCCGTCGGCGACGGACTGGCGAAAATCTTGCATGCCGCCCATGTCAGACATTCGCCTTGATCCCCAGCGAGACTGAACGATCCACGCGCTGCAACATTTCCCTCCTGCCTTCGGGGTTGTCGCGGAACGATGGATGGGTGATTGTCATTTTTTGAAGACCTTCGCGTCCAGAGTGCTGGAATCAATGTGAGGGAAGCGCGTTTCGGGCCATTTCGGTCCGCGCCGCGGGAGTGAGATAAGGGTCTATGACCAAAGCAGCCGGCTCTGACGCCAAAAGCACCCTCTACTGCTCGTTCTGCGGAAAGAGCCAGCATGAGGTGCGTAAACTCATCGCAGGCCCGACCGTGTTCATCTGCGATGAATGCGTCGAACTGTGCATGGACATCATCCGCGAAGAGCACAAGATCGGCTTCAAGAAGACCTCTGACGGGGTTCCGACGCCGAAAGAGATTCGCGACGTCCTGGACGATTACGTCATCGGCCAGTCGCACGCCAAGAAGGTGCTCTCGGTCGCCGTCCACAACCATTACAAGCGCCTGAACCACGCGACGAAGAACAACGACGTCGAACTGGCCAAGTCGAACATCATGCTGATCGGGCCGACCGGCTCGGGCAAGACGCTGTTGGCCCAGACGCTGGCGCGCATCATCGACGTGCCCTTCACCATGGCCGACGCCACCACTCTGACCGAAGCCGGTTATGTGGGCGAGGATGTCGAGAACATCATCCTGAAGCTGCTGCAGGCCTCGGACTACAACGTCGAGCGGGCCCAGCGCGGCATCGTCTATATCGACGAAATCGACAAGATTTCGCGCAAGTCCGACAACCCCTCGATCACCCGCGACGTTTCGGGCGAGGGCGTGCAGCAGGCCTTGCTGAAGATTATGGAAGGCACCGTCGCCTCCGTGCCGCCGCAGGGTGGCCGCAAGCACCCGCAGCAGGAGTTCCTGCAGGTCGACACCGCCAACATCCTGTTCATCGTCGGCGGCGCCTTCGCGGGTCTGGAGAAGGTGATCTCGGCGCGCGGCGAGGGGGCCTCCATCGGCTTCGGCGCCAAGGTCAAGGAAATCGACGAACGCCGCACGGGCGACATCCTCAAGAATGTCGAGCCTGACGACCTGATGCGTTTCGGCCTGATCCCCGAGTTCATCGGCCGTCTGCCGGTCCTGGCGACGCTGGAGGATCTGGACGAGGCGGCCCTGGTCACCATCCTGACCGAGCCGAAGAACGCCCTGGTCAAACAGTACAAGCGTCTGTTCGAAATGGAGAATGTCGAACTGACCTTCACCGACGACGCCCTGATCGCCGTCGCCAAGAAGGCCATCACCCGCAAGACCGGCGCGCGCGGTCTGCGTTCGATCCTGGAAGGCATCCTGCTGGAGACCATGTTCGAACTGCCGACCTTCGAAGGCGTCGAAGAGGTCGTGGTCAATGCCGAAGTCATCGACGGCAAGGCCCAGCCCCTGCTGATCTACTCCGAAGCCTCCAAGAAAAAGGCCGACGGCGCCGCCTGATCGGGCGGAAGACTGAGATGCGAAAGGCCGGTGCAGGCGACTGCACCGGCCTTTTTCTTTCGCCTCCCGATTTCATGGGGAGGTGGCGCGGTGCATCTTCGCGCCGTGTCGGAGGGGTTCGTTCCGCGTCACCATCGCTCGTTCTTTCTTTCGTCATTCCGGGCGAAGCGCAGCGGAGACCCGGAACCCAGCGGCGCCGAAGGCGAAGTCCATCCGCCGCAACCTGTTTAAAGATCGAACCGGCGACAGGTTCGCGCTCCCGCGCGCCGCTGGTTTCCGGGTCTTCGGGCCAAGCGGCCCTACGCCCGGAATGACGAATGCGGGGGGCAAGGACTGCTGGGTATTTCCGTCGAACCCGCACAATGACGCTGCTCGATCCCTGCCTTTCCAACGCCCTAACCCAATCTCGACCCAATCTACGCGCCTGACCTTGGAACCCGCCTATCCTACGCAGGTCCCGTCGCCCCGAGGGCTCGTAAGGCCTGCGACCTTGCGGCGGCGGGAGCGGATGGAGCGGGAGTGGACCTGAAACGGTCCATGCCGAAGGCGTCTTATCGGCTGGACATGGTTCAGCGCTGAAGCGCGCTCGGAGGGTCGAGGGGGATACTCGGCTGCACCTGGACGGGGTTTCGCAGACCCTGCCAGCCCGCCGCAGGCTTCGGGGTTAGGTGATAAGACCGCCACCATTCAGCGCCCCGAGCTTGCAGGCCAACCACCCGCGCGGGGCGTCAAACCTTCGTCGAAACGGTAACCACTAACCCAAACTCCGGGCGAAGGCCCGGCGCCCCGTCCAGCCCTCCTATCGGGTCCTCCACAACTTCGCCCTGACCGGCGAAGGCGATCACCCACGTCTGGTCACAAGGAGCGCGCCAATGGCCAAATGCAAACCCCGTCGTCTGCGGCCCGGTCGCGGCCTGCCGCCTCCGCCACGCCTGACGCCTGAGGAAGAGGCCGAGGATGAACGCCTGCGCGCCGAACTGATCGGCCACCACGCACGTCTCGACGCCATCCTTTTAGAAAAAATCGCCGAGGCCGAAGAGCGGAAGCGGATTCGCGAGGCTCGGCTTCAGGCGTCTGCGGACTGAAGCCGCTCCAGACAAGGGGTTTTCCGTCCCGCCCGGCTGCATAAGCCGCCCGCGCACCTCGCACAGAACCGCTGATTTTGCGGCAATGCAGCACACAGATGTGGGCTGTTGCGCGGTTGCGCTTGAACCACGTCGCGCACAAACCACATACTCATTCGAACGCCGTCGGAATCGACGGGTCGTCACGCGCTGGCCGGGCCTCTTGCCCGGGCGACCGTGGCGGCGGGCCGGAGATCATCAATGGCCCAGGAGTATGCATCATGACTGATACCCAGAGCACTGGCTCCGTGACACTGCCCGTCCTGCCGTTGAGAGACATCGTCGTCTTTCCGCACATGGTCGTGCCGCTCTTCGTCGGCCGCGAAAAGTCCGTGAAGGCGCTCGACGAAATCATGAAGGGCGAAAAGCAGATCCTGCTGGCCACCCAGAAGAATTCCGTCGACGACGACCCGTCGCCCGACGCCATCTATCCCATCGGCGTGCTGGCCTCGGTGCTGCAGCTGCTGAAACTGCCCGACGGCACCGTCAAGGTGCTGGTCGAGGGCAAGGGCCGTGCGCGTCTGACCCGCTTCACCGACCGTGAAGAGTATTTCGAGGCTGAGGCCGTCGAGATCGAGGATGAGCCGGGTGAAACCTCCCAGGCTGAGGCCATGCTGCGCGCCGTGGTCGAGCAGTTCGAATCCTATGTGAAGCTGAACAAGAAGGTCCCGCCTGAGGCCCTCAGCTCCATCCCCCAGATCACCGACGCCTCCAAGCTGGCGGACTCGGTCGCCGCCCACCTGTCGGTCAAGATCGCTGACAAGCAGGGCCTGCTGGAAACCTTCGACGTGCCCAAGCGGCTGGAGAAGGTCTATGGCCTGATGGAGGGTGAAATCTCGGTCCTGCAGGTCGAGAAGAAGATCCGCTCGCGCGTGAAGCGCCAGATGGAGAAGACCCAGCGCGAATATTACCTCAACGAGCAGATGAAGGCGATCCAGCGCGAGCTGGGCGAGACCGACGACGCCCGTGACGAGATCATGGACCTGGAGAAGCGCATCCGTAAGACGCGCCTGTCCAAGGAAGCCCGCACCAAGGCCGAGGCCGAGGTCAAGAAGCTGCGCAACATGTCGCCGATGTCGGCGGAATCGACCGTGGTCCGCAACTACCTCGACTGGCTGCTGTCCGTGCCGTGGGGCAAGGCCAAGCAGAAGCCGATCGACCTGGCCAAGGCCGAGGACATCCTTGAAGAGGATCACTTCGGTCTGGAGAAGGTCAAGGAACGGATCATCGAGTATCTGGCTGTTCAGGCCCGCACCGGCAGTCTGAAAGGCCCGATTCTGTGCCTCGTCGGCCCTCCCGGCGTCGGCAAGACCTCGCTGGCCAAGTCCATCGCCAAGGCGACGGGGCGTGAATACGTCCGCATGTCGCTGGGCGGGGTGCGTGACGAGTCCGAGATCCGCGGTCACCGCCGGACATACATCGGCTCCATGCCTGGCAAGATCATCCAGTCGATGAAGAAGGCCAAGACGACCAACGCCTTCGTCCTGCTGGATGAAATCGACAAGCTGGGCGCCGACTGGCGCGGCGATCCGTCCTCGGCTCTGCTGGAGGTGCTGGATCCCGCACAGAATTCGACCTTCGGCGACCATTATCTGGAAGTGGACTACGACCTGTCCCAGGTCATGTTCGTGACGACGGCGAACAGCCTGAACATGCCGCAGCCGCTGATGGACCGGATGGAGATCATCCGCGTGTCTGGCTACACCGAGGACGAGAAGGTCGAGATCGCCAAACGTCACGTCCTGCCCAAGCAGTTGGCGGACCACGGCCTGAAAGACGGCGAACTGATCGTGCCGGAAGACACGATCCGCGACCTGATCCGCTATTACACCCGCGAGGCCGGGGTTCGTTCGCTTGAACGCGCCCTGGGCGGATTGGCCCGCAAGGCTGTTCGCGAAATGGCCAAGACCGGCGCCAAGTCGATCACTGTCGATGAGGCCAAGCTGGCTGACTACGCAGGCGTGAAGAAGTTCCGCTACGGCGAAACGGATGAAGAGGATCAGGTCGGCATCGTCACCGGTCTGGCCTGGACCGAGTTCGGCGGCGACATCCTGACGATCGAAGCCATCAAGATGCCAGGCCGCGGTCGCATGACCGTCACCGGCAATCTGAAAGAGGTCATGAAGGAATCGATCTCGGCGGCGGCGTCCTACGTCCGCGCCCGCTCGCTGGCCTTCGGCGTCAAGCCGCCGGTCTTTGAGAAGACCGACATCCACGTCCACGTGCCGGACGGCGCCACGCCCAAGGACGGTCCGTCCGCCGGCGTCGCCATGACCGTGGCCATGGTCTCGGTCCTGACCGGCATCCCGATCCGCAAGGACATCGCCATGACTGGCGAGATCACCCTGCGCGGACGCGTCACCGCCATCGGCGGCCTGAAGGAGAAGCTGCTCGCGGCCTTGCGCTCCGGCGTGAAGACCGTGCTGATCCCGCAGGAGAACGAGAAGGACCTGGCCGATGTGCCGGATAATGTGAAGTCGGCGCTCGAGATCGTGCCGATCTCCACGGCGGACGAGGCGCTGAAGTGGGCGTTGACCGGCACGCTTACGCCGGTGGAGTGGGACGAGGCTTCCGAGCCGCTTCCGGCTCCGGTCCCGGCGGTCGAAGGGCCGTCATCCGCCGTCAGCCATTGATGTGACTGAATGAGAATGCCGCCGACATCATTGTCGGCGGCATTTTCATGCGGGGAGGGGGCTCGAATCGGCTTGAACCATCCGCCTGTCGCAGGCATAAGCCCTGCTTCTCTTTCAGGGCGGCTAGCTCAGCTGGTCAGAGCATCTCGTTTACACCGAGAGGGTCGGCGGTTCGAACCCGTCGCCGCCTACCATCGTTCTCCTGTTCTTTATGGAGAGTGGGGTTAACTTTCGAAAGAAGAGGTTGAAAAACTTCTTGCTTTCATCGGTTGGCTTCATTAGGTTTCGCGCTTCATTCGAAACGCCGAGCTACGGTTTAGGGGTCAGCCTCGCAGCTTACTCACGGCGATTTTTTGCGGTTTGAAGGGTTCGCTCTTCGGTCTGCAAAATCTCTGAAA
>ERZ1739169.99-NODE-99-length-25843-cov-13.403288_pt1 | contig 25843 bp, 26 predicted proteins | sample MGYA00581756_ERZ1739169 | MGnify/ENA primary metagenome ERZ1739169 (study PRJEB40789, sample SAMEA7425667) | Salamandra salamandra | biome: salamander skin | place: Germany | collected 2020-03 | study: cvxcv | reverse complement strand
TTTTAAGTCCGTCGCGGGATCCGCAGATTCGCAATTTGATTTTAAAAAAAAATGTAGTAAGTGCCTCCAGCGCTTCCAGGCTTCCAGGAACGAAAATTTTACGAGTCCCCCCTGCTGGAAACAGCGAATATGCAGAAATTAGCAAGTAAGGGTGTGACCCTGAAATACACGGAATTTTCTCAGTGGCTTGGCCAACAGCGGGAGCGGAACGACCCTGTGGGCGACTTGGCGCGAGACGCGTTCGACGACAGGCAAACGTATAGGCTCCGAAGCCTCGCCGAATGGCTCCCGTACTTGGACAGTGTGGGCGCCGGCTCCGGTGATGCTGCGGCATTGGCGTGCAAAAAGGCCTGGGCGGAGTACGAGGCGGGGTTGAATTGGTAGCGCTGGCGCACGCTGCCGACCGATCTGGAGGACTGCGATGGCCCGAATCACGGTAGGTGTGAACGATCGTGGCGCCCGAATCGGGGAAGATCACCCTCGAGCCACGCTCACAGACCACGATGTGGAGTTGATGCGTCAGATGCACGAGGTGGAGGGCATTGGCTACAAGCGGCTCGCCAGAATGTTCGATACCAGCGTGGCGCAGGTCCGCAACATTTGCCTGTACCGCCAGCGCGCTCAGGTAGCTAGCAATTGGAAGACCCTAGCGGAGTAGGGTGTACATGTGTCGGGCGGCGGAATTTACCGTCCCGAGCATGGCCACCAAGCTGACACCTGAAAAAAAGATCGCCTTCCTCGCCGCCCTCGCGGAAACGGGAAATGTATCGCGTGCGGCGAAAGCGATCGACGTAGCACGAATCACGGTCTACGAATGGCGCGACGAGGACGAGGAGTTCGCCGCGGCGTGGGAAAAGGCCAAGCGCATTGGCATGGGCCTGTTGGAAGACGAAGTGCTGCGCCGCGCACATGACGGCACCGAGAAACCCGTCTTCCACCAAGGCCTGCAGTGCGGCACGATCCGCGAGTACAGCGACACGCTCGCGATCTTCCTGCTCAAGGCGCACGATCCGAAATACCGCGAAAAGACCGGCCTTGAGCTGACGGGCGCCAACGGCGGCCCGGTGCAGATGAGCGATTCGCAAGTCGCGGGCCGCCTGGCCGCCCTTATCGCCGTGGCGCAGGTCCGCAAGGCGCAAGAGGCGAACGACGAGCCGGGCGCGGACCTGGTGTAGGAGTGCCGGCATGAACGGGCATTTCTTCCTGGCCGGTGTCATCCTGGTGCTTTGCGGCGAACCGCTTCTGGCGTGCTGGTGCTGGGGGATGGGCGCCCTCGCCGCGCTATGAACGCGTCCGAGATCCTGCAGTTGCTGCGCTATCTGACCCCGGCTGAGCGCGCTGAGGTCGAGGCCATCCTTGCGCAGGACAAAACCATCTGGCGGCCGCTGCCTGGCCCGCAAATGATGGCCTTCGACTCGCTGGCCACGATCATCGGGTACGGCGGCGCGGCTGGCGGTGGCAAGACGGACCTCGCGTGCGGCAAGTCGCTCACGCGGCACCAAAAGATCCTGGTACTGCGTCGAGAGGCCACGCAGCTGACCGGCATCGTGGATCGCTTCACCGAGCTTCTGAGCAGCCGCGACGGCTACAACGGCGCCGAACGCATATGGCGCCTGCCGGGTCGTCAGATCGAATTCGGATCCACGCCCAACCCCGACGATTGGAACAAGTACCAAGGCCGACCGCACGACCTGCTGGTGTTCGACGAGGCCGCGAACTTCCTGGAAGGCCAGGTGCGCGCGCTGCTGGGCTGGCTGCGGTCCGTGGACCCCACCCAGCGCTGCCAGGCCTTGCTCACGTTCAACCCGCCCACGAGCGCAGAGGGTCGGTGGATCGTCGATTTCTTCGCCCCGTGGTTGGACCCCAAGCACCCGAACCCCGCCCAGCCGGGTGAGCTGCGATGGTTCGCCACCGTGGACGGCAAGGACATGGAGTGCGCCGACGGCACACCGTTCGAACACAACGGCGACCTAATCACGCCCCTGTCGCGCACCTTCATTCCGTCGCGCGTGAGCGACAACCCGTACTTGATGGGGACCGGATACATGGCCACCCTGCAATCCCTGCCCGAGCCGCTGCGCTCCCAAATGCTCTACGGCGACTTCCAGGCGGGCATGGAAGACGACGCCATGCAGGTCATCCCTACGGCCTGGGTGGAGGCGGCGCAGGCACGATGGAAAGCGATGCACAACAAGCCGCGCATGGACAGCGTGGGCGTGGACGTGGCGCGCGGCGGGCGCGACAACACCATCATCGCGCGGCGCCACGGCTGGTGGTTCGACGAGCCACTGGCTTACGCCGGTAAGTCGACGCCCGACGGCCCGAGCGTGGCCGGCGTCACGATCGCCGCGGTGCGCGACAAGTCGCCCATCCACATTGACGTCGTGGGCGTCGGTGCGAGCCCGTACGACTTCCTGGCGCAGGCCGGCCAACACGTTCTTGGCATCAACGGCGCCGAGGCCGCGCCAGGCACGGACAAGTCAGGCCGCCTGACCTTCGCCAACACGCGCAGTCACGACTGGTGGCGGATGCGCGAGGCGCTTGACCCGACCGCGGACAACGGTATCGCGTTGCCGCCTGACCGCCAGTTGCTGGTTGACCTCTGCGCGCCGGTCTGGCGCCTGCAGGGGCGCACGATCTACGTCGAAAGCCGCGAAGACATCATAAAACGCATCGGCCGGTCACCAGACTGGGCGAGCGCGTACATCCTCGCGCTGCATGACACCCCTCGTGTCGAGGACATACCGGGTGTACATGCCCGCCAACGCGGCTCCTACGATCCGTACGCAAACCTGAATCGATAGGACGGACTCTTAATGTGCGAACCCACAACCATTGCCCTAGGGGCCGCCGCGCTGGCGGGCGGGGCGGTGTTGTCGTCCGCTATGGCGCCGAGTGTGCCCAAAGTCGAGCCTACTACCCCGCAGCAGCCGCAGACGAAGCAGAACGAGAAAGCTGCAAATGTCGACCAGCTGCGACGCAACAACAGCGGCAACGGCGTCAACGTGGGTCCCGGTGCGTCCACCGGCAGCACGCTTCTGACCGGGCCGGGCGGCATCGACTCGTCAGATCTCTCGTTGAACAAGAACACGCTGCTGGGGGGCTAGGACATGTGCTCCGTGGGTATGCCTGGCATGGCCCAGGACTACTGGAAGGTAGGCGCGGCGGGTATGACTCAGGCAGAGATTGATGCGTTGCCGATGTACCAAGGCGGCTATGACTCGGCGGCCGAGGCCGACGGGCGGACTCAAGCGGGCATGAACGCCCTGCAGGTGCTGCGCGATGCGGCCATCGAAAGGTGGAAGACCGAGAACCCGGACCGGCATCAAGCAGCTTTGCAGGAACAGAGTGGGCAGCCCGCTGCACGCCAGGACGCTCAGAATGCCCGCCGCGGAGCAGGCGGCGCGGGTGGGGGAGCTTCTTCGTCGATCGGAACGCTGCTGACCGGCGGCACGACGCAGGGCGTTGACCCAGCTGCGCTTGACCTGTCCAAGAACACGTTGTTGGGGCTGTGACAATGGCAGCCCTTAACGTGCCCCGTGACAAGTACCTGACTCGCTATTCGGCATTGCAGACTGAGCGCGCGAGCTGGGACGGCTTTTGGCGCGAGCTGACCGACTTCATCCTGCCCTACAGCGGTCGATTCTTTACGTCAGACCGCAATCGCGGCACGCGACGCTTCAACAACATCTACGATCCCACGGGCACGCTTTCGGCCAACACGCTGTCCGCAGGCCTTATGGCAGGCATGACCAGCCCGGCGCGTCCCTGGTTTCGGCTGGCCACGCCGGACCCGGCGCTGATGCAGTATCACTCGGTTAAGGTCTGGCTGTCCGATGTCACCAAGCTGATGCTTGACGTGTTCGCACGTTCGAACACTTACAACAGCCTGCAAAGCATGTACCAGGATCTGGGCGTGTTCGGCACTGCCGTGAGTTTCGTGCACCCCGATTTCAACGACGTCATCCACCATTCACCGCTGCCGGTTGGCGAGTTCTACCTCGCGACGAACAACCGCGGCAACGTCGACACGCTGTACCGCGAATTCGACATGACCGTAGCGCAGTTGGTGAAGCAGTTCGGTATCGAGAACGTCAGTCCTACGGTGAAGTCGCTTTACGACAACGGCTCCCTGGACAGTTGGGTGACGGTGGTGCAATGCGTCGAGCCCAACGTGGACCGAGACCCGAAGTTGCGCGACGCCCGCAACATGCCCTTCACTTCGGTCTATTTCGAGTACGGTCAGACACCGGAGAAATACCTGCGGCGTTCTGGCTTTGAGGAGTTCCCCGCGCTGGCGCCGCGGTGGCAGGTGTGGGGCGGTGACGTGTATGGTGTGGGGCCAGGCGGCCTTGCGCTCGGCACTGTTAAAGGCCTGCAGCACCGTCAGTTGCGCCTGGCAGAGGGCCTGGACTACACGACGAAGCCCCCGGTGCAGGCACCGACCGCGCTCAAGAATCACGACATCGACATGCTGCCGGGCGGGGTGACATTCGTCGACGCCGCCAATCCAAATGCTGCGATCCGGCCGGCTTGGCAGGTGCAGCTTGATCTGGCCGGCATGCAGGCCAACATCGAGGATACGCGCGAAATTCTGCGCTCGACGTTCTATGCCGACCTGTTTCTGATGCTGGCCAACGTCGACGTGCGCATGACCGCGACCGAAGTTGCCGAACGGCACGAGGAAAAGCTGCTCATGCTGGGCCCGGTGCTGCAGCGGCTTCACAACGAGATGCTCGACCCGATGGTCGAGATGGCATTTCATCGCCTGGCGGCCGCCGGCGCGCTGCCGCCGCCACCGCCCGAGCTAGAAGGCGTGGATCTGAACATTGAGTTCGTTTCGATGCTAGCCCAGGCCCAGCGCGCGATCGGCGTAAACAGCACCGACCGCTATGTCATGACGCTGGGCCAGGTTGCGGCAATCAAGCCCGAGGTACTGGACCGTCTGGATGCGGACGCGCTGGCCGACAGCTACGCCGATCAGCTTGGCGTAGACCCCCGTCTGGTGGTGCCGTTGGACCAAGCCGTGCTAGTGCGCCAGCAGCGCGCCCAGCAGCAGGCCATGATGCAGGCCACCGCCACCGCCGAGCAGGCTGCCACCGCAGCGCAGCGCTTGGGTTCTGTCAATACGGGCGAGCGCAATGCTGCGTCTGACCTTATTAACCAGTTCCAGGGATACAGCATCCCGCAATAGGTGCCGCCATGAACCTGATCGACATGAAGCTGTCGCCCGAGGAGGCTAAGGAAGGGGAATGCTGCGTGAGCAGCGAATCCCCGGACGGAGGCCCGAAGTACCCGTGGGGTTTGAGTATTTCCCTGGACGATGCGACGTTGCGCAAGCTCGGTATGACGGAGTTACCGGAGGTTGGGCGGCAGATGCGTCTGATGGCGGCTGTCGAGGTGTGCGGCACGAGCCAGCACGCCAACCAGGAAGGCACCGACAAGTGCGTATCGTTGCAGATCACGCAGTTGGGGCTGGAAGGCGCCGGCCCCGACGCCGCGCAGATGCTCTACGGCTAAGGGTGTACATGCCTCTGGCCTCGGCTCGCAGAATTCAGCGGCATGAACACCACGGCATACGACCCTCTCAACCTGTCGGTCACGGAAACGGACCGCGAAGCCAAGCGTGAAGACGCTAAGCACGAGTCGCGGGTGGAGTCGGACGACATGAAGTGGCTCATGGGAAACCGTCGGGGCCGCCGCATCGTGTGGCGCCTGCTTTCACGGGCCGGTGTCTATCGCACGTCCTTCAGCACGAACGCCATGCAGATGGCTTTCAACGAAGGCAACCGGAACGAGGGGTTGCGGCTGATGTCGTCGCTGCTCCAGAACTGCCCCGAACGGTACGCCGAAATGCTCCAGGAGCAGAAAAAGCATGACCACCGAAACCCAAGCGACGACCGGAACAACGCCAACTGATCCCGGCACGCAGCAAGCCGCGGCCGCACCGGCGACCCAGGACACCACCGTCCTGACCGCTGAAGCCCCCGCGACCGAGCAGCAAGCGCAGACCACGCAAGAAGGTGCGGCCCAGGCCGGCGACAAGCCGGCCACCGAGGCCAAGCCGGATGGCGAGCAGTCGAAGGAAGAGGGCGTCAAGCTCAAGACCGACGACAAGCAAGAGGGCGCGCCCGAGCAGTACGAGGACTTCGCTGCGCCTGAAGGGGTGCAGATGGACGCCGAGCTGGTTGGTGACCTGAAGACCGTAGCCAAGGAACTGAACCTGTCGCAGAAGGACGCGCAGCGTGTGGCCGATCTCGGCCCCAAGCTGATGCAGAAGCTGCAAGGGAAGCAGGCCGAAGCGTTCGCGCAGATCCGCCAGACCTGGGCGGACCAGGCAAAGGTCGACAAGGAATACGGCGGGGAAGCATTCGCCGAGAACCTGGGCGCGGCCAAGAAGGCCCTCGATTCGTTCGGCACCCCGGAACTGCGCACGTTGCTCAACGAGTCCGGTATCGGAAACCACCCGGAACTGATCCGGTTCATGGTCCGCGCCGGCAAAGCGATCAGTAGCGACACGTTCGTCGCTGGGGAAAAGCGCGGCGCCAGCGCCAGCAAGGACCCGGCGAAGACCCTGTATCCGAACCAAGCATAAGGAGCCTTCACCATGGCAACCCTCCCGAAAGCCGGCGCCGTCACCCTGCTGGACTTCGCCAAGTCCATCGACCCGGACGGCAAGACCGCAACCGTGGTCGAACTGCTGAACCAGACCAACGAAATCCTGACCGACATGATGTGGCTGGAGGGCAACCAGCCCACCGGGCACCGCAGCACGATCCGCACGGGTCTGCCGACCTCCATCTGGCGCCAGCTGTACCAGGGCGTGCCGGCGTCGAAGTCGACGCGTGCGCAGGTGGATGACACCTGCGGCATGCTGGAAACTCGCGCCGAAGTGGACAAGGACATCGCGGAACTGAACGGCAATACGTCCGACTTCCGCCTCTCCGAGGCCCAAGCTTTCCTGGAAAGCATGAACCAGACCATGGCCAGCTCGCTGTTCTACGGCGATCAGTCGGTCAATCCCGAGCGCAGCACCGGCCTGGCGCACCGCTTCTCGCTGAAGTCGGCCCCCAACGGCGGCAATATCATCGACGCAGGCGGCACCGGCGCCGACAACACGTCGGTCTGGTTGGTGGTGTGGGGCAAGAACACCGCGCACGGCATCTTCCCCAAGGGCTCCAAGGCCGGCCTGATCCACGAGGACATGGGTCTGATCGACGCGTTCGACTCCAACAACAACCGCTTCCGCGCCTACGCCGACCACTGGCAATGGAAATCGGGCCTGACGTTGCGCGACTGGCGCTACGTGGTGCGTATCGCGAACGTGGACATCAGCGACCTGGTGGGCCAGACCGGCACGCAAGCGCCCACGGCCGCCACCGCCATCATGAAGCTGATGCTGCGGGCGATGGCGCGCATTCCCGCGATGGGTATGGGCACCCCGGTGTTCTACGCCAACCGCACGGTCAAGGAAATGCTGTCGATCGCCGCCCTGGACAAGTCGCAGAATGCGCTGGCCATCGAGGCCGCTACCAACCAGTTCGGCACGGTTGCACCGGGTAGCGTCGGCAACGGCACGCTGCGGTTCTTCGGCGTTCCGGTGCGCACGGTCGATCAGATCCTGTCCACCGAAGCCCAGGTCGTCTAAGGAAAGGAGCCCACACCATGTATATCGATACTCAGGAAACTTTCGCCGCCGCGCAATCGGTGGCGGCCGCTGCCGGCGACGTGGTCAGCACGAACGTCTACGACACGGGCGCTGCGGCTGACACCGGCATCGGCGAGAACTTCTACCTGCTGGCCAAGATGAACGCAGCGCTGGTCGGTGTCGGCGCCTCGATCCAGGTCGTTCTGCAGACGTCGGCGTCCGAAGGTTCGGGCTACACCGACGCCGTGACCGGCCCCGTTGTGCCCGTGGCCTCGGCCGGTGCCAACGCCAACTTGGCGAAGGTCCGCGTGCCGATCGGCCTGAAGCGCTATCTGCGCGTCGTGTTCCGCATCAGCGGCGCTACCACCACGGCCGGTACCGCCAGCGCGTACATTGTGAAAGACGTTGAGGCCCTGCAGTACGGTGCCAGCGGCTTCACTGTGGCTTAAGGGAGAACGGCATGCGCGTGATCGCAATCGCTCAAGGCTACGGCGGCAAGGACAAACACGCTCTGCGCGAGCCGGGCGAACAGTTCGAAGCTCCAGATGGCGTGAAAGCCAGTTGGTACGAACCCGTCGAAGAGGCGGACCCGGCGCCCTCCAACGGCAAGAGGGGTAAGCCGCAGTCTGGGCACGACCTGGCGTAACTGCCCCTGCTGTTGAACCAGCGTTGAAAGAGCGGGGGCCAAGTGCCCCCGCTTGTTCTTGGAGCTTGACATGGCGTCCGTCGTCGACATTTGCAATCTGGCGCTCGCGCATCTGGGCGATGAGGCCACCGTATCCAGTATCGACCCGCCGGAAGGCAGCGCTCAGGCCGAACACTGCGCGCGCTTCTACCCCATCGCTCGCGACACGGCGCTGGAGGCGCACGAGTGGAACTTCGCCACTACGCGCAGTGTACTGGCGCTAGTGGGCTCGGCGTGGCCATCCTGGTCGTTCTGCTACGAGGTGCCCACGAACTGCATCAAGGCCATCGGCGTGCTGCCGCCCGGGGCATTGGACGATTACAGTGTCGGGCTGCCTGGTGCGGGTAGTTCGGACTTCCTGGGCTACCCGGGCGCGACGCTGGTGCCGCATGGCGCGGTCTATACGCCCCAGGACTACGCCATCGAGACGGACGAGAACAACCGGCGACTGCTGTATACGAACCAGAAAAACGCAGTGCTGCGGTATACCCAGCGCGTGACCGACACGACGCGCTTTCCACCGCTGTTCGTGGACTCGCTTTCCCGCCTCCTGGCCTCCTATCTGGCCGGGCCGGTGGTAAAGGGCACCGAAGGCGTGAGCGTGGCGCAGGCGCAGTTGCAGGCCTACCGCGTGGTCATCGCCCAGGCCACCGTGTCGGACAGCAATCAGCGGCAGATCCGGCCCGCCCACAACGTGCCGTGGATCTCGGGGCGATAGTTCATGGCTAGCGTCCGTACGCTTTCCCGCTCCTTCGCCCGCGGCGAGATCAGTCCCGAGTTGTTCGGCCGGGTGGATCTTCCGCAATACCAGACTGGACTGGCCACGTGTCAGAACTTCGTCACTCTGCCGCATGGCCCTGCGCAGAACCGCGCCGGCTTCGAGTTCGTGCGCGCCACCAAGAACAGTGCGCAGCAAAGCCGTTTGATCCCCTTCGCGTTCAACACTGAGCAGACCTTTGCTATCGAGTTCGGCGTGGGCTACGTCCGCTTCCATACGATGGGCGCGACGCTGGTGGATGGCGGTGGCAACCCGTACGAAGTCGCCACGTCTTACCTGGAGGCGGATCTCTTTGACCTGCACTACGTGCAATCGGCGGATGTCCTGACTATCGTCCACCCAAACTATGCGCCGCGCGAGCTGCGGCGGCTGGGGGCTTTGAATTGGACGCTGACAACGATCTCCTTCGTCCCCAACATCGCGGCCCCAGCCAGTGTAACGGCTACGGCGCACGCGGGCTCGGGAACCGCGAACAACGTCGATCACACCTACGCGGTCACCTCTCTGGCAATTGACACGCTCGAAGAGTCGTTGATTTCGTCTGCGTCGAACACGGTCAGCAATGATCTGTTCCTGCAAGGGGCTTACAACGACATCACCTGGCCAGCGGCCAGCGGCGCCACGCGCTACAACGTCTACAAGCTGAGTAACGGCATTTGGGGCTATGTTGGCCAGTCAGGCGGCCTTGCGTTCCGAGACAACAACATCACGCCCGACATTTCGCAGGCAGCCCCTACGCTGGCGGACCCGTTTAACGGGGCAAACAACTACCCGGCGGCCGTGTCCTACTATGAGCAACGTCGATGGTTTGCTGGCACGCGCAACAAGCCGCAGAACGTGTGGGCAACGCGTTCAGGCACGGAGTCGAATCTATCATCTTCCATCCCCACTCGGGACGACGACGCTATCGCGTTCCGTATCGCGGCGCGGGAGGTGAACACGATCCGCCACATCGTCCCGCTTTCCAACCTCGTGGTGCTCACTGCCAGCGCCGAATGGCGAGTGTCCCCCGCGAACTCCGATGTCTTGACACCCAAGACGGCGTCGCCGAAGCCGCAATCGTATAACGGCGCCAACAACGTGCAGCCGGCGCTGGTGAATAACAACCTGCTGTACGCGGCGGGGCGGGGCGGTCATGTCCGGGAAATGTCGTACAACTGGCAAGCAAATGGGTATGTGACGGCCGATGTTTCTATCCTAGCGCCGCACCTTTTCGACTACCGTACCGTTCGCGACATGGCCTTTTCCCGGGCGCCGCACCCCATCCTGTGGTGCGTGTCGTCCTCTGGCGAGCTGTTGGGGCTTACCTATGTACCCGAACAGCAAGTGCAGGGTTGGCACCGACACACCACAACGAACGGGCAATTTGAGTCGGTATGCTGCGTGGCCGAAGGTGATGAGGATGTCCTCTACACCATCGTGCGCCGTACCATAAACGGCGCCCAGGTGCGGTACGTCGAGCGCTTGCACTCCCGCCTCATGCCCAGCCAGGCCGATGCATTCTTCGTTGACTCCGGGCTGACCTATAGCGGCGCGCCGGTGACTGTGCTCTCGGGGCTGGGGCATCTCGAGGGGCAAACCGTTAACATCCTGGCGGACGGCGCGGTCATGCCGCCGCGGGTCGTCAAGGACGGTTCGGTAACTATCGAACACGCCTCTAGCAAAGTCCATGTGGGCTTGCCGATTAAGGCAGACATCATCACGCTACCGATCGCGTTCGAAACACAGGCGGCGGGTCAGGGGCGAGTAAAGAACGTGAACTGCGTCTGGCTACGGCTTAATGAATCGTCTGGAGTGCAGGCGGGCCCAACCTTCGATAAGTTGGAGCCAACCAACCCGGCCCTCCTTACGCAGGTCAAACAGCGCACAGACGAGCCGTACGGCTCGCCGCCTCGGTGGATCTCTGGCGAGTACAAGCATGCGATCAAGGGGGCATGGACGGATGGCGGCCAGGTCTATGTACGCCAAACGGACCCGCTGCCGGTGACGCTTGTGTCCATGACCATCGAGGCGGCAATTGGGGGCTGATCTAGTCATTCGAGCCGCGGTGTCATCGGACGCCGCGGCCCTCGCCAAGGATCTGCGGCCACAGGATGCCGCGGAGATTGCCGCGATGCGTGGCGCCGGGGCGGACTTTGCGGAGGCAATTCGCCAGAGCATTGCGCTTTCCAGTCATGCCTGGGCCGCACACCTGGAGGGGAGCATAGCGATGATCGGCGGCGTGGCGCCTGTCGGATCGTTGCTTGGTGGCAACATCGGCAGTCCCTGGCTACTGGGCTCGTCAGTGATGTTTCGGCGTCCGGGTGTACTTACCCGGACGGGCCGCCGATATGTTGCTTTTATGCACACCATCTATCCGGAACTACGCAATTTGATCGACCACCGCAACGCGGTCAGTATTGCGTGGCTGCAACGTCTTGGATTCACCATCCACACCGACGAGGCGGTCGCGTGCGGCCCGGACGGAGTGCTCTTCTACCCATTCAGCAAGAAGGTCTGATATGTGCGTTGCAGCTGCACCCTACATGATGCTAGCCGCCTCGGCGGCATCCGCCGTTGGATCGGCCAACAGCGCGAACGCGCAGCAAGCCGGTCTGAACTATCAAGCGGACGTGGCCGCCAATAATGCGCAAATTGCCGAGTGGCAGGCGCAAGACGCCATTCGTCAGGGCCAGGAACAAGAGCAGAACAGTCGCATGCAGTACGCGGCCGATAAGGGATCGCAGCGCGCGGCTCTGGCTGCCAATGGCGTAGCTCTGGACGAAGGCAGTGCCGTGGACATATTGACGTCCACGGATTATTTGAACGAGCGAGACGCAAGCACGATCCGGGCCAACGCGGCGCGGTCGGCCTGGGGTTACCGGACACAAGGGGCGAACTACAGCGATAACGCAGCCTCTCTTCGGGCGGGCGCCGGTGCGGTCAGCCCGGGTTCTGCTGTGGGTATGAGCCTGCTAGGAAGTGCCGGTCAGCTCGCTGGAAGCTGGTACCAATACTCCAAAGCCACCAAGTGAGGGCTGAACAGTGCCGCGCGTACCTACCCTAGACGCCCCGCGCGTCAGCTCATCCAGTCTTCCCGGTGTCCGTCAGCAGGCCGGCGCGGGCGCGCTTGCAGCCGAGATGGGGGCACGCCAATCGGTGCAGTTGGGCCAGAGTCTTACGTCGGCAAGCGTGGCAGCCACCAACATCGCTACCGACATGCAGCAACAGGCTAACCAGCTGCGCGTGGATGACGCTGTCAACCAGGCAAAGGAGGCCGCACTCAAGCTCACCTTCGACCCTAAATCGGGCTACACCAACGTTAAAGGGATACAAGCGCTGCAGCGGGACAGCGGACAGCCACTGGCAGCTGAGTACGGAGGATTGCTCGACCAGCAAATCCAGACCATTTCGGAAGGGTTGGGCAATGACGCGCAGCGTCTCGCGTTTCGGCGCGCTTCCCAGGCGATCGGCCTTCAGTTCCAGGAACAGGCCACCCGCTACGAGGGCGAGCAATTTCGTACCTATGCCGCGTCGGTGCGTGAGGGGACAATCGCCAACAGCACCAACGAGATTGGACTTTATTACAACGACCCCCAGAAAGTCGACCAAAGCGTCCTGTCGATCCAGGCGGCCGTGGCGGACCTCGGCCGCATGAGAGGCTTGTCCGCTTCGCTGATCGAAGCGCAGACCCGTAAAGCGACTAGCAATGCGCATGTGACTGCGTTGACCTCAGCCCTGCAAAAAAACGACGTAGCATACGCGGACGCATATATGCGCAAGTACGCGCCCCAGATGGATGCGGATGACATGTTGCGGGTTAACGGGTTGTTGACAAAGCAGATGGACGCTCGGCTAGGCACCGCGGCCGCGACTACAGCCGTGAACCGCGCGATGCCCCGCATCATGCCCACCCCGGCCGACCGACTCGTCAACCTGGTAACTGGCAGCGGTACGCAGTTGCCGACCGAATTGACCACGCTGGTCGCGCAAGCCGAGAGCAACGACCGGGATCTGAACCCTGACGGGTCGGTCGTCACGTCCTCCAAGGGCGCCAAAGGCCGAATGCAAGTCATGGACGCCACCAATCGAGATCCGGGCTACGGTGTGACGCCGGCGCGTGACGACAGCTTGGAAGAGCGAGCGCGGGTCGGGCGCGACTATTTCCAGGCCATGCTGCAAGAGTACGGCGGCAATCTGACGCAGGCCCTGGCGGCGTACAACGCAGGACCAGGCAACGTCAATAAGGCGCTGAAGGAGGCCGACAAGGCGGGTGACCGGGCGAACTGGATGCGCTACTTGCCCAAGCCGGACGAGACTGTCCCTTACGTGCAAGGTGTCCTGGCGAAGTACGAGGCGGGGCAGGGCGCCCCGGCGAAGCCCACGCTCTTTGAGCTGCAACGCAATGTCCGCGACCAAATGCAGGGGGAGAGCCCTGAACGCCTCCGTATAGCGCTGGAAGAGACGGCGCGCCAGTACGAAGTCGCAAACAAGGCCATCAAACAGCGCGAGGACGAGGCCGTGGCTGGCGCCATGCGTGAGATTGTCGCCAACGGCGGGCGTTATGCCGACCTGCCGTTGGCGGTGCGCGCGAATATCCCGGCCAAGGATATCGCCGAGGTGATGAGTTTCGCGGGCAAGATCGCCAAAGGCGAGGACCGCACCAACGAAGCCGTCTACCAGAAGCTTGCCGGCGATCCCGCGTATCTGCGTAGTCTGTCCGACAACGAGTTCTACCGCCTGCGCGGAGAATTGAGCGAATCGGACTTCAAGACCTTCGCCAACCAACGCGGCGCGGCGGCCGGCCGGGGCGTGGATAAGGCCGATGAGCTGAACACCTCTGCTATCAACAGCACCCTGAACAACCGGATGGCGACCCTGAAGATCGACCCGACGCCCAAGGATGGGTCGAGCGACGTCATGCGCGTCGGCGCCATTCGCAAGTTCGTCAACGATGCCGTGCTGTCCCAGCAGAAGGTCACAGGCAAGCAAATGAACGATCGGGAGACCGAGGAATTCATTGACGGGCTGTTCGCCAAGTCGGTGCAGTTCCGCAGCTTCTGGTTCGGTACCACCAACGAGCGGCTGCTCACGCTGAAGGTCGGTGATATCCCCAGCGAAGTCAAGAAGTCCTTGAAGGCGGACTTTAAGAAGAACGGGATCGACGATCCCACTGAGGCCGACCTGTTGGGAGCCTACTGGCGGATGCAAACTGCGCTACAACGCCAGCGCGCTACTGGAGTGGTGACGGACTGATGGCCGAAGAACTGGACACCTCGAGCGCCGTTGCGGCCTATCTGAACGACCCGAATCCGCCTCCGGCGGACCCGGCCGGCGCCACGCGGGTATCGGTAGCGGCGGCCCTGGGCAGCAACCCCGACCTGGAGGCCGAGCTGCGCCAGGTCGCGTCGCGCACTGGCATACCGATCGATTCGGTGCGCCGTCACCCCGAAGAGGTGAAGCGCGAGGCGGCCTTGACGTCTTTCGACTTCGAACGGCTGGCCCGAGATTACCCCTCCACCGCGGCGTACCTGGCCGGCGTCGAGAATGCGCGGATTGCGCACGATGACGTCGACAACATGGGCGTCTTCGAGAAGGGCATCCGAGGGCTTTCGAACCTGGGTAGTGCCGCCGCGTCGGCCTTCCCCCAGGCGGGTGGCGCGCTGTGGCGCGTCGGTCAGGCTGCGGCGGAAAACGTCGCGCCGCTGTTTGACCCCCTCGCCGGTACGCTGCTGCCGGAAAACCCGCTGCGCCGGCTTGCCGCTGGCATGGCCGGCCTGGGCCGGGCGGGCGAAGCGTCTGCAAAGGACTTGATGCCGCAGGCGAGCGGCAACATCGAGGCCGGTGTCTACTCGGGCGTTCAGTCGCTAGTGACGATGGGGCTGACTCTGCCGGCCAGCATCGTGACCGGCAACCCGGCACCCACGCTCTACGGCATGGCGGGGATCACGGGCGGTCAGGCCTACGGCCAGGCCCGTGAGTCGGGGCTGGATCCATACCGGGCCCTGATGTTCGGCACGTCGCAGGCTGCCATCGAGTACGCCACCGAGCGCATCCCGGTCGGGCGGTTTCTGCACGACATGAAGGCCGGGACGCCGCTGTGGAACATGCTGATGCGCCAGGTGGCAGCCGAGATTCCGGGCGAGCAGGTGGCGACGGCGCTGCAAGACCTGAATGAGTGGGCCATTCTCAACCCGGAAAAGCCGTTCTCTGAGTACCTGGCGGCGCGTCCAGATGCCGCGGCGCAGACCCTGGTGGCCACCATCGTGGCGTCGGGCGGCGCGGTGGGAACTGCGCAGTTGGCCAGCACGGCGGCCGATCGGCTGGCCGGCCAGACTGTGCGGGCCGAGCGCGCGCAGCTGGACGGCCAGGTCCTGGCGGAACTGGACGCAACGGCGGCGGCGTCCAAGTTGCGGGCGCGCTCGCCCGATGACTTCCAGGCTTTCATTAAGGAAGCCATGGGGGATGGGCCAGTGCAGGACGTCTACATTCGCGCCGAAGACCTGGCGCAGTCGGGCGTCGATGTGGCGCAGTTGGCGCAGGTGTCGCCTGCCGTGGCCGCGCAGTATGAACAGGCACTGGCCACCGGTGGCGACGTGCGCATCCCGGTGGACGAGTACACCACGCGAGTAGCGGGAACCAACCTGTCGCAGCCCATGCTGCCGTTCCTGAAGACGGACCCGGCCGGTATGACGCAGGCCGAGGCCCAGGACTTCATGCAGAACCGAAGCGAGCAGCTGCGTGCCGAGGTCGAAAAGGTCATGGTCGAACGCGAGGCGGACGCCCCGTTCAAGGAGTCCCGTGATCTGGTAGAAGCCGAGCTGATGACCCAGCTGGAGCAGGCCGCCCGCTTCACGCCGGATGTGAACCGCGCCTATGCCGGCATGATGTCCAATTTTTACGCCGTGCAGGCCGCGCGCCTGGGCGTCACTCCGCAGGAGATGTACCAACGTTACCCAGTCCAGATCCGGGCCGAAGGCTTCGGACAGCTGGATCAGGCGCTGGCAACGCAGCCGCCTGTAGGTTGGAAGCACTCTACGGCAGGGGCGGATGCGGCTGCGCTGTGGGATGGGAGCGACGATTCGCGGGCAGTATTCTGGACAGATCTGGCGGGTAAGCTGGCGCAGGACGCGCCGACGCTGGCGGGCTATTCACATTCCGTGGATCGATCAGCGATCAACCACATCAAAGGCAAGCACGGGGACGGAGAAACCGAACGCCACAGGGGCCAGCAAGCGGTAACAGCCGAGGACGTAGCGCGCATCCCCGACGTTGTGACAGCTTACGACGACATTCGCACGAGTTTGCGAACCGACCAGGGGGCCCAACGTGTCGCGTACGCGAAGGTGCTGGACGATGGCGTGCTGGTCTATATCGAGGACGTTAGTCGCAAGCGCAACGATATGCGTGGAGTAACGCTGTGGAAGTACCCGGCGGGCACGGACGTGCGCACCGTGCTGGACTCCGCACTGAACGGTGGAGCAGAAAAGACGAAAGCCCGGCAAGCCGGGCTTAAGGGGGACGCGCTCCGCACACTTTCGGATTATGAATCCGACGCGCAAACTCCGTCTCCGGAATCCAGTATAGAGCCAGAGGCGAACGAACTCAACCAGGGCGAGCAGTCGGCGCGCGGCGCGTACAACATCGACACGCGCACGATCTCCCTGCTGCAGAACGCGGACCTGTCGACTTTCCTGCATGAGTCTGGCCACTTCTATCTGGAAGTCCTGACTGATATCGCCCGCCAGCCGGCCGCGCCGGCTGCGGTGCGCGATGACGTGCAAAAGCTCCTGGATTGGTTCGGCGTGCAGGACCTGGCCGCCTGGGATGCCCTCGACCTGGAAGGCAAGCGTCCGCACCATGAGCAGTTGGCGCGCGGCTTCGAGGCTTACCTCTTTGAAGGCAAGGCGCCAACCCCTGAGCTGCAGGGACTGTTCCAGCGGTTCCGCGCCTGGATGGTGGCGGTTTACCGTTCGTTGTCAGCGTTGAACGTGGAGCTGTCCGACGAGGTGCGCGGCGTGTTCGACCGCATGCTGGCATCCACCGAGCAAATCCGCGAAACGGAGACCATGCTTGATTACAAGCCGGCCTTCACGTCGGCTGAGCAAGCCGGCATGACCCCGGAAGAGTGGGCGCAGTACCAGGCCCTTGGGCTGGAGGCGACCCAGGACGCTGTGCAGCAGCTGGAGGCGCGCAGCATCCGCGACATGAAGTGGCTTTCGGGCGCGCGCAGCCGCGTTATTGCCCAGATGCAGCGCGAGGCCGCTGACCGGCGCAAGACGGTGCGCAAGGAAGTCGAAGCCGAGGTGATGGCCGAGCCCGTCAACCAGGCCAAAACGTTCATGAAGCGCGGCATCGACCCCGTCACGGGCGAGCCGGCAGAGGGGCCGACCAAGCTGCAGATCAGTGCGCTGGATGACATGTACGGCGGCGAGGGCGACCGCTACGCCATGCTGGATTGGTCCAAGCTGGGGTATGGCAAGTACGGCATGCTGGCCGAAGACGGGCTGAACCCCGATATCGTGGCCGATCGCTTCGGCTTCGCGTCGGGGGACAGTCTGGTGCGCGCGGTGCTGGCGGCAGAGGACCCGCGCGTCAAGATCGAGGCGCTGACGGACCAGCGAATGCTCGAGCGCTATGGCGATCTGACAGACCCGCAGAGCATCGCGCGCGCTGCCGACGAGGCAGTCCACAATGAGGCGCGCGGCCGGTTCATCGCCACTGAGGTCAACGCCCTGCAGCGTGCGCTCGGCCAGCGGCAGGTGTTGGCCCGCGCCGCGCGTCAGTTCGCCGAGGCCACGATTGCGCGCCTGCGCATCCGTGACGTTCGACCCAGCCAGTGGGTCGTAGCCGAGGCGCGCGCGGCACGCGCCGCCGAGGTGGCCCTGCGCAAGAACGACTTGCAGGGCGCGGCCGTCGAGAAAAAGCGCCAGTTGGTGAACAACTATGCTGCGCGCGCCGCCCAGGCCGCCCAGGCCGAGATCGAAAAGGATCTCAACTACATGAAGCGGCTGTCTGGGACGACATCGCAATCGGGCATGCGCGGCGAATCCCTGGTCCAGTTGAACGCGCTGCTGGCGCGGTTCGACCTGCGCACCAGCATTTCGCTGCGGCAGATTGACGCCGTGAAGACCCAGAGCCTGGCCGAGTTCATCGCCAGCGAGTCGGAACGCTTGGACGCCGTCATGCCGGACCTACCGGCGTACATTCTAGACGAGGGCTTTCGGCGCCATTACAAGGACATGTCCGTTGAGGAATTTCGCGGCCTTGTGGATAGCGTGCGCCAGCTGGCGAACCTCGCACGCCGCGAGCAGAAGATGTACACGGCGCTGCGGGACATGTCGTTCGATGAGGAGCGCTCGGCGATCCTCGCCCGGCTGCGCGAGTTCAACCCGAAGGCGTTTGATGAGGCCGGCGACCCGTTGGCGCGTGAGCCGGAATTCGTCCCCAATATCCGTAAGTCCGTCTCGAAGCTGGGCGACGGGTTCGCCGGCGAGTTCCTGAGCGCGGAGACCATCCTCGATATCTTGGAGGGCGGCAAGTTCGGCCAGGTGCACGAGTCTCTGTTCGGTCGTATGAGTTCGCGCGCCAACTGGAAGGCGACGCGCATGGAGAAGGTCTACCGCGACCTGAAACCGCTCTTCAAGCAATGGAACCTGAAAGAGCGCCGTGATTACGGCCGCAAGGGCGTACTGGTGCCCAGCGTCGGCACCAGTATCACGCGAGAAAACGCGCTGGTGGCGGCGTTGCTTTACGGCAACGCCGACGGCCGCAAGCGGCTGGAGAACTACGGCTGGAACGAGAGCCGCATGCAGGGTGTGCTGGACGTGCTGGACGAGCGCGACTGGAAGCTGGCCAACGCCATCTGGGAACAGTTCGACAGCAAGCTGTGGCCCGAACTCGAGGCCCTGAACAAGCGCACGCGCGGCAAGGCACCGCCCAAGGTCGAGCCGCTACCGTTCTCCACGAAGTTCGGCGAAGCCCGCGGCGGGTATTTCCGTCTCAAATACGACACGGACCTGGACGAGCGCGCGCACCGGTTCGATGAGGGCGCCGCCGTGCGCGAGCTGCTTGGCGGCGGCATGGGCATGGCCGCCAAGACCAACCAGGGCAGCAGCACGCAACGCAAGGACGGAGTTGTCATGCGCCCGCGCCTGGACCTGGGGGTCTTCGTTGAAGCCGTGAACGAGACGGTGCACGATCTGGCGCTGCGCGAGGCGGTGGCCGACACGATGCGGCTGCTGAACGACAAGGGCATCCAGACCGCGATCAAGTCGTCGGTTGGCGTGCCGGCCTACCGCGCGCTGGTCAATCGTGTGCGCGAGGTCGCGGCGCCACCTCGCAATCCGTCCGGTCTCATCGAGAAGGCGGCGGCCATTGCGCGTCGCAACACCATCGTGGTGCTGATGTCGGGCGTGAAGACGGCGTTGCAGAACGTGGTGGGCTTGGTGCCGGCGTTGACGCGCGTGAACGCAGGGAACATCGGCCTGGAGGTGGCGCGCTTCTACAGCCCGGCGATGGCCGAGCGGTATCGATTTGCAATGGACCACTCGGAGTACATGCGCCACCGCTACCAGAACTTCGACCGCGACCTGAACGATATGGCCGCCAAGCTGACGGTCAAGGGCCGGCTGCTGCCGGACACGGCGACGATGCTGGCGCTGATGGGGCTGGTTGACCGCGGCGTGTCTGTGCCGTTGTGGAATGCAGCGTTCAAGGACGGCATGGCGCAGTTCGACAACGACAATGCCAAGGCGGCCCACTACGCCGACCATATAGTCCGCCAGACGCAAGGCAGCGGGCGTGATGTGGATTTGCCGAAGATCATGTCCGGCCACGGCGGCTATGGTCAACTGAAGCGGCTCTTCACGATGTTCTATAGCTATTTCAACAGCCAGCTGCAGATGTTGGTGCGCGCCGGTGCGGTTGCCAAGCGTGAGGCTAGCAGCAACCCCGGCCTTGCCATCGCAAAATTCACTGTGCAGTTCGTGATGATCGCAGTGCTGCCGGCGATTCTCACTGAAATGATGATGGGCAACGGCGGCGACGATGAAGACGAGGACAAGCTCGCCAAACGCTACGCGCGGGCTCTCGCAATGTATGGCGCCGGCATGTTTCCTGTCGTGCGCGAGTTGGCCTCCTACACTTGGTCCGTCTTCGACAAGGACACGTACAACTACGGCTACAAGATCAGTCCCGTGCAATCGGCGGGCGAAGGCGTGGTGAAGGGCATCTCGTCGCTGGCGGACATCACCGGCGGGGAGGGGGATATTGTCGACACGAAAAATGTAATTATGGGGACGAGCTTTGCTTTCGGGCTCCCCGGTAAGTTGATTTCCGATTTCGTCGCCGGCGCCAATGCTTGGATGAGCGGGGATGCCGGGCCCGAGGCGTTGCTATTTGGTGCGCCGCGGCGATAGGCGGGTGTACATGCCCGAGATTGGGGCTTTGAGAATCGGGGAATCTGCAAGGACCCCCGATGACTATCTCTTCGACGACGCGTAAGGCAGGCCCGTTCCTGGGGAATGACGCGACCACCGCGTTCCCGTTCCCGTTCAAGGTGTTCAAGAAGCAGGACGTAGCCGTGACGTTAACGGATGCATCAGGAGCGGACACCCTGCTGATGCTCGATTCCGACTACACGATCAGTCTGAACGCCGATCAGGATGCGAACCCCGGGGGGCAGATCATATACCCTCGTACCGGCAACCCGATGCCGACTGGATTTCGCCTATCGGTTACGGGGGGCTTGCCTTACGACCAGCCGACCGATATCCAGAACACTGGGGGGTTTTACCCCCAGGTAGTTGAGGATATGTCTGATCGTTCTACGGTCCAGATTCAACAGCTAGCAGAAGAGTTGGGGCGCTCGCTGAAATTTTCGGTGTCCGATCCGGGCGCCGGTGCGGTACTCCCTCCCCCCGACTTGCGCGCAAACAAACTTCTTGGGTTTGATTCTACGGGCCGGCCAACTGTGCTCATCCCGACATCAGGGAGCGCAGCAGACGTGCTCATCCAATTGGCAGGACCCTCCGGCGCTTCTATGGTTGGCTTTACGCAAGGCGGTGTCGGCGCCGTTACTCGCACCTCTCAAGACAAGCTGCGCGAGGCGATCAGTGTTCGAGATTTCGGTGCAGTCGGCGACGGCGCGGTAGACGACACGCTAGCCATCCAAGCAGCCATCAATTACGCGAAGGGCCGTACAGTGTTCCTGCCGGCGGGCCGCTATCTCATCACTGCGCCGATTGAGCTGAACACTAGCACCGCCATTACTCCGAAGTACCAACCTGCATCACGGCTGATCGGCGACGGGGCCTTGACCACGGTCATCCTGAATCGATCAGGTGACTACGCCATCAAGAACACACCGACCGCCGGTCAATACAGCGAAGCCAATGGCGTGCGGTTTACCGGCGGCGAGCTGTGCCATTTCTCTATCGCCGCCGATGGAAGTTCGCCAGCTGGGTCGGGCGGTATCAAGCTCGCATCTTACTGGATGGGCTATTTGCACGACTTGGTGATCGAGCAGGTCAAAGGCAACGGTATCTGGCTGCACCGCTATGCCTCTGTCGGTAGCGGCACGAACAGTGATTCGTACTCGTGCGGCAACCTCCATGTGGACAATGTTCGAATAGACAAATGTACGGGTTATGGAGTCCTGTCCGACGTTTGGTCCATTACCTGGCGAATCCACAGTTGCGCGATTGGCGGGAACGCGCTCGGCGGCATAAAAACGGGCGGCGCGTTGCATGTGATCTCGGAGAACACCATTTTCGGGAATGGTACTGACACGAATTCCGACGCCGGTGTCTATCTGTGGTACTCCAATTCACAGACTCCCCACACGGTTGAAATTTCCGGCAACGAGTTCGACAACAATTGGGGCAACCACATAAAGATCGAAGGCCATGGCAACTCGATAGCGCGCAACCGTCTTGTGCACAGCGCTTTGTTGGGGCCTGGTGGTAACGCGTTCCGTGCGCCGGTGTGCATAGATATCGACGGGCGATCCAATAGCGGCACTTCAAACAACGTGCTTCGGAACAATTTCTTCCGGGCCGACAATGGAGCCGTCGGCATGGCATTGGTGGACATCGTCAGCCGTGGCGATGCTCAGTGTCTTAACAATGCTGCGATCGATAACATCTTTGGTGCGTTTCCGGATTTTGTGCGATCCAACTACAGCTTCCGTTCAGATGCTGGGAGCGATTACGCTACCGAGTTCGGAGTACAAGTCGCCGGTTCGAATGCAGTTCCGTATGACAAAAACGTCGTTGCAATCGCTTCGAACAACACGCTAACCGACATTCAAACTACGGCGACCACCATCCCGCTGGTGCCCCTGTACAACACAAAGAACTTTGACAGCCCCAATAGCCAGTTCATTGTTCCTTTCAGCGGAATCATCAGTGTCACGGCGAACTTGGTGCTTCAGCCAAGTGTCGCCGCTGTCGGCCTGCCGGTGGAGTTGCATTTGTACAAAGGCGGGGCGTCATTCTATTCCGTAAGACTTCCTGCCGGCTTGCCGGGTGCTAGCCAGAACCATACCGTGATGCTTAATACGACATTGAAAGTCGCGTTTGGCGAGACCCTGCGCCTACGGGCTGTTTTCCCTGGACGAACGAGCTCTGCACAGATTTCATGCATCCAGGCTGCGAACGCGACCACCACTTTCAGGATGCTGTGATGAGGCTGAACGAAGCGGCGACCATCATGATTGCAAATCGCACAGCCGAAACCGGCGCAGCGACTGGCGTGGTTGGCTGGGCCATGCAAGTCAACTGGATCGGCTGGGCCGGCGTATTTGTCGCGCTGGTGGGCGTGGGCGTGAATCTCTTCTACCAGCGCCGACGTGATCATCGAGAGCAGGTCGAGAGCGAAGCGCGCATGCGGGCCTTGCGTGAAAGGTTGCTGCCATGAAACCCGGCACGAAGATAGCCGGCGGAGCGGCCGCGCTCGTCGCGAGCGGTGTGCTCGCGCTGGTCTCTCCTGCATTGGAACGATTCCTCGGAAAGTGGGAAGGGGAAGGGCAGAACGTCGTGTATGCGGACAAGCTTGCAAAAGGGCTGCCGACGGTCTGCAAGGGCATCACGATGCACACCAGTCCTTATCCCGTTGTCGTCGGTGATTACTGGTCTCCGGAGCGTTGTGCCGAAGTCGAGCAGCTGGTTATCAGCAAGGGGCAGCTCAGGCTGGCGGACTGCATTCAGGTTGCGATCACGCAGCCCATATTCGATGCCCTGAGCAGCCATGCCCACAATTTCGGCGTACCTGCGACCTGCGCCAGCCGGGCCGTGGGGCTGATCAATGCCGGACGGGTCGCAGAGGGCTGCGACGCGCTGGCGCACGGGCCCGCCGGCAAGCCGGTCTGGTCATATGCCGGCGGTGTCTTTTACCGAGGTCTGTACAGCCGGCGCCTCGAAGAGCGTGTGCTATGCCTTTCCGGCATACAGTGATTGCGGTTTCCATCGGCGCCGGGGCTGCGCTGGTGTTGGGCGCGGGCGTGGCGCTGTACGGCGCGCACCGGGAGGCCGCCGGCGCCGCCAAGGAACGCACCCGCGCCGAGGCCGCGCAGCGCGCCATCACCGAAGCCTACCAAGTGGAGAAAGATCGTGCTGATGCCCAATACCGTGGTGCCGTGCTGGCGCGCGAGGCTGCGAAAGCTGGCTTGGCTGCTGCCCGCGCTGAGCTTGACCGCGTGCTCCGCGCCGCCGGCCGTGATCCCGCGAATCCCCGAGCCGGCCGCCGACCTGATGAAGCCGGTCCCGACTGGATCGGAGGTTTTGCAGCGTGCTACGCGGAATATGGAGACCTGGCTGCCGACGCCGCAGGATGGGCCGACCAGGTAAACGGCCTGCAGGGCTACATCAAGGGCGTGCGCGGGGCCATGCCCTAGACCGCGTCCGCACGCTGCGCCAGCCAGAACCAGTGAGAGTGTTTTGCCCGCCGGGCCTTCTGGCGCCGGAAGGTAATACGCACCAGGCCGGCGTGGCCGGCGTTGGTCTCGACCGGGTAGTCGCGGTCCTCGGCGGTGACGGCCGGCGGCTGGCCGAGTAAGAGAAGGCCCAGCGGCGGACGGGATGATGTTCTACGGTTGCCCCATCGTCAGCCCCTCTGCGGAGGGGCTTTTTGCTACAGTGTGTTAAAAAACGGGTTCGACCGTCGCATGGCGGTTCCCACTTTTGATCATTTGAGCTACATGGCCGGCGCCCCTCAGCCACGAACAATTGCTTTGGATCTCAGTGACCGGATACAGGGTCTGATCGGAAGATCGGATCGTTATCTGGGAAGAGACAATTTCGAAGCTAGGCAGTTGCTGAGGGATTGCGATCGGTTGCAGCAAGCCAGCGCGTTTGACGGTGCGATTTGTCGCATGTATTTGGCGGAAGCCTATGGGGATGCTGATGAGGTTCGTCAATTGGCGAGGCAGGCAAGAGCTGTTCTCCCTGAACATGCCAGCGAGGCGGACTTCCAACTTGCTCAGGTGCTCGTGAGTTTGGGGTATTTCTCAGAGGCTCAAGCGATCTACGCACAAGTCGGGAGTCCAGAGCGTGGTCACATGTCCAATCGGTTTGACTTGGGAATGGTATGTGGCTCGATTGAGAAGCTTCACGAGTTCGTAAACCAAGCGAAAGCCATGAGTATTGCGCTACATGACGGTGCCGTATCCGCTGCCTTAGGGGCGTATGCCGTGTACCAAAAGACGTCAACAACCGACCGTCAAGCTGGGGAGCTACTTGATTTGGCGGGTGAGGTGTTGCGTGCGCATAAGCTGTTATCACCCCCGAGCAGCCCAACGGTCAGTGCGATTGATCATTCAGAATTGAAGACCATGTTAGTGCAGTTCGTAGTAAGGGCGCCGGTTGAAGAAATCGGAGCTATGAACTTCGAACTCGCCGAGCTCGTTGCTCGCCGCCTTGATGTTGTGCCTGCAGGTGTCGCCGTTGTATTCGTGGGGGTGGCTTCTTGACCATCTCGCCTGCCGACCTACTAGCTCTGGGCCAACGATCACTTGCCTCATCTACCTGTGAGACTGATCTTCGTAGCTCGATTAGCCGTTTCTATTATTCGGCATACCATCATGCCCGCATATTCTCCCAAAACCTTCCTTCGCAAGGAGATGCTTCTAGCGTGAAGGGCGGGGCACATGCCCAACTATATACTGCGCTGATGAATCCGACCATTTCTCGGGATCATGAGCAGTTTTTCAAGTCCAAATCTTTGGGGTACATCCTTAAGGCAATGCACGCGCAACGTATCAAAGCGGACTACTTTATTGATGCTGACGTGTCGCTACCGGATGGGCAGGTTATGGAGCAGCAAGCCGGCAATGTCCTGACGTTCTGAGATACGCAAATCGGGAACGATAGACCGCCTCCAGGCGGTTTTTTGTTGCTTAGCGAAAATCCAGCAGCCGGAAGCGCACGCCATAGAATGGCTCATCCTCGTTGGAGCCATTAATGGATCTCAAGACGATCACCGACACTGCGACCACTCCGGCGCTGGCGCTGCTGCCGGCCGTCATGGAAACGTCGGTAGCGAGCGTCATGCTGCTGGCTATCGGCCTGCAGGAAAGCCGTGTCATGCTCTGTCGCGAGATTGGAAGTCCAGCGCGGGGCTTCGGCCTGTTCGGGAAGGATGGCTTTGCGCGCTGCCCCATAGTGCTGGCGGTGCAGTATGGGCATTGCGCCGCGCGCCATCGGGCTACGGTTGAAGCTTGACCCTAAAATATGTTTTGCTATTGGGGGCAATA
>ERZ1739169.98-NODE-98-length-25844-cov-16.119508_pt1 | contig 25844 bp, 22 predicted proteins | sample MGYA00581756_ERZ1739169 | MGnify/ENA primary metagenome ERZ1739169 (study PRJEB40789, sample SAMEA7425667) | Salamandra salamandra | biome: salamander skin | place: Germany | collected 2020-03 | study: cvxcv | reverse complement strand
AAGGCGCCGATGTTAGTTCTAGACAGAATGAGGATAGACTGGATGCTGATGAACAGTCACGTCTAGAGTGTGTGATATTATTTTTTTGGTACGGCGACGTGCTCGCGTTACAGTCTAGCTGCATCTCTTTCCCTTTGCGACGAACTTTGTAGGTAATGATACGGGGACAAAAGAGAGCTACAGAAGAGCCTACACTCTTGCCCAACACGAGGCGCTTCCGAGGACGCCGGCCTTGCCCGGCGCCTGGCGTTGCAGGGGCCGCCAGGCGCGGAACCCCTGGCGCGAGCGCGGCCTTTGGCGGCACGCCGCGCCGGGCGGGGTTATCATCGGCTTCATGACTACTACCTATCCCACTATCGAGCAGACCGTCGGCAACACGCCGCTGGTGCGCCTGCAGCGCATTCCCGGCGCCGCCGGGGCGGCGCGCGGCAACGTCATCCTGGCCAAGCTGGAAGGCAACAATCCGGCCGGCTCGGTGAAGGACCGTCCGGCGCTCTCCATGATCAAGCATGCCGAGGAGCGCGGCGACATCAAGCCCGGCGACACGCTGATCGAGGCGACCAGCGGCAATACCGGCATCGCGCTGGCCATGGCCGCCGCCATGCGCGGCTACCGCATGATCCTGATCATGCCCGACAACCTGTCGGTGGAGCGCCGCGCCGCCATGACGGCCTACGGCGCCGAGCTGATCCTGACGCCGGCCGACAAGGGCGGCATGGAATACGCCCGCGACCTGGCCACCGAAATGCAGGCCGATGGCCGCGGCGTGGTGCTGGACCAGTTCGCCAATCCGGACAACCCGCGCGCCCACATCGAAGGCACCGGCCCGGAAATCTGGACCCAGACCGACGGCCGCGTGACGCACTTCGTCAGCGCCATGGGCACGACCGGCACCATCATGGGCGTGTCCACCTACCTGAAGTCGCGCAATCCGGCGGTGCAGGTGGTGGGCGCGCAGCCGGCCGAGGGCTCGTCGATTCCCGGCATCCGCAAATGGCCGGAAGCCTACCTGCCCAAGATCTTCGACCGCAGCCGCGTGGACGCCTACGAGTCCATCCAGCAGGCCGAGGCCGAGGCCATGGCGCGCCGCCTGGCCGCCGAAGAGGGCATCTTCGGCGGCATCTCGTCCGCCGGCGCGCTGGTGGCCGCCTTGCGCGTGGCCGAGCGGGTGAATGACGCGACCATCGTCTTCATCGTCTGCGATCGCGGCGACCGCTACCTGTCCACGGGCGTCTTCAACAACTGACGCCGTGCGCGGGCCGGTCCCGCGCCCAGGAAAAACGCCCCACGTCCTGGATGTCATCCGGGGCGTGGGGCGTTTGCGTTGCGGGTCCGGCGATGCGGCGCCGGCCAGTCCTTATTCGGGCTGGATGTTGGCGTCCTTCATGACCTTGATCCAGCGCGCGCTTTCGGCCAGGTTGAAGGCTTCGGCTTCCTGGTAGCTCATGGTGCTGGGCAGGGTGCCTTGCGACTTCAGCGCCTCGACCACCTTGGGCGATTGCGACGCCTCGATCATGGCCTTGTTGAGCTTGGCGATGATGGGTTCGGGCGTGTCCTTGGGCACCCACATGCCGTACCAGGTGACGATGTCGAAACCGGGCAGGCCGTTCTCGGCGATGGTCGGGACGTCGGGCAGCTCGGCCAGGCGGGTCTTGGTGGTGACGGCGAGCGGGCGCACCTTGCCGCTCTGGATCAGGGGCAGGGCGGGCGCCAGCGGCGCGTACATCAGGTCGACGTGGCCGCCGGCGACGTCGGTCAGGGCCGGGCTGCTGCCACGGTAGCCGACGTGCGAGATGGACGCCTTGGTGGTGGTGTTGATCAGCTCGCCGGCCAGGTGCGGCAGCGTGGCCACGCCGGGCGAGGCAAAGCTGAGCGAACCCGGCTGGGCCTTGGCCTGCGCGATCAGTTCGCCGAAGGTCTTGAACTTGGAGTCGGGCGGCACCACGGCCACCATCGGCACCGTGCCCAGCACGCCGACCATGCGGAAGTCCTTGATCGGGTCGAACGTCAGGCTCTTGAACTGGGCGGGGTAGATGCCCTGCACCGACGGATTCATCAGCACCGTGTAGCCATCGGCCGGCGCGCGCGCGACCTGGGCGGCGCCGATGGTGCCGCTGGCGCCGGGACGGCTTTCGATCACCAGGGGATGGCCCAGGATCTCACCCATGCGCACCGCGATCACGCGGCCCACCACGTCGGTCGGGCCACCCGCGGCCCACGGCATGATCACGCGGATCGGCTTGTCGGGATAGGCGTCCTGCGCCTGTGCGCCAGCCAGCGGCAGGGCCCCGATGGCGATCGCCGAGCATGCCGCGGCGAGCAAAGTGCGCTTGTTCATCTGCTGTCTTCTCCTACAAAGGTTAGGTTGGCCGAGGGTAGGGCCGCGTACAGCAGCGCCTTGACCTCTTTCAGTTGCTGGCCAGTGGTGGCTTCGTTCTTCTGCATGCGCCCCAGGGGGCCGGCCACCACGATGGCGAAGGGTTGTTCATAGGCCCGGAACCCGAGCGAGATGGACATCACGTCCTCGACGTTTTCGCCGAGGGAGCGTTGCCAGCCGCGCTGGATGCCGGCCTGCAGGTCGCGGTCGAACGCGGCCTGGCTGGTGAGGGTGGTTTCGGTGTACGAGGCGAAGCCGGGATAGGTCTTGAACCATTTCTGGCGCTCGTCCTCGGGCAGCACCGAGAGCAGGGCCTTGCCCGAGCTGGTGGCGTGCACCGCCTTAAATCCGCCGGGCTGGTGCGAGAAGCGGATGGTCTGCTTGGACTCGGCGACGATCAGGTACACGACCTTGTCGTCGGCCAGCTTGGCCAGCAGGGCGGTCTCGCCGGTGATGTCGCGCACCCGCGCCAGCACCGGCTCGATCACGGCGTTCAGCGGGTCGCTGCGGCAGATCAGGGTGGCGACGTGGATCAGCTTCTGCGTCGGGTAGTAGCCGTGCTTCTTGCCGATCTCGTACAGATAGCCGCGCGCCACCATGGTCTTGAGCAGACCATGGCAGCTGGACAGCGGGATCTCCATCTGCGCGGCGATCTCGCTGTACAGCAATGGCTTCTGCGCCTCGGCGAAGAGGTTCAGAACATCCAGGACTCGTGCGGCTGTTTTCACATCCATGATGTTATTATCCTATATGTGATAAATTTGTGTCAAATTCTTAATTCATGGCCAAGGAGCCGCGCCACATGAGATGGAAGAACCGTCCCGAGGGATCGAACTGGGGAGACTTCGGCCCTGATGACCAACGGGGTTGCCTGAATTACATCACTCCCGCGAACGTGATGAAGGGAATCCAGGAAGTCCGCGAGGGCTTGAGCTTCTGTCTGTCGCTGCCGCTGGACTACCCCGGCGGCAACGGCGTCAACGTGCGCCGCCATCCGCCCAAGCTGCGCCCGACCGAGCGTGACGGCGACCAGTACCTGAACTTCCCGCTGGGCCGCCTGCGCCCTGGTTGCGTCGACGTGCTGAGCGATGACATCGTCGAGATGAGCCTGCAGTACTCGACCCAGTGGGACTCGCTGGCGCACGTGGGCGCGCTGTTCGACGCCAACGGCGACGGCCTGCCCGAACGCGTCTACTACAACGGCTACCGCCCCAACGAACACGTGGTCGGCCCGGTGGACTATGACGTCGACAATGGTTTCGCCAAGACCGATCTGGGCCAGGGCGGGGCTTCCCACGCCAAGAAGCTGGACATCACCCAGCTGGCCGAATCCTGCCTGCAGAGCCGCGGCGTCATGGTCGACCTGGCCCGGCATTATGGCCGCGAGCAGAAGTCGGTGGGCTACGACGACCTGATGCGCATCATCGAGGCCGACCGCATCGAGATCGAGCAGGGCGACATCGTGCTGTTCCACACCGAATTCGGCGATGCGCTGCTGGAAAAGCAGCGCCAGCCGGATCACCACACCCTGCACGAGATCTGCGCCGGGCTGGATGGCAGCGACGAGAAGCTGCTGCAATGGATCACCGATTCCAAGGTGGCCGCGATGGCGTCGGACAATCATGCGCTGGAAATCTACCCGACGCAGAAGCCCAACGCCTGCTGCGCGGCGCTGCCGCTGCATCACCACTGCATCTTCAAGCTCGGCCTGCCGATCGGCGAGATGTGGTACCTGGGCGCGCTGGCCCGCTGGCTGACCGCCAACGGCCGCAGCCGCTTCCTGTTGACCGCGCCGCCGCTGAACCTGCCGGGCGCGGTGGGCTCGCCCGCCACGCCGGTGGCCACGGTCTGAGGGGCAGCGGCGCGGCGCGCGCGTCGGCCCCTCAGCGGCCGACGCGCGCCTCGATTTCGCTGGCCAGGTCGGCCACCGCGGTGGCGTAGAAGTAGCTGCGGTTGTACTTCGTCAGCGCGAAGAAGTTGGGCGTGCCGACGCGGTATTGCGCGGTGCCGCGGGCCTCTTCCACCAGATCGACGATGCCCATGGGCTGCGCGCCCCAGCCGGTGGCCGAGGCGCCGGGCTGCAGCCGGGCGCCGGCCGCGGTCAGCGTGCCCCAGGTCTGCTTGGGTTCCAGGCCGCCGTCCACCAGCGCGGTGGGGTCGGCCGGCAGCGCCACCGGCGCGAACACCGGCAGGCCGCGTTGCCAGCCATGCTGCGACAGGAAGCTGCCGACCGACATGATGGCGTCGCGGGTATTGTTGGTCAGGTCGATATGGCCGCTGCCATCGCCGTCCACCGCGTAGTGCTTGATGCTGGTGGGCATGAACTGCGGCATGCCGATGGCGCCGGCATAGGAGCCGCGGGTTTCGAGATCGAGCTTGCCGGTCATGGCGAGCGTCAGGAAGTCGGCCAGCTGGCCGCGGAACATGGTGGCGCGCTCGGGCTTGGCCGGGTCCGGATAGTCGAAGGCCAGCGTGGTCAGCGCGTCCAGCACGCGGAAATTGCCCATGTTGCGGCCATACAGCGTTTCAACGCCGATGATCGAGGCGATGATCGGGGCCGGCACGCCGAAGCGCTGCGCGGCCTGGTTGAGCTGGTCGCGATGCTCGTTGTAGAACTCCACGCCCCAGCCGATGCGCTTGGGCTCGACGAAGCGCGAGCGGTAGGTCAGCCAGCTGCGCCAGACCTTCTTGCCCGGGGGCGACGGCGCGATCAGGCGCGCCACCGTGGCGTTGTAGCGCGTGCTTTCGAGGGCGGAGACCATCGGCTTGAGCGGCAGGTTGCGCTCGGCGGCCAGGCTTTCGACGAAGCTGCGCACCTCGGGGCGCAGGACGCCGCTGGGGGTGAGGGCGGCCGGGCCATCGTCCGCCAGTTCGGGACCGGGGGTCGGCGCCGCGGGTCCGATGCGGATGGGGGCGGGGTTGCCGGCGGTGGCCGCGGGGGGCAGGGCGGCGGACGGATTCGAGGCGGTGGGAGCGGTGGTGGAACAGCCGGCCAGGAGGGCCGACAAGGTGCCGAGTTGCAGTAATCGCCGACAGATGAACATAATCTTCCTTATGGAGACCATGTATCTTACCCACCCGGCATGCCGCTTGCATGAAATGGGCAGTTGGCATCCGGAAAGCCCGCAGAGGCTGGACGCCATTTCCGACCAATTGCTCGCCAGCGGCCTGATGCCCTATCTGGATGACCGGCAGGCGCCCCAGGCGTCCCGCCATGACGTGCTGCGGGTGCACACTGTCCAGTACCTGGACAGTCTGCGCGAACATACGCCCGAGCAAGGGTATTACCCGATAGATCCCGACACCCTGATGAATCCGCACACCTACGAGGCCGCGCTGTACGCCGCCGGCGCCGGGGTGGCGGCGGTCGACGCGGTCATCGGCGGCGAGGCCCGCACCGCTTTTTGTGCGGTGCGTCCGCCAGGGCACCATGCCTGCCGCTCGCAGGCGATGGGCTTCTGCTTCCTGAACAACGTGGCCATCGCGGCCCGCCACGCCATGGACTTCCATGGCCTGTCGCGGGTGGCCATCGTCGACTTCGACGTGCACCACGGCAACGGCACCGAGGATGTCTTCGCCGGCGACGAGCGGGTGCTGATGTGCAGCATTTTCCAGCACCCGTTCTTTCCCAACAGCGGCACCGAGCACCCGGCGGCCAACATGGTCAACGTGCCGGTGGCGGCCTATACGGCGGGCGCGGCCGTGCGCGGCATCGTCACCGACACCTGGCTGCCGCGGCTCGAGGCGCACCGCCCGGAACTCATTCTGATTTCGGCCGGCTTCGACGCCCATCGCGAGGATGACATGGGTCAAATGGGGCTGGTGGAGGCCGACTATGCATGGATCACCGAGCAGCTCGTGGACGTGGCCGAGCGCCATTGCCAGGGGCGGATCGTCAGCACGCTCGAGGGCGGTTACAACCTGTCCGCCCTGGGACGCAGCGTCGTGGCCCATATACGGGCGCTGGCGAAGCTGTAGAATCAGGAAAAAATTGTGCAATGCGATCCCGGCGGATCGTTAACTCCCCCGGGTAACTATTTCCATTTGGAGGCAGCGGGATGAAGGTGTTGGTACCTGTCAAGCGCGTCGTTGACTACAACGTCAAGGTGCGCGTCAAGTCTGATCAGACCGGCGTGGATATCGCCAATGTGAAGATGTCCATGAACCCCTTTGACGAGATCGCCGTCGAGGAAGCCACCCGCCTGAAGGAAAAGGGCGCCGTGGCCGAAGTCGTGGCGGTTTCTTGCGGCGTTGCGCAATGCCAGGAAACGCTGCGCACCGCCATGGCCATCGGCGCCGACCGCGGCGTGCTGGTCCAGACCGACGCCGAACTGCAACCCCTGGCCGTGGCCAAGCTGCTCAAGGCGCTGGTCGACAAGGAACAGCCGCAACTGGTGATCCTGGGCAAGCAGGCCATCGACGACGACGCCAACCAGACCGGCCAGATGCTGGCCGCGCTGCTGGACTGGCCGCAAGCCACGTTCGCCAGCAAGGTCGAGCTGGCCGACGGCAAGGCCACGGTCACGCGCGAAGTCGACGGCGGCCTGGAAACGCTGACGCTCAAGCTGCCGGCCATCATCACCACCGACCTGCGCCTGAACGAGCCGCGCTACGTCACGCTGCCCAACATCATGAAGGCCAAGAAGAAGCAGCTGGACACCGTCACCCCGGATGAACTGGGTGTCGATCCGGCGCCCCGCCTGAAGACGCTCAAGGTCAGCGAGCCGCCCGCCCGCAAGGCCGGCATCAAGGTGGCCGATGTCGCGGCCCTGGTGGACAAACTCAAGAACGAAGCGAAGGTGGTTTGAGATGACGACGCTGGTTATTGCCGAACACGATAACGCCCAGCTCAAGGGCGCAACCCTGAACGCCGTCGCCGCCGCCGCCAAGATCGGAGGCGACGTCCACGTGCTGGTCGCCGGCGCCAATGCCCGCGCCGTGGCCGACCAGGCCGCGCAAGCGGCCGGCGTGGCCAAGGTGCTGCTGGCCGACGCCCCGCAGCTGGCCGACGGCCTGGCCGAGAACGTCGCCGCGCAGGTGCTGGCCGTGGCCTCCGGCTACAGCCACATCCTGTTCCCGGCCACCGCCTCGGGCAAGAACGTCGCGCCGCGCGTGGCCGCCAAGCTCGACGTGGCCCAGATCTCGGACATCATCGGCGTGGAATCCGCCGACACGTTCCAGCGCCCGATCTACGCCGGCAACGCCATCGCCACCGTGCAATCGGCCGACCCGGTCAAGGTCATCACCGTGCGCACCACCGGCTTTGACGCCGTGGCCGCGCAGGGCGGCTCGGCCGCCGTGGAAGACGTCGCCGCCGTGGCCGATTCCGGCCTGTCGAGCTTCGTTGGCCGCGAAGTCGCCAAGAGCGACCGTCCGGAACTGGCCGGCGCCCGCGTCGTCGTCTCCGGCGGCCGTGGCCTGGGCAGCGCCGAGAACTTCAAGATCCTGGATCCGCTGGCCGACAAGCTCGGCGCCGCCCTGGGCGCCTCGCGCGCCGCGGTCGACGCCGGCTACGCGCCGAACGATTGGCAGGTCGGCCAGACCGGCAAGATTGTTGCGCCGCAGCTGTACGTGGCCGTCGGCATTTCCGGCGCCATCCAGCACCTGGCCGGCATGAAGGATTCCAAGGTCATCGTGGCCATCAACAAGGATCCCGAGGCGCCGATTTTCGGCGTGGCCGATTATGGCCTGGTGGGTGATCTGTTCCAGGTCGTTCCCGAACTGACCGGCGCGCTGTAAAGCGTCATTACCGGCAGTCCCCGAGCCCGCGCGCGTTACGCCCGCGGGCTTTTTCATGCCTGGTTTTTATGCGCCGGTTGTTTTTCCTGTTTGCCTGACAATCGAAACTATTTGGTATTTACTATCCAAATCTTTTGATCTTTTGAAGGATTCTGATAATGTGTCTCGCGCGCAGCTAGACACGGCGTAAGTGCTTGACCGGTACATAACGAAGGAGATTCGGGATGGAATGGTTCTTTGACACTCTGCGAAAATATCCGGAGCTTGCGATTTTCCTTACCCTGGGTCTCGGGTATTGGATCGGCGCCAAGAAAATATTCGGATTCAATCTGGGGGCGGTGACTGGCACCTTGCTGGTCGGTGTGCTGGTCGGCCAGCTCGACATCACGATCGCCCCGATCGTCAAACAAGTCTTTTTCCTGCTGTTCCTGTTCGGACTGGGCTATGGCGTCGGCCCGCAATTCTTCCGCGGCATGAAAAGCGATGGCCTGCCGCAGGTCATCTTCGCCGTCGTCATCTGCGTCATCTGCCTGCTGGTCACCTGGGGCACCGCCGTCGGATTCGGTTTCGACGCCGGCACCGGCGCGGGCCTGTTGTCCGGTGCGCAGACCATTTCCGCGGTGATGGGCGTGGCGACCGACACCATCAACGGCCTGGGCATCGATGCGGCCACCAAGAAGAAATGGATCGACAGCATCCCGGTGGCGTACGCGGTCTGCTACATCTTCGGCACCGTCGGCAGCGCCTGGCTGCTGGCCTCGCTCGGCCCGAAGCTGATGCGCGTGGACATCGTCAAGGAGTGCCAGGAGTACGAGGCCAAGATGTCCGGCGGCGCCGACTCGATGGAACTGTCGGGCTATCGCAAGTTCATCTCCCGCGCCTACAAGCTCGACCATTCCGAATTCGTCGGCAAGACCGTGGGCGATATCGAGTCGCGCTTCGTCGAGGCGCGCGTATTCGTCGAACGCATCCGCCGCGGCGACCAGATTCTCGACACCGATTCCACCACCGTGCTGCAGGCCGGCGACGTCCTCGGCGTGGCCGGCCGGCACGATGCGCTGGTGTTGCAGGCGGCCGGGATCATCGGCGCCGAAGTCGAGGACCGTGACCTGATCAACCTGCCCGCCGAGATCGTCGAGGTGGTGCTGACCAACAAGAACCTGGCCGGCAAGACCGTCAAGGAAATCTCCGAGATGGAGCAGGTGCGCGAGCTGGGGCGGGGCGTGTTCCTGCGCAAAGTGGTGCGCGGCGGCCATGAGATGCCGGTCAACTGGGGCCTGAAGCTCGACCGCGGCGACCGTCTTTTCATCCTGGGCGCCAAGCGCGACGTCGAGCGGGTGGTCGGCAAGGTCGGCTACGTGGACCGCGCCACCGAGCAGACCGACATGGTGTTCGTGGGCTTCGGCATCCTGCTGGGCGGCCTGTTCGGCACGCTGGTGCTGACCGTGGGCGGCATTCCGATCACGCTGTCGACCTCGGGCGGTTCGCTCATCGCCGGCCTGATTTTCGGCTATCTGCGGTCGGTGCATCCCACCTTCGGCCGCGTGCCGGAACCGGTGCACTGGTTCCTGACTTCGGTCGGCCTGACCGCGTTCGTGGCGGTGGTGGGCATCAGCTCCGGGCCGGGCTTCGTGCAGGGCTTCCAGCAACTGGGGGCCAAGCTCTTCATCGCCGGCATCATCGCCACCAGCATCCCGATGATCCTGGGGGTGTACATCGCCCGCTACGTGTTCAAGTTCCATCCGGCCATCGTGCTGGGGGTCTGCGCCGGGGCCCGCACCACCACGGCCGCCATCGGCCAGATCACCGAAACCGCGAAGAGCCAGGTGCCCGCCCTGGGCTACACCGTGCCCTACGCCATCGGCAATACCCTGCTCATCATCTGGGGCATTGTCATCGTCATGCTCATGACCTAGAGGCCCGGTCCCCGGCGGGGCGGCCGCGCCTTGCCGGGGACCGGGATTGCCGCTGCCCGGCCGTCCCCCTCGCGGCGGACCGGCCAGCGGATCCGGGGCATTCCCCGCCGCAAGCGCCTGTCAATCGCAAACCAGGAGTACTGAACAATGGCTTCCACCGCGCCTCTCACCGTCAGCCTGGCCTCGGCCCTGAAAACCACGCGTTCGCGCCAACGCGACCTGGAACAGCTGTCACCCTTCGAACTGAAGGACTATCTGATCACGCTGGCCAAGGACAGCCAGCAGACCGCCGCGCTGACCATGCTGAACGCCGGCCGCGGCAATCCCAACTGGATCGCCACCGAGCCGCGCGACGCCTTCTTCCTGCTGGGCCAGTTCGCCATGAAGGAAGCGCGCCGGGTGCGCGATGACGGGATCCTGGCGGGCATGCCGCCCAAGAAGGGCTGCGCCGACCGCCTGCGCAAGTTCCTGTCCAAGAACAAGGGCGCGGCGGGCGCGGACTTCCTGGCCGGGGTGCTGGAGTACGGCGTGAAGATCAAGAACTTCGTGCCGGACGAATGGATCCACGAGCTGACCGATAGCGTCATCGGCGACAACTACCCGGTGCCGCCGCGCGCGCTGGTGCACCTGGAGCAGGTGGTGCACGACTACCTGATCAAGGAAATGTGCGACGGCCGGCCGCCCAAGGGCAAGTTCGACCTGTTCCCGGTCGAGGGCGGCACGGCGGCCATGTGCTACATCTTCGACTCGCTGATGCAGAACGGCCTGCTCAAGCAGGGCGACACCATCGCGCTGTTCCTGCCGACCTTCACGCCCTACATCGAGATCGCGCACCTGGAGCGCTTCCAGTTCAAGATCGTCGCCATCAATGCCAGCAGCGTGCGCGCCGATGGCACCCACGACTGGCACTATCCGGCCACGGAAATCGCCAAGCTCGAGAATCCGAAGATCAAGCTGGCGGTGACGGTCAACCCCAGCAACCCGCCGTCGGTCGCCTTCAGCCCGGTCGAGATGAAGCAGATCGTGGGCCTGATCCGCAAGAATCCGGACCTGGTGCTGGTGACGGACGACGTCTACGGCACCTTCGTGCCCAACTTCCGCTCGCTGATGGCCGAGGTGCCGCACAACACCATCTGCGTCTATTCGTTCTCGAAGAACTTCGGCTGCACCGGCTGGCGCCTGGGCGTGATCGCGACCCACGAGCAGAACACCATGGACCGCCGCATCGCCGAGCTGCCGGCGTCGTGGAAGAAGCGCCTGAACAAGCGCTACGGCGCCATGACCATGGAGCCGGAGAAGCTCAAATTCATCGACCGGCTGGTGGCCGACAGCCGCAACGTGGCGCTGAACCACACGGCGGGCCTGTCGCTGCCGCAGCAGGTGCAGATGGGCTTCTTTGCGCTGTCGCACCTGCTCGATCTGAAGGACGCCTACAAGCATCTGACCATGCAGATCGTGCGCGCGCGCCGCGACGCGCTGTGGCGCGGGCTGGGGGCGCCGCTGCCGCCGGAAGATCCGATGCGCGGCTGGTACTACGTCGAGCTGGACTTCATGGTGTGGGCCAAGAACACCTACGGCGATGCCTTCTGCAAGTACATGACGTCGAACTACGAGCCGGTTGACTTCCTGTTCCGCCTGGCCGAGAAATCCGGCGTGGTGCTGATGGACGGCGGCGGTTTCGGCGGGCCGCCGTGGTCGATCCGCATCTCGCTGGCCAACCTGGACGACGGCGACTATTCCAAGATTGGCAAGCACATGGTCGATGCCGCCACGGAATACGTCGAGGCGTGGAAGGCCGGCCAGCTGGTGCGTTCGGGTCCGACCGCCGGCAAGGGCCAGACGGTCAAGCCCGCCGCCGCCAAGCGCAAGGCCGCCGGCAAGCAGGCCGCCAAGAAGGCGGTGAAACAGGCGGTCAAGAAGGCCGCCAAGGCCGAGCGCTCGGCCAAGAAAGGGATCAAGTCGTAGCCAGCCGCCACCACATCCAGGGTGACATGACCTCATGACGTGCTCAGTCGGGTTTTTCAATAACGTTCCCATCGCGGTGCTGTTCCTGACGGTGGGCTTGGGATACCTGATCGGCAAGCTCAAGGTCGGGCCGATCCAGCTGGGGGGCGTGTGCGGCACGCTCATCGTCGCCCTGCTGATCGGCCAGACCGGCTGCCAGATGCGCGGCGACCTGAAGGAGGTCGCGTTCGCCCTGTTCATCTTCGCCATGGGCTATTCGGGCGGGCCGCAGTTCTTCGCCAACCTGAACCGCTCCAGCCTGCGCTACATCGTGCTGCCGGTGATCGAGGCGCTGCTGGTGCTGACCATCGTGCTGCTGGCGGTGCCGCTGTTCGGGCTGGACGCGGGCACCGCGGCGGGACTGGCGGCGGGGGCGGCGACCGAGTCCGCGGTGGTCGGCACCGCCGCCGAGGCCCTCAAGCACCTGGGCCTGGCCGACGCCGAGGTGCAGCGGATGGAGGCCAACATCGCCACGGCCTACACGCTGACCTACCTGGTGGGCCTGATCAGCATCGTGTTCTTCACCAGCCAGGTGGCGCCGGCGCTGCTGCGCATCAACTTGCGCGAGGCCTCCAAGGCGCTGGAGGAAAAGCTGGGCGCGGGCCCGGGCGAGTCGGACGACAACCTGCTGCCGACCCTGCCGCGGCTGGTGGGGCGTTCGCACGTGGTCAAGGACGCCGACGGCAAGACGGTGGCCGAGATCGAGGCCGAGCTGGGCGGGCGCACCGCCATCAGCCGCATCCTGCGCAACGGCGAGGCGATCGAGCCCACGCCCGAGGACAGCCTGGCCACCGGCGATATCGTGGTGGTGCTGGGCCTGCGCCGCTTCGCGCTGCGCGCGGGCTCGGTCATCGGGCCGGAGATCCAGCTGCCCGAAGCGCATGCCGACGACCTGCAGCTGGCCGAGCTGCAGGTCATCGTCAACAAGAAAGAGGTCAATGGCCACACCGTCGGTGAACTGGCCAGGCGGCCGCGCGCGCAGCGGGCGCGGGGCGTGTTCCTGCAGTCGATCCAGCGCTCCGGCCACATGCTGCCGGTCACGCCGGCCACCGTGGTGCAGTACGGCGACCTGGTGACGCTGGTGGGCACCGAGCCGGAGCTGTCGCAGGCTGGCGCGGCGCTGGGCAACGAGCTGCGGCGCAGCGGCGTCACCGACCTGGTGTTCCTGGCCTTCGGCATCCTCGCGGGCTTGATGATCGGCGCCCTGGGCGCGCGGCTGTGGGGCATTCCGGTGTCGCTGGGCAGCGGCGGCGGCGCCCTGGTCAGCGGCCTGGTCTGCGGCTGGATCAACGCCAAGCGGCCGGCGCTGGGCCACATGCCCGAGCACGCGGTGCAATTGCTCAAGGACCTGGGCCTGGCGGTGTTCGTCGCCTGCGTCGGCCTGTCGGCCGGGCCGGAGGCGGTGGCGCTGATCCGCGAGCACGGCGCGGTGCTGCCGCTGATCGGCCTGCTGGTGTCGCTGGGGCCGGCCTGCCTGTCGCTGTGGGTCGGGCACAAGATACTCAAGATTGAGGGACCGCTGCTGGTCGGCGCCATCGCCGGCCAGCACGTCAGCACGCCGGCCATCAGCGCCATCCTGGGCGCCAGCGGCAGCGCGGTGCCGCTGCTGGGCTACACGGTGACCTACGCCATCGCCAACGTGCTGTTGCCGGTGCTGGGGCCGATCATCGTGTCGCTGGCGCATCATCTCGGGGGGTGAGGTCGGCAGGGCGCGTCGCCCCATGACGCGGAGCGAGGGTTTAACATAGGCTAGGGAAACTACCGAGACCGCCATCGACCGCGCCATGCGCGTCGCCCAAGGCGGCATCCCATCGCACCCCCGCCGCCCCCGCCGTCACGGGAGCAGGCTCATGGAGACAAGATGCCCTACCTTACCCCGCTGAAGGATTTCCGCTTCGCGCTGAACGAACTGGCCGGCCTGGACGACGTCCTCAAACTGCCCGGCTTCGAAGAGGTGACGCCCGACCTGGTGGACGCCATCCTGGAAGAAAACGGCCGCTTCGTCAAGCAGGCGATCGCGCCGCTGAACGTGCCCGGCGATACGCGGCCGCCGGTCTGGAACGACGGCCAGGTCACCGCCACGCCAGGCTACGCGCAGGGCTTCAAGGACTACGCGGCCGGCGGCTGGCAGGGATTGCAGCATCCGCAGGCCTGGGGCGGGCAGGGCCTGCCCAAGCTGGTGGCGGCCGCGCCCGGCGAGAACATCCAGGCGGCCAGCCTGGCGTTCTCGCTGTGCCCGATGCTGACCGACGGCGTGATCGAGGCCATCCTCACCGTCGGCTCGGAAGAGCAGCGCAAGAAGTTCGTGCCCAACCTCATCGGCGGCAAATGGACCGGCACCATGAACCTGACCGAGCCGCAGGCCGGCTCGGACCTGGCCCAGGTCGCCACCCGCGCGGTGCGCCAGGAAGACGGCAGCTACCGTCTGTCGGGTCAGAAGATCTTCATCACCTACGGCGAGCACGACCTGGCCGAGAACATCATCCACCTGGTGCTGGCGCGCACGCCGGACGCGCCGCCCGGAGTCAAGGGCATCTCGCTGTTCATCGTGCCCAAGTTCCTGGTCGGCGCCGACGGCGCCCTGGGGGCGCGCAACGACGTCTGGTGCGCCTCGCTGGAGCACAAGCTGGGCATCCACGGCAGCCCCACCGCGGTGCTGCTGTACGGCTCGGGCAAGGGCGAGGCGGGCGAGGGCGCGGTCGGCTACCTGGTCGGCGAACTGAACCGCGGCCTGGAATACATGTTCATCATGATGAACGCGGCCCGCTACTCGGTTGGGCAGCAGGGCATCGGCGTGTCCGAGCGCGCCTACCAGCATGCGCTGGCCTATGCCCGTGAACGGGTGCAGGGCCGGGCGGTGGAAGGCTCGGCCGCGGCCGTCGCGATCGCGCGCCACCCGGACGTGCAGCGCATGCTGCTGACGATGAAGGCGCTGACCGAAGCCGCGCGCGCCGTGTCCTACGTGACGGCGGCCGCGCACGACAAGGGCACGCATCATCCCGACCCCGAGCAGCGCGCCCGCAACCGCGCCTTCTATGAATACATGGTGCCGATCGTCAAGGGCTTCTCGACCGAATCGGCGGTGGAAGTGGCCTCGCTCGGCATCCAGGTGCATGGCGGCATGGGCTATATCGAGGAGACCGGGGCGGCGCAGTACTACCGCGACGCCCGCATCCTGCCGATCTACGAAGGCACCACCGCGATCCAGGCCAACGACCTGGTCAGCCGCAAGACCCAGCGCGACGCCGGCGCCACCGCCTATGCCGCCATCGCCGCCATGCGCGAGACGCTGCGGGCGGTCGAGGCCGAGTCGTCGCGCGCGGCGGCGTCCGAGCGCGACGGCCTGCGCCTGCTGCGCGACAACCTCGACAGCGCGATCCAGGCCTACGAGGCCGGGGTGGAGTTCATCCTGGAACAGTCGGCGGCGAACATCCGCGCGGTCTATTCCAGCAGCGTGCCGTACCTGATGCTGGCCGGCGTGGTGCATGGCGGCTGGCAGATGGCGCGCGCGGTGCTGGTGTGCCGCCGGCGCCTGGCCGCGGGGTCGACCGATCCGTTCCATCGCGAGAAACTGGCGACCGGATTGTTCTACGCCGCCCACATCCTGCCGCGCGCCCTGGCGTTGTCGGCGGCGGTGCGCGCCGGGGTGGTGGCCGACGCCTGCGGCGCGGCCGCGAATATTGCATAAGGTTATATGTCTTGCGTATTTCCCCTGCAACAGGTTTGATGGAAGAATCGTTTCGAGGGGCGGCACAGGCCGCCATCGAGACGTTTTTCCAGCCGGCCGCCGGACCTGGCGGCCGGTCGATTCCGTAACCTGAATCCGCAAGCAGGAGACACCATGAGTCATCTACGCCTGGGCGACACCGCGCCCGATTTCGAACAGGAATCCTCGGCCGGCCCGATCCGTTTCCACGAGTATCTGGGCAATAGCTGGGGAGTGCTGTTCTCGCATCCTGCCGATTTCACCCCTGTCTGCACCACCGAGCTGGGCTACACCGCCAAGCTGGCCGACGAATTCGCCAAGCGCAACGTGAAGGTGCTGGCGCTGTCGGTGGACGGCACCGACTCGCACACCAAGTGGATCGAGGACATCAACGACACCCAGTCGACCAAGGTCAATTTCCCGATCCTGGCCGACAAGGACCGCAAGGTGTCCGAGCTGTACGACATGATCCACCCGAACGCCAACGCCACGCTGACGGTGCGCTCGGTCTTCATCATCGACCCGAACAAGAAGGTGCGCCTGATCATCACGTATCCGGCCAGCACCGGCCGCAACTTCAACGAGATCCTGCGCGTCATCGATTCGCTGCAGCTGACCGACAGCCACAGCGTGGCCACGCCGGTCAACTGGGAAGACGGCGACGATGTCATCATCGTGCCGTCGCTGCAGGACGAGGCGGTCATCAAGCAGAAGTTCCCGAAGGGCTACAAGGCGGTGCGTCCCTATCTGCGCATTACGCCTCAACCGAATAAGTAAATAAGAAATCCGTGCGCAAGGCGGCCCGCGCCGCCTTGCCGGATGGCGCTTGCAAAACGCCCGCAAAGCCGCGTATTCCCTGGGAATGCGCGGCTTTTTCACAGGGGGCGACGGCTGCGCTATATGCCTGGGAGCGATGAGCAATCAAAGAATGATTCGTTCCGTTCAGAACAGGCCGCCTGCACACTTGCTTCCACATTGCCAAACACGGGAAGGGAGCAAGGAATGTCTTTCAGGAAAGCCGGATGGTTGGCCGCCTTGGCCGCAGTGACGATGTCTCTCGCCGCGATCGCGCCGGCGCAGGCGCAGCAGAAGCAGACCCTGTTGAACGTATCGTACGACCCGACGCGCGAGCTGTATCGCGCCATCGATGACGCCTTCATCAAGCAATACAAGGAAAAGGCCGGCGTCGACCTGACCATCCGTCAGTCGCACGGCGGCTCCGGCCGCCAGGCGCGCTCGGTCATCGACGGCCTGGAGGCCGATGTGGTGACGCTGGCGCTGGCCTATGACATCGACGCCATCGCCGACCGCGGTCTCTTGCCGGAGAACTGGCAGGCGCGCCTGCCGCAGAACAGTTCGCCCTACACCTCGACCATCGTGTTCCTGGTGCGCAAGGGCAACCCCAAGCACATCAAGGACTGGGACGACCTGGTCAAGGACGGCGTGCAGGTGATCACGCCCAACCCCAAGACCTCGGGCGGCGCCCGCTGGAACTACCTGGCCGCCTGGGCCTACGCGCTGGAGAAGAACGGCGGCAGCGAAGACAAGGCGCGCGCCTACGTCGGCGAGCTGCTCAAGCACGTGCCGGTGCTCGATACCGGCGCCCGCGGCGCCACCACCACCTTCGTCGAGCGTGGCGTGGGCGACGTGCTGCTGGCCTGGGAAAACGAAGCCTTCCTGGCGCTGGAGGAACTGGGTCCGGACAAGTTCGACATCGTGGTGCCGTCGCTGTCGATCCTGGCCGAACCGCCGGTGGCCATCGTCGACAAGATCGTCGACAAGAAGGGCACCCGCGCCGCGGCCCAGGCCTACCTGGAATTCCTCTACACCCCGGCCGCCCAGGAGATCATCGCCAAGAACTACTACCGGCCGATCGACAAGACCGTGGCCGCCAAGTACGAAAGCAAGTTCCCCAAGGTCAAGCTGGTGACCATCGACGACAAGATCTTCGGCGGCTGGCGTAAGGCGCAGAAGGACCACTTCAGCGACGGCGGTACCTTCGACCAGATCTACCAGCCGCAGAAGAAGTAAGCGGACAACCAGCGGACGACGGCCATGACTTCAGCCTCGATTCCGACGGCAAAGGGCGCGCAGGCGCCTTTTGCCGTTCGGCGCAACAGCCCGGGCGTGCTGCCCGGTTTCGGCATTTCCATGGGCTACGCGGTGCTGTACCTGAGCGTGCTCGTGTTGATTCCCCTGGCGGCGCTGCCGATCAAGAGCGCATCGCTGGGCTGGCAGGGCTTCTGGGACGCGGTGACGGCGCCACGGGTGCTGGCGTCCTATCAACTCACCTTCGGCGCCTCGTTGCTGGCGGCGCTGGTGAACCTGGTGTTCGGCACCATCGTGGCCTGGGTGCTGGTGCGCTACCGTTTTCCCGGCAAGAAGATCCTGGATGCGCTGGTGGACCTGCCGTTCGCGCTGCCCACCGCCGTGGCAGGCATCGCGCTGACCGCGCTGTACGCCGAAAAGGGCTGGCTGGGCGCGCCGCTGGCCAACTGGTTCGGCCTGAAGGTGGCGTTCACGCCGCTGGGCATCGTGATCGCGCTGATCTTCATCGGCGTGCCGTTCGTGGTGCGCACGGTGCAGCCGGTGCTGGAAGACGTCGAGCGCGAGATCGAGGAGGCCGCGGCCAGCCTCGGCGCGGACCGCTGGCAGACCATCCGCCGCGTGCTGCTGCCGACCATCCTGCCGGCGCTGATGACCGGCTTCGCGCTGGCTTTCGCGCGCGCCGTGGGCGAGTACGGTTCGGTGGTGTTCATCGCCGGCAACATGCCGATGGTGTCGGAAATCACGCCGCTGCTCATCATCGCCAAGCTGGAGCAGTTCGACTACGCCGGCGCCGCCGCCATCGCCACGGTGATGCTGGTGCTGTCGTTCGTGCTGCTCCTCATCATCAATCTGCTGCAGGGCTGGCAGGCCCGTCGCGGCCTCGGGAGATCGTCATGAGCGTTGCTGACCGTCCCGCCCACCTGACCGAGCCGCGCTGGGTGCGCGGCATCCTGCTGTTCCTGGCGCTGGGCTTTCTGGCGCTGTTCCTGCTGGTGCCGCTGGCCGCGGTGTTCTTCGAGGCTTTCCGCAAGGGTTGGGCGCTCTATCTGGAGGCGATCGTCGAGCCGGACGCGCTGGCCGCGATCCGCTTGACGCTGCTGGTGGCGGCGATCGCGCTGCCGGTGAACCTGGTGTTTGGCGTGGCCGCGGCCTGGGCCATCACCAAGTTCCAGTTCCGCGGCAAGCAGTTCCTGATCACGCTGATCGACCTGCCGTTCTCGGTGTCGCCGGTGGTGGCCGGCCTGGTGTTCGTGCTGCTGTTCGGCACCCAGGGCTGGTTCGGCGGCTGGCTGCAGGACCATGACTTCAAGATCGTCTACGCGGTGCCCGGCATCATCCTGGCCTCGCTGTTCGTGACCTTTCCGTTCGTGGCGCGCGAGCTGATCCCGCTGATGCAGGCGCAGGGCAGCGAGGAAGAGCAGGCCGCGCTGACGCTGGGCGCGAGCGGCTGGCAGATCTTCTGGCGGGTGACGCTGCCCAACATCAAATGGGGCCTGCTGTACGGCGCCATTCTCTGCAATGCGCGCGCCATGGGCGAGTTCGGCGCGGTCTCGGTGGTGTCTGGCCAGATCCGCGGCCTGACCAACACCATGACGCTGCATGTGGAGATTCTCTACAACGAATACCAGTATTCGGCGGCGTTCGCGGTGGCTTCGCTGCTGGCGCTGCTGGCATTGGTGACGCTGGTGGCCAAGAACGTGGTCGAGTGGCGCAACGCGCGCTACCTGAAGGCGGCGGAACTGCCGGTCGAGTATCCCGGCCCCGCGACGGCCATCAAGCCGGCCGTCGCCTGACGCGGCCGGCCAGACGGAGACAAGCATGAGTATCGAGGTTCGCAATCTATCCAAGCGCTTCGGCCAGTTCCGCGCGCTCAACGACGTATCGCTGCACATCGAGACCGGCGAGCTGGTGGCGCTGTTGGGGCCGTCGGGCTGTGGCAAGACCACGCTGCTGCGCATCATCGCGGGGTTGGAGTCGGCCGACACGGGCAGCGTGCTGTTCGCCGGCGAGGACGCCACCGCGGTCGACGTGCGCCAGCGCCAGGTCGGGTTCGTGTTCCAGCACTACGCGCTGTTCAAGCACATGACGGTGTTCGAGAACGTCGCCTTCGGGCTGCGCGTCAAGCACCGTTCGCAGCGGCCGTCCGAGGACCAGATCCGGCGCAAGGTGCATGATCTGCTGGGCCTGGTGCAGCTGGACTGGCTGGCGGATCGCTATCCGGCGCAGCTGTCGGGCGGCCAGCGCCAGCGCATCGCCCTGGCGCGCGCGCTGGCGGTGGAGCCGCGCGTGCTGCTGCTGGACGAGCCGTTCGGCGCGCTCGACGCCAAGGTGCGCAAGGAACTGCGGCGCTGGCTGCGCCGTCTGCACGACGAGCTGAACGTGGCCAGCGTGTTCGTCACCCACGACCAGGAAGAGGCGCTGGAAGTGGCCGACCGCGTGGTGCTGATGAACGCCGGCAAGATCGAACAGGTCGGCACGCCGCGCGAGGTCTGGGAAGGGCCGGCCACGCCGTTCGTCTACGGCTTCCTCGGAGACGTCAACCAGTTGCAGGGCGTGGCCAGCCGCGGCGTCTGGGAAGGGGCGGGGTTGTCGCTGCCGGCGCCCGAGCTGGCGCAGGCCGAGTCGCAACGCGCCACGGCCTATGTGCGGCCGCACGAATTCGACATCGAGCGCTACCGGGCCGATGGCGCGGGCATCCCGGTGCGCCTGTCGCATGCCTACCTGGCCGGCCCCAGCGCGTATCTGGAACTGGCCAGCCAGGATTCCGACGCCGTCATCGAGGCCGAGGTGCCCGAGCACCTCTATCGCGAACTGGCGCTGCGCGATGGCGACATCCTGCTGGCCCGCCCGCGCCGGGCGCGTGTCTTCGCGGTGCAATCATGACGGCCGCCGATCTCGCCGCCAGCCTGGAGCCGGCCCTCGCGGCGCGCTGGCGCGAGCTGGTGGCGCGCCTGGCGGACGCGAGCCAGCGCTATCCCGACGCCGCGCTGGCCTCGTCCCTGGCGGCCGAGGACATGGTGCTGACGCACGCCATCTATGGCGCCGGCCTGGATCTCGAAGTGTTCACGCTCGACACCGGCCGGCTGCACGCCGAAACGCTGGGCGTGCTGGACGCGGTGCGCGCGCGCTACGGCCGCGAGGTCACGGTGTACCGGCCCGAGGCCGACGCGGTCGAGCGCCACGTGGCCGAACATGGCGCCTACGCCTTCTACGAAAGCGTCGAGCTGCGCAAGGCCTGTTGCCAGATCCGCAAGGTCGAGCCGCTCAAGCGCGCGCTGGCCGGACGCGGCGCCTGGATCACCGGCCAGCGGCGGGCGCAGTCGACCACGCGCGGCGAGCTGCACCTGGAAGAGCACGACCCGACCTTCGGTCTCTACAAGTTCAACCCGCTGGCCGAGTGGAGCGAGGCGGAAGTCTGGGGCGTGATCCGCGCGCTCGGCATTCCCTACAACCCGCTGCACGACCAGGGCTATCCGTCCATCGGCTGCGAGCCCTGTACCCGCGCCATCCGTCCGGGCGAAGACCTGCGGGCCGGACGCTGGTGGTGGGAGTCGTCGGACTCCAAGGAATGCGGCCTGCATGCCGGCAACCGGGTCATTGGCATCGTCGCGGAAACCACGCGCGCCTGACGCCCGTCACGTATCAAGAATTCGTTTTAGGGGAATACCTATGTCCGCAGTGATTCAACGCAGCCACCTGGACTGGCTGGAATCGGAAGCCATTTTCATCATGCGCGAAGTGGCGGCCGAGAGCGAGAAGCCCGTGCTGCTGTTCTCGGGCGGCAAGGATTCGGTGGTGCTGCTGCGCCTGGCCGAAAAGGCCTTTCGTCCGGGGCGCTTTCCGTTCCCGCTGATGCACATCGACACCGGCCACAATTTCGACGAGGTCATCGCGTTCCGCGATGCCCGCGCGGCCGAGCTGGGCGAGACCCTGATCGTGCGCAGCGTCGAGGACTCGATCAAGCGCGGCAGCGTGGTGCTGCGGCGCGAGACCGACTCGCGCAACGCGGCGCAGGCCGTGACGCTGCTGGAGTCGATCGAGGAATTCGGCTTCGACGCCTGCATCGGCGGCGCCCGCCGCGACGAGGAAAAGGCGCGCGCCAAGGAACGCATCTTCTCGTTCCGCGACGAGTTCGGCCAGTGGGATCCCAAGGCCCAGCGCCCCGAGCTGTGGAACCTGTTCAACACCAAGGTGCATCGCGGCGAGAACATGCGGGTGTTTCCGATTTCCAACTGGACCGAGCTGGACGTCTGGCAGTACATCCAGCGCGAGCAGCTGGCGCTGCCGTCGATCTACTTCAGTCACGAGCGCGAGGTGGTGCGGCGCAAGGGCCTGCTGGTGCCGGTCACGCGCCTGACGCCGCCGCAGGACGGCGACACGGTCGAGCGCCTGTCGGTGCGCTTTCGCACCGTGGGCGACATTTCCTGCACCTGCCCGGTGGCCTCGGATGCCGCCGACACGGCCGCCATCATCGCCGAGACCGCGGTGACCGACATCACCGAGCGCGGCGCCACGCGCATGGACGACCAGACTTCCGAGGCCTCGATGGAGCGCCGCAAGAAGGAAGGCTATTTCTGATCGCACGATTGGCCGGCGCCAGGCCGGCCGACAGGGGACGCATATGAACGCAGTAAACGATTCTTTTCTTTCCGGCGCCGGCACGGGCGTGCTGCGCCTGATCACCGCGGGTTCGGTCGACGACGGCAAGTCGACGCTGATCGGCCGCCTGCTGTATGACAGCAAGGGCGTGTTCGCCGACCAGCTCGACGCCATTTCGCGCGCCAAGTACAAGCGCGTGGCCGAGGGCGGCATCGACTTCTCCCTGCTGACGGACGGCCTGGAGGCCGAGCGCGAGCAGGGCATTACCATCGACGTGGCCTACCGCTACTTCTCGACCCCGGCGCGCAAGTTCATCATCGCCGACGCGCCCGGCCACGAGCAGTACACCCGCAACATGGTCACCGGCGCCTCCACCGCCGACGTCGCCGTGATCCTGATCGACGCCACCCGCGCGGCCGACGGCAAGCTGCTGCCGCAGACCAAGCGCCATAGCACCATCGCCCGCCTGTTGGGCATCCGCCACATCGTGGTGGCCGTCAACAAGATGGACCTGGTGGACTGGGACCCGGCCGTGTTCGAGCGCATCCGCGACGCCTACGCCGATCTGGCGGACAAGCTCGGCATCGCGCACTTCGACGCGCTGCCTTTGTCGGCGCTGAACGGCGACAACGTGGTGACGCGGTCGGACAAGACGCCGTGGTATGCCGGCCAGCCGCTGCTGACGCTGCTGGAATCGCTGGAGCTGGCTGGTGACGGCGGCGCGGGGCCGCTGCGCTTTCCGGTGCAATGGGTGGCGCGCCACGACGGCAGCCGCAAGGACGATTTCCGCGGCTACGCCGGCCGCATCGCCAGCGGCGTGCTGCGCCCCGGCGATGAGATCGTGGTGCAGCCGTCGGGCGTGACGGCGCGCGTGCAGGAAGTGCGGCTGTTCGATCGCGCGCTCGATGAAGCGGTGGCGGGCGACTCGGTCACGCTGGTGCTGGACCGCGACGTCGACGTGTCGCGCGGCGACGTGATCGTGCACGCGGCCGCGCCGGCGCAGGTCGCGCGCGAGTTCGAAGCGGAGCTCTGCTGGCTCGATGCGCAGGCGCTCAACCCCGCGCGCAAGTATTTGCTCAAGCATGGCACGCGACTGACGTCGGCGAAGATCCGCGCGGTGCTATCGCATCGCGACATCCACGAACTGCAGGAAGTGGAGAACACCGAAGGCACGCTGCGCATGAACGACATCGGCCGCGTCGCGTTCACCACGCGCGAGTCGCTGGCGGTCGATCGATACGCCGATGTGCCCGCCACCGGCGCCTTCATCCTGATCGACGAAGCCACGCATCAGACCGCGGCGGCGGGCATGCTTCAGTAAACCGCAAGTCGGGGCGGGAAGGGTCCGCCCCGTACCGGTTTTTGGGTGTTGTTTTTATTCCAAACCCAATGCTGGCGCGGGTTTCCGGGCGATATCGCAAGATGAAATCGAATTGTCCGGACGCCGTCTTCGTCTTGCGGTAAAGTGGGGCTGTCTTACGAAAAGGCTTTTGGTGCTTGTCAAAACCACTGTGTTTTTGTACAGTAGTTTTCATGGCACGCACCGATCATTCTTTTCCCGCCGGTTCTGGGTCCCCGGCTGCCGCCCCCGCCGCCTTGCGCGGTCGGGGTGCGGTTACTAATGTTCGGCATCGCTTCCAGAAAGATGACCGCGTGCAGGTCGACGATGGCTGGTCCGCTTCGGGCCTCCCGGCTGATTTCGTCGATGCTGTCCCCAATACTTCCGTCATCCCCATCCTGCCCGACGTCCGCCGGGCGCCCGCCGCCCCCAAGACCATCGTCACGGCCGAAGAGGCCCGCAAGATCCTGTCGCGCAACGATTCGCCCGACATCCCCTTCGACGTGGCCGTCAATCCCTACCGAGGCTGCGAGCACGGCTGCGTCTATTGCTACGCCCGCCCGACCCACTCCTACCTGGGCTATTCCCCCGGCCTCGATTTCGAGACCCGGCTGGTGGCCAAGGCCAACGCGGTCGAGGCGCTGCGGGCGGAGATCAGCCGCCCCGGCTACAAGCCGTCGCCCATCAACATCGGCTCGGCCACCGACGCCTACCAGCCCATCGAGCGCGACTGGCGCCTGACGCGCGGCATGCTCGAGCTGATGCTCGAAACCCGCCACCCGGTCACCATCGTCACCAAGAACGCCCTGGTGGCCCGCGACCTCGATCTGCTGGCCGCGCTGGCCGAGCACAAGCTGGTGGTGGTCTACATGAGCATCACCACGCTGGACGCCGACATGGCCCGCACGCTCGAGCCGCGCGCGGCCGCCCCCTGGCGCCGCCTGGAAGCCGTGCGCAACCTGACCGCCGCCGGCGTGCCGGTCGGCGTGCTGGTGGCGCCCGTGATCCCGTTCATCAACGATGACGCCATGGAGCACATCCTGCAGGAGTCCAAGGCGGCCGGCGCGCACTACGCCAGCTACACCGTCATCCGCCTGCCCTGGGAAGTCAAAACCCTGTTCGAGGACTGGCTCAACGCCCACTTCCCGGATCGCGCCCAACGCGTGCTCCATCGCATCGAAGACCTGCGCAACGGCCGCCGCAACGATCCCAACTTCGGTTCGCGCATGCGCGGCACCGGCATCTGGGCCGACCTGCTGCGCCAGCGCTTCGCCGTGGCCACCCGCAAGCTCGGCCTGAACCGCCACCGGCTGGCGCTCGATTGCGACCGCTTCCAGCCGCCGGCGTCCGCCGGCGGTTCCGCCGCCTTGTTCCCGCCGGCCGCAGCCGGCGCCCCCGTTTCCCCATCCCCGGCTGGCGCGAAAGCGTCTTCAGGGGTCCCTTTTCCCAGTGCCTTGCCGGTCGCCGGCGCCTATGGGCGCGGCGCGCGCCAATTGCGCGCCATGGTTGCCGGGCAATTGTCGTTGTTCGATTGACCCACGGCCCGGCCGTGGGTTGCCGCCGCGGCGCGTTGCCGTGGTTCTTGACCGCGTTACTAGGAGTTCCTCATGAACACCGCTCAGCTTTCCGTCCTGCCGGATGATCTCGCCGCCGTTTCCCTGACGCCGTTGCGTCGCGCGGCGCAACGCGCCCGCGCCGTCTATGCCCGTTTCACGGGGCTGGCCATGCCCTGGTCGGCCGCGCCGGCGGGCGGCCATGCGGATGGCGCCGCGTCCATCGATCTCGCCGCGCCCATCGCCGGCGGCGTGGCGACGCCCGCGCAAGTCGAGCCGCGCAAGCGGGCGGGTACGCTGCCCGGCAGGTGGCCGTTTCCGCCGGCCGCGGCTGATGCCGCACCGGTCGGCAACGTCGTCCAGGCGCCGCGCGAGCGCAGCCTGGGCAACGCCACGGTCGAACCGGTGTCGGATCAGGTCAGCGTCAAAAGCATGGTGCTGGACGTGGTGCTGGTGCTGGCGTGGGGCGCGATGATTCCCGCCCTCATGTGGCTCGGCGTGGCCGGCGGCTTCTGAGCAACCGTCTTGGAAGTCAAGCGGTATGCATGGTCGAGTCCCAGGC
>ERZ1739169.97-NODE-97-length-26017-cov-18.380749_pt1 | contig 26017 bp, 8 predicted proteins | sample MGYA00581756_ERZ1739169 | MGnify/ENA primary metagenome ERZ1739169 (study PRJEB40789, sample SAMEA7425667) | Salamandra salamandra | biome: salamander skin | place: Germany | collected 2020-03 | study: cvxcv | reverse complement strand
CGAGGACCGCCAGCGCGATCACCAGCAGGAAGATGCTGCGCCAGCCGAAGCGCTCGATCAGCAGCGCCGAGGCGATCGGTCCGAACGACAGGCCGGCGCCGAAGCTGGCGCCCAGCAGGCTGAAGGCGCGCATGCGGCCGGCCCCATCGAACTCCTGCGCCAGCGCGGCCGCGCCGCCCGAGAAGATCGCCGCGCCGCCGAGGCCCTGCGCCGCGCGCAGCAGGTCGAAGGCGGCGATGCCGGGCGCATAGACCAGGCCGATGGAGGCGGCGATGAAGATCGCGGCGCCCGCCAGGAACACGCGGCGGCGGCCGTAGCGGTCGGCCAGCGCGCCGGCCACCAGCAGCGTGCTGCCGAACACCAGCATGAAGGCGTTGGTGATCCAGTTCAGCGCCTCCGGGCTGCCGCCCAGGTGGCGCGCGATCGACGGCAGCGCGATGGCGGGGCCGGTGAAGGTGAACGGCATGGCCGCGCACGCCAGGCACACGGCGATCAGGATCAGGATCTTGCGGGCCGCGACGGGCGGCGGGGTAACGGTCGATGGCATAGACGGCATCACAAGGGAACGGGAACGGCATTGAAGATACCGAGGCTCGCCTGGCGGATAAATAGGTTAAAAATCCACACATCACGGAATTAATTTCTTCAATGGAATCGCCATGGACCGCCTGAGCGGCTTGTTGCCCTTTGTCCGCAGCGCCGAGCTGGGCGGCTTTGCCGCCGCCGGCCGCGACCTGGACCTGTCGCCCTCGGCCGTCGGCAAGGCGGTGGCGCGGCTGGAGCAGGACCTGCACGTGCGGCTGTTCCAGCGCAGCACGCGCCGCATGCAATTGACCGAAGAAGGCCGGCTGTTCTACGAGCGCTGCAAGCGCATCCTGGAAGACCTGGACGAGGCGCACGACATGCTGTCGCAGACGCTGCGCGAGCCGCGCGGCCGGCTGCGCGTCAGCGCGCCGCTGGTGAGCTACCACTTCCTGCTGCCGGTGCTGCCGGCCTTCGCCGCGCGCTATCCGGGCATCGAGCTGGACATGGATTTCAACGACCGCATCGTCGACCTGATCGGCGAGCGCGTGGACGTGGCGATCCGCAGCGGCGACCTGCCCGATTCACGGCTCACGTCGCGGCCGCTGGGCACCTTCCGGCTGCTGCTGTGCGCAGCGCCGGACTACCTGGCGCGTCACGGCGCGCCGCAACGGCCGCGCGACCTGGAACGGCACCGGGCGGTGCGGTTCCGCTACCCCAACGCCGGCACGCTACAGGCGTGGCCGCTGGCGCGGGCCCCCGGCGAGGCCGAGCCGCGGCTGAGCGCCGCGTTCACCTGCAACAACATGGAAGCCCTGCTGGGCGCGACCATCCAGGGGTTCGGCATCGCCTGCATGCCGGACTTCCTGGCGCGCGATGCGCTCGCGGCCGGCACGCTGCGCACGGTGCTGGAAGAGCAGGTGCGCGGCGCGGGCCGCTTCCAGGCGCTGTGGCCGTCGAACCGCAACCTGTCGCCCAAGGTCCGGGTGTTCGTGGACTTCCTGGGCGAGCGGCTGTTCCGCGACGGCTCCACGCCGGCCTAGGGCCTGTTTACGCAGAAAGCGCCCGGTGCAGGCCCTGGCGCCGCCGGGATCACGCCACCGGCATGCGCTCGCACAGCTGGCCGATCGCCGCCAGGTCGCCCAGGCGCGCCAGGCGCCGCACTTGCTCGCTGAAGTCCTTGAAGGCCGGATCGCGCGCCTGGATCGCGCGCGCCCAGTCCATCAGGTCCGAGATCCCGCCGATGTCCAGCAGGCGTTGCACCTGCTCCAGCTCGGCGCGCGACAGGCGCGGCAGCGACGGCGACGCGGGCGCCGCCTCGCTGGCGGGCTGTTGCGTCGACAGGTGCAGCAGCCGGCCCAGCACGTGCCGCAGTTCCACCAGGTTGATGGGCTTGAGCAGGCTGGCGTCATAGCCGGCGCCATCCGGGGTGGGCGCTTCCTGCGGCGTGGCCGACACCGCGATCACGGGCAGGTCCGGCCAGCGCGCGCGGGCGGCCGCGAGCACGGCCGCGCCGTCGGCGCCTTCCATGCGATGGTCGGTCAGGATCAGGTCGGGGCGGCTCGCCTCATTGGCCTGGATGCGCGCCAGCATGCGCAGGCCGTCGGCCTCGCTGTCGACCTGGAAGCCCAGGCTGGCCAGTTCCTCGACCAGGAATTCGCGGATTTCCGGCGTGTCCTCGGCCAGCCAGATGTGTCGCCCGCTGCCATCCAGCTGCGGCAGGACATGCGCCGCGGCGGCGATGTAGTGATGCGACACGCGCGATTCGTCCACCTCCCTGACCGGCAGCGCCACGCGGATCGTGGTGCCCTGGCCCAGCTCGCTCTCGACCTGGATGCGGCCGTGCATGCGCTGCACCCATTGCTGCACGATGGCCAGGCCGAGCCCGACGCCGGGCTGGCTCTCGGCGGCCGACAGCCGCTGGAAGGGTTCGAAGATGTGCTGCCGGTCTTCCGGCGCGATGCCGCAGCCGGTGTCGCCCACCGACAAGGTCAGCCAGCCGGCGCCCTCGCCCGGGGCGGGCGCGGCGTAGTCGGCGGTCAGGGTCAGCACGCCGCCGCGGGTGAACTTGGCGGCGTTGTCGATGAGATTGGACAGGACCTGCCGCACGCGCTTGCCGTCCATCTCCAGCACCGCGGGCACCGTGTCCGCCACCCGCAGTTCGAAGCGGTTGTCCTGCCGCGCCGCGATCGGGGTGGATTCCTTGGCAACGGCGTCGAGCAAGGCGTGCGCGTACTCGGGCGCCAGGCGCAGGGCCTGGCCGCCGACGCCGGCCGCGTAGTCGATCAGGTCATTCACCATGCCCAGCATGTGGTCGGCGCTGCGGCGGATGACGGCGCCGCGCGGCGCGTCGTCGCGGCCGCCGGCCTGGATCAGGTCGGCAAAGCCGATGATCGAGGTCAGCGGCGTGCGCAGGTCGTGGCTGATGCGCGCCAGGAAGTCCTGGCGCACCCGGCCGGCCTCGTCGGCCAGGATCAGCGCCGCCTGCAGCGCCTGGGTGCGCTCGGTGACGGCCTGGTCCAGCCGTTGGTGTTCGCGTTCGCGCGCCTGCGCCAGCTCACGCTGGGCCGCCAGCCGCTCCTGGCGATGCTGGCGCGACCGGCCATATAGCAGCACGGCCAGCATCAGCGAAATCGACAGCAGGTCCCAGGCCACTTCCGGCCCGCCCTCCCAGCGGCCCGGCAGCAACCCGTGGATATAGGCCACCCGCAAGAACAGGCAGGCGCAATAGACGGCGAAGGACAACAGGAAGGTGCGGGCGTTGGCGTGGCCGCGGCGCCAGCCGTCGGCCATGGAGACCAGCCAGACCAGCGCCCACAGGAAGATCAGGCCGATCAGCGCCTGCGCGGCCTCGCGGTAGTCGCCCAGCGCCGCCCAGACCGTGCCCGCCACGCCCGCGGCGATCAACGACAGGTACACCCGGCGCCACAGCGGCACCCGGTGCAGGTCCGCGAACAGCATCGCCATGAAGGCGAACAGCGACGCCGCCACCGTCGCCAGGACGCTGGGCGCGCGCAGCGCCATCTCGCCGCCGCCGGTCAGCACGTAGCGGTACAGCAGCCCCTGGAACGACAGGCTGTAGAGAATCTCGACAAAGATGGCGGCCGACAGCAGCAGGAACACCGGATCGCGCTGCACCACGCCGAGCAACCCGGCGCAGATGCCGACCATCGCCAGCGCGCCGACCAGCAGCGCCACGAGCAGCGTGTTGCGCTGCGTCTGGCTCACGAACGCCGCCGGCGTGCGCAAGGTGGGCTCCATGCTGATGGCCGAGCGGCTCTGCACCCGCACCAGCACCGTCATGCGCTCGCCCGGCCCGAGCCGCAGCGGCGCCACCGACACGCTGGCGGGGACCGCGCGCTGGGCCAGCGGCTCGCGGTTGCCCTGCAGCAGCACGCTGGCCGGCGTCGAACTGCCCGCCGGGAACAGATAGAAGCGCACGTCTTCCAGGCGTGGCACGCCGAACGACAGCCAGCGTTCCTGAGTGCTGCCGGAGGTGTTGCGCACCTCCAGCCGCAACCAGAACGCCGAGGTCGAATACCCGCGGTTGAGCCAGCCGGCGGACACCGGTTGCCAGGCGTCATCCAGGATCTGGCTGGCGTCCCGGCTGGCGGTCTTGTCCTCGATGCCGCGCAGCTCGCTGTCGAGCGGCAGGCTGCCGCTCACCGCGCTCAGGTCGATGACGGGTTGGACGGCCTGCGCGCGCACGGGCAGGACCAGGCAGGACAGCGCCAGCCACAGCAACCAGGCCAACACGCCTGGACGGACACTACGCATGCGGATCCCGTTCCTGGCGCAAGGCGGTCGGCGCCATGCCGAACCGCTCGCGGAAAGCGGTGGAGAAATTGCCCCGGTTGCCAAAGCCCACCGCCTGCGAAATGGCCTGGATGTCCAGGCCGGTCTCGCACAGCAGGCGGCGCGCCTCGCGCATGCGCTCTTCGCGCAGGAACTCGAACACGGTGGTGCCGGCGCAGCGCCGGAAGGCCTGGTTCAGGCGCCGCGCATTGGTGCCCAGCGCCTGGGCCAGGGCCACCAGTTCGGGCGTGTGGTCGAGCCGCTCGCGCAGCAGCTTGCGCGCCGCGCGGAACAGCACCCCGTCGAGCGAGCTGCCGGCGGCGACGGCCGAGGTGCCGTCATCGGACGCCGCCACGGCAGGCGCGGGCGCCGGGACCGGCGCCACCCGCAGGTGGATCAGCAGGCGCAGGCGCACTTCCTCGAAATCGAACGGCTTGGCGACATAGTCGACCGCGCCCGCCGACAGCCCCGCCACCCGTTCGGTGGGCAAGGCGGCGGCGGTCAGGAAGATGATGGGGATGGCGCGCGTGGCCTGGTCGGCCTTCAGCAGGCGGCAAGCCGCCAGGCCGTCGCAGACCGGCATGTTCACGTCCATCAGGATGATGTCCGGCTGCACCAGCTGCGCCTTGCGGTACGCGTCGTTGCCCTCTTCGGCCACGTAGACCCGACAGTCCTGGCTGGTGAGGAAATCGACCAGCAGCATGCGGTCCTCGGGCCGGTCCTCGACGACCAGCACGCGCAGGCCCGCAAGCTGGCCAGGAAGGAGCGGATGGGAAGCGGCGTCGTTCATGCCGCGCATTCTTTCATGCTGGCGGGGGGACGCGTTGGTAACACGCGACGAAACCGTCGCGGGTTTATGAATATTTTTCCTTGTGGCAAACGTGCCCTGCATTCCGGCAAACCTCGCAAGCGCAATCATTGTTCACACATGATAGTGTTTGTTACATAGGGCAACTTGCCGGAAAAGGTAGCGCGTCGTCGACCCGGACCGCCGCAGCGTATCCCGATAACAACATCCCGCAGACACCGGGAGCGCGCGCCGGCAAGCCCTCTCTGTGGCGCATCCGAAAAGATGCCATTGCCCAGGCAAGAATCCCGCAGTGCCGGATAGTTGTAAAGAACTTTAGAAACTTTGTTTATTGATGTTTACGAAATATATCAAATAGCTTCGTTTAATTCTGATTGTAACGAATTATCACTTACGTATCCATGCGCCGCCTAGCCCACTCCTGCCGCCCCGCCGTTCTCCGCCAGCCTCCCTTCTCCTTGCGCGCCGGCTTTGCCGCCGTGGTGCTGGCGCTCGCCGCCGGACCGGTAGCCGCGCAGAACGTGCAGTTGCGGCTGCCGTCAGGCGCCGAACCCGGCCGCCAGCTGCCGCAACCCGCCCTGCCGGAAAGCACCCCGGCCGCGCCTTCGGTGACGGTGCAGCAAGGCGGCGCCACGGAAGCGCCCGCCGGCGCCGACAAGCTGACCTTCACGCTGACCGATATGCGCGTGGAGGGCGTGACCCGCTACCCGGCCGATTCGCTGCGCCCGCTCTATGAGGGGCTGGTCGGCAAGACCATCACCGTCGCCGACGCCTTCAAGGTGGCCAACGAAATCGAGCTGCGCTACCGCAATGACGGCTATGTCACCACGCGCGTGATCGTGCCGGCGCAGACCATCGATGATGGCCATTTCCGCATCATGGTGGTCGAGGGCTACATCGCCGACGTGAAGTACGACGGCGATATCGGCCCGGCCCAGGCGGCGGTCGAGAAGCTGGTGCAGCGCCTGCGCGGCGTGCGCCCCATCAACGTGGCGGAAGTCGAGCGCCAGCTGCTGCTGGCCAACGACCTGAACGGCCTGACCGTGCGCGCCACGCTGGAGGCCTCGCCCAAGGAAGTGGGCGGCTCGGTGCTGGTGGTGCACAGCGAACGCAAGGCGGTCGACGCGCGCCTGGGCATCGACAACCGCGCCTCGCCCTACCTGGGCTGGAGCGAAATGACCGGCCAGATCACGCTCAATTCGTTCGGCGGCCGCGCCGACAGCCTGACCCTGACCGGCCGCATGGGCTTCCCGGCCTACCGCAGCAAGGCCGTGGGCGCCAACTACAACATGCTGGTGTCCGACAGCGGCGCCACCGTCGACGTGGCCGCCAGCTACGCCAAGAGCGAGCCGGGCCGCGAACTGGCGCCGCTGAACGTCGCCAGCGACGTGCAGGCCTATTCGGCCACCGTCACCTATCCGCTGATCCGCTCGCGCCTGGAGAACCTGCGCGCCTTCGGCATGCTGGACGTGCGCAACGTCGCCACCGACATCATCGACATTCCCTTCACGCGCGACCGCCTGCGCGTGCTGCGCGCCGGCCTGAGCTATGACCGCACCGACAGCTGGAACGGCATCACCGCCGTGCGCGGCACGGTGCACCAGGGCCTGGACGCGATGGGCGCCTCCAAGGAAGGCAACGAGCTGGCCTCGCGCGCCAAGGGCCGCCCGGACTTCCTGAAACTCACCGCCGAACTGACCCGCCTGCAGCAGCTGTCCGACCGCTTCAGCCTGGTGGCCACCTTCGCCGGCCAATACAGCGCCCGCCCGCTGCTGGCCAGCGAGGAATTCGCTCTGGGCGGCCCCAACTTCGGCCGCGGCTACGACGACGGCGAAATGTCCGCCGACTCGGGCGTGGCCGCGTCGCTGGAACTGCGCTACGCCGTGTCCACCGACCGCTTCCTGCCCAGCGGCGCGCACGTCTACACGTTCGTGGACGGCGGCCACATCTGGTCGCGCAGCGAAAGCGCGCTGCTGACCCGCGCCAAGCTGTCCTCCTACGGCGCCGGCATGCGCGCCAACCTGACCAAGAACCTGTACGCCACGATCGAAGTGGCCAAGCCCATGAGCTCCGATGTCCTGACCCAGGGCAACAAAGATCCCCGCGTGTTCTTCAGCCTCTCGGCCCAGTACTAATCCGCGACAGAAAAGCGACCGACCATGAATCGTCAATCCCGCATCCTCGCCCAATCCGCCCGCCGCCCGTCCCTGAAGGCCCCGCCCCTGCCCGCGCTGACCACCATGGCCATGGTGATCGGCTCGCTGGTCTCCGGCGGCGCCCACGCCAACCCCACCGGCGGCAACGTCGTGGCCGGCGGAGCGACCATCAATGACCGCGGCAACGGCACGCTGGACATCAACCAGTCGACCGGCAAGGCGATCATCAACTGGAAGGACTTCAGCATCGGCGCCAACGAGACGGTCAATTTCCGTCAGCCGGGCAGCAACAGCATCACGCTGAACCGCGTGGTCGGCAATGATCCGTCGGCCATCTTCGGCCGCCTCAACGCCAACGGCAACGTGATCCTGGTCAACCCGAACGGCGTCCTGTTCGGTAAGGGCTCGCGCGTGGACGTGGGCGGCCTGGTCGCCACCACCGCCAACATCAGCGACAAGGACTTCCTGGCGGGCAAGTACAAGTTCGACCAGGCTTCGCCCAAGGCGAACGCCATGATCGTCAATGAGGGCACGATCAGCATCAAGGACAGCGGCCTGGCCGTGCTGGTGGCGCCCGCGGTGCGCAACTCGGGCGTGATCGAGGCCAAGCTGGGCCGCGTGGCCCTGGCCGGCGCCAAGACCGTCACGGTCGACTTCCATGGCGACGGCCTGTTGAGCTTCGACGCCACCTCGACCGTCAACGAACTGCCCAAGGACGCCGACGGCAAGCCGGTCTCGGCCCTGGTGACCAACGCCGGCGTGATCCGCGCCGACGGCGGCACGGTGCTGCTGACGGCGCGCGCCGTCAAGGGCGTGATCGACAACGTGGTCAACACCGACGGCATCATCAGCGCCAAGGCGGTGGGCACGAAGAACGGCAAGATCGTGCTGTCCGGCGGCGACGCCGGCACGGTCAACGTGGCCGGCACCGTCGACGCCACCGGCGCCGGCGCCGGCGAGCGCGGCGGCAAGGTCGTGGTGACCGGCGAACACGTCAACGTGGCGCGCGGCGCCGCGATCGACGTGTCCGGCGCGGCGGGCGGCGGCGAGATCGCGCTGGGCAGCCTGGGCGTCGCGCCCGACGACGGCTCGGCCGCGTTCAGCGGCAAGTCGTCCACCGTCAAGGTGGCGGCGGGCGCCACGCTCAAGGCCGACGCGCTCATCAATGGCAACGGCGGCAGCGTCACGATGTGGTCCAACGACGCCACCGCGTTCGCCGGCAGCCTGTCGGCGCGCGGCGGCGCCCAGGGCGGCGACGGCGGCTTCGCCGAAGTCTCCAGCAACAAGAACATCGGCCTGACCGGCTCGGCCGACCTGCGCGCGCCCAAGGGCAAGACCGGCCTGCTGCTGATCGACCCGACCGACCTGCGCATCGTCGACTCCGCCAGCGGCAGCGGCTCGCAGGACGGCAACGCCGGCGACGGCACCGTCAACGGCGGCGACGCCAACACCGCCAACAACACCGTGTCGCGCGGCCTGCTCGAAAGCCTGGCCGGCACCACCAACATCAAGCTGGAAGCCACCGGCCAGATCACCGTCGCGGACATGGCCGCGATCAATCTGAAGACCACCAGCGGCCACAGCTTCACGATGCGCTCGACCCAGACGGGTGGCATCCGCTTCGAGAATTCGAACACCGAGATCAGCACCCAGGGCGGCTCCATCACGCTGGAAGCGCTGGGCGTGGGCAGCACGCTGGACAACATCGGCAAGCTGACCAGCCGCGGCGGCGCGATCACGCTGAACGCCACCGGCGACATCAACCTGGCCAACGTCATCAACGCCGGCACCGGCGCGGCGCAGATCCGCACCAGCGCGGGCTCGATCCGCAACACCGGCGGCGCCAACCAGGTGGTGGCGGGCAACACCGTCAAGCTGGACGCCAGCGGCGGCAGCATCGGCGACCTGGCCGCCCCGGTCAACACCCAGACGGCGCTGCTGTCGCTGGCGACCGGCGGCAACCTGGCGGTGGCCAACCGTCAGACCCTGACCTCGCTGGACATCACCAGCCGCCACGCGCAACCGGGCGCCAACAACAGCTTCCTGCTGACCTCGCCGGGCCTGGCCTTCGCGCTGCAGGACAACGGCGGCTACCAGCTGAACACGGTCAACCAGTCGGGCCTGAACTTCTCGTTCACCGGCGACCGCACCATCACCGTCGGCGACATCGGCCTGGGCGCCGGCACGCTGGCCCTGACGTCGACGGCCGGCCACATCCTCGGCACCCCGACCGGACAATTGACCGCCAGCCAGATCACCCTGAGCGCCGCCGGCGGCGACGGCCGCACGGGCGCCATCGGTTCGTCGGCGCAGGCGCTGCGCACGCAGACGGCCGCCCTGATCGCGACCAGCGGCAGCGGCGGCATCTACGTCAATAACAGCGGCACGTTGAACCTGAAGGCGATCGACACCACCGGCAGCCTGGTCGCGCAGACCTCCGCCCACCTGACGCTGGGCGACATCAAGGCGGGCTCGGCCACGCTGACCTCGCTCCTCGGCACCATCGTCGACGACGGCAACGACGCCACCAGCATCTCCACCGCCTCGCTGACGCTGTCGGCCGAGCTAGGCATCATCGGCGGCCCCGCGCGCGCCATCAAGACCAACGCCAGCACCGTGTCCGCCAACGCCGGCCTCGGCGGCGTGTACCTGGACAGCACCAGCACCAACCTGAACATCACGCAGGCGCAGGCCAACGGCGGTCCGATCGTGATCACCGGCGCGGGCAGCGTCTCGGCCAACAACGTCGGCTCCGGCGGCGGCGCCATCAACCTGACCGGCAACAGCATCGCCGCCGGCCAGATCAACGCGGGTTCGGGCAACGTCACGCTCACCGCGCGCGCCGGCAGCATCACCGGCAACGCCGCCTCGCTCATTACCGGCAACGTCGTCACCCTGCTGGCCCCGGCCTCCAACACCGCCTACACGGTGGGCACTGCCGGGATCTACCTGCGCACGGCCGCCAACGAACTGCACGCCACCGGCGGCAGCATTTACCTGAACCAGGCCCAGGGCTCCGTGCTGCTGGACGACCTGAAGGCCAGCAACGGCATCTACGTCACCGGCGTGGCCAACCTGACCGCCAACATGCTGGACGCCGGCAACGGCACGCTGTCGCTCAACGCCCAGGGCGGCAATATCCTGCGCGCCAACGCCAACAGCGCACTGGCGGGCAGCAGCATCAACCTGCAGGCCAAACAGCACATTGGCACGGCCAGCGACCACATCAATACCGCGACCACCAGCCTGACGCTGGGCAGCGGCGGCGACATCTATGTCGACAATCCCGCCAAGACGCTGACCTACCTGGCGATCAACAACTGGCACGCCGACCCCGCCCGCCGCAACACGCTGCAGGTGGCCGCGCCGTTCCTGAATTTCGACGTCAACGACGACCTGGGCAACGCCTACGAGCTCAAGCAGGTCTACAGCTCGCTGCTGAACCAGTTCTCGTTCACCGGCGACCAGAGCCTGAAGCTGGGCAATATCCGCGCCGGCAGCAACATCACGCTGACCTCCACCCAGGGCAGCATCCTGGATGACGGCATCGCCGACACGCGCGTCACCGCCAACAACGTCAGCCTGACGGCCGCCCAGGACATCGGCACCAGCGCCAATTACGTCGCGATCAACGCGCCGGGCCTGACGCTAGACACCCGTGGCAACCTCTATGCCACCGACATCGCGGACCTCAACTCGCTGACGGTATACGCGCGCCACAAGGCCGCGGACGACCGCTACACGCTGGACGTGCGCGCGCCGTCGCTGCTGTTCAATATCACCGACGACGTCGGCGGCCACACGATCCGTGAAGTGCGCGACAGCAACTGGATCAACTTCAGCTTCAACAGCGACCGCGACATCACGGTCGGCAGCATCGACGCCGGCTACAGCGGCAGCATCACGCTGAACGCCGCGGGCGACCTGCGCGACGACGGCAACAAGCAGACCCGCCTGCTGGCCAACTCGGTCAACCTGATCGCCGGCAAGGCCGTCGGCGCCACCGGCACGGGCTATCTGGACGTGCTGACCGGCTACCTGAGCGGCACGGCGAGCAATGGCGGCTTCTATGTGCAGCTGCCCAATCCGACCGGCGCCAACAATTACACCGGCATCGTCACGCTGAACAACATCACCGCCAGCGACGCCGTGCAGATCGACCTGCGCCAGGGCGACGCGCTGCTGGCCAACACGGTGCGCAGCAACAACGGCAGCGTGACGCTGAACGTGGCCAACGGCTCGCTGTACGGCAACGGCAGCGGCAGCATCTATGCGGGCGGCAACGACATCACGCTGTCGGCGGCGGGCGCGATCGGCGGCATGTACAACGGCGCCGTGCGCTACGTCGGCGTGGGCGCCGCGGGCCAGGCCAACGTGCAGGCCACCGCCGGCACCGACATCTATCTGAACGGCACCACCGGCAACATCAAGCTGACGCGCCTGGAGGCCGGCACCGGCCAGATCGGCTACACCCAGTCTTCCGGCAACACCACCCTCGGCAGCCTGCGCGCCGGCGGCGCGGCCACGCTGGCCAATACCGGCGGCTCGCTGCTGGACGACGGCGATGCCGCCACCCTGATCCGCGCCAGCAACATCGCCCTGACGGCGAGCGGCGCGATCGGCGCGGCCGGCGCGGCATTGACGCTGCAGGCGCCCGACGTCAGCCTGACCAGCGGCGGCAACATCGCCGTGGACAGCCTGACTGGCCTGACTCGGCTGAACGTCACGCGCAATGGCTCGGCCAATGGCGTGTACAGCATCACCGCGCCCAACCTGACGGCCTTCACCGTCACCGACGACGGCCTCGGCATCCACCTGGCGGACATCGCCAGCTCGACCAATCTGGACTTCGGCTTCACCGCCAACAACAAGAATCTGCTGGTCGGCAACATCGACGCGGGCGCCAACGGCAAGGTCAGCCTGGTGTCGGGCCTGAACATCGCCAACGACAATCCGGCCAGCCCCGGCGCCATCCGCGCCGCGACCGTCGCGCTGACGGCCGGCTCGAACGGCTCCATCGGCACGTCCGCCACGGGCGGCGCGCTGGCGCTGACCGGCGCCTCGGCGCTCAGCCTGACGGCCGGCAACAACATGTACGTCGGCAGCGACACCGTGCTGCGCAGCCTGGCCATCAACAGCCTGAAGAACGCGGGCAGCGCCAGCACCTTCGCCATCACCGGCGGCGCCGGCCAGGTCATCACCATCAGCGACGACGGCACCACACAGTACCTGCAACAGGTCACGGGCGGCCTGACCGACTTCAGCTTCAGCGGCCGCAAGAACATCCAGGTCGGCACCCTCACGGCCAGCAACACGATCAGCCTGACGACCACCGGCGGCGGCGTCAATTCCAGCATCACCAGCGACGGCACCGCCGGCCGCATCACGGCCGGCAGCGTCACGCTGTCCGCCACCGGCTCGGACAGCTACACCGCGCGCGACGCCAATACCGGCGCCATCGGCACCAGCGGCCGCGCCCTGCGCCTGAGCACCAGCAACCTGGCCATCACCAACAACGGCGACATCAACCTGAACAACGGCGGGCTGGCGCTGAACAGCCTGAACCTGTACCTGTCGCGCCGCGACGCCGGCAGCGTCAACTTCGACACCAACAGCTACGCCTTCGGCGGCCTGGGCAGCCAGGTAATGAGCATCTCCGGCGGCACGAACCTGGCGATCGGCGCCAACATGAGCGGCGCCGCGCTGACGGTCAATACCGACACCGCCATCACGCTGAACACCATCAACACCGGCAGCGGTTCGGTGTCGCTGACGTCGCGCTACGCCAACAGCGACCTGGCCCCGACCATCGGCGGCTCGGGCATGGTCACCGCCAACAACGTCAGCCTGAGCGCGCTAGGCACCAACGGCAGCGTATCGGCCCAGACCAACACCGCCAACCTGGCGGTCGCCTCGGCCGGCAATGTATCCATCGCCAACAGCAAGCAGTTCGATTCGCTGTCGCTGACCGCCAACCACAGCAGCAGCAGCGGCTCGGTCAACAACACGTACAACATCAGCGCTACCGGCATGACGGCGTTCTCGTTGAGCGACTCGACCGGCACCGCGGGCCTGACGCTCAACAACATCACCAACAGCGGCAACCTGGCGCTGTCGATCTCGTCGGACCGCTCGCTGACCGTCAACAACGTCACCACCGCCGCCGGCGGCTCGGTGACGCTGGCCAGCAATGGCACCATCTACGGCAACAGCTCCAGCGCCAGCCTGCCCAACATCACCACCAGCGCGCTGACCCTGAACGCCGGTTCGGTCACGGGCACCTACGCCACCAACCAGCCGCTGTTCGTCAGCGTTGATTCGCTCTCGTCCAACATCCGCGGCAGCCTGTGGGTGTCGAACAACAAGAGCCTGACGCTGCGGGACAACAGCGCCACCAGCTCGGCCCAGGTCAACGTGACCAACGGCTCGATCACCCAGGGCGCCGGCCGCTTCGTCACCCCGGTGCTGACGCTCACGGCCACCCAGTCGATCGGCGTCGCCGGCAACGAGATCCTGACCGACACCCGCCAGCTGACCACGCAGTCGGGCCGCAACCTGTACCTCGACAACGCCAGCGACCTGTTCTCGCTGAACATCACCGCCAACCACGCCAACAGCGCCCTGGACAACGTGCTGCAGGTGGCGGCCAAGGGCCTGACGTTCAACGTCACGGACGCCGGCTCCTATGTCATGACCCAGGTCAGCGACCTGACCGGCCTGAACTTCTCGTTCAACGGCGACCGCACGCTGTACGTCGGCAACGTCGACGTCGGCCCGGCCAACACCGTGAGCCTGGGCGCCTATGGCTCAGGCGCCCACATCCTGAACCTGACGCCGACCTCGCACATCACCGGCGACGTGGTCACGCTGGGCACGAGCGGCCAGATCGGCGTGGCGTCGGGCGACAATTCGGGCTCGATCCACACCACCACCGGCGAGCTCTACCTGACGGCCGGCAGCCACGTCTACCTGGACAACGACCGCGACCTGGCCAGCCTGTCGCTGTACGCCACCGGCTCGTCGGCGGCCACCTACCAGATCCTGTCGAACGAACTGCTGTTCGATGTGGCCCATAACGGCAGCCGCCTGCAGGTCAACGAGGTGCGCGACAACACCGGGCTGAACCTGATGCTGTCGAGCAACGTCGGCCAGGACATCGGCATCATCGACACCACGCAGAACGGCACGGTGCGCCTGTCCAGCAACAACAGCATCCTGGGCAGCGCCGACGACAGCCAGCGCGTCACCGCGGCGTCGGTGCAGATCATCACCCAGGGCTCGGGCGCCATCGGCGCCGTGGGCCGCGAGATCAACCTGTCGGCGCCGCTGGTGAACATCCAGAACGTCGGCGACGTGTACATCGACTCCAACCGCCACATCGACGCGCTGACGCTGTATTCCACCGGCAACGGCGCGCGCAGCTACAGCATCAACTCGCCCACGCGCGACGGCGGCAGCATCGTGTTCCAGGCCGCGGACGGCGGCAGCGGCAGCAGCGCCGGCCTGGTCCTGACCAAGGTCGAGGACAAGGGCGGCCTGAACCTGAGCGTGACCAGCGACCGCACCATCACCGTCGGCGCGATCAACGTCGGCTACGACAGCGTGGTGCTGAACTCGCGCGGCGGCTCGCTGCTGGGCGACGGCGACGCCAACACCAAGATCGACGCGGCCGGCCTGACCCTGACGGCGGCCAACGCCATCGGCGCGGCCGGCGCCGGCAACGCCATCGACACCCGCGTCAGCACGCTGAGCGGCCGAGCCGACAACGGCGGCGCCTTCATCACGGTGGAGGGCAACACCAGCCTGCCGAGCCTGACCTCGACCGGCGCCAGCTCGGTCAGCAACACCACCGGCGACATCGAGCTGGGCACGGTCAACACCAACGGCAACACCTTCACGGTCAACAACACCGGCGGTTCGATCCTCAGCGGCACGATCAACAACGCCACCAGCGTCAACCTGACGGCCAACGGCTCGATCGGCAACAAGAGCGCCATCCGCACCAATGCCCTGAACGGCGGCACCACCACCGTCACCCTCAGCGCCACCAAGACCGACCGCGCCGATGGCAGCATCGCGCTGACCGAGACCTACGGCCTGCAGGCGACCTCGGTCACCGCGCCGGGCGACATCACCCTGACCGCCGACACCGGCAACAACGGCCGCAACCTCACCGTGGGCACCGTCACGTCCACCGACGGCGCGGTCACGCTGTCGACCGCGCGCGGCAGCATCATCGGCATCGACAACAGCAACCTGGTCACCGGCAAGAGCGTCAGCCTGACGGCCAACTACGGCACGGCCTCGAAGATCGGCACGTCCAACGCGGCTCTCCTGCATCTGAACACCGAGAAGCTGACGATGGCCACGCCCGGCAGCATCTACGTCGACAACCTGGCCGACCTGTCCGACCTGACCATCATCCGCAACAACGCGCAGGGCTCGAACCTGGGCAGCGCCGGCTTCCTGACCATCGGCGCCAAGAACCTGCTATTCAGCGGCGGCGACAGCAGCAATGCCACCGCGCTGACCGTCGTGCGCGACACGACTGGCCTGAACTTCACCTACCAGGCCATCGGCGCGATCAACGTACACGACATCGACGTCACCCAGAACGGTTCGGTCAACCTGTCGACCAACCCGTACTACACCACGGGCGGCTCGATCCAGGGCATGAACGCGTCCTCGAAGATCGTCGCTGGCGACCTGACGCTGTCCACCGCCACGGGCAACACGCCCAACACCATCGGCTCTGCCGGCCTGGCCCTGAACACCCAGGTCAAGAACATCGCCGCCACCGCCTCGGGCGGCATCTGGCTCAAGCAGAACGGCTCGATCAACCTGGGCAACCTGCGCGCCGGCGGCGACCTGTCGGTCACCACCACCACCGGCGACATCCTGGTCGGCACCGTCAGCTACGGCACCGGCAACGCCCTGACCTTGAACGCCCAGACCGGCAGCATCCTGTACGGCGGCGGCACGCTCTCGGGCGCGGGCACCGGCGCCATCACGCTGACGGCGCAGAACGGCATCGGCACGCGCGACGCGGCGATCAAGATCGCCGCGCCGAACAGCCCGGTGTCGGCCACCGTCACCGGCGACGGCTCGCTCTACCTGGACAGCAGCGGCAACCTGCTGGGCGGCCTGACGACCTCGGTCGCCAACGGCGAGACCCGCATCACCGGCAACGGCAGCCTGGCGCTGACCAGCGTCACGTCGGGCACCGACGCGGCCGGCAACGACATCTCGGTCAAGACCACCTCCGGCAACATCACGGTCAAGAACGTGCAGGCCGGCGCCAACCACGGCCAGGTCACGCTCAACGCCGAGAACGGCTCGATCCTGGCCGACGCCGCCGGCGCCACCGTCAAGGCCTACGGCGTCGCCCTGAACGGCGCCAACGCCGTCGGCGCCGTCAACGGCCGCATCAACGCCACCGGCCAGCGCGTCGAAGTCACCACCAACGGCGGCATGTACCTGGCGGCGGACAACAATTCCGTCTACTCGTACCTGTCGGGCAACACCATCGACATCGCGGCCGCCGGCAATCTGCAGATCGCCAACGCCATCGCCAGCAACGGCACCATCAAGATCGTCGGCAACGGCAACAACAGCCAGCTGGTCGCGGGCAACATCGACGCCGGCGCCGGCACCGTCAACATCGACTTCAGCAAGACCGGCAGCACCATCGTCGACGACCGCGAGGAATCCACCCGCATCATCGGCAACACCGTCACGCTCAAGGCCGGCGCGGGCATCGGCGGCGCGGCGGGCTCGCCCGACAACCTGCAGACGACCGCCGCCAACATCATCGCCGAAGTCACCGGCAGCGGCTCGCTCTACCTGAACGACAACCGCGCGGCCGGCACCACGCTGGCCTCGGTCATCACCCAGGACGGCGCCATCGGCATCACCACCGCCGGCCCGACCCTGGTCACCAGCGCGGTCAGCAAGACCAGCTCGGCCAACAACGGCATCTCGATCGCCACCACCAGCGGCGACCTGTCGATCAACACGATCGACGCCAAACAGGCCGGCGACGTCACGCTGCAGGCGGCCGGTTCGATCAAGGGCGCGCTGGTGGGCAACCTGATCACGGGCAACAGCCTGACCGCCATCGCCGGCGGCAGCATCGGCTCGGCCGCCTACCTGGCCAACGGCACCGGCGGCATCGCGCTGCGCACCAACCTCGGCGCGCTGGGCAATCTGTCGACCGCCGCCGACGGCGCCGTCATCGTGCTCAACAACGTCGGCACGCGGGCGCTCACCGCCAACAGCGGCAACATCCAGCAGGCCGGCGCCAACAGCTCCGTCTACCTGACCAGCGCCGGCGACCTGGACGCCAGCGGCGGCATGTCGAATACCGCCGACAACCTGCTGCTGTCCTCGGGCGGCACGCTCAAGCTGGCCGCCGCCGGCGTGCAGGCCAACGGCACCGTCACGCTCAAGGGCACGCAAGACGTGGTCGCGGCCGGCGCCGCGCCGCGCACGATCAACGTCAAGGGCACCACGGTCAGCTTCAGCAGCGGCGCCGCGGGCGGCAACACCAATCTGGTGACCGAAGCCAGCTCCGTCGCGGCCAGCCTGACCGGCACCACCACGCCGGCCAACCTGACGCTGACCAACACCGGCGCGCTCGACGCGTCGCTGAGCACCGCCAACGGCGACATCAACGCCACGGCCACCGGCACGCTGATCGCCGCGGCCACGGCCGCCGGCAGCAACCGCACCATCACGCTGACCTCGCAGCACGGCAACGTCGAGATCGACACCGTCAACGCCGGCGCCGCCAACGGCACCGTGGTCCTGAGCGCCGTCGAAGGCTCGCTGCTGGGCCTGGGCAACAGCCTGATCGCCAACAGCCTGGACCTGACCAGCAAGACCGGCATTGGCACCTCTGCCGACCACGTCACCACGACGGCCCGCAACCTCAAGGCCAACGTCCTGGGCAGCGGCGACATCTACGTGGACGGCAGCGGCCCGCTGACGCTGGGCCGCGTGGCCACGGCCGACGGCAACATCGGCATCAGCGCCACCGGCAATCTGGTCAGCGCGGTCGGCCTGTCGGCCGGCAACAGCGGCGATGTCACGCTGGCCTCCAGCGCCGGCAACGTCACCGTCAGCCACGACATCGCCAGCACCGACGTGCATGACCTGTCCGTGAGCGGCGCGGCCATCGCCATGGCCGCCGCCAACACCAGCGGCAGCCAGGCCTACAGCGGCAACGTCACCCTGAACGGCGACCTGACCGGCAGCGCCATCGGCATCACCGGCAGCGCCACGCTGGCCGGCGCCAAGCGCACCCTGACGGCCAACGGCGCCAACGGCGGCGTCGCCCTCTCGGGCACGCTGAACGGCGGCGCGCAGCAGGCGGTGATCGTCGCCAGCGACGGCGACGTCACGCTGGGCGGCAATGCCTCCAACCTGGCCAGCCTGACCATCACCGGCAACAACATCGACCTGCGCCAGGTCACCAGCACCGGCGCCCAGCAGTACAACGGCGCCACCACGCTGCGCGGCGCCTACACGACCACCAACGGCGCCTTCGGCGTCGACGGCGCGACCACGCTGGCCAGCGCCGTCAGCGTGTCCACCGGCAGCGGCGCGGTCGCCTTCACGGGCGGCGTGTCGGGCGCCAACGCGCTGACCGTCACCAGCAGCGGCACCACCACCTATGGCGGCGCGGTCGACATCGCCTCGCTCAACCAGGCGGGCACCGGCGGCACGGCCATCAACGGCGGCAGCGTCACCACCAGCGGCGCGCAGACCTACACCGGCCACGTGGAGCTGGGCGACGATGCGGTGCTGACCGGCGCCACCGTCACCCTGGCCAACGGCGTCGACGGCGCCCATGCGCTGGAGATCGACGGCGCGGCCGCGCTGACCGGCGCCATCGGCGCCACCACCAAGCTGGCCAGCCTGACCCTGGACGGCAGCGCCACGCTCAACGCCGGCACCATCGCCACCACCGGCAACCAGCGCTACAAGGGCGCCGTCACGCTGGGCCGCGACCACACGCTGAGCACCACCTCGGGCAACGTGGCGTTCGACAGCACGCTGAACGGCTCGCGCGACCTGCACGTGGCCTCGACGGCCGGCGGCAACGTCAGCTTCGACGCCGTGGGCGGCGCCACGCAACGCCTGGGCAACCTGAGCATCGACACCGCCGGCACGACCGCGTTCAACGGCTCGGTCTATGCCGCGTCGCTGCAGACCGACGACCCGGGCGCCGTGACGATCAAGGGCGAACGCATCGACACCACCGGCGTCCTGCGCTTCGGCGAACTGGTCACCCTGGCCAGCAACGTCACGCTCAAGGGCAGCAGCATCACCCTGGCCCAGGGCGCGAATTCGACCGACGAACAGCAGGGCCTGACCCTGCAGGGCCCGGCCGTGATCGGCGGCCCGGTCGGCGCTGGCGCCAATGGCCGCCTGGCCTACCTGACCGTCGAGAACGACGTGGAACTGGGCGGCGGCCCGATCAAGACGGTGGGCGAGCAGTCCTACCAGGGCAAGGTCTGGCTGACCGACGCCACGCAGATGAGCACCAGCAATGCCAAGGTGACCTTCAGCGACACCGTCGCCAGCCGCGGCGCCACCGCGAACGGCCTGACGGTCAGCAGCGGCAGCGGCGACGTGCGCTTCACCCAGCAGGTCGGCGACGCCACCACCGGCCGCCTGGGCGCGCTGGCCATCAACAGCAACGGCGCCACCACCTTCGACAAGGCGGTGTACGCCGCGTCGGTCAACACCGACGTCGGCGGCACCGTGGCCATCAACGGCGGCCTGGTCGACACCACCGGCACGCAGTCCTACGGCGAACGCGCCGTGTTCAGCACCGACACCGTGCTCAAGGGCAGCACCGTCAGCCTGCTGGGCGGCGGCGACGGCGGGCATGACCTGACCATCGACGGCGACGCCGTGCTCAAGGGACCGCTGGGCGCCAACGACCCGCTGGCCAACCTGACGGTCAAGGGCAACGCCACGCTGGGCGCGGGCACCATCACCACCGTGGGCGAACAGTCGTACCAGGGCAACGTCACGCTCGGCGGCAACGTCACCGTGACCAGCCGCCAGGGCGACATCGGCTTTGACCGCGCGGTCGATGGCGGCGGCGGCCTGACGGTCGTCGCCAGCCAGGGCGAAGTGATGTTCTCCGGCCCGGTCGGCCAGGGTACGCGCCTGGGCGACCTGAAGGTCAGCGCCGCCGGCGACATCGTGCTGGACGGCCCCGTCCGCGCCGCCTCGGTGCAGACCGGCGGCAACGGCGACGTGCTGATCAACGGCGGCTCGATCGACACCACCGGCGCGCAGCAGTATGGCCAGCACGTCATCCTGAGCGGCGTGGACACCACCCTGACCGGCGCCAACGTGCAGCTCAAGGCCGGCGTCGACGGCACCCAGCCGGGCCAGCAAGGCCTGGTCATCGTCGGCAACGCCGATATCCAGGGCGACGTCGGCGCCACCACGCCGCTGCGCACCGTGGCCGTCACCGGCGCCACCACCCTGAGCGGCGGCAAGACGCACACCACGGGCGACCAGGTCTACAACGGCGCCGTGACCCTGAAGGGCGACCGTGACCTGACCAGCGACACCGGCTCGGTGATCCTGGGCAGCAAGCTGGACGGCGGCAACGGCAACAACCTGAACGTCAACGCCGCCAAGAACATCCAGGTCGCGGGCGACGCCACCGGCCTGGGTTCGCTGACCCTGCGGGCCGTCGACACCATCGTGTTCAACGGCGACGTCAGCGCCTACCGCGTGCAGCAGCTGGAGGCCAAGACCGCCAGCTACAACGGCGCGGTGCGCGCCTCGGGCCCGGACGGCATCGACATCTCCGGCGGCACCGTGTCGTTTGGCAAGGATGTCACCGCCGACACCGGCGCGATCCGCATCGCCAACACCAGCCCCACCGGCACCACGTCGTTTGGCGGCGGCAGCACGGTCAAGGCCGCCACCGGCTTCACCCAGACCGGCGGCGCCGGCCTCACGCTGCCGGCCCAGCTGCTGGTGACGCAGGGCCCGATCAACCTGGGCGCGCCGGCCAAGCTGCAGGGCGGCAACGCGGTCATCCAGACCAACGGCGACATCACCGCCATTGGCCTGACCGGCCCGCAGACGTCCCTGACGCTGGCTTCGGGCTCGGGCGCGCTGCGCATCGGCCTGAACGACGCGGACCCGAGCCACAAGCTGGACGTGGCCGGCCTGACCGTGCCGAACGCCGGCTCGGCCGACATGTGGGGCACGATCGGCGGCAAGACCGGTTCCATGGCCGCCACCACGATCCGCAGCTCGCTGGCCGGCGCGCCGTACTACATGAACGGCGCCACCTGGGGCCAGACGGACGTGATCGACCGCCTGGCGGCGGTCACGGCCCCGCGCTCGGTGATCCCCAGCACGCCCACCGCCAACCCGCTGTTCCAGGGCACCGTGCCGTCCAAGGGCTTCGGCCCCGACGTGCTGGGCGCCTTCGCCGATCCGCAGGTGCTGACGGTGGCCTCCGCCTTTTCCTGGCAGCTGCCTTCCGGCGACAATGCCGTGCTGACCGTGCCGAACGGCAATGGCCCGGTGCTGCACACGCCCGCCGGCAACCCGCAGCGCCCCGCCGTCGAAGGCATCCCCCCCGCCGACGACGCGCGCCGCGAACTCGACATTCAATCCCGCACTCTCTGATCCGACATCATGACTACGCAGACTTCGCTTCCCCTGTTCTACGAACAACCCCGTCCGCTCGCCGCCGGCGTGCATGACAACCTGTCGCTGGCCAGCAATACGGGCTTCGGCTACGCCGCCAAGACCAACGCCGTGCCGCTGGTGGCCACCGAGCTGCCGACCGCGTGCCGCCACTTCCCCATCGTCTTCACCGATGGCGAGCAGCCCACGCCGGTCGCGGTGCTGGGCGTGCGCGGCCAGGAAAACCTGTTCGTCGACGCGCAGGGCCAATGGCGCCCCGGCACCTACATCCCGGCCTACGTGCGCCGCTATCCCTTCATCTTCATGGAGAACGAAGACCGCAGCCAGTACACGCTGTGCGTCGACGAGAAGGCCGCCGCGGTGGTCGAGGGCCGTGACAACCCGTTCTTCGACGAGGCCGGCGAGCCGACCGCGCTGGCGCGCAGCGCGCTGGAGTTCTGCCGCGATTACCAGAACCAGCACGCCTACACGCTGGAGTTCGCGCGCGCGCTGGCCGACGCCGACCTGCTGATCGAGAACCGCGCCGACATCACCCTGGCCGACGGCCAGCGCCTGGCCATGTCCGGTTTCAAGGTGATCGACGAAGCCAAGTTCAACAAGCTGCCGGAAGCGGAATTCCTGCGCTGGCGCGCCAACGGCTGGCTGCCGCTGGTCTATTGCCACCTGCTGTCGATCAACACCTGGCCCAGCCTGATCGATCAGGTGCAGCCGGTCGCCGCGACCGAGGAAGCCGCCGCCGAGGCGTGATCCTCTGAAACGCCCGCGGGCCGGCGCACGCGCCGGCCCGCGCCCCCACGGCCCCGCCGGCCTCGCCGGTCGGGGCCGTGTGCGTTATGACGCTTGCCCGGCCGCGCGCGCCAGGAAGGCCAGCACCGCGCGATAGGACGCCTCGTTGCCGGCCGCGTTGGCCGGCGGCGTGCCGCCCGCGTCCAGCAACAGGCCCGACATGGCGTGCGGCTTGCTGATCAGCGTGGCCGGCAGGCACGGATAGTGCACGTGGTGCCCCGCGCCATGGCAGACATGGTGCAAGGTCGGCAGCCCATGCGCCTGGCGCTGGCGCACGACGATCTCGGAATACGCGGTGCTGGGCCAGAAACCGTCGTCCGACGCGCTGACCAGCATGACCGGGCCGGGATAGCGTTCCACCGGAATGCGGGCGCGCTCGAACGCGGCGGCATCGCGGCTGGCGCTGAGAAACGCATGGGTCTGCCGGTACGGCGGATCCGAGGCGTAGGCCGCCTCCCAGTCGGCGCTGGCGTTGTCCTGCCACAGGTGCGGCAAGGGCTCGCCGGCCTTGCGCCAGACCTGCGCGTTGCGTCCGGTGCCCGGCTCGCCGGCGCTGACCACGCCATGCGTGACGGGCGACGGCACGTAGGCCACCACCGCGCTCACCAGGTCGGGATAGTGCGACGCCACCAGCAATGAGGTCTCACCGCCGCGGCTGATGCCGGACAGCGCCACGAAGCCGTCGCGCGGCTTGAGTTCGGCGCGGGCCCAGCGCAGCGCATGCTCGAAATACTCCAGCGGCATGTCGTTCAGGTACTTGGGCCGGCCGTCGTAGTTGAAGATGGCCAGCGCCAGGCACTGGTAGCCGCGGGCGGCGAACAGCGCGGCCCGCGGCGCGTTCACGCCGCCGGACGAGCCGTTCATGTAGATCACCAGCGGATGCGGGCCGGGCCCGGCGGGCGTGTAAAGCTCGCCCGACAGCGTCATGCCGCCGACCTGCTCGCGCACGGCGCGGTGCGTGACGCCCTCGGCCGCGAAGGTCTGCACCAGCCGCGCCGTGGCCTCGTGCCGGCCGTCGGTGGCGTGCAGGTCGGTCACCAGCGGCTCGGTGCGATCGGGCGGGAACACCACCCGGTCCATCTGCTCGCAGGTCATCGACCACACCAGTCCCATGGCGGACGGCTCGGCATAGCTGCCGGACACCGGGCAATCGCGCGCCAGGTCCAGGCTGCCGTCGTGGCCGGCCATGAACACCGCCTGCGAACGCCACGGCACGCCGCTCATCGACATGCGGGCCGTGACGGTGACGAAGGCGTAAGCGGGAAAGCCGTCGATGCGGATCTCGCGCGGCACGTCGATCAGCGCGGATTCGGGGCTGACGGTGATGCGGGCTTGTTCGGTCATGGCGCGTCCTCAGCCTTTCAGGTCGGTCTTGGGCACGTTGTTGGCGCGGATCACGCCGGCCCACATGGCGGACTCTTCGGCGATGACCCGGTCCAGGTCGGCCGACGAGGTGAACTCCACGGTCACGCCCTGCTCGGCGAACTGCTTGACCAGGCTGGGGTCGCGCGTGCCTTCGCGCACCGCGTTCTCCAGCGTGGCGGCGACCGCCGCCGGCATCGCCGCCGGGCCCGAGATCATCATGCGGGTGTACAGCTCGAAGCCATCGACGCCGGCCTCTTTCATGGTCGGCACGTCGGGCAGGCTCGACAGGCGCTGGTCGGCCGTCACCGCCAGCACCTGCAGCTTGCCGGACTGGATGTTGGCCAGCGCCGAGGTCGGGAAATCAAACGTGCTCTGCACCGTGCCGGCCATCAGGTCCAGCAGCGCCGGGCCGCTACCCTTGTACGGCACGTCCTGGAACTGGGTGCCGGTCCTGGACTGGAAGTGCAGCAGCGCCAGGTGGTTGATGACGCCGCGCCCGGCATGGGCGCAGGTGATGTCGCCGGGCTTCTTTTTCGCCAGCGCGATGAACTCCTGCACGTTCTTGACGCCCAGCGCCGGATGCACGATCAGCAGCATCGGCGACTTGCCCATCGAGCCGAGCTGCTTGAAGTCCGAGGCCTGGTACGGCAGGTTGTTGTAGAGCAAGGGGTTGAGGATCATGCCGTTGGTGCCGGCAAAGCCCAGCGTATAGCCGTCGGGCTCGGCCCGCGCCACCGCCACGGTGGCGATGATGGCCTGGCCGCCCGGCCGGTTCTCGACCACCACGTTGCCCTTGAGGATCTTGCCCATGCGCTCGGCCAGCGCGCGGGCGGCGATGTCGGTCAGGCCGCCGGGCGCGAAGCCGACCAGCAGGCGCACGGGGCGGGTGGGGAAATTGGCCTGGGCCTGGGCAAGCGCCAGGCGAGGCAGCAACGGCAGCGCGGCAAGCGCGCCCAGGGCGTGGCGACGGGTGAACGGCATAAGGCTCTCTCCAGACAGGCGCGCACGGCGACCGCGCGACAGGCGGCCGCGCGAGCCATGCGATGAACAAGGGGGGAAGGAAGCACAGGCCGCCCGCCGAACGGCGGGGGGTCTCAATGACGGTATCTTGTATGCAATATGGCGCGGGGGCTATCTAGGGATATCCCGGTGCGCGCCGGATGCCGTCAGAATTGCCAGCGCATTTCAATGCGGCCCGTATGGTCGCGGGCGGCGCTGGCGTACTGGCCCGCATAGGCCAGGCCGAGGGTGGCGCCGCGGCCGACGGCCAGGTCGGCCCCCACCTCCACCAGGGCGGCGTCGCGACTGATCGGCGCGCCGGTGACGGTGAAGGCCTGGCCAGCGTCGAAGGCCACGCGCGAGACCGGAGTCAGGTCGCCGAACGCATGGCGCCAGCCCAGGCCGGCCGACACCGAGCCGGCCAGCGTGCCCAGCGCCACGGTCTGCCTGCCCCGCAGGCCGAGCGTGGTCGTGGTGGTGTCGTTGCGGCTCGCGGCGCCCGACAGGGCCGCACTGCCGCCCGACTCGCTGAAACCGCGCACGCGCTGCCCGGCCCAGGCGACGCCGGCATAAGGTTCCAGCGTCAGGCCATCGGCGACGCCCAGGGCGTAACCCAGCTCGCTGAAGACCTGGGTGGTGTTGCCGCCGTAGTCCGCCGTCAGCGTCTGGTCCAGGCCCCCCGCGCCGATCTGGCGCCGGGTGTGGATGTCGTGCCAGGAATAGGCGGCGCCGGCCATCAGGTTGAGCTTGCCCGCGCCGACCGCGAAGGCCTTGCCGCCATACACGATCGCGCTGTAGCTGGAGATATCGGCGCGCGACGCCAGGTCGTCCACCGACAGGCGCGAATCCGTATACCCGAACGCGCCGCCCAGGCGCCAGCCCCCGCCGACGG
>ERZ1739169.96-NODE-96-length-26184-cov-15.741284_pt1 | contig 26184 bp, 21 predicted proteins | sample MGYA00581756_ERZ1739169 | MGnify/ENA primary metagenome ERZ1739169 (study PRJEB40789, sample SAMEA7425667) | Salamandra salamandra | biome: salamander skin | place: Germany | collected 2020-03 | study: cvxcv | reverse complement strand
GCCCGAGCGGCCCGCGCTGGCGCGTCAGCAGGCCGGCATCCGGCCGTCGCGGGCGCTGCCGTACGCGCTGTCGGCGCAGGCCCGCGCCGGCAAGGACAGCATCACGCTGCGCATGGACAACAGCGGCGCCGCCGGCGCCGTGCTGCATGTGTACGACCGCCTGCGCCTGGAGGACGGCCCGCGCCGCTACACCCTCGAGGCCGGCAGGCATCTGGAAGCCAGCTGGCCCGTGGCGGGCAACGACGGCCGCTACGATCTGTGGCTGCTCGGCCCCAATGGCTTTCATCGCCACGTCGCGGGCCGGCTGCACGCGGACACCGAGCCGCTGTCGGTCGAGGCCATCTGCGATCCCGCCGGGCCGACCTTGCGCCTGAAGCTGCACAACCCGGGCACGCTGCCGCGCGGCTTCCAGGTCGAAGCCAACGCCTACGGCTACGCCGGCCACCATGAACCGGCGCTGGAACCCGGCGTCGGCGCCACCCTGGCCTGGGACCTGGCCGCCAGCGGCGGCTGGTACGACTTCAGCGTGCGCGCCGACGACGCGCCCGGCTTCATCCGCCGTATGGCTGGACGCATCGAGACCGGCGCCCCCTCCACCTCCGACCCCGCGATGGGCCAGGAACTGATTCTGCATTGGACGCTGCCGGCATGAAACCGCCCGCCCCTTACGAAAACGCCGTGACCTTCCAGTTCGGCGATTCGCCCGAACTGGCCGACGAACTGCTGGCATTGGTGCTGTCCGGCGCCAAGACCGCCACCTGCGGCGCGCTGCGCGACTTCGACGAGAAGGAACCGGTGCCCGAGCCGGGCCGGCGCGACGTGGTGCTGGACGGCCGCGGCCGTCCGGCCTGCGCCATCGAGACGCTCAGTATCGTGATCCAGCGCTTCGACGAGGTGGACGAAGCCTTCGCCCTGGCCGAGGGCGAAGGGCCCTACGACGTCTGGCGCGCCGAACACATCGCCTATTTCGACCGCAATGGCGGCTACGCGCCGGACCTGCTGCTGGTGTGCGAACGCTTCCGCGTGGTCGAAGTATTTGAACGCGAGGCGGACTGACGCGTCCGCCTCGCCTTGGGCGTCAGGCCTCGGCCTGCTCCGCGCCCTTGCCCAGGCCGAGATAGCTCTCGATCACCTTGGGATCGCCGGCCAGCTCGCGCGCCGGGCCGTGCAGGATGACTTCGCCGGTTTCGAGCACGTAGCCGTAGTCGGCCACCTGCAGCGCCGCGCGCGCGTTCTGCTCCACCAGCAGGATCGCCACGCCGGTCTCGCGCAGGCGCGCGATGATGTGGAAGATCTCGCGCACGATGCGCGGCGCCAGGCCCAGGCTGGGCTCGTCCAGCATCAGCAGCGCCGGCTTGGCCATCAGCGCGCGGCCGACCGCCAGCATCTGGCGCTCGCCGCCCGACAGCGTGCCGGCCTGCTGGGCGCGGCGTTCGCGCAGGCGCGGGAACAGGTCGAAGACTTCGTTGAGCGTGTCGCGCCAGCCGCTTTCGCGGGCGCGGTAGCGGCGGAAACCGCCCAGCAGCAGGTTGTCTTCGACCGACATGCTGCCGAACAGCTCGCGCCGCTCGGGCACCAGCGACATGCCGGCGGCGACGCGGCGCTCGACCGGCCAGCTCGACACGTCGGTGCCGGCGTATTGCACCGTGCCGGCCGCGTGGCCGGTCTGGGGCAAGGCACCCATCATGGCGTTCAGCATGGTGGACTTGCCGGCGCCGTTGGCGCCGATCACGGTGACGATGCTGCCGGCCGGGACCGTCAGCGTGGCGCCGGCCAGCGCGCCGACCTTGCCGTAGCGGGCCGACAGGTTGCTGACTTCGAGAACGGGTTTGGACGTCGTCATTGCACGCCTCCCGCGGACACCGGCTTGGCCTGGTCGGCTTCGGGCAGGTCGTCGTCGATGCCGCCCAGGTAGGCTTCCAGCACCGCCGGGTTCTGTTGCACCTCGGCCGGCACGCCTTCGGCCAGCTTGGTGCCGAAATCCATCACCACCAGGTGGTTGGTCAGGCGCATCACAAAATCCATGTCGTGTTCCACCAGCAGAATGCTCATGCCCTCGGCGCGCAACTGTTCCAGCACGCGCGCCAGGTCCTGCTTTTCCTTGTAGCGCAGGCCGGCGGCCGGCTCGTCCAGCAACAGCAGCACCGGATCGCTGGCCAGGGCCCGCGCGATTTCCAGGATGCGTTGCTGGCCCAGCGCCAGATTGCCCGCCTGCTCGTAGAGATATTCGCCCAGGCCGACGCGCTTGATCTGCTCGGCGGCCTCGTGCAGCAGCTGCGCCTCGCGTGCGCGGTCGGTGTGCAGGGCGCCGGCCCACACGCCCACGTCGGAGCGCAGGTGCGCGCCCAGCGCGACGTTCTCCAGCACCGTCATGCCCGGCAGCAGCTGCACGTGCTGGAAGGTGCGGCCCACGCCCAGCTTGGCGATCTCGCGCGCCGAGCGGCTGTCGATGCGCTCGCTCATGAACGTGACCTGGCCGCGCGTCACCGGCAGCACGCCGCTGATCAGGTTGAAGGTGGTGCTCTTGCCGGCGCCGTTGGGGCCGATCAGGCCCATGATCTCGCCGGAGCGGACCTTGAAGCTGATGTCGTTGACGGCGACCAGGCCGCCGAATTCCTTGCGGATGGCGTCCACTTCCAGCACCACCTGCCCGGCCTGCGGCCGCGCGCGCAGCGGCAGCGCCGGCGCCGGCTTGGGCGGGGCCAGGTTGCGGCGCGAGCCGTCGGCGCCGGTGATGCTGCCCCACCAGCCCGCCAGGATCGGCCAGAGGCCGTTGCGGGCGTATTGCAGCATCAGGATCAGCAGCACGCCGAAGACGATCATCTCGAAGTTGGCGTTGGTGTCCAGCAGCTTGGGCAGCAGGTTCTGCAGCTGGTCCTTCAGCACCAGGATGACGCTGGAGCCGAGCAGCGCGCCCCAGACGTAGCCGGCGCCGCCGACCACGGCCATGAACAGGTACTCGATGCCGTAGTTGATGCCGAACGGGCTGGGGCTGACGGCGCGCTGCATGTGCGCGTAGAGCCAGCCCGAGACGCAGGCCAGCAGCGCGGCCCAGACGAAGATCACAACCTTGTAGGCGGCCGTGTTCACGCCCATCGACTCGGCCATGCCGGCGCCGCTCTTGAGCGCGCGGATGGCGCGACCGGGACGCGAGTTCAGCAGGTTGCGGGTCGCCCACAGCGCCAGCAGCACGAACACCCAGATCAGGTAGTAGATGTGGCGGCCGCTGGCCAGCGACATGCCGAAGATGCTGATGGGCTCGATGCCGGCGATGCCGTCATGCTTGCCCAGCCAGTCGAGGTTGCCGAACAGGAAGTACAGCGACAGGCCCCAGGCGATGGTGCCCAGCGGCAGGTAGTGGCCCGACAGGCGCAGCGTGATCGCGCCCAGCAGGTACGCCACCACGGCGGTCAGGATCAGGCCGGCGGGCAGCGCCAGCCAGGGCGACACGTCGTATTGCGTGGTCAGGTAGGCGGTGGTGTACGCGCCCAGGCCGACGAACGCGGCCTGGCCGAACGAGGTCAGGCCGCCGACGCCGGTCAGCAGCACCAGCCCCAGCACCACCAGGCTGGCCAGCCCGATGTAGTTCAATTGCGTCACCCAGAACTCGGGCGTGACCGGCAGCAGCGGCAGCCCCGCCAGGACGACGATGAAGACGGCAAGCAGAATGCGGTTCATGGCGTTTATTCCTCTTCGTCCACGTGATGGGTGCTGAACGAACGCCAGACCAGAACCGGGATAATCAAGGTGAAGACGATCACTTCCTTGTAGGCGCTGGCCCAGAAGGACGAGAACGATTCCAGCACGCCCACCAGCAGCGAGCCGGCGGCCGCCACGGGGTAGCTGGCCAGGCCGCCGATGATGGCGCCGACGAAGCCTTTCAGGCCGATCAGGAAGCCCGTGTCGTAGTAGACCGTGGTGATGGGCGCGATCAGCATGCCGGACATGGCGCCGATGGCGGTGGCCAGCGTGAAGGTCAGGCTGCCCGACATGGTGGTGCTGATGCCCACCAGGCGAGCGCCGCGGCGGTTGACGGCGGTGGCGCGCAGCGCGCGGCCGTACAGCGTCTTGCCGAAGAACAGCCACAGCGCGATGATCAGCAGCGCGCAGGTCGCGACCACGAACAGGCTCTGCGCCGACCAGGTGGTGAAGCCCAGGTCGACCTGGCCGCTCACGAACGCGGGCGTGCGCCAGCCTTCGGCGCCGAAGAACACCAGGGCCAGGCCGGTCAGCGCGAAGTGCACCGCCACCGAGACAATCAGCAGCACCAGCACGGTGGCCTCGGCCAGCGGCTGGTAGACGATGCGATAGACCATCGGGCCCATCGGGATCACCAGCAGCAGCGTCAACAGCATGTTGAGCCACAGGGAATTGCCGGCGGCGGTGTAGGTGACCGTCAGCCACAGCAGCGCGAGCGGCAGGACGAGACAGGTCACCAGGGCCTTGGGCAGGCCTGCCGCGCTGCGGGTCCGCAGCGCGCGCAGCAGTTCAAGCGCCAGGCACACGGCGCCCAGCAGCGGTAAGAGATAGGCGGTGCCGGGCACCTTGCCGTCCACCAGCATCGCGAGCGTCAGGGCGCCGAACGCCACGAACTCGCCCTGGGGAATGAAAATGACGCGCGTAACGGCGAACACCAGCACCAGCGCCATGCCCAGCAGGGCATAGATGGCGCCGTTGACGATACCGTCTTGCAGCAGAATCAGCGCAATTGAGGAATCCATCTAACAACCTTATTGATTCTTGGTGTTCCGACCCCGCCCGGAACACTGATACGACACACCGGCCGGAGAGGCCGGTGCGAAGCATTGCTCGGGCACCACAAGAGGCGCCCGTGGATCGGGCAATCCAGGGGGATTACAGGCCGGGCTGGTAGACCCACTTGCCGCCTTCGACCTTGACGATGACGCGCGAACGCTCGTCAAAGCCGGCGTGGTCGGTCGGCGACATGTTGAACACGCCTTGCGACGCGGGCAGGTCCTTGATGTTTTCCAGGGCGTCGCGCATGGCGGCGCGGAACTCCGGCGTGCCCGGCTTGGCGCCGGTCTTCAGGGCCACGGGCAGCGCGGCCACGACCAGCTGGCCGGCATCCCACATGTGGCCGCCGAAGGTGTTGGTCGAACCAGCGCCGTTGGCCTTCTCGTAGGTCTCGACGTAGGCCAGGGCCGACTTCTTGACCGGGTTGCTGTCGGGCAGCTGGGCCGCGACCAGCAGCGGGCCGGCCGGCAGGTACATGCCATCGCAGTCCTTGCCGCAGACGCGCAGCACGTCGTTGTTGGCGGCGCCGTGGGTCTGGTAGATGGTGCCGCCGTAGTTGCGGGCCTTCAGTTCCTTTTGCGGCAGCGCGGACGGGGTGCCGGCGCCGGCGATCAGGATGGCGTCGGGCTTGGCGCCGATCAGCTTGAGCACCTGGCCGGTGACGCTGGTGTCGGTGCGGCTGTATTTCTCGATGGAGACGATCTCGATGCCCTTGGCCTTGGCGGCCTTCTGCATCACGTCCAGCCAGCCGTCGCCGTAGGCGTCGGCAAAGCCGATGAAGCCCAGCGTCTTGACCTTGGACTTGGCCATGGCGTCGGCCAGCGCGCCGGCCATCAGGGCGTCGTTCTGCGGGGTCTTGAAGACCCAGCGGCGCTTGTCGTCCACGGGTTCGACGATCTTGGCGCTGGCGGCCACGCTGATCATCGGCACCTTGGCTTCGGCGGCCACGTCCACCATGGCCAGCGAGCCCGGCGTGACCGACGTGCCGATCAGCACGTCGACCTTGTCGTCGGACGCCAGCTTGCGCGAGTTCTTGACGGCTTGGGTCGTGTCGGTGGCGTCGTCCAGGACGATCCACTCGATCTTCTGGCCGGCCACTTCCTTGGGCAGCAGCGCGACGGTGTTGCGCTCGGGGATGCCCAGCGACGCGGCGGGGCCGGTGCTGGACACCGTCACACCCACCTTGACCTGGGCGCTGGCCAGCAGCGGCAGGGTCAGGGCAACGGCGGCGGCGGCCGCGGACAAGCCGAAGTGCTTGCGCATGTTTTGTCTCCTGTGGTGGCTCTTTTTTTGCCCCGGACGAGGCGGAAGCGAGCCTAGTTAAAGTTATACAGAAAAAAATATTATAGGGTTAAAACAGTATCAGATGACCTCGCGCAACTACGGTAAATCCCTGACGTGCTACAGAAACCACAATTCAGCAAACGCATTCGTTAATGGCGAACTTGTACTTGAAAGCCTCGCGGGCGTCAGTTGGGGGATTCCCTTGGACCACGACCGCCCGCGCGGCGTTCAGCGGCCGCGCATCGGCCACACCCGCTCGACCCGCGTCGCCACCCACGCCGCCAGCGCCGCCTTGATCAGATCGCCCGGCACGAACACCGCCACCGCCAGCGCGGCCTTGGCCAGCCCCATCTTGGTGACCGTCGCCAGCCACGGCACGCCGAAGGCGTAGACCACCGCGATGCCGCCGATGACGCAGGCGATGGCGCAGCCGGCCAGCTGGCCGCCGAAGCCCGTCGCCCTGCCCGCCAGGCGCCGCGCCAGCCAGCCAGTCACGAACGCGCCCGCCACCAGCCCGACCAGGAAACCGCCGGTCGGCCCGAAGAACGCCCCCAGGCCGCCGCGCCCGCCCGGCAGCACCGGCAGGCCGATGGCCGCCAGCGCCAGGTACAGCAGGCAGGCCAGCGCGCCGCGCCCCGGCCCCAGCATGGCGCCGGCCAGCATGGCGCCCAGCGTCTGCAGCGTGATCGGCACGGGAATGCCCGGCAGCGGGATCGGCGGAATCAGGCTCAGCACCACGATCAGCGCGGCGAACAGCGCCACCAGCACAGTGTTGTTGGATTTCATTGCAATGCCCTTTCTATCTAGCGGGACGGGGGAATCAGGAACGCAGTCGGAACGTCACAGGCTGCGGGCGTCGATGGCCTCGGCCACTTCCTGCGCCCGCTTCAGCGTCAGCACCACCAGCGGCACGATCAGCGCCCCCGGGTTGGCGCCCAGCCCGCGGGCCGCCTGGGCCTCGCGGATCTCGTGGAAATTGCGCCATATCTCGGGCACGAAGCGCAAGGCCAGCGCCAACGCCAGCGAGACCTTGCCGGCGTCCAGCAGGCCGATGCGCTGCAGCGGCATCAGCACCCGCTCGCACACGGCGATCAGATCCGAGTTGCGGGTCGACAGCGTCACCGCCAGCGCCAGCCCGACCATCGCGGCGATGCGCAGGAGTACGGCCAGCGCCTCGCGCCAGCCCTGGAACCAGGCCGTGAACGTGCCGACGGCCAGCAACACCCAGACCAGGCCGCGCACCTGGCGCCAGACGCCGCCGGGCGTGGCGCCGGCGCACCACAGCAGCAGGCCGGCGACCGCGCAGGCGCCCGCCAGGAGGGCGGGATCGCGCACCAGGAACAGCCCGGCGCCGGCCGCGGCCAGCGCCAGCAGCTTCAGGCCGGCGGGCAGCCGGTGCAGCGGCGAGTCGCCAGGGATATATAAGGGCTCGATCACGCGCAGTGATTCCGGTACCAGCGCAGCGCGGCGGCCGGCTGGTCGTCGGCGGCAATGGCGCCGTCCTGGATCACCAGCACCCGCTCGAAGTCTTCCAGCAGCGCCAGGTCGTGGCTGACCACGATGGCGTCCTGCGGCATGGCGGCGATGGCGTCGCGCACCCGGTTGCGGTTGCGCAGGTCCAGCTGGGTGGTGGGTTCGTCGAACACCACCAGCCCCGGCCGCATCACCAGCACCGCCGCCAGCGCCACCAGCTGGCGCTCGCCGCCGGACAGGGTGTGGCTGGTGCGGTCCGCCAGGTGGGCCACGCCCAGGTCGGCCAGCGCGGCCTCGATGCGGGCCTCGCGTTGCGCGCGCTCGGGTTCCAGGTGTTTCAGGCCGAACGCCAGGTCCTCGCGCACGATCGGGAAGACGATCTGGTTCTCGGGGTTCTGGAACACGAAGCCGACCTGGCGGCGCACCGCCTTCAATTCGTGCCGGGTATCCAGGCCGCTCACGCGCACGCTGCCGGAGGTCGGCAGCACCAGGCCGTTGACCAGCCGCGCCAGCGTGCTCTTGCCGGCGCCGTTGGGGCCGACGATGCCGACCCGGCGCCCGGCCAGCGCCACGCTTACCCCGCGCAACACTGTGGTCTGGGGCGTCGATACAATCGCCTGGTCAAACTCGATTAACATGGGGCGGGATTATGCCCGAACCATTTCGGGCATCGGGACTCCAAGAGCTGATATGGATAAAGTACGCAAAACCGACGCCGAATGGCGGGCCCAGCTGTCCCCGGAAGAATACGTCGTCACCCGCCAAAAGGGTACCGAACGCGCGTTCACCGGGCGCTACTGGAATACCTTCACCCCGGGCATCTACCGCTGCGTGGGCTGTGGCACGGCGCTATTCGCGTCGGACACCAAGTTCGACGCCGGCTGTGGCTGGCCCAGCTATTTCCAGGCGCTCGACCCGGAACTGGTGCGCGAGGAACGCGACACCACCCACGGCATGGTGCGCACCGAGGTGCTGTGCAACGTCTGTGACGCGCACCTGGGCCACGTCTTCCCGGACGGCCCCGAGCCCACCGGCCTGCGCTATTGCATCAACTCCCTGTCGATGACGTTCGAACCCATAGAAGAATGAAGAAGTTCCTGTTCGACCTCTTTCCGCTGTTCCTGTTCTTCCTGGCCTACCGGTTCACCGACATCTTCGTGGCCACCGGCGTGGCCATGGCGGCGGCGGTGCTGCAGATCGTCTGGCTCAAGGTCACCGGCCGGCCGACCGAAGCCATGCACTGGATCAACCTGACCGTGATCCTGGTGTTCGGCGGCGCCACCATCTGGCTGCACAGCGACGTCTTCATCAAATGGAAGCCCACGGTGCTGTACTGGCTGTTCGGCGGCGCGCTGGTGTTCGCCCGCCTGCTGTTCGGCCGCAACCTGATCCGCCGCCTGATGGAAAAGCAGATCCAGCTGCCGGACGCGGCCTGGGACAAGCTCAACCTGATCTGGGCCGGCTTCTTCCTGTTCGCTGGCGCCATCAATCTCTATGTGGCGTTTTCGGGGCACTTCACCGAATCCCAGTGGGTCAGCTTCAAGGCCTTCGGCCTGATGGGCCTGATGATCGTCTTCGTCATCGGCCAGTCGCTCTGGCTGGGCAAGCACATCCAGGCCGAGGACGGCCCGGGCGCGCCGCCCAAGCCCTGACACCCTGCTGCCGGGCGTGAACGCCCGGCTCCCTCCCCTCATGGCGCGCCCCGCGCGCCGGAACTTTACGATCGACGCCATGTCTGAGACCACCGACCGCATCGCCCTGATCCGCGAGCGCCTGGCCGTCCTGGAACCGGTTTCCCTGGACATCCTTGACGACTCGCATTTGCATGCCGGTCACGAAGGCAGTAAAAACGGCGCCGGCCATTATCGCGTGCATATCGTGGCATCCTGTTTTGCAGGACTGACCGCCGTGGCGCGACATCGGCTGGTGTATCATCATTTGCAAGATTTGATCCCCTATCCGATTCATGCGCTTGCGCTAGACGCCCAGGCTCCCAAATAGAAAGTAAAAGGATATTCATGAAACGCATCGTCATGCTGGCCGCCGCCTGCGTCATCGCCGTGCCCGCTTTTGCCCAGAACGTCGCCACCGTCAACGGCAAGGCCATTCCGCAGAAGAGCCTGGATCAATTCGTCAAGCTGCTGGTCAGCCAGGGCGCCACCGATTCGCCCCAGCTGCGTGAACAGGTCAAGCAGGAAATGATCAACCGCCAGGTCTTCGTGCAAGCCGCCGAATCCGGCGGCATCGCCAAGCAGGCCGACGTCCAGACGGAAATCGAACTGGCCCGCCAAGGCATCCTGGTCCGCGCCCTGATGGCCGACTACCTGGCCAAGCACCCGGTGTCGGACGCCAAGGTCACGGCCGAGTACGACAAGATCAAGAAAGAACAGGCCGGCAAGATGGAATACAAGGTCCGTCACATCCTGGTCGAAGACGAAAAGACCGCCAACGACCTGCTGGCCCAGCTGAAGAGCAACAAGGGCAAGTTCGACGACCTGGCCAAGAAGAACTCGAAGGACCCCGGCAGCGCCGAAAAGGGTGGCGACCTGGGTTGGGCTCCCCCGACCAACTACGTCCAGCCTTTCGCCCAGGCCGTGACCCAGCTCAAGAAGGGCCAACTGGTCGACAAGCCGGTCCAGACCCAGTTCGGCTGGCACATCATCATGGTCGACGACACCCGCCCGGTGGAATTCCCGCCGCTGGATCAGGTCCGTCCGCAACTGGAAGAAATGCTGCGCCAGCAAACCCTGGCCGACTACCAGAAGGAACTGCGCGAAAAGGCCAAGATCCAGTAAATCTGGCGTCTTCCCGCGAAAACCGCCCGCCCTGCGCGGGCGGTTTTTTTTGTCCGCGCGAAACGCCGGGGGAAGATGACGACGGTCGCGCCGGCAAGAAAAACAGGCCGCGCGCCAGAAGGCGGGCGGCCTGTTCGACAGGGCCGGGCGACGGGCCGGCGGCGCGGCCCCGACGCGATCAGGACAGGCCCAGCAGTTCCTTCAGCGCGTCCTCGTCCAGCACCGTGACGCCCAGTTCCTGGGCCTTGGTCAGCTTGCTGCCGGCGTCTCCGCCGGCCACCAGGTAGGCGGTCTTCTTGGACACCGAGCCGCTGACCTTGCCGCCCGCGGCCTGGATGCGCATAGAGGCTTCCTCGCGCGTCCAGTTGGGCAGCGTGCCTGTCAGCACGAAGGTCTTGCCGGCCAGCGTGGTGTCCTCGGGCACGGCCTCGGCCACCGGGTGCACGCCCTGCGCCTTGAGCTGGTCGATCACCTCGCGGTTGTGCTGCTCGGCGAAGAAGCGGCGGATCGAACCCGCCACCACCGGCCCCACGTCCGGCACCGAGGACAGCGCGTCCTCGTCGGCGTCCATGATGGCCTCGATGCTGCCGAAATGCCGGGCGACGTCGCGCGCCGTGGTCTCGCCCACGTGGCGGATGCCCAGCGCGAACAGCAGGCGTCCCAGCGCCGGGGCGCGCGCCTTGTCGATGGCTTCGACCAGATTGTCGGCCGACTTCTGGCCCATGCGGTCCAGCCCCACCAGCTCGAGCGGACGCAGGCTGAACAGGTCGGCCAGCGATTTGACGCGGCCGCTGTCCACCAGCTGCTCCACCAGCTTCTCGCCCAGGCCCTCGATGTCGAGCGCCTTGCGGCTGGCGGCGTGCCACAGCGTCTGCTTGCGCTGCGCGGCGCAGAACAGGCCGCCGGTGCAGCGGGCGATGGTTTCGTCTTCCAGGCGCTCGATCGCCGAGCCGCAGACCGGACAGGCCTTGGGCATGACGAATTCACGCGCGTCGGCGGGACGCTGCTCGAGCACCGCGCCCACCACTTCGGGGATCACGTCGCCGGCGCGCCGCACGATGACCGTGTCGCCGATGCGCACATCCTTGCGGCGGATCTCGTCCTCGTTGTGCAGCGTGGCGTTGGTGACGGTCACGCCGCCCACGAACACCGGCTTGAGCCGGGCCACCGGCGTGATCGCGCCGGTACGGCCGACCTGCACCTCGATGTCCAGCAGCGTGGTGGTGGCCTCTTCGGCCGGGAACTTGTGCGCCAGCGCGAAACGCGGCGCCCGCGCCACGAAGCCCAGCAGCTTCTGCGCCGGCAGCGAGTCCACCTTGTAGACCACGCCATCGATGTCGTAGGGCAGCCCGGGGCGCAAGGCGCCGACCTTGGCGTAGAAGGCCATCAGGCCCTCGGCGCCGGTGGCGCGATGGTTATGCTTGACGTTGACCGGCAGACCGAGCGCGGCCAGCCAGTCGAGCATGGCGCCGTGCGATTTCTCGGGCAAGGTCGCGGCGGCGTCGGTCGCGCCGGCCGGCGCCTCGTCGAACAATCCGCTCTGGCTGCCCGGCAGGCCCTGCACTTCCCCCCACCCATAGGCGAAAAAGCGCAGCGGCCGCTTGGCGGTGATGCGCGGGTCGAGCTGGCGCAGGCTGCCGGCGGCGGCGTTGCGCGGATTGACGAAGACCTTCTCGTCACGCTTGGCCTGGGCGGCGTTGAGCTTCTCGAAATCGGCGCGGTTCATCAGCACTTCGCCGCGCACCTCCAGCACCTTGGGCGCCGGGCCGGTCAGCTGCAGCGGGATCGCCTTGATCGTGCGGATGTTGGACGTGACGTCCTCACCCGTCTGGCCATCGCCGCGAGTGGCGGCCTGGACCAGCCGGCCGTCTTCGTAGCGCAGGCTGATCGCCAGGCCGTCGAGCTTCAGTTCACAGAAATATTCGGCCTGCTGCGCCGGGCCCAGCAGGCCCGCGCCGCGCAGCGTGTCGGTGACGCGGCGGTCGAACGCCACCACGTCTTCCTCGTCGAAGGCGTTGCCCAGCGACAGCATCGGCACCGCATGGCGCACGCTGCCGAAGGCCGATACCGGCGCCGCCCCCACCCGCTGGGTCGGGGATTCGGGCGTGACCAGTTCAGGGTGGGCGGCTTCCAGATCCTGCAGCTCGCGCATCATCCGGTCGTACTCGGCATCCGAGATCGACGGGTCGTCGTAGACGTAATAGCGGACGTTGTGCTGCTCGATTTCCGCGCGCAGGCGCGCCGCGGTTTCCGCCGCGGGGGTCCCTCCGGCCTTGCTCATTATGCAAACACCCGCTGGGCTCGCTCGCTGCCGGCGGGCAGGCCAGCCTGCTCGAGCTGGCCGAACAGCACCTGCAACCGTTCGTCGATGACGCTTTCCGAGCCGTCGGCCAGGGGCTTGCCCTGATCATCGACCAGATCGGCGCGCAGGCGTGCGGCGAGCTCGCGGCCCACGTCGACCATGCGGCCGAAGGCGCGGCTGTCGGCGGGGCTGCAGGGCACGTCGAGCAACAGGTACAGGCGCTCGATGCCGCCCATGCCGGCGTCGAAGGCGGCGCCGTCGGCGCGCGCCAGGGTGAAGCGGGCCACGCCGTTCTCGGCCGGCCAGGCCAGGCGGTTGCCGTCGGCGACGAAGCCGGCGTCGCGGGCGACGTTCAGGACCTCGGCGGCCGGCTGGGCGGCGCCCAGCAGCAGCGTCAGGCCGACCTGGGTATCCAGCGCGGCGCAGGTGTCGTCCAGGCGCGCGGCCTGTTCCAGCACGGCCTGCTGGTCGGGGCCTTCGATGGTGGCGTCGAAGCGTTCGGCCATGTCCTGGGCGCGGGCCCAGGCCTGCGACCATTCGATGGCGGTCAGCGGGCCGCTGCGGTTGGCCAGCAGCACGGCCAGCTGCATCGAGGCATACGATTCGCCGGTGTGCACGCGCGCGCGGTGGCGGCGTTGATCGGTTTCGGCGAACACGCGCATGGGCTTGCGGCCCACCTGGCGCAGGCTCTGCATGTAGGGCAGCAGGTCGGCGCCGCGCACCGGCTCGGCGAAGTTGATCTCGATGACCACCTCGCAGGCGGGATCGGGTTCCTCGGCGTCGTCGGCATCGCTGCCCGGATCGACCGGCTTGGGCTGCTCGGGGTGCGCCTTGGGCGCGTCGCCCATGCCCGGCTCGCGGCGCACGGGCGCGCCGCCCGCGGCGGCGGCCGTTGCGGCACCCGCGCCCAGCAGCGGATCCTGCTCGGAGGTGGGGAAATGGCTTTGCATCTTGCGGCGGACGCGGCGGTCCTGCCACCAGTTGAAGCCCAGCACCAGCAGTATCAGCAAGACGCCCAGGGCAATCAGCCCGATCTGCAAATCACTCATGTGTAAATCCCGCGCCATGAAGCCGGCGCCATTCTGAATATTGGTTTATGCCGCTTCGGAGGCCATCATCTGGACGGCCGAATCTATGTCTACCGCAACGATACGCGAAACCCCCTGCTCTTGCATGGTGACGCCGATCAGTTGCTTGGCCATCTGCATCGCGATCTTGTTGTGCGAGATGAACAGGAACTGGGTCTGCTCGCTCATGTTGGCGACCAGATTGGCGTAGCGTTCGGTATTGGCGTCGTCCAGCGGCGCGTCCACCTCGTCCAGCAGGCAGAACGGCGCGGGGTTCAGCTTGAACAGCGCGAACACCAGCGCGGTGGCGGTCAGCGCCTTTTCACCGCCCGACAGCAGGTGGATGGTGCTGTTGCGCTTGCCCGGCGGCTGCGCCATGACCTGCACGCCGGCGTCGAGGATTTCCTCGCCGGTCATGGTCAGCTTGGCCTCGCCGCCGCCGAACAGCTTCGGGAACAGCTCGCCAAAGTGGCCGTTGACGACGTTGAAGGTCTCTTGCAGCAGGTCGCGGGTTTCGCGGTCGATCTTGCGGATCGCGTCTTCCAGGGTCTCGATGGCGGTCATCAGGTCCTGGTGCTGGTCGTCGAGGAAGCCCTTGCGCTCGCGCGAGGTGTTCAGTTCGTCCAGCGCGGCCAGGTTGACCGAGCCGAGCGATTCGATCTGGCGCGAGATGCGCGTGACTTCCGATTGCAGCCAGCTGGCGCGGCGCCATTCGTCGGGCTGGTTGGCCAGGTCCTGGGCCAGGGCCTCGCGGTCGACCTCGCGGGCGTTGAGCTGCTCGGTGAACTGCTCTTCGGCCAGGCGCGCGGCCTGTTCCTGCAACTGCAGTTCGGTGATGCGGGCGCGGCGCGGCTCGAGCGTGCGCTCCTGTTGCATGCGGTCTTCGTCTGCGCCGCGCAGCAGGGCCGCCAGGTTTTCCATTTCCTGGCGGGCGCGCGACAGCGCCTCTTCGCGCTCGGCGCGCAATTCCAGGGCGTCCTGCAGGCCGGCCTGGGAGGCCGAGGCGTCCAGGTCGACCAGGTCGGCCAGCAACTGTTCGAGTTCGACCTCGCCGCGCTGGCTCTGGTCGGCCGCCAGCTGGCGGTTGCGCTGCAGGTCGGTGATGCGGACCTGGATGCCGCGCTCGGCGAATTCGGCTTCCTGGGCGGCGCGTTCGAGCTCGCGCAGGCGGGTGCGGGCGGCCTCGGCCTGGGCGGCCAGGGTCTCGCCGTCCATTTCCGCGTCGGCGAAGCGCGACTGGTGCTCGGCCAGTTCCTCGTCGAACGCCTCGAAGCGGGCTTCGGCCTCTTCGCGGGTGGCGCGCAGGTCTTCTTCGTGCGCCGAGATCTCTTCGAGGTCCTGGCGCAGGCGCGAGGCGTGCTGGCCGGACTGCTCGGCCTGCTGCTGCAGGCGCGAGTGCTCCAGCTGGATGTCGTGCACCCGGCGGGTGACTTCGGCGACCCGCTGGCGGGCCGGCGCGATGGCCTGGCTGACCTGCTGCCAGGCGACCTCGGCGCGGGCGACGGCGGCGCGGGCCTGGTCGGTGATGAGCTGCTGGGCCTTGATCTCGCGCTGCAGGTTTTCGATTTCCTGCTGGCGCGCCAGCAGGCCGGCCTGCTCGGAATCCGGGGCATAGAAGCGCACGCTGTGCGCATCGACCAGATGGCCCGCCTTGACCACGCAGGCGGCGCCGGCCGGCAGCGTGGCGCGGGTGGCCAGGGCCTGGGCCAGATCGGTGGCGGTGTAGATGCCGCCCAGCCAGTCATTGAGCAGCGTGCGCAGGTCCGGATCGGTGATGCGCAGCAGGCTGGCCAGCGGCGTCAGGCCGGCGGGCGCGGCCGGCGCGGGAGCCGCGGCCGGCAATTGATAGAAGGCCAGGCGGGCCGGCGGCGCGTCCTCGGAGAAGGCGCGGGCCCAATCCAGGCTGCGCACCTCGAGGGACGCCATGCGCTCGCGCAGGGCGGCTTCCAGGGCGGTCTCCCAGCCCGGTTCGATATGCAGTTTCTGCCACAGGCGCGACAACCCGGCCAGCTCGTGCTTGGCCAGCCACGGCTCCAGCGCGCCCTGTTTCTGCACGTCTTCCTGCAGCTTCACCAGCGCCGACAGGCGGGCTTCCAGGCGCGCCAGGTTCTGCGCGTCGGTCTGGGCGGCGGCCTGGGCGCGGCTGCGCTCGGCGTCGGCGTCGGGGATCTGGCCTTCGAGGGTGGCCAGCGCTTCCTGGGCCTCCTCGAGCTGGTCTTCGCCGGCGACGCGGTCGCCGGCCAGTTGCTCCAGGCGCACCGGATCGGGGCTGTGCAATTCGCGCAGTTCCTGCTGCAGGCGCTCGCGGCGCTGCTCCAGGGTCTGCATCTGGCGGTCGGCGTCGCGCTGGGTCTGCGCCACCAGGGCCAGGTTCTGCTCCACCCGCGCCAGCGAGGCGCGCATCTCGTCGCGGCCGGAAGCGGCCTCGCGCACGCGCTGCTCGACCGCCGGCAACGCCGCCTGGGCGTCCTCGGCGGCGGCGCGCGCCTCTTCGGTGCGGGCGGCGCCGGCGGCCAGGTCTTCCTCGGCCTGCGCGATCTGCTCGGTGCAGTGCTCGCGCTGGCTGGTCCATTCGGCGATCTGCTGCTGCAGCTGGTCGCGGCGGGCCTGCAGGCGGTTGCGGGAATCCACCACGTGGCGGATTTCCGCCTCCAGGCGGCTGACCTGGGCGTTGGCCTCGTACAGGGCGCCCTGGGAGGTGTGAACCGCGTCGCTGGCGGCGTAGTGGGCCTGGCGCCGGGATTCGAGCGCGGCCTCGCCGGCCCGCAGGCCGGCGATGGCGGCTTCCAGCTCGTTCTGGGCCTGGGCCATTTCCTGGGACTTCCTGGCGCGCTCTTCGCGCGCGCCGGTTTCCTTCAGGAACCACAGCGCGTGCTGTTTCTTTTCGCCGTCGGCCTGCAGCTCGCGGTAGCGGGTGGCGACCTCGGCCTGGGCCTCCAGCTTTTCCAGCTGGCTGTTCAGTTCGCGCAGGATGTCTTCGACGCGGGTCAGGTTCTCGCGCGTGTCGGACAGGCGGTTTTCGGTCTCGCGGCGGCGCTCTTTGTAGCGCGACACGCCGGCGGCCTCTTCCAGGAACACCCGCAATTCCTCGGGGCGTGCCTCGATCAGGCGGTTGATCATGCCCTGGCCGATGATGGCGTAGCCGCGCGCGCCCAGGCCGGTGCCAAGGAAGATGTCATGGATGTCGCGGCGCCGGACCTGCTGGTTATTGACGAAATAGCTGCTGGTGCCGTCGCGCGTCAGCACGCGGCGCACCGCGATCTCGGCGTAGGTGCTCCATTGCCCGGCGGCGCGGCCCTCGCTGTTGTCGAACACCATTTCGACCGACGCGCGGGCCGCCGGCTTGCGGTTGCCCGAGCCGTTGAAGATGACGTCCTGCATGGACTCGCCGCGCAGCTCCGAGGCCTTGGCCTCGCCGAGCACCCAGCGCACCGCGTCGATGATGTTCGATTTGCCGCAGCCATTGGGACCCACCACGCCCACCAGCTGGCTGGGCACGGGAATCACGGTGGGATCGACGAAGGACTTGAAGCCGGCGAGTTTGAGCTGAGTAAGACGCACAGTACGATGACGACGGGGTGGGTTGAACGAAAGGCGTTAACGGACCTGCCGCACAGATTGCAAACCGGCCCGTGTAGGGCCGGCTTGCGTATGGGTCGTATGATACCGCAGGCAGTCTGTCCCCAAACGTGAGCAAAGGTCAAGCCGGGGACTGCCCGCCCCCTTGGCGGCCGCGCGACTGACCCACCGCAACCCGCGGGCAAACGCTGAATAGCCCTCCCCCCGTCACGGGCTATACTCGCTGACACTTTTTCGCAAGACGCATAATTTTCACGCAGACCGACCGGGCTCAGGTCAAAGTACGGGGACATTCTTGAAACGAGGTTTCTATCTGGTCATGGCCGCGCAGGCCTTCTCGTCATTGGCGGACAACGCGCTATTCATTGCCGCGATCGCCCTGATACAGGAACTGCACGGCCCCGACTGGCTGGCCCCGATCATGAAATGGTCCTTCGCGCTGGCCTACGTGGTGCTGGCGGCCTTCGTCGGCGCCATCGCCGACTCCTACCCCAAGGGCCGCGTGATGTTCTCGACCAACGCCCTGAAAGTGGCCGGCTGTCTGCTGATGTTCTCGTACGCCAGCATCGGCGTGGCGCCTGAATACCAGACCTACCTGGTCTGCGCCGCCTACGGCGTGGTGGGCATCGGCGCCGCCGCCTACTCCCCCGCCAAGTACGGCATCGTCACCGAAATGCTGCCCCCCAGCATGCTGGTCAAGGGCAACAGCTGGATCGAGGGCCTGACCGTCTTCTCCATCATCCTGGGCACGGTGCTCGGCGGCCTGCTGATCTCGACCACGGTCTCCACGGCGCTGCTGCAACATTCCTTCATCGGCAAGCTGGTGCACACCCCGGCCGAGGCGGCCATCCTGGTGATCGCCTTCGTCTACCTGCTGGCGGCGCTGTGCAACCTGCTGATCCCGCACACCCACGTGCGCTATCCGCCGCAGCAGAAGAACCCGATCAAGCTGATGGGCACCTTCCGGGGCTACGTCCGCGTCCTCTGGAAAGACAAGCTGGGCCAGATCTCGCTGGCCGTCACCACCCTGTTCTGGGGCGCCGGCGCCACGCTGCAGCTGATCGTCATCGAATGGGGCCGCAGCCACCTGGGCTACCAACTGGACAAGGCCTCCATGCTGATGGGCGTGGCCGCCCTGGGCACGGTGGTGGGCTCGATCCTGGCCGGCCGCATTCCGCTGCGCCGCGCGCTGTCGGTGCTGCCGGTGGGCGCGGCCATGGGCCTGGTGGTGCTGCTGATGCCGCTGGTCTACTCGCCCTGGAGCGTCTACCTGCTGCTGTTGCTGACCGGCGGGCTGGCGGGCTTTTTCGTGGTGCCGATGAACGCCCTGCTGCAGCATCGCGGCCACGTGCTGCTGTCGGCGGGCCACTCGATCGCGGTGCAGAACTTCAACGAGCAGCTCAACATCCTGCTGATGGTGGCCGTGTACACGCTGCTGCTGTGGCTGCAGCTGCCCATCAACGTCATCATCGTGATCTTCGGCACCGTCGTCGCCGTGCTGATGGTGGTGTTCATGCGCTGGAGCAAGCGCAACCTGACGGACAATCCCGAACTGCACGATCAGATCGGCCAGGAAGGCCACGGCCACGCGCTCGACTCGCACTCGCATTCGCGCCAGTAAAAAGCCGGCCGCCGCCCGCGCGGCCCGCCCCGTCCCCCGGCAGCGCCCGGGGCCGACAACGCCCCGGCGGCGCTAGACCAGCCGGGCCGCCAGCTTCAGGTCCTGCCAGGCCCGCGCCTTCTCGGCCGGGCTGCGCAGCAGGTAGGCCGGGTGATAGCTCACGATCACCGGGATCTCGCGCCCCTCATCCGTTTTCATCTGGTGCACGCGGCCGCGCAGGCTGCCGATGGTGGCATCCGTGCCCAGCAGCGTCTGGGCGGCGAAGCGGCCCAGCACCAGGATGCGCTCGGGCTTGAGCAGCGCGATCTGGCGCATCAGGTAGGGGCTGCAGGCGGCGATTTCCTCGGGCTTGGGATTGCGGTTGCCCGGCGGACGGCACTTGATCACGTTGGCGATGAAGACGTCGCGCTCGCGGCTCATGCCGACGGCGGACAGCATGGCGTCCAGCAATTGCCCGGAGCGGCCGACAAAGGGCTGGCCCTGCCGGTCTTCCTGCTCGCCCGGGGCCTCGCCCACCACCAGCCAGCGCGTGGGCTGGCCGCCATGGCCGAACACCGCGTGGCGCCGGCCGCCGCACAGGCCACAGGCGGTGCAGGCCAGCACCTGTTCGCGCAATTCATCCAGATTGGCATTCTTGACCGCTTCGGCGACCGGAATGACCGCCGGAGCGGCCTCCTCGACCGCCGCCTTGGGCGCCGGCTTGGGAGGCGGGCCATTGCGCAGGCCCGGTCCCGGGCCGGCCGCCCGGGCAACGGGCGCCTGGACTTGCGGCTGCGCCGCCGCGGGCGGCGGCGCGGCAACGTCGCGCACCGGCGCAGCGGCAGCGCCGGCCGGCTCAACGACTGGGGAATCCGTTTTGGAAACAACGACTTGCGGCGCGGGCACGGCCACTGGCTGCGGCGCCGGCCGCAGCCACAGGCGTTCCATGCCCAGCTCGCGCAGCCACAGGCGCTGCAGCGGATTGACGCGCGGCGCGGGCGAGGCCGGCACGGTATTGGGCGCCGTCACGCCGACGCTCCCACGGACGCCGCGGCGACAGGCGCGTCCAGGCGCTTCTGCATCACCAGCGCATCCTCGCGCCCGCCCTTCTCGGCCGGGTAATAACCGCGCCGCAGGCCGATCTGCAGGTAGCCGCGGGCCTTGTAGAACTCGACGGCCGACACATTGGACGGACGCACTTCCAGCAGCACGCCCTCGAGACCGCGTTCGCGCGCCTGCTGCTCGCACCAGTCGAGCAGCACGCTGCCCAGCCCCTGCCGATGCAGGTCGCGGGCCACGGCAATCACCAGCAGGTGAGCCACGTCGGGGGCGAACATCAGGATGCAGAAGCCCGCCACCCGGCCCTCGCGCCGCAGCGTCCAGGCGCCATAGCCGGCCGCCAGCGCGTCGGTGAAATTGCCGCGGGTCCAGGGAAAGGCCTGGACGTTGGCCTCCAGGGCCACGACCTCGTCCAGGTCCGCGTCGGTCAGCGGCTGCGGGCAGACCGGCGCCAGCGTCGACTGCGCCTTGGGATTGCCGCCCTCGCCGCGCAGGCGTTCGGCGGTGGTGAAGGCGACCTTGTCGCGCACGTACAGCGGCGCGGCCAGCTCCGGCGGCACGGTTTCCCCGCGCTGCCAGGCCTGGCTCGCCAGGCGCGCCACGCTGGCGGCCTCGGGCCGCCGCGCCTCGGCGGCGCGGCGCCAGCCCGCGGGAATGGTCATCTCGGCGGCGTAGGCGTCCCAGGCGTCACCCGCCAGCAGCGCCTGCAGCGGCCGCCCGGCGGCGCGCGACCAGGCCGGCAGGTGGTGCGCCGTCCAGGGCGCCACTTCGGCGGCCGCGATCAGCAGCGGCGCCTGCAGGGTGTCCCAGACGGGCTCGCCCGTCGGGCCGGCGCCCTGGCGGTAGACCGCCAGATAGACTTCGTTCATGCGGGCGTCCAGCGCCACCACGATGGCGTCGTCCGGCCCGCCGCCCGCCTGGGCGGCCACGGCCTGGTGCGAGACCACCGGCAATACCGGGATGCCCAGGCCCATGGCCATGCCCTGGGCCACGCCGCAGGCCACGCGCAGCCCGGTGAAGCCGCCCGGCCCCTGGCCGAACGCCACCGCCTGCAGGGCGCCAGGCGCCAGGCCGGCCTCGGCCAGCAGTTCATTGGCCATCGGCAAGAGGCGTTCCGCGTGCTCCTGGGAGCCCTCGTGTTCGCGGACGGCGACCTCCAGCCGCCCGTCGGAGACGCGCAAAAGGGCCACGCCGCACCGCGACGAAGAGGTTTCCAGAGCCAGCAGGTTTAGTTCCATAGATGCAGATTGTACGAAATACCGGGGGATTCCCCCCGTATGTAAGGGGGATTTCAACCATGGTTCGCAATGTGTAATATCTTGTGAACGCCCACTAGCCGCTGGTTCTTGTCACTGTTACATTTCCGGCCATGAACACGCAAAACACCACCCCCACCCGAAAAATCCTCGTCGTCGACGATGATCCGCGCTTGCGCGATTTGCTGCGTCGGTATCTGTCCGAGCAGGGATTCAACGTTTTCGTTGCCGAAGACGCCAAAGAGATGGGCAAACTCTGGCAACGCGAGCACTTCGACCTGCTCGTGCTGGATCTGATGCTGCCCGGCGAAGATGGCCTGTCCATCTGCCGCCGGCTGCGCGGTGGCCACGACAATACTCCCATCATCATGCTGACGGCCAAGGCGGAAGAAATCGACCGCATCGTCGGCCTGGAGATGGGCGCGGACGACTACCTGTCCAAACCGTTCAATCCCCGTGAGCTGCTGGCCCGGATCAACGCGATCCTGCGCCGCCGCGGCACCGAGGAACATCCCGGCGCCCCCAGCCAGGAAAACGAATCCATCGCCTTCGGCCCCTACGTGCTGAACCTGTCGACCCGCACGCTCACGCGCAACGGCGAACAGGTGCCCATCACGACCGGCGAATTCTCGGTGCTCAAGGTGTTTGCCCGCCACCCGAAGATTCCGCTGTCGCGCGACAAGCTCATGGAACTGGCCCGCGGCCGCGAATACGAAGCCTTCGACCGCAGCCTCGACGTGCAGATCTCGCGCCTGCGCAAGCTGATCGAGCCGAATCCGTCCAAGCCCGTATTCATCCAGACCGTCTGGGGTCTCGGATACGTGTTTGTGCCGGACGGTGGTAGTTGATCGATACGCCCGCCCCGGGCAGGAGCGCAGCCTCGTGCCCCGCTTGCGCAAAACCTTCAGGAACCTGACTTCACGTCTGCGGCTCGGCTTGTTCGGCCGCACGTTCCTGCTGCTGGCCGCCTTGATGCTGGTCAGTCTTGGGGCGTGGCTACAAGTCTTCTTCAGCATGGAGCTGGGCCCGCGCGCCAATCAGATGGCGCAGCGGGTGATCACGGCCGTCAATATCACGCGCACCGCGCTGATCTATTCCCATAACGGCGAACGCAGCAAGCTCCTGCTCGACCTGGCCACCAATGAAGGCATCCAGGTCTATCCGCGCGAGGTCACCGACTTCGCCGAAGCCCTTCCCGACGACGATTACTGGCAGCGCGTGGCGCAGCACATCCGCACCCGCTTCGGCCCGGAAACCCAGATCGCCTGGGGCGTGAACCAGGTGCCCGGATTCTGGGTCAGCTTCCAGATCGAAAAGGATCTTTACTGGCTGGTGTTCGAGCGCGAGCAGATCGGGCTGACCGGCGGCATCGAATGGCTGGGATGGGGCGCCACGGCGCTACTGCTGTCCCTGGTGGGCGCGGCGGTCAGCGTCGGCTTCGTCAACCGGCCGCTGTCGCGGCTGGCGCGCGCGGCCCAGGTGCTGTCGCGCGGCGAGACCCCGGCGCCCCTGCCCGAGCAGGGCCCGCTGGAGATCCGCGACCTGAACGCCTCGTTCAACCGCATGGCCAAGGACTTGCGGCAGGCCGAGGCCGACCGCGAGCTGATGCTGGCGGGCATTTCCCATGACCTGCGAACGCCGCTGGCGCGCATGCGCCTGGAAATCGAACTGAGCGGCGTGTCGGAAGACGCGCGCCAGGCCATCGACGAGGACCTCGGCCAGATCGACCACAGCATCGGCCAGCTGATGGAGTACGCCCGTCCCGCCGGCACCCTGCCGCAACTGGCCACCGACATTTCCGCCGTGCTGGCCGAGCTGTACGAGCGCGAGCGCAGCCACACCTCGTCGCTGGGCGGCGAGCTGGACGCCACGCTCGAACCCGGCCTGCGCGCCCGCATCACGGCGCTGGACCTGAAACGCATCGTCAGCAACCTGATCGAGAACGCGCGCCGCTATGGCCGCTCGACCGACGGCATGGCCCATCTGGTCATGACACTGCAAGCTGAGGGCGGCATGATCGTGATCGAGGTGTCCGACCGCGGTCCCGGCATCGCCCCCGAGGACGTCGACCGCCTGTTGCGTCCCTTCTCGCGCGGCGAAGCCGCCCGCACCGGCGTCAGCGGCGCCGGCCTGGGCCTGGCGATCGTCGAACGCCTGCTCAAGCACGTCGGCGGCGCCCTGCGCATGCTGCCGCGCGAGGGCGGCGGACTGACCGCCCGCATAGAGTTGCCCAAAGCGAAGTTTAGGAATTATCAATTAGACAACGATAATCCATAGCGTAGAATTTATGGTTTGAGGCACCGCCTTAATTCCACCAACAACTACTGGGAGTAAACATGAAAACTGTTGGCGACAAACTCGAGCCCTTCAAGGTTACCGGCGTCAAGCCCGGCTTCAACCAGCACGAAGAAAACGGCGTCTCGGCTTTCGAAGACATCACCGAAAGCTCGTTCCCCGGCAAGTGGAAGGTGATCTACTTCTACCCGAAGGACTTCACGTTCGTGTGCCCGACCGAAATCGTCGGCTTCAACAAGCTGGCCAAGGATTTCGAAGACCGCGACGCCGTCCTGCTGGGTGGCTCGAGCGACAACGAATTCGTCAAGCTGGCCTGGCGCCGTGAGCACCCGGACCTGAACAAGCTGGGTCACTACCAGTTCGGCGACACCACCGGCGCCCTGATCGACCAGTTGGGCGTGCGTGAAAAGGGCGCTGGCGTTGCCCTGCGCGCCACCTTCATCGTCGACCCGGACAACACGATCCAGCACGTTTCGGTGAACAACCTGAACGTCGGCCGTAACCCGGAAGAAGTCCTGCGTCTGCTCGACGGTCTGCAGACCGACGAGCTGTGCCCGTGCAACCGTACGGTTGGCGGCGCCACGCTGTAATTTCCAGCCCGGCCGGGGACCTGTCCGCAGGTCCTTCGCCGGGCTTTAACTGCGCTAGATTATAGGTAAAAACTATGGAATTTCTGACGACCATTAAGGAACAGCTGCCGGATTGGGCCAAGGACATCCGCCTGAATCTGGACGCCGTGATCGCCCGCTCGACCCTGGCCCCGGAAGACGCCGTCGGCGCCGCCCTGTCGGCCGCCTACGCCGCGCGCAGCCCGGTGCTGGTCGAAGCGTTCAAGAGCGGCCTGTCGGAAGCCGACGCCAATGCCGCGCTGACCGCCTCGGCGCTGATGGGCATGAACAACACCTGGTACCCGTATGTCGAGATGACCGGCGACGCCCAGCTCAAGAGCCTGCCGGCCCAGCTGCGCATGAACGCCTACGCCACTCATGGCGGCGTCGACAAGAAGCGCTTCGAGCTGTTCGCGCTGGTGGCTTCGATCATCGGCAAGTGCCACTTCTGCGTCGCCTCGCACTACGAGAACCTGAAGAAGGACGGCCTGTCGACGGAACAGCTGCGCGATGCCGGCCGCATCGCCTCCGTGGTCAATGCCGCCGCCCTGGCGCTGGCCGCCCAGGGCAAGTAAGCCCCGGCTGACGACAAAAAAACCCGCCTGTTCGCACAGGCGGGTTTTTTATTGGACGCGCGGCGCCGCGGCGCTTACTTGTCCTGGGCGGTCTTGACCTTCACCATCGGCAGGCCGTTGGCGACCCAGGCCTCGATCCCGCCGCGGTACCAGTAGGCCGGCCAGCCCAGCGTGCCGGCGCGCAGCGCGGCGTTGTAGGACGAGCGGTCGTTCATGCTGGCGCCCACGAACACCAGGGGAACGTTGTGTTCCTTTTCGGTGCCCGTCTTCTTGTGCAGCCAGCCGTCGAAGGCGTTCTGCATCTGGTCCGCGACGCTGCCGTCCGAGCCCGCGTCGATCAGCGGGAAGGCATCGGGCAGCGTCTCGTTCGAGCCGCTGGTGTCGATCACCAGCAGGTTCTTTTCGTTCTTGTACAGGGCCACCAGGTCGCGCGTCGTGATGACCTTGGCGCGCGGGTGGCTGCTCGGCGTCGGGCCCTTGTAGGGCGACGAGAACAGCAAGGTGGTCGGCGGCACGCCGAGGTCGCGCAGTTCGTCGAAGCCGCCGCTGGGCGCGGCGCCGCCGGATTGCTGACGCGGCTGTTGCTGTTGCTGTTGGGGCGCGGCCGCGCCGCCCTGCTTGGGTTCGCCGCCGACCGTGCCCATCTCGATGTCGGACACCATCACCGCGATATTCTCGATCAGCTCGTAGCACATGGTGATCGTGCCTTCGCGCGGGCTGTACCAGGCGTTGAGCTTGCCGCAATCCTTGAACACCACATTGACCGGCCGCGGCAGGACGTAGGTCTTGCCCAGTTCCTTGATGTTGTTGCCGATCGGCTGGGACAGGTTGATGGCGAACAGGTTGCCGACGCGGCGCGACGACGGCTCGAACACCACGTTGACCGGCGCGCCGGGCGCGTTGGCCGGCTGCTCGCCGTCCGGCGTCCAGGCGCCGACGCGGGTGTGGGGCGCCAGGATCCTGCGCCAGGCGCGGTTCTGCTTGGAGTACTCATCCGCGCAGCGCGCCTTGGTCCGGTCCTCGAAGCCGACCTGCTGGACCAGGGATTCGAACACGCCGGGGTTGCCGCCGTACATGATGCACAGCATGTTGCGGAAGCGCTTGAGGTCGCCGGTGTGCTCGTCCTGCCAGGGCGAGTTGCCCGCGCCCTTGGCTTCGGCCAGCTTGCCGCTGTAGTACCACTGCAGCGCGGCGTAGGTCGCGCCGCCGTTGACCATGGCGTTGGCTTCCTTGTCCTTGGACGGGTACATGGTCGGCTCGACGATCTGCAGCGCCGAATAGATGTCGACCGCGTCTTCCTCGGCGCCGGTCGACGGCAATTCGAGTTCGCCGATCAGGGCATGGCCGAACTCGTGCAGGAAGATGCTGCGCATGATGCCGGCATAGACCGACACCATGCGCACGGTATCGCCACCGAAGGTCGGCAGCGGTCCGGAACCCGGCACGCCGCTGTTCGCGCCGGATTGCGGCTGTTGCTGGGGCGCGCGCGGCGGCTGTTGCTGGGGCGCGCGCGGCGGCTGTTGCTGGGGCGCCCCG
>ERZ1739169.95-NODE-95-length-26256-cov-15.049044_pt1 | contig 26256 bp, 23 predicted proteins | sample MGYA00581756_ERZ1739169 | MGnify/ENA primary metagenome ERZ1739169 (study PRJEB40789, sample SAMEA7425667) | Salamandra salamandra | biome: salamander skin | place: Germany | collected 2020-03 | study: cvxcv | reverse complement strand
AAAACTCGATCGCTTCTCCAGAAGGCGATTCTCCTTTCGTCCGGAGACATCCCCGGCGAAAGGTTCACACCAGGGGAAACTGGCAAAATTCGAAGATCCGTGCCATCACTTCGCATCATCAGAATTTGAGACGCGCCCACCCCCCGTTCAGCGTCTGCGTAGGTCTTACCATAGATAGGGTTGCGACTCATCAAGATATATGTGCCGCGAGGCGAGTAATGCGCGTAAGAATACGAATAACCTTCAGGCAACACAAAACGGGAGAGTATTCCCGACCCTAAGTTGTAGCGCATGACAAAACAACTATCTTCCTGATCGAGGCATTCCAAAAACAGCCAATACTGACCGTTGGGATGCACACTTAGAGACCGCAGATTCCGGCCCCCGTTTTGCTGTTGGAAAGCGGTTTCGTACTCGGTGATAGTCTCGAACGCTCGCGCCGCGCGCATTGGTTCCACGGTTGATATACATACCGCGGCCATGACCAATGCGAGAACCTTAACCGCCATCTTTACCAACTTTCCAACAATGATCATCGTTCCCTCGCCAGGGGACACAAGGGCCGCCATGCGTTTATCGGCGAGGCGCGCCAGCATCACAAAGAAAATAATGAGATACGATCTCATTCAACTTATAGTGTCAAGTGGGGAGCTGAATATTTAGGACGTACCGACAACACAATATGCGTAGTCAGTCTGTCATTACCTCACCCTCTACCAATCAGGCACTGGCCCACAAGCACCGCCCCACTTTGGAGGTCCAACGCCCTGAGGCGCTATCCTGACTCGCGCTCCTGATGTCGTGAACTGCGGGTTCGGCACGACGAGCCCCGAAACGTTACCGATCCACCGACTTCATATCGCAAGCCGTCTGCCCCACATCGCCGACCCCGCCGAACCGCGCACACCCGGCGTGTTACCTGCCCTCGGCGCGTTCGACAATCGTGCAATAGCATCGCGAAGAAGTATCAGGCGGCGCTAGCACCCTTCGGAACAAATAGGGCATGTGCTCCATTGGCCAGATAGGCGCCGTTCAGGCCATCAAATTTCCGTGCCGCGTCTGGCCACGCAATGAATTTCCGATCAACCCGTGTTCCGCGCTGACCCGTCGCAGCGTCAATTGACACCACCTTCTGTCCGCGCGCCCTTGCCTCATGCAGCACGATCGCCACGAATACCTCGGTATGCTCGTCACCCGCGGGAATGGACGCTCGCAGCTCGCCGTTGAGCATCGAATCCGGAAGAAAGTCCGCGGTTCTTGACCGCAAAAGGCTGACCAGCCCCGATCCCACCAGCGCGTAGATCCACCCCTTTCCCGAGGGATGACGTTTCACATAGCGATTGTGAAAATCCGCTTCGGAGATGATGGATGCATCCACGATCGTCACGTGAACCCCGCCACACGCATCGATTCGATTCCTGTATCCCGGCCGCTCGACGTCCGGCTGCTCCCGCATGTCGACGAAGCGGATCGAGGGACGTGCTTTCAATAGCGCGGCAGCGAAGTCAGCCTCATCCACTGAAGTCATGAATAGGCACTGCTGAATCATCCTGGAGTCGGCCACGGGTCGCCCTATTCCGGTTCCGCAATGGGTGCCCGCGCCGGGATCACCGGCATGAAGCCTGCCATTACTGATCCACCGACTTCATATCGCAGCTCGTCTCCTGCACGTCGCACAGCCCCCGAAACCAGGCGCGCCCTGCCAGTTGCTCGCCCTTGGGGCGTTCGACGATCTCGTCCTTGGGCGAGCGCTTGCGGTCCACCAGGTAATCCAGCAGCACCCAGCTTTCATGGCAGGCGCGGATGCCCTGGATCTTGCCCACTTCGGTCAGCCAGTCGCTGCCCAGGTCCACCAGGCGCTGGCTGGCGGCGTCGGGCTTGGCATAACCGCGCGCGGATTGGATACCGACCCGGGCATCGTCGGCGCGGATCCAGCCTTCGCCCTTGTAGAGCTTGCGCGGCGCGCGCTCCGGATATTCTTCCTCGTTGTAGGCGTCGCTGGCGTTGGCGATCCTGAGCCAGCCGTCCCTGGCTTCCTTCACGTCGAAGGTGACGCTGTACGAATACTCCGGCTCGCCGGCGGCGGGCTTGGCGGGGATCTGGCCCAGGGCCTTGGCGCTGGCGGACGGCGCGTCGCGCACGGTGATCGACGGTTTGTCGTAGTTGGCCCAGGCGCTGAAGGCGCAGGTGGTCGCGCCCGTGGGGGCTTCGGCTTGGGCAGAGGCGGCGATGACCGGCGGCGCGGCCAGCAGCGCCAGCGTCAGCGCGGCGATCGAAGCGGTCAGACGGGGACGAATATGCATGAAAACTCCAAAGCGTCGACGATCCGGGCCCGGCCGGTCCTCGACATCCCGCAAGCCGGATTGCTATCCAACTGGCGGGCGGCGGTCCACCGGCAGGGTGTTTCTGTTTATCGGGCAGTTCCGCGACTGTATCAAACCCGCCGCCGGCGGCCGCTTCAACGGAACCGCAGATGCCGCCGCTGCAGCTCCGCCACCGTCCGGCAGCCCATCAGCTTCATCGCGCGCTCGATCTCCACGCGCATCTGCTCCAGCGCCCGTTCCACGCCGGGCCGTCCGGCGGCGGCCAGCGGGAACAGGTAGTAGCGGCCCAGCCCCACCGCCTTGGCGCCCAGCGCCAGCGCCTTGAGCACGTGCGTGCCGCGCTGCACGCCGCCGTCCATCATCACGTCGATGCGGTCGCCGACGGCGTCAACGATCTCGGCCAGCTGGTCGAAGGCGCTGCGCGAGCCATCGAGCTGGCGGCCGCCGTGGTTGGACAGGACGATGCCGGTGCAGCCGATATCGACGGCGCGCCTGGCGTCCTCGACCGACATGATGCCCTTCAGGCAGAACTGGCCGCCCCACTCGCGCACCATGGCGGCGACGTCGTCCCAGGTCATGGCGGGGTCGAGCATCTCGGTGAAATAGCGGCTGATGGACATGGCGCCGCCGCCCATGTCGACGTGGCCGTCCAGCTGCGGCAGGCGGAAGCGTTCGTGGGTGGCGTAGTTGATGGCCCAGGCCGGCTTGATGGCGAACTGGGCGATGCCGGCCAGGTTCAGGCGGAACGGGATGGCAAAGCCGGTGCGCTTGTCGCGCTCGCGGTTGCCGCCGGTGATGCTGTCGACCGTCAGCATCATGACCTGCACCCCGGCGGCCTTGGCGCGCGCCATCATGTCGCGGTTCAGGCCGCGGTCCTTGTGGAAGTAGAACTGGTAGACCTGCGGGCCGCCGCTGATCTGGCGCGCCTCTTCCAGGCTGACGGTGCCCAGCGACGACACCCCGAACATGGTGCCGAACTTGCCGGCGGCGGCGGCCACGGCGCGTTCGCCGTCGTGGTGGAACAGGCGTTGCAGCGCGGTGGGCGAGCAGTAGACCGGCAAGGCCAGCTTCTGGCCCATGACGGTGACCGACATGTCGACGTCGGCCACGCCGCGCAGCACGTCGGGCACCAGGTCGCAGGCCTCGAAGGCCTCGGTGTTGCGGCGGTAGGTGGTCTCATCGTCGGCGGCGCCGTCGATGTAGTTGAAGATCGGGCCGGGCAGCCGCTGGCGCGCCATGCGGCGGAAGTCGTGGAAATTCTGGCACTGGTTCAGGCGCATCGGGGGACCTTTGTCTACGCTGCACGGACTACCGGAATGCCCCTTGCGACCCGGGCATGCTGGGCCGAATTGTACCGGGGACGGCGTCCCATCACGCATAACAGCTTTGCCATCCGGGTGGAGCCTGCCGCGACGCGGAAATCCTAGACTGGCCGCACTTCACAGCAGTCAAGGAGAAGGCGTTGCAGCCGCTGTTATCAAACCTGAAAGTGCTGGACCTGAGCCGCGTGCTGGCCGGCCCGTGGGCCAGCCAGATCCTGGCCGACCTGGGCGCCGATGTCATCAAGGTCGAGCGGCCCGGCCAGGGCGACGACACCCGGTCCTGGGGGCCGCCCTTCCTGAAGGACGAGCAGGGCCAGGACACGGCGGACGGCGCCTACTTCGTGGCCACCAACCGGGGCAAGCGCTCGATCACGCTGGACCTGCAGACGGCCGAGGGCCAGGCGCTGGTCAAGCAGCTGTGCCGCGACGCGGACGTGGTGCTGGAGAACTACAAGGTCGGCACGCTGGCGCGGCTGGGGCTGGACTATGCGTCGCTGTCGGCGATCAATCCGCGCCTGGTGTATTGCTCGGTCACGGGGTTCGGCCAGACCGGGCCGCGCGCGGCCGAGCCGGCCTACGACTTCCTGATCCAGGCCATGGGCGGGCTGATGAGCGTGACCGGCGAGCGCGACGACCGGCCGGGCGGCGGGCCGCAGAAGGTGGGCGTGCCGATCGTCGACCTGACCACCGGCGTGTACGCGGCGCTGGGCATCGTGGCCGCCCTGCTGCGGCGCGCGCAGACCGGCCAGGGCGAGTACATCGACGTGGCCATGCTGGACGTGCAGGTGGGCCTATTGGCCAACCAGGCCATGAACTTCCTGCTGGGCGGGCGGGTGCCGCGCCGCACCGGCACCGCGCACCCGAATATCCAGCCGCAGCGCACCTTTGCCTGCGCCGATGGCGACATCGTCATCGTGGTGGGCAATGACGCGCAGTTCGCCACCCTGTGCGAGGCGCTGGGCCAGCCCGGCCTGGCGCGCGATCCGCGCTATGTCAGCAACAGCCAGCGCGTGAAGAACCTGGACACGCTCGATCCGCTGCTGGACGCCATTTTCATCGGCGAGCCGCGCGCCCACTGGCTGGACCTGCTCAAGCGGGCCGGGGTGCCGGCCGGCTCGATCAACACGGTGCCCGAGGTGTTCGAAGACCCGCAGGTGCTGCACCGCGGCATGCTGCGGCGCCTGCCCCACCCCGCCGCCGGCGAGGTGCCGCAGGTGATGAACCCGCTGCGCTTCGGCCAATCGGCGCTGCGGGTGGACCGCGCGCCGGCGCTGCTGGGCCAGCACACCGACGAGGTGCTGGCCGAACTGGGACTGAGCGCGGCGCAGATCCAGGACTACCGCGACCGCAAGATCATCTGACCGGCCCCACAGACCGGACCACAAGGAGACACACCATGACCATGCCGGAAAACCTGGCCGGGCCCTACACCGCGCTGGACGTCAGCCTCGACGGCGGCGTCGCCACCATCCTGCTGGCCAATCCCCCCGTCAACGCGCTCAGCACCGAGATGATGAACGAGCTGTCGTGGGTGCTGGACCGCATTTCCGAGACGCCCGAGGTGCGGGCGGTGGTGCTGTCGGGCCAGGGCAAGACCTTCTGCGCCGGCGCCGACCTGAAGAACCGCGCCGCCACCATCAAGGGGCCGGGCGACCTGCCTCAGCATTCGCGCCGCACGCGCGAGTGCTTCCATGCGCTCCGCGAATGCGCCAAGCCGGTGGTGGGCGCCATCAACGGCGCCGCGCTGGGCGCGGGGCTGGCGATCGTGGCCTCGTGCGACATCCTGCTGGCGGCGTCCGACGCGGTGGTGGGCCTGCCGGAGATCAACGTCGGGCTGCTGGGCGGCGGCCGCCATGGCATGCGGCTGTTCGGCCATTCGCGGCTGCGGCGCATGATGCTGACCGGGCTGCGGGTGGACGGCAACGAGCTGTACCGCCTCGGCGTGGTCGAGGAAGCGCTGCCGGCGGACGCGCTGATGCCGCGCGCGCTGGAGCTGGCGCGCGAGCTGGCCGCCAAGAGCCCGCTGGCGACCATGCTGGCCAAGCAGACGCTCAACGCCATCGAGGACATGAGCCTGCGCGACGGCTATCGCTACGAGCAGGACATGACGGCGGCCATCGCCAAGACCGAGGATGCCATGGAGGCGCGCCGCGCCTTCCTGGAAAAGCGCGCGCCGGTGTTCCAGGGCCGTTAGCGGCACGGCCCCCGCGCATAACAGCTATTGCGGCGGCGCCGTAGGTGCAAGGCCCGGCGCTGCCTACACTTCGCAAAAAAAACCAAGGAGACGACATGACGAGCGCGTTGGACGGCGTGAAGGTGCTGGACCTGAGCCGGGTGTTTTCGGGACCGTGGGCGGCGCAGATGCTGGCCGACTTCGGCGCCGACGTGATCAAGGTCGAGCGCCCCGGGCGCGGCGACGACGTGCGCCACCAGGGCTATCCGCTGCCTGGCCGCGACGGCGCGCCGAGCCCGCAGACCTCGTCGTTCGTGGCCATGAACCGCGGCAAGAAGTCGCTGACCATCGACATCTCCCGGCCCGAGGGCCAGGCGCTGGTGCGGCGGCTGGCCCAGCAGGCGGACATCGTCATCGAGAACTTCAAGGCCGGCGACCTGCGCCGCTACGGGCTGGACTATGCCGCGCTGGCGGCGGTCAATCCGCGCCTGGTGTATTGCTCGATCACCGGCTTCGGCCAGAGCGGGCCGTACAGCCATCTGCCGGGCTATGACCCGATCTTCCAGTCCATGAGCGGGCTGATGAGCGTGACCGGCGTGCCCGACGGCGAGCCGGGCGCGGGGCCGGTCAAGGCGGGCTACTCGGTGTCGGACCTGACGGCGGGCTTCTATGCGGTATGCGCCATCCTGGCGGCGCTGCGGCACCGCGACCAGGTGTCGGGCGCGGGCCAGCACATCGACCTGGCGCTGCTGGACGCGCAGATCGCAGCGCTGTCGCACATCGGCATGAACTATCTGGCCAGCGGCCAGTTGCCGGCGCGCATGGGTTCGGCCTCGCAGATCACCGCGCCGTTCCGCGCCTTCGAATGCCGGGACGGCCACCTGATGGTGGCGGTGGGCAACGACTCGCAGTTCCGCGCCTTCTGCGAGGTGATCGGGCTACCCGAGCTGGGGCGCGATGCGCGCTTCGATACCAACCCCAAGCGCGCCGCCGCGCAGCCGGCGCTGTCGCGGCTGATCGAGCCGGCGCTGCGCGCCCGCAGCGTGCAGGACTGGAATCAGGCGCTGGCGGCGGCCAACGTGCCTTGCGGGCCCATCTACACCATGGACCAGGTGTTCGAGGACCCGCAGGTGCGCCACCGCGAGATGCTGGGCAGCGTCGAGCATCCGCAATTGGGCGCCCTGCCGGTCATCCGCAACCCGATCCATTTTTCCGGCACGCCGATCACGGGCGGCCTGCCGCCGCCCCTGCTGGGCGAACACACGGCCGAGATCCTGCGCGCCGAACTGGGGCTGTCCGATGACGAGATCGCCCGGCTGCAGGCGGAGGGCATCGTATGAGCGGCGTGGACCATGACCTGATCGAAGAGATCCGCGACAGCGCGCGCGACTTCCTGCAACGGCGCGACCAGCGCCAGCGCAAGCGCGCCGCGGCGCCGCCGGACCGCGACTATTGGCGCGAGATCGCCGAGGTCGGCTGGCTCGGCATGAGCGTGCCCGAGACGCTGGGCGGCCTGGGCCTGGGCTGGCGGGCGATGGCGGCGGTGCTGGAGGAAGCCGGCCGCGCGCAGCTACCGGAGCCGCTGGTCGGCGCCGGCGTGCTGCCGGCGGCGCTGCTGGCGCGGATCGAGCCGGTCGATGCGGCGCGGCGCGACGCGCTGTTGCAGGCCGTGTGCGGCGGCGAAACGCTGCTCGGGCTGGCCTGGCAGGAAACCGAGGGCCAGCTGGAGGCCGGCGAGGCCGCCACGGCCTTCGGCGTCAGCGTGATCCAACGCGAGGGCGCGTATGTGCTCAATGGCGAGAAGCGCCACGTGGTGCCGGGGGCCGGCGTCGATGGCTGGCTGGTCACGGCCGATGGCGAGCGCGGCACCGCCCTCTTCTTCGTCGCGGCCGACACCCCGGGCGTGACCGCGCAGGTCCACGCGCGCGCCGACGGCGGCGCCGCCTGCCACCTGGCGATCGAGTCGGCCGTGGTGCCGGCGGACGCGCTGCTGGCGCGCGACGGCGTGCTGGACGCGGTCGACGAGGCGCTGGACCTGGGCCGCCTGATGCAGTCGGCGGAACTGGCGGGCGTGGCGCGGCAGGCGCTGGCCGATTCGGTGGCCTACCTGAACACGCGCCAGCAGTTCGGCCGGCCGCTGGCGTCGTTCCAGGCCCTGCAGCACCGGCTGGTGGATGCCGCCATGCAGGTCGAGCTGGCGGCCAACAGCCTGCTGGACGCGCTCGATGCGCTGGCCGCGCGGCCGGGCGACGCCACCCTGCGCAAGACGGTGGCCAGCCGCGCCAAGGCCCGCGCCGCGCGCGCCGGCCTGGAGGCGGCGCGGCTGGCGATCCAGCTGCACGGCGCCATCGGCTACACCGAGGAATGCGACGTCAGCCTGTATTTCCGCAGCGCGCTGCACCTGGCGGCCTGGCTGGGCAATGCCGCCGCCCATCGCCAGCGCTACGGCGCGCTGGCGGCGCTGCCCGCGCCCGGCGCCGATGACGACGACGCCGCGCCCATCACGGACTTTCCGCGCGAGGCCGACTGGAACGGCATGCCGGAAGCCGATTTCCGCCGGCTGGCGCGCGGCTTCTTCCGCGCCCATTATCCCGAGCACCTGCGCCACGTGCCGTGGCGGCTGCACTGGGACGAGATCAAGGACTGGTATTTCACGCTGGCGCGCCAAGGCTGGATCGCGCCGTCGTGGCCGCGCGAGCACGGCGGCATGGCGCTGTCGCCGGCGCGCCAGATCGCCTTCATCGAAGAAGCCGAGCGCCACGGCGTGGCGCGCGCGCCGGACCAGGGGCTGGTGATGCTGGGGCCGATCCTGATCCGCCACGGCACCGAGGAACAGCGCGCGCGCTTCCTGCCGGGCATCCTGTCGGGCGAGGCGGTGTGGGCGCAGGGCTATTCGGAGCCGAACGCCGGCTCGGACCTGGCCTCGCTGCGCTGCGAGGCGCTGGTGGACGGCGACGACCTGATCGTGAGCGGCCAGAAGACCTGGTCGACGCTGGCGCAGGACGCGACCCACATGTTCATGCTGGTGCGCACCGACAAGACGGTCAAGAAGCAGGCCGGCATCAGTTTCCTGCTGGTGGACCTGGCCAGTCCGGGCGTGAGCCGCCGCCCCATCCGCACGCTCTCGGGCCACGAGGAATTCTGCGAGGTGTTCTTCGACCAGGTGCGCGTGCCGCGCGCCAACCTGGTGGGCGAGCTGAACGCCGGCTGGGGCATCGCCAAGGCGCTGCTGGGCTTCGAGCGCCTGTTCAGCGGCAGCCCCAAGCACGCCAACCATGCCCTGCAGCAGATCTTCAGCATCGCGCGCCAGCGCGGCCTGCTGGCCGACCCGGCGTTCGCCGACCGGCTGGCCGAGCTGCGGCTGGACGCGGCCGACCTGACCGCGATGTACAGCGTCTTCGCCGAGCTGGCCAAGGCCGGCCGGCCGCTGCCGCCCGAGCTGTCGCTGCTGAAGGTCTGGGCCACCGAGACGCACGAGCGGCTGGGCGCCCTGCTGATCCAGATCGCCGAGGAATACGGCGGCGCGGCGATGCGCCTGGGCTATGGCAACGGCCAGGTGCATGCGCTGGCGCCGTACGTCAACGCGCTGGCGGCAACCATTTTCAGCGGCACCAACGAGATCCAGCGCAATATCTACGCCAAGCAGTTGGGGCTGGAAGGCGCATGACAACGACGCGCCGGCCGCGAGCCGGCGCCACAGGAGAGAGACAGATGAAACACGCTACCGCACTGACGGCGGCCGCCCTGCTGCTGGGCGCCGCCTTTGCCGCCCCGGGCCAGGCCGCCGCGCCCTGGCCGAGCCAGCCGATCCGGCTGATCGTGCCCTACCCGCCCGGCGGCTCGGTCGACAACCTGGCGCGGCTGCTGGCGCCGGCGCTGGGCCAGCGGCTGGGCCAGACCATCGTGATCGAGAACAAGGCCGGCGCCAGCGGCACCATCGGCGTGGACGCCACGGTGCGCGCCACGCCCGACGGCAACACCTTCGGCTTCGGCGTGCCCGGCGCCATCACCGGCCTGCCGCACGTCATGAAGGTGCCGTACGACGTGTCCAAGATCCAGTACGTGTCGCTGGTGGCGCGCATTCCGCTGGTGCTGGTGGTCAACCCGTCCCTGCCCGACGCCACGCTGGCCGATTTCGTCGCCAGCGCCAAGCGCCAGCCCGGCAAGTACAACTATGGCTCGGCCGGCAACGTCACCACGCCGCACCTGGGCGGCGAGCTGCTCAAGCAGCAGACCGGCATCGACATCATGCACGTGCCGTACAAGGGCGCCTCGCCCGCGGTCACGGCGCTGCTGTCCAACGAGGTGCAGATGTTCCCGGGCGACGCCTCGGCGGTGCTGGGCTTCATCAAGGCCGGCAAGCTGCGCACGCTGGCGGTGGCCAGCCCGACGCGCTTCGAGGGCCTGCCGGACGTGCCGACCACCCAGGAAGCGGGTTTTCCCGGTGTGATCGTGGAATCGAACTACGGCATCATCGCCCCGACCGGGACGCCGCCGGAGATCGTGCAGAAGATGTCGCAGGCCATCGCCCAGACCCTGGCCGAGCCGGCCCTGCGGCAGAAGATGATCGACCAGGGCGCCATCCCCACGGCCACCACGCCAGAGGCCTACCAGGCGCTGATGCAGGCCGAGTCGAAGAAATGGGGCGAGGTGATCCGGCGCGGCAAGCTGGGGCTGGAATAGTCCCATGCCGGCCCGCTTTTGCCGTACCCTTATGCCGTCTCTTTCGTTGCCGCCTTATCGATCATGCCGCCTGCCAAAGCCACGGGCCTGAGCCTGGACGTCACCGCCGACCTGCACAAGTGGCGGGCCTTCCTGGCGATCGCGGAACTGGGCAGCATCTCGCGCGCCGCCCTCTATCTGGACCAGGACCAGTCGGTGCTGAGCCGCCGCATCAACGCGCTGGAACGCGAGTGCAACGCGCGGCTGTTCAACCGCACCGGGCGCGGCGTGCACCTGTCGGAAGTGGGCGAGCGCCTGTTTCCGCTGGTGCGCACGCTGCTGGGCGACGCCGAGCGGCTGGAACTGGAGCTGAACGGCGAGGCGCGCGAGCCGGCCGGCGAGGTCACGCTGGGGCTGCTGCCGTCCACCGCGCACCCGCTGATCCGGCGGCTGTTCTCGCGGCTGCGCAAGCAATTTCCCAAGGTGCACCTGAAGATCCTGGAAGGCTCCAGCGGCCAGATCGAGGAATGGCTGACCGACAGCCGCGTCGATATCGCCATCCTGTACCGCTACGGCGACAAGTGCCCGCCGGGCGAACAGGCGCTGGCCTCGGTCGATTCGTACCTGGTGGGCGCGGCGGGCGACCCGCTGACGCGCGGCGGCGAGGTCGCGTTCGAACAGCTGGACGGCCTGCCCTTCATCCTGCCCGGCGCGCCCAACGGCCTGCGCAATGCGCTGGACGGGCTGGCGCGGGCGCGCAAGATCAGCATCGCGCCGCTGATCGAGGCCGATTCGCTGCCGCTGATGAAGTCCATCGTCGAGCACGAACACATGTACACGGTGCTGCCGCTGCACGCGGTCTGGCAGGAGGTGCAGGAAGGCCGCCTGGGCATCGCCGCGCTGCGCGATCCGGCCATGGGCCGCATCATCTCGATGGCGTTCGCCCGCGCCAAGGGGCCGGGCCGCACCGTCACCGAAGTGGCCGCGCAGATCCAGAGCCTGGTGCGCGAGATCGGCGGCGAAGGCGTGTGGCACGCCAGCCCCTGACGGGGCCGGCGCTTCAATCGAAGCCGTAGAGCCGCGCGGGATTGTCGACCCAGACCTTGCGGCGCATGGCGTCATCGCCCAGCCAGCGCTGCGCCACCGCCACCAGGGCGTCGGCGGACGGCGCCGACTCGCCCATGCGCACGAACGGCCAGTCCGAGCCCCACAGCACCTGGTCGGGGTTGGCGGCGACGAAGGCGTCGTGAATGAAGCGCGCATTCTCGTAGTCCGGCGCGCTGCCGACGCGGCACAGCGTCAGCTTCATCCACAGGCGGCCGTCGGCCAGCAGGCCGCGCAGCAGCTGGAACGCCGGGTCCTGGTCGCCACGCGCCGGCACCAGGCTGCCCAGGTGGTCGATCACCAGCGGCAGGTCCAGCTTCGCCAGCGCCGGCAGGTGGCGCAGATAGGTATCGCAAGGCGCCCACAGCTGCGCGTGCAGGCCGTGGTGTTTCATGCGCGGGGCCAGCGCGGCGACCTGGTCGAACCCCACGCTGCCCGGAAACAGGTTGCCGGCGGGGTCGCGCGCCTCGACGAAGCGCAGCCCGCGCACGCCGCCGTCATACAGGGCCTGCAGTTGCGCGTCGCTGACCGACGGGTCGGCCACCGCGATGCCGCGCAGGCGCTCGCCGCCTTGCGCCAGCGCGTCCAGCAAGGCATCGGGGTGTGTGCCGTAGGGCGCCGGCTGCACCAGCACGCCGCGCGCGGCGCCCAGGGTGTCCAGCATGCGCAGATAGCGCGTCGCCGGCGCGTCGGGCGCGGCATAGGACGACGGGTGCCACAGCGGGAAGCGGTCGTAGGGGCCGAACACGTGGCAGTGCGTGTCGCAGGCCCGCGGCGGCAAGGGCTGCGCGGGCGCGGCAGGCATGCGCGGCGTCTCGACGCGGTCGGGCACGTAGGCGCGGGCGGCGGTCATGCCTGGCCCTCCCCGGCCAGCGGCGCCAGCCGGCTCAGCGCCGGATGGCCGTCCTGTTGCGGCAGGTCCAGCGGCGCGGGCGCGTCGTCCGGCATCGGGATCTCGTGCGCGTTCAGCGTCATCGACACCATGGTGTAGTAGCCGATGACGGCGGTCAGCTCGACCACGCCGACGGCGGCCCAGCGCTGCACCGCCTCGGCATACAGGGCGGGCTCGACCTGGCCGGTCTCCTGCAGCTGGCGGGCGTAGGCGTAGACGATCTCGTCGTCGCGGTTGTCGAAGGCCGGCTCGCGCCGCGCCTGGATGGCGTCCAGCACCGCGTCCGCAATGCCGGCGGCGCGGGCGGCCTGGGCGTGGATGTGCCATTCGATCTGGCTGTTCCACCGGCGCGCGGTGACCACGATGGCCAGCTCGCTGACGCGCGGCGGCAGGCTGGTGCCAAAGCGCAGCAAGGCGCCCAGCGCCTGCCAGCGCTCGGCCAGCTCGGGGTTGTGCAGCGCGGCGCGCAAGGGGCCGACCAGCCGGCCGCGCGGACCGGAGACGATGCGCTCGTAGACGCGCTTCTGGTCGTCGCTCATGCTGTCGGGCGTGGGCAGGGGAATGCGGCTCATCATCGTCCTTCGCTCAAGGCGTTTCGTCGGGTTGGCTGCGCGCTACCGAGGGCCGCGCGCTGAAGTCCTGGTGCCAGGCGGCCAGCGCCGGATGGCCATCGCGCCAGGCCAAGTCCGGGAAACGATAGTCCAGATACGACAACGCGCAACCGATGGCAATCAGGCCCAGGTCGAAGCGGCTGGCGCGCAGGGCCGGCGCCTCGGCTTCCAGCACGGCCAGCACGGCGCCGGTCTTCAGCGCGAAGGCGTCGAGCCAGGCCTGGGTCTGCTTCTCGACCGGCTTGTTGCGTTCCTGCCGGTACAGCAGCAGCGCGTCCAGGAAACCGTCGCCCAGCGCCTGGCGGCGCTCGGCCAGCAGGCGCGCGGCCGGGTCCGCCGGCAGCAGGCCGGCGCCGGCCAGGCCGTCCAGATAGGCGCAGATGACGCGCGAGTCGTAGACCGGCGTGCCGTCGTCCAGCACCAGCGTCGGCAGCTTGATCAGCGGGTTGTCGGCCACCAGGTCGAGGTTGGGCTTGTCCATGGCGACCGGCGTGCGCACCAGCGTCACGCGGTCGGCAATGCCGGCTTCGTACAGGACGATCATCACCTTGCGCACGAAGGGCGAGCGCGGCGACCAATGCAGTTTCATCAAGAGGCTCCCGGGAGATTCGATATCGTGATGCGGTTCAATGGCCCTGCGCGGGCCGCACCGCCGGATCGTTGGCGGCGTCCGGCGCGCGCATCTGGAACAGGTCGCTGGTGTGCGCGTACCAGCCGGCGCCGTGCATGCGGCCCAGCAGGCGCAGCGCGGGGGTGTCCACATGGAAGCGCTGCGCGTCCAGCAGCGCGTCGTCGCGCAGGTACAGCGCCACCACCCGCGCCAGCACGATGACGCGCTGCGGCGCGGCGTCCAGCACCTGCCACACGCGGCATTCCAGCGCCGCCGGGCTGAGCGCGATGCGCGGCGGCGCGACCACCAGCGAGGGCTCGGTCGCCAGCCCGGCGCGCGTCAGCTCATCGACGTCGGCCACGTAGTCCAGGCTGGTGTGGTTCATCTGCGCGGCCAGTTCGGCCGACACCAGGTTGATGACGAACTCGCCCGTCTCCAGGATGTTGCGCGAGGTGTCCTTCAACTGCCCGCCGCGCGGGCCGATGCCCAGCGCCACGATCGGCGGATCGCTGCTGACCACGTTGAAGAACGAGAACGGCGCGGCGTTGCGTTGCCCCTGCGCCGACTGGCTCACCACCCAGGCGATGGGGCGCGGCACCACCACGCTGGAGAGCAGCTTGAAGGCATTGGTGGTGCTCAGTTGGCTGAAATCGAAATTCATGGATGCGTTCCTCGCGTCCTCATTTGGCCAGCAGCCCCAGCGCGCCCAGCAGCCGGCGCATGTCGGCCTGGTCCTTGGCGACGTAGGCGTCCGCTTCCTGTGGCGACAATGCCATCAACTCTATCGCCTGCTCCCGCATGACGCGGCGGTAGTCGGGATCGTCGTTCACGGCCCGGACGGTGTCGCTCAGCGTGCGCACGATGTCGGCGGGCGTGCCGGCCGGCGCCGCCAGGCTGTACCAGGTGGCCGCGTCCGCTCCCGCCACGCCGGCCTCGGCCAGCGTCGGCACGTCCGGCAGCAGCGGCGAACGCTTGTCCGACGCATAGGCCAGCGCCAGCAAGCGCCCCTGGCGGATGAACGGCAGGCTGGCCGACAGATTCAGCATGGCCAGGTCGGTCTGGCCGCCGACCACGTCGTTGATGGCGGGCGAGGCGCCGGCATAGGGAATGTGGTTCAGCTGCACCCCGGCGACCTGCTGGAACAGCTCGGCGCCCAGGTGCGTGGCGCCGCCCACGCCGGCCGAGCCGTAGCTCCACTTGCCGGGTTCGGCCTTGGCGCGGGCGATCAGCTCGGGCACCGAGCGGATGCCGCGCGACGGATTGACCACCAGCATGATGGGCTGCACCGCCACCACCGAGCAGAAGGCGAAGCCCTTGACGCCGTCGTACGCGGTCTTCTGCATCAGCGGCGTGACCACATGGCCGGCCGAGGTGCCCAGCAGCAGCGTGTAGCCGTCCGGCTTGGCGCGCGCCACGAAGCCGGTGCCGATGGAGGCGCCGCCGCCGGCCTTGTTCTCCACCACCACCGGCTGGCCCAGGCGCTTTTCCAGCGCCCGCGCCAGGCTGCGCGCCACCACGTCGGCGGGGCCGCCGGCGGCATAGGGATTGACCAGGATGACGGGTCGGTCGGGATAGGCCGCCGCCGCGGACGCGGCGCCGACGGACAGGGCCACCGTCGCCAACAGGGATCGAAGCATCAATCGCATGGGATTTCCTTCCAGGGGCCCGGCCGCCGGGCGGGCCGCGAGCCGGGCCGTGGCCTCAATCGGCGCGCGCGCCGGACTGTTCGATGATGCGCGCCCATTTCGCCGTATCGACGCGGATGCGTTCGGCGAAGGCTTCGGGCGTGCTGTGGGTGGTCTGGATGCCGTAGCCGGCCATGCGCTCGACCATCTGCGGCGCGGTCATCACCGCCTCGATATCGGCGTTCAGCCGATCGATGATCGCGCGCGGCGTGCCCGCCGGCGCCAGCACGCCGGACCACAGGCTGACTTCGTAGTCCTCGAACCCCGGCGTCTCCGACATCGATGGCACATCGGGCAGCGCCGCCAGCCGCTGGCGGCTGGTCACGGCCAGCGCCCGCACCTTGCCCTGCCTGACCTGCTCGATGAAGTTGGACGAGGTGTCGATCATCATCGAGATGCGGCCGGCCAGGAAGTCGTTGATGGCGCCCGAGGTGCCCTTGTAGGGAATGTGGCGGATGTCGGCATGCGCCGCCGTCTTGAACATCTCGCCCGCCAGGTGGCTGGTGGTGCCGTTGCCCGAGGAGCTGAAGGTCAGCTCGCCCGGCCGCTGCCGCGCCAGTTCGGCCAGCGCGGCCACCGAATCGACCTTCAGCGCGGGGTTGACCACCAGCAGATTGGAAGTCAGGTTGGTCAGCGACACCGGCGCGAAGCTGCGCTGCGGGTCGTAGCGCAGCTTGGGGTACAGCGACGGGTTGATGGTCAGCACGCCCATGGTCGAGTACAGCAGCGTGTAGCCGTCGGGCGTGGCGGTAGCCACGGCCTCGGCGCCAATCGCGCCGCCGGCCCCGCCGCGGTTCTCCACCACGACGGTCTGGCCGAGCTTTTCGCCCAGGCCCTGCGCCAGCGAGCGCGCCATCAGGTCGGTGGCCCCGCCGGCCGGGAACGGCACGATCAGTTTGACCGGCCGGTCGGGATAGGCCCCGGCCGCCACGGCCGCCGATATCAGGCCCGCACCGAGCCACAGGCTGACCGCGGTCAGCGCACTTGCCATTCTCATGCTGTCTCCACCCTGGGGGTTTTTGTGTTTGCAGCATGGTAGGCGCGGGCCGGCGGCGGCGCTATGCGCGGGATCGCATATCTGCTTTGTGCGGACGCGGGGCGGCCGTCCCGAGGATCGGCTATCGTCTGACCCAGCCCCCGTGTTCACGCATCACGCCTTCGCCATGTCCCGCCGCCCCGACCCGTTCCAGCCCCCCGCCCGGCGCCGCGCCGCCCGCGTCAATTCGCTGCTGTGGATCCTCGACCCCATCGAGCGCGACGCCGGCTACCTGCATCGCAAGATGTTCGGCTGCGACGCCGCCTACCTGGACGGCGCCTTGTACCTGGTGGTGGCCGACCGCGAGGAACCCTTCAGCGGCGTGCTGGTGTGTTCCTCGCAGGACCGCCATGCGGCGCTGCTGGCCGAGCTGCCTAGCCTGCTGCCGCATCCGGTGCTGGGCAAGTGGCTGTATCTGCCGCAGACCGACGAGGCCTTCGAAAGCGTCGCGACCCGGCTGGTGGAGTTGGCGTTGGCGCGCGACCCGCGCATCGGCGTGGTCCCCAAGCCGCGGGCGCGGCGGCGCAAGTCGTGGCGCGCGCAGGAATGACCGTGGCGCCATGAAGGCGGGCGACAGGCCTGCCGCCTTGCGGGGCCGCTTTCCCTAGTTATAGAATTGCGGATCATTCTCATTATCCGGGCTGCCCGTTCACGCGCGCCCCGCCCCCGACTGGAACGACCATGCCCCCGCCCAGCATCGAGATGCTCTATGTCGACCATCACAGCTGGCTCAAGGGCTGGCTGCGCCGGCGGCTGGGCAATTCGTTCGACGCGGCCGACCTGGCGCACGACACCTTCATCCGCCTGATCGCCCGCGACGAGCCGCCGCTGGTGCGCGAGCCGCGCGCGCTGCTGACCACGGTGGCGCAGGGGGTGCTGTCCAATTTCATGCGGCGGCGGCGCATCGAGGAAGCCTATCTGGCGACGCTGGCCGCCCTGCCCGAGCAGACGACGCCCAGCCCCGAAAGCCGCGCCATCCTGATCGAGACCCTGGTCGAACTGGATCGCCGCCTCGACACCCTGCCGGCGCCGGTGGTGAAGGCGTTCCTGCTGTCGCAACTGGACGGCATGAAGCAGGCCGACATCGCCGCCGAGCTGAAGCTGTCGCTGGCCACGGTGCAACGCCATATCGCCAAAGCGGCGCATTGCTGCTTCTTCGGCGCCTGACGCCGCGCCCGCCGTCGCATGCCCGCGCCCTCTTCCGCCCTGCCCGTCCTGGACGGCCCGCCGCTGCCCGAACGCGCCAGCCGGGACGCGGTCGACTGGCTGGTGCGGCTGCAGGCGCCCGACGCCAATGACGCCACGCGCCAGGCCTGGGCGCGCTGGCTGCAGGCGGACCCGGACCATGCCCGCGCCTGGCGCCATATCGAATCGTTCGGCGCGCACCTGCGCGGCCTGGATGCGCCGCTGACCCACGGCACGCTGAGGCGGGGCGGCGCACGACGCAACCGGCGCGGCGCGCTGAAGCTGTTGGCGCTGGGGGCCGTGGCCGGCACCGGCGCCTGGCTGGCGCGCGACGGCCTGCGCTGGCAATGGCAGGACCTGCACGCCGACTACCGCACCGGCACCGGCGAACGGCGCGCCCTGACGCTGGCGGACGGCACCCGGGTCGACCTGGACACCCGCAGCGCCATCACGATCCGCTACGACGACAACCAGCGCCGCATCGAGCTGTTGCATGGCCGCATCCTGGTCGCCACGGCGCCGGATCCGGTCCGGCCTGGCTGGCCGGCCCGCCCGCTGTTCGTGGATACCGCCCGCGGCCGGCTGCGGCCGCTCGGGACGCGATTCGTCGCGCGGCATCTGGCCGACGCCGACCTGGTGGCGGTGCTGGAGGGCGCGGTGCAAATCCAGCCCATGGATGCCCCCGCGGCGGGCCGTGTGGTGCAAGCCGGCGAGCAAAGCCGCTACGACCGGCTGGGCGCCGAGGTGCCGGCCCGCACCGACCAGCAGGCGGATGCCCAGGCCGGCGCCTGGACCACCGGCATGCTGGTGGCGCGCGACATGCGGCTGGACGACTTCATCGCCGAACTGGCGCGCTACCGGCCCGGCCGGCTCGCCTGTGCGCCGGAAGTCGCCGCGCTGCGCGTCTCGGGCATCTATCCGCTGGCCGATCCGGACAAGGTGCTGGACATGCTCGAACGCACGCATCCCGTGGAAATCCGCGGCGTGACGCGCTACTGGACGACCGTGGCGCGGCGCGAACCGTGACGCCGCCGGCGATTCCGCAAGCCGGATCCCGGATTTTTTTTGGCCCGCCGTGAGGGGTTTTTCGTTCTCGCGTGGCAATCCCTATGGAAGCCACTTTTTTCTCGGGAAATGAAGACCGCCATGCACGACCGCCTCTCGCGCCGCGCCGCCCGCCTCATCGGCCGCGCCGCCCCCCTGCTCTCGCCCGGCCGCCAGGCCGTCCTGTCCTTGTCGGCCACGTTGCTGTCGGCCGCCGCGCTGGCGCAGCCGGCCGCGCGGGCCTACGCGATTCCCGCCGGCTCGCTCGAAAGCGTGCTGACCCGCTATGCCCTGGAAAGCCAGCTGATGCTGTCCTACAGCGCCGCCGACGTCGCCGGGAGGCGCAGCGGCGGACTGACCGGCAGCCACGACGCCGCGTCGGCGCTGCGCCAGATCCTGGCGGGCACGGGCATGCGCGCCAGCCTGCAGCCCAACGGCGGCTACCTGCTGCGGGTGGCGGCCGGCGCGGATGATGCGCAGACGCTGCCCTCGGTGACCGTCACCGGCGACGGCGCCGAAACCGCCTGGGGCCCGGTGGCCGGCTTCGTCGCCAAGCACAGCGCCACGGCCACCAAGACCGACACGCCGTTGCACGAAACGCCGCAGTCGGTCTCGGTGGTGCCGCGCGCCCAGGTGGTGGCGCAGGCCGCCGATTCGCTCGACCAGGCGCTGGCCTACACCGCCGGCGTGATGTCGCTGGACGGCGGCGCGCTGCGCAACATCAGCACCGGCTTCACGGTGCGCGGCTTCAACATCACCGGGTCGGCGCCGCTGTACCTGAACGGCACGAAGCTCCCGATGAACTCGATGAGCGGCGCCATGGAGCCGTACAACTACGAACGCATCGAGGTGCTGAAGGGGCCGGCGTCGATCCTGTACGGCCAGGCCGCGCCGGGGGGCATCATCAACCTGGTCAGCAAACGCCCCACCGCCGAGCCGCTGCGCGAGATGGAGGTGAAATACGGCACCTGGAACACCAAGCAGCTGGCCATGGACTTCGGCGGGCCGCTCACCGAGGACGGCAATGTGGGCTACCGACTGACCGGGCTGGCGCGCGATGCGGACACCATGGTGCGGCACATCAACAACGACCGCCAGTCGCTGTCGGGCTCGCTCGAATGGCAGCTGAGCGGCGCCACGCGGCTGACGCTGCTGGGCGGCTGGAGCCGCACCGACAATCCCTACGACGTGGGCAAGCCGCGTGAAGGCACGCTGCTGCCCAACCCCAACGGCGCCATCTCGCGCAAGGTATTCCTGGGCGAACCGGGCTTCGACCGTTTCGTGGTGCAGGGCGGCCACCTGGGTTACCTGCTGGAGCACAAGATCAACGACGACTGGCAGGTGCGGCAGAACCTGCTGGGCTACAACCACCGCGCCAATAGCAACAACCTGTACATGATGACAAGCTCGGTCGACGCCGCCAACCCGGCGCGGGTCGAGCGCCTGGCCGTGTCGCGCGACGACACGGACAAGGGCATCGCCCTGGACAACCAGCTGCTGGGCAAGCTGCGCCACGGCCGCTTCGAGCACACCCTGCTGTTCGGCGTGGACGCCAGCCGCAGCAGCCTGACGCGCGATCAGGCGGTGGGCTTGAATGCCGTCCCGATCGATGTGTATGACCCGGTCTACGGCAGCACGCCGACGCTGGACCCCGCCAGGCGCAGCATCAGCCGCGCGCGCCAGGTAGGCTTCTATGCCCAGGACCAGATCAAATTCGATGGCCGCTGGATCGGCTTGTTCGGCGGCCGCTACGACCGCGCGCGCACCGAGGAAGCGCCCGACGACGGCAGGCAGGATTCGCACGCGTTCTCGCCCCGCGCCGGCCTGATGTATCTGTTCGACAACGGCCTGGCGCCCTACTACAGTTTCACCAAGTCATTCCAGCCGACCTCTGGCATGGATTTCGGCGGCACGCCGTTCAAGCCCACCACCGGCACGCAGCACGAGATCGGCCTGAAGTACGAGCCGCCTGGCGTCGACGCGGCGATCACGCTGGCGCTGTACGACATCACCCAGCGCAACGTGGTCACGTCGGACCTGGCCAATCCCGGGTTCTCGGTGCAGACGGGCGAAGTGCGCTCGCGCGGCGCCGAGCTGGAAGGCCGCGCCAGCCTCAACCACAATCTGGACGTGGTGGCCGCCTTCACGCTGACCAACGCCAGGACCACCAAGAGCACCCGGGGCGACGAAGGCGCGCGGCCGGCGTCGGTGCCGCGCAGCATGGCGTCGCTGTGGCTGGACTACAAGCTGGCGGCGCTGCCCGGCCTGAGCACCGCGGCCGGCGTGCGCTACGTGGGACGGCAGGAAAGCGACGGCGTCACGGTGCCCAGCTACACCGTGCTGGACGCGGCGTTGCGGTACCGCCTGCAGAACTGGGAATTCGCGCTCAACGTCAAGAACCTGACGAACAAGCGCTACATCGCCGCGTGCCCGTATGCCTGCTACTACGGCGACGAACGCAATGTGATGCTGACGGCGCGGGTGAACTGGTAGGAGGTCGGGCTGGCACGGGGTCGGGTTGCCAAGGGATCGGGCGGGTACGGATCGGACTGGCAAGGAGCCCGCCCCGGCTCAGCCCGGCTCGCCGAACACGCCGCGCCAGGGCCGCGCCAGGACCTCGACATCGTCCGCCGACAGGTATTGCGGCGCCCCTCGCGCCATGGCGGCGAACAGCAAGGCATCGGAAGCCCCATCCCACGGCGGCGCCAGCGACTCGTCCACCTCGCCGTCTTCATCCACTTCCCGGATGAAGGCGGCCTCGCCATCGACGGCTTCGGCGCGTTGCCGCAGCAGCTTGTGGACCTGCATGAAACCGGCATGGACCGGCGAATGCGCGCCGCCGCGGCGGCGCGAGGCGGCCAGCACGCCATACCATTCGGAGGGCGGCGACGCCTCGGCGACGGCGCCGGACGGCGCAGTGGCGCCGCCCTCTTCCTCCGACGACCAGCGCGCCCACGCCCGGCCGTAACGGTCCCAGCCGTCGTCCGGCAAGTGTTCGCCCAGCGCTCGCGCCTGCTCGCGCGACAGATCGGGAATGCGGGCCAGGACGTCGAGCACGCCCTCGCCGTGCGGGCCGAACAGCAGGGCCAGCGGCAGCGGCTGCAACAGCTCGATGGCGGCGGCGCGCCAGTAGCCGGGTTGCGCCACCAGCCCGGACATGTCGCCCAGCTGCGTCACGCGCACGCGCCACAACTGTCCGGGCCACTGGCGGCCCAGGGTCAGGGAGGCGATGGATTGGTCGACCACGATCCAGGGCGGCTCGGCGCGCGCCAGCCGGACGTGGTTGCCGGCGCGTTCGAGCGCCAGGGAAGGATCGGCGGCGTCGAACCAGAAACCGTCGCGCTCGGACGGGGAAGCATGTGTAGGCGTGGTCATGGCGGTCATTATCGGCGCAAATGCTTGCCGCTCTGTCGACGGAAGCCGCCGGTCGCATGGTCGACCGGGACGCCGGTCGCACTGGCGACGAAGACGCCGGCCGTATTGCCGACGCAGACGACGCCGTTCAGTCCGCCGCGACGCGCTCCGGCGCCAGCGCCGCTTCCAGCCGGTTGCCGCCCAGCGACTTGGCGCGATACAGGGCCATGTCGGCGCGCGCCAGCCCATCGGCCAGCGCCGGCGCGTCGTCCTCGAAATACGCCAGGCCGATGCTGACCGTGGCGGCGATGCCCAGGCCGTCGGCCTGGTTGGCGATGGCCTCGGCAAAGCGCGTGGCGGCGGCCGCGCCCAGCTCGTGCGCGCGGCGGGCGTCGTCGCCCGAGAGCAGCGCGGCGAACTCCTCGCCGCCGATGCGGGCCAGGATCGCCCGCGGTCCGAGCGCGACGCGGGCGATGCCGGCGAACGACTTCAGCACCAGGTCGCCGGTATGGTGGCCGTAGCGGTCGTTGATGCTTTTGAATTGGTCCAGGTCGAACGCCAGCACGGCGATCGGCTCGCGGCCCGATTGGGTCTCGATCAGGCGCGCGCCCTGCTCGAAGAACCAGCGCCGGTTGCCCAGGCGGGTCAGGTAGTCGGTCTGCGATTCCAGCACCAGCTGGACGTGGGTTTCCTCGCGGATCAGCTTGACCAGCGTCATCGGCAGCAGCACCGAGTACAGCACGCCCTCGTACATGGTGATGTTGCTGGCCAGCAGCTGCACCGACGGCCCCCCGGCGGCGACCCACCACGGCAGCAGGAAGGCCCGGCCGAAATAGATCAGCGCGTGCACGCCCGCGACCGCCACGGCAAAGTTGCGGGTCTTGAGCATCTTCATGGAATCGCAACGCAGCAGTTCCCAGGCGGTCAGCGCGCTGACCAGCCCGATGGGAAAGGCGCTGACGTATTTCCAGACCACGTCCTGGCCATCCCGGCCGGCGCCCAGCCAGACCAGCGCCATGACGGCCAGCAGCGCCAGCGAGCGGCCGCGGTAGCTGCGCCCGCTGAGCGAGGCGACGCTGTTCAGCACCAGCAGATAGCCGCCGAGGATGATGAGATTGCTGACCGGCGAGCCCAGCCCGGCGGGCAGGTCGGCGCGGAACAGGACGCTGCTACAGCCGACCGCCAACGTCGCGAAGCCGGCCGCCAGGATGCCCAGCGAACGGCTGCGGTTGGGATGGGTCCGATGTTCCCAGAACGTCAGGCCGGCACTGGCCAGCAGCGTTCCAATGGTGATGAAGTACAGGGTAAGGAGATCGACGTGCATCTCTTATCGGGAAATGAGGCACGCCAGGGAATTGCGGCGGCAGTCGCAATTCTAGGGGAAATCGGTCGCGAAACTGTGACGAACGCGACGGTTCCGGAATGATAAGTCCCTATTTACAAAGATCAAAAACGATAGGTCACGCTGCCGACCACGCTGCGGCGGGTGCCGAAGAAGCAGTCGCCGCGGGCGATGCAGCTGCCGACATACTGCTTGTCGAACAGGTTGGTGACGTTCAGCGCCACGCGCATCGGCCCCGCGTCGTAGGCCAGCATCGCGTCGTACACCGTGACGGCGGGCACATTGTTGTGGCCGGTGCCATCGTCGCTGCCGCCGGTGTAGCGCACCCCCGCGCCCGCCAGGAATCCCGGCGCGCCCAGGAGGCGGAAGCGATGGTTGGCCCAGAGCGACGCCATATGGCGGGGCATCCTGGCCAGTTGCCGGCCTTGTTCGGCGGGAACGCCCCGGGCGACCCTGGCGTTCAACAGCGTCCAGGTGGCGACGACGTCGAAGCCGGCCACCGAAGCCAGCGCCTCCAGTTCGGCGCCGCGCGTGCGCGCCTGGCCCACCTGGACCGTGTCGGCCACGCCGTTCACCACGCCCGCCACCTTGCGGTTCGTTTCGGTCATGTCGAACAGGCTCGCCGTAATGGTCAGGTTGTCGCCGAGCGGCTGGACCTTGACGCCGGTTTCCCACTGCTTGCCGCGTAGCGGCTTGAAGGCCTGGTTGGCGCGATTGAAACCGGCCTGCCCCTGGAACGACTCGGCATAGCTGAGGTAAGGGTTGAAACCGGCGGCCGAGCGGTACATCAGGCCGAAACGGCGGGTCAGTTCGCTGTCGTCACGGCTGCCCGACGGCGTGTCGTCCACCGCGCTGCGCGAACGGTCGTAGCGCAGCCCCAGCATCACCAGCCATCTTTCCCATTCGAGCTGGTCCTGTGCGTAGAAGCCGATCTGGTTCTCGTGCGAGGTCGGCATGTGGCGCAGGCTGGTGGGTGGCGTGAAGTTGCCGTATACGGGGTTATACACGTCGATCGGCGCCGCCAGCCCGCCGATGCCTTTGTGGGCCTCGAGGGTGGAGCGCTGATAGTCGATGCCGGCCAGCGCCAGGTGGCGGACCGCGCCGGTCTGGAGTTTGAACTGGAGCTGATTGTCGATCGCCAGTTGCTTCAAGGTGGGCTGGTTCATGTAGACCACCCGGCGCAGCAACGTGTCGCTGCCGGGCACCCATCCGTGTCCCGCGCCGTTGAAGCCGGTGGTGTAGATACTGCGGTAATCGGCGTCACTGTGCGAATAGCGCAGGTTCTGCCGCAAGGTGACCCGGTCGTTGAATGCATGCTCGAACTGATATCCCACTGCCTGCTGCCGGGTGCGATATCTGTCGAAATCCGGCTCGCTGACGAAGAAGTCCTGCGGGATGCGCCCGCCGGGCTTGTCGGTGCGCGTGCCGCGCCAGGGGAAAAAGCCGACCATGGTGCCGCTGTTGTCGCGCTGGAAGTTGGCCAGCAGCGTCAACGAGGTGGCGCCACTGGGCCGCCAGGTGAGCGATGGCGCCACGAAATAACGGTCGTCGGGCACGTGCCGGACCGCGCTGCCGCTGTCGCGTCCCAGCGCCACCAGGCGGTACAGCCATGTGCCGTCGGCATTGAGCGGACCCGTGAGATCCGCCTGGATCTGCTTGCGGTCGTGGCTGCCGACGCTGACACCGATCTCGCGCGCCGCATCGGGTTGCGGCCGCTTGCTGACCAGGTTCACGATGCCGCTGCTGGACGCCTGGCCGTACAGCATGCCCGAGGGCCCGCGCAGGATTTCGATGCGTTCGAGCGCATAAGGATCGGGCCGCGTGTTGTTGTAGAACCCCACCGCGTTGAGCAGGCCATCCAGGTACTGGGTGGACTCGGCGCCTCGGATCTTGATCCAGTCGCTGCGGTTGTCGGCACCGAAAGAGTCGGCGGTGCTCACGCCCGCGGTGTAGCCGGCGGCCTGCTGCACCGACTGCGCGCCCTGCAGCGTGATGCGATCCTGGGTGATGACGGTGATCGACTGCGGCGTGTCGAGCACGGCCGTGTCGGTCTTGGTGGCCGTGGCCGCGCGCCTGGCCACGAAACCATGCACGGGACCGGTCGCCGTTTCCTCGGCGTCGGCGCCCTTCACCGTCACCGCGGGCAGCTGCCGCACCGACGCGGCCGATTGCGCCCCGGCGGCCGTGGACAGGCCCAGCCCCAACAGGATCCAGGGCAGATGCGATGCGCGGCAAAAAGGAAAGGCGGGACTGGGGTTCATCAGGCTTCATCCATCAATGCAAAGTGCGAACAGGAATCGATCTCACTATTATGGAAAGCCTGAGCGCCGAATCCCGCCCTTGCCTCGCGATGGATAAGCCCGGGTATTGCCTGCCGCCACGCAGCGTTGCGGCAGGCCCGCCGGTTCAGAACCGATGCGCCCAGCGGCACTTCCAACACGCGGGCCGTGGAAATACTTCGTGGCAAAAGGTGTCAGCCTGCAATGGCGCGCGCCCCCGGCTGCGGTTCAATACCGCACGTTGTCGCTGTGCCTGTCGTTGCCGGCCGCCTGGCGGCTCGCGCCGGCATTCCACTCCCCTTTCCGAGGCCCCGATCGCCATGGCAAATCGTTCCTACCTCTACAGCCTGAGCAACCGCCCCACCCACTTCACCGACCGCCCGGAGACGATTTCCGGCTTGTCCGAATGGCCCTACGCGGTGCCGTTCATGTACCGGCTATTGATGTCGGGCGATCCACAGCTGTGCGCCTCGCTGATCTCGGATGGACTGGAGGACGAAGAACCGGACCAGCGCACCCGGCTGCCCGCCATCAGCAGCACGTTCGAGCCGGGCCTGGCGCGGGTGAAACGCTTTGCCGAGATAGATCGGGAAGAGCGTCGTGTAGGGAAAGAGTGTAGGCTATAGTGTAGAT
>ERZ1739169.94-NODE-94-length-26293-cov-16.509871_pt1 | contig 26293 bp, 25 predicted proteins | sample MGYA00581756_ERZ1739169 | MGnify/ENA primary metagenome ERZ1739169 (study PRJEB40789, sample SAMEA7425667) | Salamandra salamandra | biome: salamander skin | place: Germany | collected 2020-03 | study: cvxcv | reverse complement strand
CAGGCTTTTATTCCGCAAAACCCCATAGGCTCTCGCCTGTGGGGTTTTGTCTTTGTGAAAAGCCCGTTTATGCGCGCGGCATGATTATTGAGCCAGGCTCTGATCGTCCGTCGCGCACGAAGCTGGCCATGCAGTACCCAGGATTGGAGCGCTCGCCATTGTGGCGGGAGGCTCGGCAGGTTAAGCCTGATACCCATAGCAAGGTGGTACCACTCCTTCCCATCCCGAACAGGACAGTGAAACGCCTTCGCGCCGATGATAGTGGACGGACGTCTGTGAAAGTAGGTCAGTATCAGGCAGTTATTCGAAAAGAAAACCCCGCAGGCTGACGCCTGCGGGGTTTTTTCTTTGGCGCGAAACGCCGACTGAGGCGATTCTCATGGCGTTGGCCGCATGGGCCGCGCCACCCTTTGCTCCCGCCTCGTTGCCGGCATCAGCCCGGCTGGCGTTGCGGTGCGTCGGGCAGCTGGCGCCGCAGCGCGGCGAAGAACAGTTCGGACTGCAGGCGTTCGCTCTGGATCTGTTCCGCGACCTTCGAGGCGATTCTCGGGTCCACCGGCGCCATGGGTCGGCCGGTGGACTGCGCCAGCACCTGGGCGGTACAGGCGCGCTCGAGGAAGAACAGGTCATCGTAGGCGTAGTCGAGGCGCTCGCCGCAGACCACCACGCCGTGATTACCGAGAAAAGCGATATCGGCGCCTTGCATGGCGTGGGCGATGCGTTCGCCTTCGCTGGCATCCAGGGCCAGGCCGTTGTAGTCCCCATCGACGGCGATGCGGCCGTGAAAGCGCATGGCATTCTGGGATAGCGTGGTATCCAGCGTCCGGTCGGCCGTCAACGTCAGGGCCGTGGCGTACGGCATGTGGGTGTGCAGCACACAGGCCTTGCCGGCGATGCGGTGGATCGCGGCGTGGATGAACATGGCGGTGGGCTCGACTTCGTGGCGTCCCGCGAGTTTCTGGCCCTGGGCGTCGACCAGCACGATGTCGTCGGCCTGGACTTCGTTCCACATCAGGCCGCGAGGGTTCAGCAGGAAATGATCGGTATCGCCGGGCAGCGCCACGCTGAAGTGGTTGCAGACGCCTTCGCCGAGTCCGTGCGCAGCGGCCGCGCGCAGGGCCAGCGCCAGGTCTGCGCGCAGGGAGGCGACGCGGTCCGCATGAAAGAGCGCGTCGGCGAAGTGGGGATCTTTGTTCATGGGCAACCCGAAGTGAGAGTCGAGAGTGATGGGAGGGCGGAATATTGCTGAAGTCCTGGCGTCCGCGGCGCTGCCTGGCAAGCGCGCGGCCCGGGAGCTTGTCCGGCGGAGCCGGCAACGGCTTGCGCCGGCCAAGCTCCCGGGCCGTGGATTCAGATCCAGCCGGCCTGCTGGAACAGGCCGGGGACTTTGTCCAGACTCGATACAGTAGCGTCGGGGCGATAGTCCGGCAAGGGCTGGCGGCCGGTGCCTCGGTCGATCCAGACGCAGCGGAAGCCGATGTCGCGCGCGGCGGCGTGGTCCAGATGCGGACTGGCGCAGATGTGCACGACCTCGTCGGGGGTGACGCCCAGGCTGTCGTGGGCGTGGGCAAAGATGCGCCGCGACGGCTTGTAGGCGCCGGCCTGCTCGGCAGTGATGACGCGGTCGATGTGGCCGCCCAGCTGCGCCACGTTGCCGGCGATGATGGCGTCATCGGTGTTGGAGATGATGCACAGGCGGAATCCGGCGCGTTTCAGCCTGGCCAGGGTGTCGACCACCTCGGGAAATGGCGGCATGGCCGAGATGCTGCCTGTCAGCAGCTCGGCGTCCTGCGGCCGGTAGGCCAGGTCGAGGTCGCGCATGGTGAGCCGCAGCGATTCGCGGGTGACGTCGACAAAGTGCATATGGGGCGGCGTGCGCTCCAGGCGGTGTTCGTGTTCGTCGTAGACATGCAGGAATTGCGCCGGCGTCGGCGTGTGCTGGCGCGCTTCGCCCGCGGCCAGGATCCGCGCGACGGCGGCCTGCAGGCCTTCATCCCATTGGATCAGGGTGCCGTAGCAGTCGAACGTGAGCCATTGCGGGCGGGGGAGATGGTCCAGGGGCATGGGGATTCCTTTGTGGCGCCGTTGGAGATGAAGCCAGCTTAGGATCTGGCCTGGTGAGTTGTAAAATTAATAATCAAACTCAAGTCAGTGGAATAATGAATATCGTTGGGACTCGGTTCCTGATCCGTTTGGCGCGGGATCGATTCGGACGGGCAAGCCGTGCGTCCCGGCTCATTCCCGGGCATGGCGTCCGGCCCAACTCACCCCATACCGCGCAGCCATCCAGGACACACAATGCTTGATCTCGAATTGTTGAGGACGCTCGTCTGCGTAGTTGATGAAGGCAGCTTCACGCGGGCGGCGGGGCGGGTGCATCGGACGCAATCGACCGTGAGCCAGCAGGTGCGCAAGCTGGAACAGACCGTGGGCAAGACCTTGCTGCTGCGCGACCGGGCCGGCAACCAGGTGCAGGCCACCGAGGATGGCGAGTTGATGCTGGCCTACGCGCGCAAGCTGCTGGCGATGGCGGATGAGGCCGAACTGGTGCTGTCGGCGCCGCGGCGGATGCAGGCGATCCGATTGGGCATTCCGGAGGACTTCGATGTGTCGCGGCTGACGGCGCTGCTGGCCGGCTTCGCCGCCAGCCATCCGGAAATCCGTCTTGAAACCGGCAGCGGCATGAGCACCGACCTGAAGGCGGGGCTGGCCTCGGGTGAGCTGGATCTGGCGCTGATCAAGCGTGAGCCGGGTGATGGTCCGTGTCTGGCGTCGTGGCTCGAACGGCTGGCATGGGTGGGGGACAAGGCCCTGCTGCGGGGCTCGGAACCCGTGCCGCTGGTGCTCTTTCCGCAGGGCTGCATTTATCGCAAACGCATGATCTACGCGCTGGAAAGCGCCGGACGGCCTTGGCGCGCCGCGTATCACAGCCAGAGTTTGGCGGGGGTGCAGGCGGCCGTGGCGGCGGGCTTGGGCATTTCGTTGCTGCCGGCGTTCGCCTGCCTGCCGGAGCACGGGATACTCGGCGCGGCGCAGGGGCTGGCGCCGGCGCCGCGCACTGAACTGGCGATCGTGGGCGCAGCGCGCGCCACGGCCGGCGGCGCGGTGGCGAACCTGATCGCGGTGTTGAAGCGGGCGGTGGGCGAGGACGCTGATCCGCCGCGTCGCCAGCTGGCGTCAGCTTAGGTCGCCGTCCACGTAGTACCAGCGTCCGCCTTCGCGCACGAAACGGCTGACTTCGTGCATCCGGCTGGCGCGGCCGGCCAGGCGGCTGCGCGCGACGAATTCGACGGTGGCGTGATCGGCATCCTGGTCGCGGGCCTGTTTGACCGTCAGGCCCAGCCATTTCAAGCCGGGTGGATTGGGTTCGAGCGAGGCGGGGCGGGTGCTGGGATGCCAGGTGTCGAGCAGGTAGGCGAGCCTGTCCAGCACGAAGGCGCTGTAGCGCGAGCGCATCAGGTCTTGCGCGGTGGGGGCCTGCAAGGCCTGCGGGCCCTGGTGCCAGCGGCCGCAGCAGGCGGCGTAGGGCTTGGCCGTGCCGCAGGGACAGGCAATCGGGTCTGGCGTGGTCACGGTGGCAATCAGGCGAGCAGGTCGTTGTATTCGGGATGGCGGCGCATGTAGACGTCGGCGTAGGAGCACTGCGGGCGCACCTTCCAGCCCTGCGCGCGGGCCGTGTCCAGCGCGACGCGGGTCAGTTCGGCGGCGATGCCGCGGCCGCCGACCTGGCTGGGCACGCCGGTGTGCGTGATGGTCATGACGCCGTCGCGCAGATGGTAGTCGAGCACGCACAGCACGCCGTCGACAGTGGCGGTGTAGCGCGAGCGCTCGGTATCGTGGATGACGGAAACCATGGGGCATTCCTGCGTGAGTGAGCGGGGAGCGCCTGCGTGGCAGGCTATCGACATAGGATACCAGCGGCGGCTGGCGGCCCGGGTCAGCGTTGCAGGATCTTCAGCAGCGCCGTCAGCTGCGCATCGCGGGTCTCGACCAGGTCGGCGATGCTGCGCGCACCGGCCTCGGCATTGACGCCGTCGATCAGGCGGCGTTGCAGTTCCGGCGTGACTTCGGGCGAGCCGAGATCGTCCCACCAGGTCTGCACCGGTCCCAGCAGGTGGTCCATGAAGTTGGCCAGGCCGCCCGCGCCGCCGCCGAGGTTGAAGGTCATGTGCGGGCCGAACAGGGCCCAGCGCAGGCCGGGGCCTTGCGACACGGCGGCGTCGATGTCGGCCACGCTGGCGACGTTGTCGGCGGCCAGGTGGATCGCTTCTCGCCACAGGGCGGCCTGCAGGCGGTTGGCGATGTGGCCCGGAACTTCCTTGTTCAGGCGGATCGGGTGCTTGCCCAGCTGGCGATAGAAGGCGATGCAGCGTTCGATGGTGGCGTCCGAGGTCTGCTTGCCGCCCACCACTTCCACCAGCGGGATCAGGTGCGGCGGATTGAACGGGTGGCCGATGACGAAGCGCGCGGCGTGCTGGCACCGCGCCTGCAGCCGGCTCATGATGAGTCCGGAGGAACTGGAGGCGACGATCGCGTGGGGCGCGAGCAGCGCGTCCATGCGCGCGAACAGGTCGGTCTTGAAGTCTTCGCGTTCGGGCGCGTTTTCCTGCACGAAGTCGACGCCTTGCAGCGCGGCGGCCAGGTCGGGCTCGAAGCGCAGGGTATCGGGCGTCGCGCCGGCGGCGACGCGTCCGAGTTCCGTCAGCACGGGCCAGGCGGCGGCAACGCGCGCGCGCGTCAGCGGCTCGGCGTCGGCGGCGGGATCGCAGACCACGACGTCGAGTCCGTGCGCGAGGAACAACGCGGCCCAGCTGGCGCCGATGGTGCCGGCGCCGACGATGGCGACGCGGTTGATGGCGGGGAAAGCGGACGAGTCGGTCATGCGGCGCTCCGGAGGATGTCGATGGGAAGGCCCATTGTGAAGCAAAGCGGGCAGGGTTGCCACGCATGGGGGCGGCGGGCAAGATAGCGGCGTGCGCATCTTCGATGTCTTGCTGGAGGGGTTCATGGATTCGTCACGATCCGCCGGGAGGCGGCCGGTGCCTTACTTTTGCCAATGGGAGTCGGCGCACCTGGCGGGCGCGATCATCCGCAAGGAACTCCGGCTCGAGGACGACCCGGCATGGCCCGCGTCGGGCGCGCGCGACGTGACGGAATATGCGCGCTGGGCCAGCCATGTCTGCGGCATGGCCTGCCTGAAGATGGTGCTGGCGGCCGAGACCGGGCTGGTCCATCCGACCCTGGAGCTGGCGCGCCGCAGTCTGCCGTACGGCGCCTACACGGAAGACGCCGAGGGTCACATCAAGGGAATGATCTACGCGCCGTTCGTGCGCTTCGTGGCCGAGCAATTCGGACTGCAGGCGCAAGTGCGCGTGGATGTGCGCGCGGACGAACTACCCGCGGTGATGAACGGCGCGGCCTATTTCATGGCGTCGGTGCATCCGTGGATCCGCTGGCCGGAGCGCGAGCCGCCGGCCAGGGGCGGGCACCTGGTGCTGGTGACGCGGGCCACGCCGGGGCATGTGACCTTCCACAATCCTTCCGGCGAGCCCGGCGCGCAGGCCGATGCCTGTGTGCCGATGGCGGCATTCGAGCGCGCGTTCGCCGGGCGTGGCGTCGCGATCCTGCGCGCGGCCTGAGTGGCCTGGCGCGTCAGGCATTGCGGGCGCGGCGCAGATAGCGCCATACCAGCACAGCGGCGGCGAGGTAGCCCGCCGTGATGATGGCGTAGGCGGCGGGCAGGCTGGCGCGCCAGTCCGGCAACAAGTGCAGGATGGTGCCCATCAGCGCGACGCCGACCAGCGCGCCCGACTGGCGGTTGGCGTTCAGCGCGGCGGCCGCGCTGTTGGCATGGTGCTTGCCCGAGACCTGCATCACCACGCTGGTCATCGCGGGCACCGCAATGCCGACGCCCAGGTTGGCCAGCGCCACGATCGCCGCGAACGGCCAGTAGGGCATGTCGGGCGCGAAGCTGAACAGGCCGACCGCGCTCATGGCGGCGGCCAGGGAGATGCCGCCCAGCAACGCGGCCGAGACGTTCCAGCGCGTCGACACGCGGCTCGATAACAGATTGCCGATCGAGAACACGGCCAGCATCGGCACCAGCTGGATGCCGGTCTGCAGCGCGTCGGCGCCGCGCGCATGCTGCAGGAACAGGCTGAGCAGGAACAGTTGGCCGTAGGCCGCGAGATTGATCAGGAAGCCCACGCCGTTGGCCGCCGCGAATTGCGGGGTCTGGAACAGCGCGCGCGGCAGGATGGGTTCGGCGTGGCGCCGTTCGCGGCGCACCAGCGCCAGCGTGGCCGCCGCGCACAAGGCGGCCGCGGCCAGGATGGGCGCCGACGACCAGCCGTAGGCGTTGCCCTGGATCAGCGCGAAACACAGCGCGGACAGCGCCACCACGCCGAGCACGTGGCTCAGCGGGTTGAGCGCGCGCGGACGGCGCGGCGCGGCCTGGATGCGGCGCCTGGCCAGCCACAGACCGGCCAGGCCCAGCGGCAGGTTGATGAGGAAGATGCCGCGCCAGCCGAATTGATGGATCAGCACGCCGCCCAGCAGCGGGCCGGCGGCGCCGGCCACCGCCACGATGGCCGACCAGGCGGCCAGCATGCGGTTGCGCACCTGCTCGTCTTCGTAGGCATGGGTCAGCAGGCTGAGCGAGCTGGGCATGAACAGCGCCGCGCCCAGTCCCTGCATCATGCGGGCGGCGATCAGCAGGTCGCCGCCGGGCGCGATGCCGCACAGCAGCGAGGCCAGCGTGAAGACCCCCAGGCCGGCCAGGTAGATGGTCTTGGCGCCGTAGCGGTCGGCCAGGGCGCCGGCCACGAGCAGCAGCGCGGCGAAGGTCAGCGTGTAGCCGTCGACGATCCACACCAGGTCGGTGAGCGGCACGGTGAACTGTTCCGCGATGCTGGGCAGGGCGACGTTGACGACGGTGACGTCCAGCATCGCCATGACGAAGCCGATGGCCAGGGTGACCAGGGGCAGCAGGCCGGTGACGGCGGGACGCGGGACGGGATCCGCGGGGACGGGGGCGGTGGAGCAGGCGGTGCGCATGACGGGGACTTCCGGGGACGATCCAAGGCGCACAGCTTAGGGTGTTTCCGTGATGCAAAAAATAGGAGAAACTGCGCTATCGTGATGCAAAATTGCATCAGGCAATCGATCCCTGCCTGGATCGTTTTTCGAAGGCATCTGTTTTCATGGATTGGGATAACGCCCGCATTTTCCTGGCGATCTACCGCAACGGCACGCTGCGCGGCGCCGCGGCGCTGTTGCAGATCGACCAGGCCACGGCCGGCCGCCGGCTGGCGGCGCTGGAGACGTCGCTGGACGCCCGCTTGTTCCTGCGCACGCCGTCGGGCTACGTGCCGACCGCCGCGGGCGAGCAGGCCTTCGCCGCCGCCGAGCGCATGGAGCAGGCCGCCGACCAGTTGCAGCGGCAGATGCAGGGGCTGGACCACCGGCTGTCGGGCGTGGTGCGGGTGGCGACGTCGGAGACGGTCGCCAGCTATTTCATCATGGAGGCGGTGCGCCGCCTGCACCGGCAGCACCCCGACATCCGCATCGCGTTGTCGACCTCGATCCAGCTCAGCAACCTGACGCGCCGCGAGGCCGATCTGGCGATCCGCAACGTCAAGCCGGATAACCCCGATCTGATCCACCGTCACCTGGCACGCCGGGATGTCGGCCTGTATGCGTCGAAGTCGTATATCGCCGCGCGCGGCGAGCCGCGCCAGGGCACGGCATTCGCCGGACACACGCTGGTCACCTATCAGCAATCGGTGTTGCCGGGATGGTCGGATACCTTTTGCGGCGAGCCGACGGGCAATGGCCATATCGCGATGGAATTGAACTCGGGCCTGATGATCATCGAGGCGGTGGCGGCGGGGCTGGGCATCGGCGAATTGCCGGTCCACATGGCGCCGCAGTATCCCGATCTGGTGCGCATCTGGCCACACCGCAGTGAACCCTATGACCTGTGGCTAGTGATGCACGGCGACCTGAACCGCACGGCGCGGGTGCGGGCGGTGGCGGACGCCATCGTCGAGGTGTTCGAAGAGAATTGAGGCGCGGGCCTCGTGGCAAACCGCGGCTTGTGGCGGCGGGCCCGCGGCGCTAAGGTTGATCCTCCGACGGCGCGCAGGCGCGCCGGCTGTGTCCCATGACCTGAACGAGGAGTGCCGCGTGTCCGATCTTTGGCGTTTGTCCGCAGTTGAGCTTGCCGCCCGTATCCGCCGGCGCGACGTATCCGCGGTCGAGGCCGCGCAAAGCGCGCTGGGGCGCCTGGAGGCGGTGAATCCCCGCATCAACGCCGTGGTTGATCATCGCGCCGACGACGCGCTGGCGCAGGCCGCCCGGGTCGACGCGGCGCTGGCGCGCGGCGAGGATCCTGGCGCGCTGGCGGGCGTGCCGGTGACGGTCAAGGTGAACGTGGACCAGGCGGGCTTCGCCACCACCAACGGCGTGACGCTGCAGAAGGATGTGATCGCCACCGTCGACAATCCGGTGGTGGCCAACCTGCGCAAGGCCGGCGCGGTGATCGTCGGACGCACCAACACGCCGGCGTTTTCGTTGCGCTGGTTCACCGGCAACCTGCTGCACGGCAATACCTTGAACCCTCGCGATCCGGCCCTGACGCCCGGCGGATCCTCCGGCGGCGCGGCGTCGGCGGTGGCGGCCGGCATCGGCCATCTGGCGCACGGCACCGATATCGCCGGCTCCATCCGCTACCCCGCCTATGCTTGCGGCGTGCACGGCCTGCGGCCGTCGCTGGGCCGCGTGCCGGCCTACAACGCGGCCCTGCCCGAGCGCACCATCGGCGGCCAGATCACGGCGGTGTCGGGGCCGCTGGGCCGCAGCATCGCCGATCTGCGGCTGGGCCTGGCGGCGATGGCCGCGCCGGATCCGCGCGACCCGTGGTGGGTGCCGGCGCCGTTGGAAGGCCCCGCCGCGCCGCGTCGCGCGGCGCTGTGCCTGAACCCGGATGGCATGGAGACCGAGCCCGCGGTGGTCAAGGCCTTGCAGGATGCCGCCCGGCGCCTGAGCGAGGCCGGCTGGTCGGTGGATACGGTCGATGCCCTGCCGCCATTGCGCGAAGCCGCCGACCTGCAGATCCGCATGTGGATGGCCGATGGCTACGAGGGCATGGTCGAGGCCGCGCGCAAGGAGGGCGACCGTGGCGCGTTGACGGCGCTGGAAGGCCAGCGCGAGCATGTCGCCGGCATGGACCTGGCGAAATTCTCGGCGGTGCTGACGCGCCGCGCCACGCTGACGCGCCTGTGGGAGCTGTTCCTGGCGGATTATCCGGTGCTGCTGCTGCCGGTGTCGGCGGAGCTGCCGTTCGCGGACAACCTGGATCTGCAGGGCGAGGCTGCCTACCGCCGCGTGTGGCGCGCGCAGATGACACAGATCGGGTTGCCCTTCATGGGCCTGCCGGGTTTGACGGTGGCGATGGGCAGCGCGGGCGGCAGCCCCGTCGGCGTGCAGGTGGTGGCCGGGCGTTATCGCGAAGACCTGTGCCTGGCGGCCGGCGAGGTGATCGAAGCGGCAGGGCCCGCGGTCGAGATCGCGGAGCCGGTCGCGCGCTAGGCGCGGCGCGGTCGATCGTCCGGGCGCGCCGGGGAGCCGGTTCGTGTCCCGGGCCGCGCGGCCGCCTGGCCCGGAGTCAGGCGGCGCCCGAGCGCCATTCGGATCGCAGCAGCCCCATCATGCCGGTGTCCCAGCGCGCCTCGCCGGCGCGGGTGGACGAGCGGCGCACGCCTTCGAGCGTGAAGCCCAGCGCCTGGTAGGTGCGGATCGCGGGCGTATTGAACATGTAGACGTTCAGTTCCAGGCGCTCGATGCCGGGCGTGCGGAAGGCTTCGTCGATCATCAGCGCCACCATCGGCCGCGCCAGGCCCTGGCCGCGCACGTCGGGCGCGATGGCGACACGGCCCAGGCGGGCATTGCCGTCGCGCCATTCGTAGGCCAGTTGGGCGTGGCCCACCGGCGTGTCGTCGCGGCAGGCCATCCAGCAGCGCCGCGAGGGCGGTTGCGACTGGCCTTCGCGCAGCATGGCGTCCATGTCGGCCGCGGTCAGCGGATGCGACACATGCGAACCGCCCCATTGCACGACTTCGGGCAGGCTGGTGAACCAGCTGGCGAGCAGGGGATAGTCAGCGGTCGAGAAGGGGCGCAGGGTCAGCATAGTCAGCGAAAGCTGAAGCGTACCTTCAGGATGCCGAGATCGCCGTAGGCGAGTTCGACGTCGCGGTTGGCGGGCACGTCCAGGTAGCCGGCGTACGAGCCGGTGATGACGTGCTGGCCGGCGGTCAGGCCCAGGCCCTGCTCGCGCAGGAAATTGGCGAGCCAATACAGGCCGGCCTTGGCGTGGCCGTTGGGATGGATGCCGGCGTGCTGCTCGACCTCGGCGCCGTCGACCGATAGCGTGATGGCCATGTTGGCGGGAGCGGCGTCCGGCGAGGCGATGCGCGGCCCCAGCACCAGGCCGGCATTGAACATGTGGTCGGCCAGCAGCTCGGGCAGGCTGGCGTGCTCGGGCGCGGCGTAGCGGCAGCCCAGCACTTCCAGCGCCAGCCGCGCGCCGGTGATGGCGGCGTCGATCTCGGCGTGGCTGTACGGTTCGTCGCGCGCGGGCAGGTCGTGCGCCAGCTCGAAGGCGATCTCGGGTTCGACGCGGACCACGGGCGAGGTCGCCGGCAGCGTGCCGGCCAGCGCCACGGTCGAGGCGTAGATGGGCGCGACCACGGTCTTTTCGGGCGACGGCAGCGCGCTCTTCCAGGCGCCGATCCCGTCGCGGCGGGTCTCGCGCAGCAGCCGGGCGGTGCATTGCTGGACGGCGAACGCCTGGCCCAGCGTCTGCGGGCGGCAGGCCGCGGGCAGGCGCGGACCCGCCACGCCCGAATCACGGGCCGCGATCAGCGTGCGGGCCGCGTCGACGCAGCCGGGATAGTCTTCGATCTGGATCTGCATGAGCGTCAGGCTCCCAGGAACAGCAGGGTCCACAGCACGATCATGGCGATCAGGCCGAGCCAGCAGGAGCCCCAGAAACCGACGATCGGCCATTTCAGGGCCAGCGGCGTCTTCTTGGGATCGACGTGGCCCAGCAGGTCATTGGCATTGCCGATGAGCCAGAAACGGGTGCCGGGGAACATCAGGCGGAAGAAATAATCCAGCATGATGGCGGCCTTGATCGCCAGCGGATAGCGCTCGAAGGGGCGGTGCTGCAGATAGGGATGCTTGAGCGCGGCGTTGATCTGCTTGCTCTTGACGAAGAACAGCACCAGGCCGCTCAGCGAGCAGGTGATGAAGCACAGCACGAAAAGGCTGAAGGCCATGGCCATGGCGGGTGAATGCATGGAAATCCCGGTAACGCGCGGCGCGGCCGCGAACAGAGGGTTGTAGGAAAGGGCGGTCAGCCGCGGGTCTGGCCTTCGCCGGTCAGCACCCACTTGAGCGTGGTCAGGCCTTCCAGGCCGACCGGGCCGCGGGCGTGCAGGCGGTTGGTGGAGATGCCGATTTCAGCGCCCAGGCCGTATTCGAAGCCGTCCGCGAAGCAGGTCGGCAGGTTGACGTAGACCGAGCTGGAATCGACTTCGCGCTGGAAGCGCTGGGCCGACGACAGGTCTTCGGTGACGATCGCGTCGGTGTGGCCGGAGCCCCAGCGGGCGATGTGCTCGATGGCGTCGTCGAGCGAGTCGACGATGCGGATCGCCAGGATCGGGCCGAGGTATTCGGTACCCCAGTCTTCCTCGGTGGCCGGCTTGGCGTGCGGCAGCAGCGCCAGCGTGCGCGGGCAGCCGCGCAGTTCGACGCCGTGTTCGGTCAGCGCGGCTGCCAGGCGCGGCAGGATCGAGACGGCCGCCACGGCGTCCACCAGCAGCGTCTCCATGGCGCCGCAGATGCCGTAGCGGTAGGTCTTGGCGTTGAAGGCGATGGCATGGGCCTTGTCCGGATCGGCGGCCGCGTCGATGTAGATGTGGCAGTTGCCGTCCAGGTGCTTGATCAGCGGCACGCGGGCTTCCTGCGACAGGCGCGCGATCAGGCCCTTGCCGCCGCGCGGCACGATGACGTCGATGTGCTCGGTCATGGTGATGAGCTTGCCGACCGCGGCGCGGTCGGCCGTGGCCACGACCTGCACCGCGTCCTGCGGCAGGCCGGCGGCCGCCAGGCCCTGCTGCACGATGCGGCCCAGCGCCACGTTCGAGTGCAGCGCTTCGCTGCCGCCGCGCAGGATGGCGGCATTGCCGGACTTCAGGCACAGCGCCGCCGCGTCGATGGTGACGTTGGGGCGCGACTCGTAGATGATGCCGATGACGCCGAGCGGCACGCGCATCTGCGCCACGCGCATGCCGTTGGGGCGCACGCTGGTGGCGGTGACGCTGCCGATCGGGTCGGGCAGGGCGGCGATCTGGCGCAGGCCCTCGGCCATGTGCGCCAGCGTCTTTTCCGACAGGGTCAGGCGGTCGAGCAGGGCCGGCTCCAGGCCGTTGGCGCGGGCGGCGGCGACGTCCTTGGCATTGGCGGCGAGCAGGTCGGCCTGGTTGGCGGCGAGCGCCTCGGCCATGGCCAGCAGGGCCTGGTTCTTGGCGGCGCTGTTGGCGCGCATCATGGCGCGCGAAGCCCGGCGCGCGTTGTCGCCCAGGGTCAGCATGGCTTGTTCGATGGAGGACGAGGACATGGCGGCGTCGATCATGGTGAGGGGGCGGCCAGGGCGCCGCGTGCGATAGGGATAGTTTATCCGGCCGGGGGCCGGGAGGATCAGGAGGCGGCCGGGGCCGCCTTCACGGTCGGTTGCCGGCGGCGGCGACGCGCAGAGCCAGGCGGGTCATTTCTTCCCAGGGGTCGGACAGCCGGCCCGGGACGGACAGCCCCTTGATGAGGCGGTCCACTTCGTGCGCATGCTGCACCGCGGCGGGCCAGACGTCGGGACGGACCCGGCCCAGCGCCTGCAGCGCCAGGCGTTCGTGCGCGCCGAAAATGCGCAGGCGGCGCATCAGGCCATTGGCGTCCTGGCCCAGGCTGCGGGCCTCGGCCACGCGCGCCAGCAGGCGGATTTCCTCGCCCACCGCCCACAGCACCAGCGGCAGGGCTTCGCCCTCGGCGCGCAGGCCGTCGATCATGCGGATGGTGCGGGCGATGTCGCCGGCCAGCATGGCGTCGCGCAGGCCGAACACGTCGTAGCGCGCGACGTTGAGCACGGCGCGCTCGACGTCTTCGGCCGCCAACTGGCCTTCGGGGTAGAGCAGGCCCAGTTTCTGGATTTCCTGGTGCGCGGCCAGCAGGTTGCCTTCGACCTTGTCGGCCATCCATTGCAGGGTGGCGTTGTCGGCGCGCTGGTTCTGGCGCGCCAGGCGCTGGCCGACCCAGGCGGGCAGGCGGCCGCGTTCGACGCTGGCGATGTCGACCATCATGCCGCCACGCGCCAGGGCCTGCATCCAGCGGCCTTCACGGGTGGCCTTGTCCAGGCGCGGCAGCGACACCAGGATCAGCGTGTCGGGGTTGTCGGCCTGCTTTTCAGCCTGCTCGGCCAGGCGCGCGAGCGTGTCGGCGCCGGGCTTGCCGGGCTTGCCCGTGGGGATCTTGAGTTCGAGAATGCGGCGGTCGCCGAACAGCGACACGCTCTGGGTGGCGGCGATCACCGCGCTCCAGTCGCTGCGCGCATCCATCACCATCGACAGGCGCTCGGTGTAGCCCGCCGCGCGTCCGGCGGCGCGCAGCGCGTCGACCGCCTCGGTCACCAGGAGAGGCTCGTCGCCGGACACCGTGTACAGCGGCGCCAGGCGGTTGCCCGCCCGCTGCAGGTGGTCGGCCAGGCGATCCGCGTCCAGGGCTTGTGCCATCGGTCAGCGCAGGTTGGCCGGGTCGGTGGTAGACGGGGTCTGCCACGGCGCCGGGGTGCTGCGCGGCGTCGGCGCAGTCGGATCGTACAGCGGCGTTTCGCCGTCTTCGCCGCGCTGCTCGCGGTTCTCGAACGCCTTGCGCACTTCAGGCGCGGTCATGCGGCGCAGCAGGCGCGAGACCAGGTCGCGCTGCATGGCGATGTACAGCGTTTCGATCTGGCCTTGCTTGGCCTGGACGATCTGGTCGTCGTACGGCATTTCGCGGTAGATCGACAGGGTCGTGTCCGGGATCAGGGCGCGGCCCTTGGCGTCGATCAGGCGGAAGGTGTAGTTGATGCCCAGTTCGTATTCCTCGACACGGCCCTGGGCGTTCAGCGACACCTCGCGCAATGCGCGCGTATTGGAGACCTCTTGCAGGATCGCCTGCGCGTCCTTCGGCGAAGTCACCAGCTTTGTGTCGGGCGACGCGGCCCGCAGCGCGCGGCGCACGTCGGCGCCGAACTGGGTGTTGTCGGCAATGCCGAGATAGAGCGTATCGAACGGCAGCGGCGTGACGCCGCGCAGCGTGAAGCCGCAAGCGGAGATCAGCATGAACAGCGCCAGGCAGGCGCCGCGCAGCAGCCAGGATTGGCGGGGGGAGTGCGTTTGTTGCCCGGCGAAGTACATGCTTGACCTCATCAGCCTACGACGTTGACCAGTTTGCCCGGAACCACGATGACCCGCTTGGGCGGGCGGCCTTCCAGGTAGCGGGCGACTTCTTCCTGGGCGGCGGCGAGTTTCTCGATGTCTTCCTTGGCGGCCTTGGCGGCGACGCGGATCGAGCCGCGCAGCTTGCCGTTGACCTGCAGCATCAGTTCGATTTCGTCCGCCACCAGCGCGGCCTCGTCGACGTGCGGCCAGGGCGCGTCGAGCAGGTCGCCCAGCTCGTTCGCGTAACCGAGGTCGCGCCACAGGTGCCAGGTGATGTGCGGCACCACCGGGTACAGCACGCGCAGCAGCACGCCCAGCGTTTCGGCGTAGGCGGCGTCGGCGTGCGCGCCTTCCGGCAGCTTGGCGTCGTCGATGGCGTTGAGCATCTTCATGCACGCGGACACGACGGTGTTGTACTGGATGCGCTGGTAGTCGTAGTCGGCCTGCTTGAGCAGGTTGTAGACCTCGCGGCGCAGATCTTTGACCGCGGCGGGCGCGCCGCTCCAGTCGGCGCCGGCGGCCAGGCCGCGGGCGATCGTGTCGCGCTGCGCGTAGCTGATGGACCACAGGCGGCGCAGGAAGCGGTTCGAGCCTTCGACGCCGGAATCGGACCATTCGAGGGTCTGCTCGGGCGGGCTGGCGAACATGACGAACAGGCGGGCCGTGTCGGCGCCCAGCGTGTCGATCAGCGATTGCGGATCGACGCCGTTGTTCTTGGACTTGGACATCGTGCCCACGCCGCCGTAGGTCACGTCGGAACCGTCGGACTTGAGCTTGGCGCCGGTGATGGCGCCGCGCGCGTCGTAGACGTTCTCGACTTCCTCGGGCCAGAAATACTCGATGCCGCCCTGGGCGTTCTTGCGCGAGTAGATGTGGTTCAGCACCATGCCCTGGCACAGCAGCTTGGTGAAGGGCTCGTCGAAGTTGAGCAGGCCCATGTCGCGCATGACCTTGGTCCAGAAGCGCGCGTACAGCAGGTGCAGGACCGCGTGCTCGATGCCGCCGATGTACTGGTCCATCGGCATCCAGTAGTCATTGCGCGCGTCGACCATGGCGTTGTTGTTGCCCGGCGAGGTGTAGCGCATGAAGTACCAGGACGAGTCCACGAAGGTGTCCATCGTGTCCGTCTCGCGGCGCGCCGGCTTGCCGCAGCTGGGGCAGGCGCACGACAGGAAGGCTTCGTTCTTGGCCAGCGGATTGCCGCTGCCGTCCGGAATCAGGTCGGCCGGCAGCACCACCGGCAGGTCTTTCTCGGGGACCGGCACCGGGCCGCAGTCCGGGCAGTGGATGATGGGGATCGGGGTGCCCCAGTAGCGCTGGCGCGAGATGCCCCAGTCGCGCAGGCGCCAGGTGGTCTGCTTTTCGCCCAGGCCTTGCGCGCCCAGGTCGGCGGCGATGGCGTCCACGGCTTCCTTGTGAGACAGGCCGTCGTACTTGCCCGAGTTGATGGTGCGGCCGCTCTGCTTGTCGCCGTACCATTCCTGCCAGGCGTCGGTGGAATAGGCCTTGCCGGCCACGTCCACGACCTGGCGGATCGGCAGGTCGTATTTCCTGGCGAAGGCGAAGTCGCGCTCGTCGTGGGCGGGCACGCCCATCACGGCGCCGTCGCCGTAGGTCATCAGCACGTAGTTGCCGACCCAGACCTCGACCTGGTCGCCGGTGACCGGGTGCGTCACGAACAGGCCGGTGGGCAGGCCTTCCTTTTCACGCGTGGCCAGTTCGGCCTCGGTGGTGCCGCCCAGCTTGCACTGTTCGATGAAGGCGGCCAGCGCCGGGTTCGACTGCGCGGCGTGGGTGGCCAGGGGGTGTTCCGGCGCCACGGCGCAGAAGGTCACGCCCATGATGGTGTCGGCGCGGGTGGTGAAGACGTACAGCTTGCCGTCCTGGATCAGCTGGCCGTCCTGGCCGGCGATCTGGTGCGGGAAGGCGAAGCGCAGGCCTTCGGACTTGCCGATCCAGTTTTCCTGCATCAGGCGCACGCGCTCGGGCCAGCCGGGCAGATCGTTCTGCACCGCGCCCAGCAGTTCGTCGGCGTAATCGGTGATGCGCAGGTAGTAGCCGGGGATCTCGCGTTTTTCGACCGGAGCGCCCGAGCGCCAGCCGCGGCCGTCGATGACCTGTTCGTTGGCCAGCACGGTCTGGTCGACCGGGTCCCAGTTCACCACCTGGGTCTTGCGGTAGGCGACGCCCTTTTCGAGCATCTTCAGGAACAGCCACTGGTTCCACTTGTAGTACTCGGGATCGCAGGCGCACATTTCGCGCGACCAGTCGATCGCCAGGCCCATCGCCTTCATCTGCTTCTTCATGTAGGCGATGTTGTCGTAGGTCCACTTGGCCGGCGGCACCTTGGACTTGATGGCGGCGTTCTCGGCCGGCATGCCGAAGGCGTCCCAGCCCATCGGCATCAGCACGTTGTAGCCCCGCATGCGCAGCTGGCGCGCCATCATGTCGTTGATGGTGTAGTTGCGCACGTGGCCCATGTGCAGCTTGCCGCTGGGATAGGGCAGCATCGAGCAGGCGTAGAACTTCGGCTTCTCGGAGCCGTCCGGGTTCTTCGCGTGTTCATGGACCAGATAGGCGTCGCGGGCCTGCCAGTCTTGGTGGGCGGCCGCTTCGACGGTAGTGGGGAGGTAACGTTCCTGCATGGGCTCGTGCGCGATGGCGAAAAATGGGTGAGCCGCCCCCGCGCGCCAGGCGCGGGGGCGGCCAAAACCCCTGATTATAGGAGGTGCTAGGCGCGGATAGGGGACGGGGCGATTTCCGGGATGCGGGCACTGGCCCCCAGCATGCCGTAAGCCAGGGTTATGGCCCCCAGAACCGCGCCCGCGGTGACCACGCCGGGCCAGCCGTAATGGGAGTAAAGCCAGGACGATACCAGCGATCCGGTCGCCCCGCCGATGAAGTAGCTGGTCATGTAACCGGCCGTCAGGCGGCTGCGGGCCTCGGGCCGGGTGCGGTAGAGCGAGCTGGTATTGGTGACATGGACGCCCTGGATCGCCAGGTCCTGGATCAGGATGCCGACCAGCAGCGCGATGACCGAGGCCTGGCCGAAGGCCATCAGCCCCCAGGAAGCCAGCAGCAGCAAGAGGCCGATGCGGGTGGCCTGGTTGCCCAGGCCGCGGTCGGCCAGGCGGCCGAAGCGGTTGGCGGCATAGGCGCCAGCGGCGCCGGCCAGCCCGAACAGGCCGATGGTGGTGTTGTTGAAGCCGTAGTCCGGTCCCGACAGCAGGAAGGTCAGCGGCGTCCACAGCATGCTGAAGGCGGCGAACAGCAGGCCGCCCAGCAGCGAACGGCCGCGCAGCAGCGGTTCCTCGGCGAACAGGCGGAAGATCGAGCCGAGCAGGCGCGGGTAGCTCATGGCGGCCTGGCTCTTGTGGCGCGGCAGCACCTTCCAGAGCGCGGCGGACATGGCCAGCATCAGGATCGCGGCGACCCAGTAGACGGTGCGCCAGCTGCCCAGGTCGGCCAGCACGCCGGCCGCGGTGCGGGCCAGCAGGATGCCCAGCAACAGGCCGCTCATGACGGTGCCGACCGCCTTGCCGCGCTCGTGCGGCGCCGCCAGGGTGGCCGCGAACGGCACCAGCACCTGCGCCACCACCGACAGCATGCCGGTCACCGCGGTGCCCAGCATCAGCATCTGGATGTTGCGGGCGAAGGCCGATACCAGCAGGCCGCCGGACGACAGCAGGGTCATCAGCACGATCAGGCCGCGGCGCTCGAACAGGTCGCCCAGCGGCACCAGCAGGATCAGGCCGAGCGCGTAGCTCAGCTGCGCGATCATGACGATGCTGCCCGCGGTGGCGTTGGACAGCGTGAACTGCTGGCTGATGGTGTGCAGCAGCGGCTGCGCGTAATAGTTGCTGGCGACCGCCAGGCCGGTGGCCACGGACATCAGCAGGATGACGGGCGCGGTGAGCGGGGCGGGTTGGGCGGGAGCGGCGTTCATGTGAGGCGGGGAGTCGGGAGTGGCGGGGGAAGGGCTCAGGCGGCGATGCCGCCGGGCGTTTCCTGGTCGTGCGGGATCAGCAGTTTCTTCAGCAGGCCGGCCATCTGGCGGCGTTCGGCGGCATTGAGGGGGGCGAGCAGCGCTTCGAGTTCGCGCAGGTAATCCTTGAGGACCTGCTTGATGACGCGCAGGCCTTCAGCGGTCAGCGCCACGATGACGCCGCGGCGATCGTCGGGGTTCGGCGTGCGCGCCAGCAGGCCGGCCTGTTCCAGGCGGTCCAGCCGGTTGGTCATGGCGCCCGAGGTCAGCAGCAGCGCCGCGACCAGCTTCTGCGGATTCATGGCGTGCGGCGCGCCGGTGCGGTACAGCGTGGCGAGCACGTCGAATTCGCCCTGATGCAGGTTGTGGCGCTTGAATGCCTGGCCGACGTCGCGCGCGGCGAAGGCGTGGAAGCGGAACACGCGGCTGAGGACGCTCATCGGCGAGATGTCCAGGTTGGGGCATTCCTGCTCCCACTGCGACAGCACCAGGTCGACCAGATCGTTCATGATGTTTTTATATAAAGTATCTTTACGTGAAGATAAATTCTAGCAGGCCGGCCTGGGATCATGCAAGGCGCGCCCGCCGGCCGGCGCGGACCGCGCCAGGAAGCGCGGGCGCGCAAAAAAGAAAGGGCCCGCCCCTTGCGGGGCAGGCCCTTTCCGGCTTGACCGGATAACCGTGCGGAATTACTGCGCGGCGTCCTTCAGCTTCTTGAGCGGGCGAACCTTCACCTTGACCGAAGCCGGCTTGGCGGGGAACCAGCGCTCTTCACCGGTGAACGGATCCTTGCCGAAGCGCTTGGCCTTGGCGGGAACCTTCTGCACGGCAACCTTGAACAGGCCGGGCAGCGTGAATTCGCCAGCGCCCTTCTTGTCCACGGAGCTCAGCACCGAGGTTTCCAGGCTGGCCAGGACGGCCTTGACCGACTTGGCTTCGACGCCGGACTGCTCGACGATGTAGGCGATCAGCTGGGTCTTGTTCAGAGCAGCCTTGATAGCCTTGGGGGCGGCAGCGACCTTCTTGGCGGCGACGACCTTCTTGGCTGCGGGCTTCACAGCGGGTTTGGCGGCGGTAGCCTTCTTTGCGGGCGCCTTGGCGGCGGGCTTGGTGACTTTCTTGGCAGGAGCTTTAGCTTTCGTGGCCATGGTCAAAATCCGTATGTTGAGGACATTGGGGCAGCGCGCGCGCCGGGTATCGGCGTTTAGCACTACGCGCCCGATGATAGCGGAAGAGTGGCGGTTGTAGCCGCTTTCGCAAGGCCTTTCGCGCAATCTTTGTTGTTTTCCAGGCAGAAAAACCCCTTCTGCAAGGGGTTCTGCAAAATGCAGTGACAATCACTGCGATTTTTTCAGTGCCGCGAAAGCGCTGCGCAGCGCCGCCGCGCGTCGCGCGAAAGTGCTTTCGCAAGGGACTTTTGAACCATCCGGGGCCGCCGTGTTCCAATGCTTCGCGCCGCGCGTCGGCGGGCGCATGCAGGCGGCCGCGGGCTGCCTGCGCGCGCTGGCCCGCGTGCCATCCTTACCCCGCATGGAAGTGAAGCACCCTATGTTGATGAAGAAGTTGGCGGCGAGCCTGCTCGTTGCGACCGCATGTATGTCAGGCGCCCTGGCGCAATCGATGCCCCAGCCCGACCTGTCCGCCAAGGCCTGGTTGCTGCTGGACGAGACCAGCGGCCAGGTGATCGCCTCGCACGCCGCCACCGCCCGGATCGAGCCTGCCTCGCTGACCAAGATCATGACGGCGTACGTGGTGTTCAGCGCCATCCACAACAAGGAGCTGTCGCCGGACCAGAAGGTGACCATCTCGACACGCGCCTGGAAGGTGCCGCCCGGCAGCTCCAAGATGTTCCTGGAGCCCGGCTCCAAGGTGTCGGTGGATCAGCTGCTGCGCGGCCTGATGATCCAGTCCGGCAATGACGCGGCGATCGCGCTGGCCGAAGCGGTGTCGGGCAGCGTCGAGGCGTTCGTGGCGCGCATGAACGACACCGCCGCGCAACTGGGCCTGCACGGCACGCGCTTCGCCAGTCCCCACGGGCTGCCGGACCCGGGCACGTATTCCACCGTCAGCGACCTGTCGATCCTGGCCACGCGCTTCATCCGCGACTACCCCGAGCTGTACAAGACCTACGATTCGGCCAAGACTTTCACCTACAACAACATTACCCAGCCCAACCGCAACCGGCTGCTGTGGCTCGATCCCAGCGTCGATGGCCTGAAGACCGGCCATACGGAGGCGGCTGGCTACTGCATCGTGGCCACCGCGCACCGGCCCAACGGCCGCGACCAGCGGCGCCTGATCACGGTGGTGGTGGGCACGGCCTCGGACAAGCTGCGCACCCAGGAAAGCCGCGAGTTGCTGGAATGGGGCTTCCAGGGGTTCAATACCATCAAGTTATATGCAAAGGGCCAGGCGGTGGCCACGCCCGAGGTCTGGAAGGGCCAGGCCGACACGCTCAAGGCCGGCTTCGCGCGCGACGCCTACGTCACGGTGCCGGCCGGCGCCAAGGTCGAGCCTGTCTGGGCGCCGCAGGACCCGCTGGTGGCGCCGATCGCGGCCCAGGCCACGGTCGGTTCGCTGCGCGTGATGGTCGATGGCAAGCCGGCCATGCAGTTCCCGGTGGTGGCGCTGGAGCCGGTGGCCGAAGCCGGATTCGCCGGCCGCGCCTGGGATTCCATCCGCCTGTGGTGGCGCGGGCATTCCTGATCTGACGGGAGGGGACATGGCGGTGAGTTTTCCGGGTGGGCCGGCCGCGGCGCCGACCACCGATGATCCCCTCGGGCTGCTGTCGGCCTGTCATGGGCGCATTGCGCGGCAATGCGCCACCTTGCGGCGCCTGGCCGCGCATCTGCCGACACATGGCAGCGACGCCGCCGCCCAGGTCGCGGCGGCGGGCGTCGCGCGCTATTTCCAGACGGCCGCGATCCATCACCACGAGGACGAGGAAGAGGACCTGTTCCCGGCCCTGATCGAGTCCATGGCGGGTTCCGACGCCGTCTGCCTGCATGCGCTGGTCGATGGGTTGATTGCCGATCACGCGCGGCTGGCGGCGCTGTGGGCGCCGTTGCGGCAAATCCTGGACGAGATCGCGGCGGGCCATCCCGCGGTGTTGCCGGCGGCGCAGGTGGAGGCGTTCGCGGCGGCCTATGCCGCGCATATCCAGCGCGAAGAGGACGAGCTGCTGCCGCTGGCCGCGCGCCTGATCGATGATGATGCGCTGGCCGCGATCAGCCGGGCGATGAAGGCGCGGCGCGGCGGCGAGGCCGGCTGAATGTCGTCGCGCGCCGGGCGGCCGCCAGCCGCTTTCTTTTAGTGTTAAATGATCGCAGCCGGGGCAATCCGCGCCGGATCTCGAACCGCCACGCCATGCACCGCAACGCCCGCTTTCGCCGGAAACTGCAGGATCCCGCCTTGATGCACGCCATGTCGGCGCACAATCCGCTGTCCGCCCGGCTGGCGGCCGAAGCCGGATTCGATGCGATCTGGGGCAGCGGCTTCGAACTGTCGGCCAGTTATGCGGTGCCGGACGCCAACATCCTGTCTGCCGGCCTGCACCTGGACATGATGCGCGCCATCGCCGCCACGGTCGACGTGCCGGTCATCGCCGATATCGACACCGGGTTCGGCAACGCCATCAACGTCTCCTACGTCGTGCCGCAATACGAGGCCGCGGGCGTGTCGGCGGTCGTGATGGAAGACAAGACCTTCCCCAAGGACACCAGCCTGCGCGCCGACGGCCGCCAGGAACTGGTGCGCGTCGAGGAATTCCAGGGCAAGATCGAGGCGGCTTGCGCCGCCCGCCGCGATCCCGATTTCTGCGTCATCGCCCGCACCGAGGCCCTGATCGCCGGCCTGGGGCAGGCCGAGGCCCTGGCCCGCGCCGCGGCCTACGAAGCGGCCGGCGCCGACGCCATCCTGATCCATTCCAAACAGGCCACGCCCGACGAGGTGCTGGCCTTCATCGCGGCCTGGTCCGGCGGCGTGCCGCTGGTGCTGGTGCCGACCGCCTATCCGCAACTGCGCGAGCGCGACATCCAGGCGCTGGGCAAGGTGGGCCTGGTGATCTACGGCAATCATGCGATCCGCGCGGCCGTGGGCGCGATGCGCGAGATCTTCGCCCGCATCCGCGCCGAGGGCGGCATCCATGCCGTCGATGCCGGCCTGCCGACGGTGCGCGATATCATCGGCCTGCAGGGCGATGCGGACATGCGCGAGCTGGAACGCAGGTTCCTGCGCTGAGCGCGCGGGAATACCGAAAAAAAGGGCAGGGGAGCGATGGCGGCGGGACGGAAAGCGGGGTTGGCGCGGGTGTTTGGCGATTGGGTGCCGGAAGTCGGCCCCGCGACCCTGCGCGCGGACCTGGCGGCCGGGCTGCTGGGCGCGCTGCTGGTGCTGCCGCAGGGCGTGGCCTTCGCCACGCTGGCCGGGCTGCCGGCGCAGTACGGCCTGTATTCGGCCATCGTGCCCTGTATCGTGGCGGCGCTGTTCGGCTCCAGCCGCCATGTCATGTCCGGCCCCACCAATGCCAATTCGCTGGCGCTGTTCGCCGTGCTGACGCCGCTGGCGGTGGCGGGCAGCCCGGGCTACATCGAGCTGGCGCTGGCGGTGACGGTGCTGGTCGGGCTGATGCAATGGCTGGTGGGCGCGCTGCGGCTGGGCTCGCTGGCGCACTTCATTTCGCCGTCGGCGCTATTTGGCTTCACCAGCGGCGCGGCCCTGCTGATCGCGGTGCATGCGCTCAAGGATGCCCTGGGCCTGCCGGCGCCGGACTCGCATGGCGCCGGCGCCTTGCTGGCCAGCCTGGCTGGCCATTGGGACCAATTGCAGGCGGGCGCGCTGCTGGTGACGGCGGTGACCCTGGCTTCGGCCCTGTTGCTCAAGCGGCTCGACAAGCGCAAGCCCTATATGCTGGCCGGGCTGGCGGCGGGGGCGCTGGCCGCGGCGGCGTTCAACGCGGCGGCGGATCGCTTGGGCGCCACGCCGGTGCCGCTTCTGGGCGACCTGGCGCAGCCGTGGCCGCCCTTCCATGTGCCCAGCGTCGATTGGCGCGCCTTGCCCGATCTGCTCAGCCTGGCGTTCGCGCTGACCATCGTGGCGCTGGCGCAGTCCATTTCCATCGCCAAGGCGGTGGCGACGCGCTCGGGCCAGCGCATCGACGCCAATCGTGAATTCGTCGGGCAGGGCCTGTCCAACGTGGTCGGCGGCTTCTTTTCCTGTTATCTGTCCTGCGGTTCGCTCAACCGCTCCATTCCCAACTACGAGGCGGGCGCGAAGACGCCGCTGGCGGCGGTGTTCTCGGCGTTGCTGCTGATGGCGCTGGTGGCGCTGAGCGGCCCCTTGCTGGCGCGGATCCCGCACGCGGCCATCGCGGGCCTGCTGCTGCTGGTGGCCTGGACCCTGCTGGACGTGCCGCGCTGGCGCCAGCTGATCCGTACCCAGCCCGGGGAAAGCGCGATCGCCGCGGCCACGCTGGCGGCCACCGTGACGATCCGCATGGAGGTCGCGATCCTGCTGGGCACGGTGCTGTCGCTGATGGCGTACCTGCACCGCACCTCGCGGCCGGCGATGCGCACCATGGGCTTCGATTCGCGCGGGCTGGACCGCCGTTTCGTGGTGCTGGCGCAGCAGCCCGAGGCATTGCCGGAATGCCCCCAGCTCAAGCTGCTGCGCATGGAAGGGTCGGTGTATTTCGGCGCCGCCGCGCACGTGGCGCAGCGCCTGCAGGAACTGCGCGAGGGCGCGGCGGCGCCGCGTCATTTGCTGGTGATGGCCAAGAGCATGAATTTCATCGACCTGGCCGGCGCCCAGGTCTGGGAGGACGAGCTGGTGGCGCGCCGCGCCATGGGCGGCGACCTCTATTTCCACCGGCCGCGCCCCGAGGTGCTGGCGATGTGGCGCCGCACCGGCTTCCTGGAGCGGCTGGGCGCGGACCACGTGTTCCCTGACAAGGCGACCGCGCTGCACACGATTTACGCGCGGCTTGACCCGGGCATCTGCGCCGGCTGCCAGGCCAGGGTGTTCTGGGAATGCCAGCCCGAGAGCCCGCAGGCCGGCCACTGAGCCGGTCTCAGCCCGGGGCGTCGGTGCCCAGGTAGGCGGCCTGGACGCGCGCGTCGGCCGCGATCCGGTCCGGCGGGCCTTCGGCCAGCAGGCTGCCGCGCACCAGCACGGCGATGCGGTCGGCATGCTTGAACACCACGTCCAGGCTGTGCTCGGTGAACAGCACCGCCATGCGCTGCGTATCGGCCAGCTCGCGCGTCAGGCGCATGAGCGCATGGCGTTCGTTGGTGGCCATGCCGGCGGTGGGTTCGTCCATCAGCAGCAGCTTAGGCCGGTGCGCCAGCGCCATGGCCAGCTCGACCCGCTTGACGTCGCCGTAGGCCAGCGCGCCGCAGTGCGCGCCGGCCTGGGTGGCCATCCGTACCTGTTGCAGCAGCGCCATGGCTTCGTCGGGGCGGTGCGAGGCGGCGCGGCGCCAGGGGCGCAGCAGCAGGCGGTCGCGCGACAGCAGGGCGGTCTGCACGTTTTCCAGCACCGTCATCGAGCGGAAGGTGGCGGCGGTCTGGAAGGTGCGGCCGACGCCCAGGCGGCAGATCTTGCCGGCCGGCAGGCCCACCAGCTCGCGTCCATCCAGGCGCACGGAGCCGGCGTCGGGCCGCAGCTGGCCGCCCAGCACGTTGAAGCAGGTGGACTTGCCGGCGCCGTTCGGACCGATCAGCGCCAGCATGTGGCCGGCCTCGAGCTGGAACGAGACGTCCGCCAGCGCGTCGATGCCGCCGAACGATTTGCGCAGCCCCTGGACCCGCAGCAAGGCGTCGGCCGTGGTCATGCGCGCCTCCGCGCCCCGCGCGCCGCGGCGCCCGCCAGGCCTGCGGGAAACACCATCACCAGCGCCAGGATGGCGAGCCCCAGCACCGCGTGCCAGTAGTCGGTGCTGCGCGCCGCGGCATCCTGCAGCCAGGTGTAGGCCGCCGCGCCGACCAGCGGGCCGGCCAGCGTCTGCAGGCCTCCCAGCAGCACCATCACCAGGCCGTCCACCGACCGACTCACGCCGAGCACGTCGGGGGCGATGCTGCCTTTGGAGAACGCGTACAGCGATCCGGCCAGGCCCGCGGCCAGCGAGGCGGCCACGAAACCGACCCACTGGATGCGCCGCGTGTCCATGCCCAGCGCCTCGGCCCGCAGGGCCGAATCGCGCGCGCCGCGCAGCGCGTAGCCCAGCGGCGAGAACGCCAGACGCCGCAGCCAGGCGATGCCGAGCGCGCACAGCGCCAGCGTCAGGTAGTAGAACCAGGGCCCCTGCGTCAGCCAGCGCGACGGCCACAGGCCGATCAGGCCGTTGCTGCCGCCGGTGACGTCGTCCCATTGATAGGCCAGCGCCCACAGGATCTGCGCCACCGCCAGGGTCAGCATCGCCAGGTACACGCCGGACAGCCGCACGCAGAACCAGCCGAACACCACGGCGCCGAGTCCGGCGGCCAGCGGCCCGAGCAGCAAGGCGGCTTCCATCGGCAGCGCCGCCAGCTTCAGCAGCAGCGCGGCGCCATAGGCGCCCAGGCCGAACCAGGCGGCGTGGCCGAAGCTGGTCATGCCCGCCAGGCCGGTCAGGAAATGCAGGCTGGCGGCGAACAGGGCGGCGATCAGCACTTCGGTCAGCAGGATGCCCAGATAGGGCCATTGCGCAGCCGCCAGCGGCGCCAGGAGCAGCAGCGCCAGCAACGCACCATAGGCCAGCCGCAGGCGGCGGCCGGCGGGGGCGATGGGCGCCTCGGCC
>ERZ1739169.93-NODE-93-length-26440-cov-16.756566_pt1 | contig 26440 bp, 20 predicted proteins | sample MGYA00581756_ERZ1739169 | MGnify/ENA primary metagenome ERZ1739169 (study PRJEB40789, sample SAMEA7425667) | Salamandra salamandra | biome: salamander skin | place: Germany | collected 2020-03 | study: cvxcv | reverse complement strand
GTTGCCTTATGAGAAACATGCGGGACCCAAAAGGTAACGAGTAAATGTGTTCGAGCTGGGTTCACGCGCCGATGCTTGCCGTCTACCGCGCACGGGAAGGTGGGAAGGTGCTGTCTTCGCGCATGGCAATCACCCGCTCAACGAAGCGCGCCACGTTCTGGCGTGCGACACGGGTTGAGCGCAGGAGCCAAGTCGTCAACGCCGCCGGCTCGGCCAGTGGACGGCTGAGGATGCCGAGTTCCCAGTTTGAAAGGGCCTGGGAAGCGCCCACCAGCGCGAGGCCGACGCCAGCGGCCACCATCGAAAGCATGAGATAGGTCGATTGCACCTGCGCCGCCACGAGAGGTTGGGCCGAACCCTTACTGATCAAGCGGTCGATTTGCTGGCGGCATCCCTCGCAATACTTCGGATCGCCAAGTACCAGGGGATGCCTGAGAACCTCGCTCAAGGGAATCACTTCCATCGCCAGCAACGGGTGGCCGGTGGGGAGGACCACATGGATCGGATCTTGCCAGGCTCGTTCAGCCACGATGCCGCGGCCCACGTGGTCGGATGGCGCGAAACCCAGGTCGTAAAGGCCTTGGTCCAGGCCTGCGAGCTGCTGGGCGAACGGCACCTCCGAAAAATGGATGACCACGCGCGGCTCGTCCGCGCGGCAACCGGCCATCAACGCGGCCAATCGCGTCGGGTTCATTCCTTCTGACAGGGCAATATGTAGCGCGCCGCGATTGCCAACGGCCACGCCTAGGACGCTGTCGCGTGCATGGCCGATTGCACTGAATATGGCCGGGATGTGTTCCCGTAGCGCCTCCCCCTCCGGCGTGAGCAGGGTGCCGCGGTTGGAGCGCACAAAAAGAGACACCCCCAAGGTGGTTTCCAGCGATTGAATCGCCCGAGACAACGGCGAGATTTCAATATGCAGCCGTTCGGCGGCGCGGCGATAGTTCAACTCGTCGGCCAACACAGCGAAGTACTTCAGCAGTCGCAAATTCATTCTGAGCATTCGGTGATGGTGATCGGCCGTTTCAGTGAACGTGATCAGTCTGGCGGGGGGTATTGCGCGGTCAATAGATTGTAGCGACGGCCTTCATGATTCAGCGTCGGCTGACGCTGCTTTCCGTCTTCTATTGCATCGGGTGAAACCGTCCGAATCTGACGGCATGGGCGACGATTCGAGAACAGGCCGAAGTGCTGCGGGTCAGTTTGCGAACTGCCCGTGCCGATATCGAAGTTGATGCTTGGATCGAACGCGATCCGGTTTCAACGCTGGCGCCGGCAATATCGCTCGCCGACGCCAGGGCATTTTTTCAGGGCGCTATCGGCGCGATCCCCTCATCGGCCGCTCCCGCGCCAGAACCGGCCATGACGGCAAGATCATCCCCACCCAGCGCCTGATAAACCTTCACCTGATTCACCAACCGATTCAACGCATTCTCATCCCGCGCGATCTCCGCCGTCCGCCGTTTCTCCTGCGCGTCCAGCCAGAACCGCAACGACACCGACCCCGCGCGGTAGCGCACCTCGTACAGGCGCTCGGCTTCGCGCGCCGCCTTCAGCGACGCCTCCAGCTGTTCCGCCTGCAGGCGCAACTGCGTCCGGTTCGACAGCGCGTTCTCCACATCCGCCATCGCCTGATACAAGGCCTGCCGGAAGCTCACCACCCGCTCGTCGAAATCCGTGCGCGACACCTTCAGATTCAGGTTCAGGCGGTTGAATTGCAGGAACGGCAGCGTCAGCGCCCCCGTCAGCGTGCCCACCGGGTTCTGCAGCACATTCGACAGCGTCGGGCTGGTGCTGCCCAGCGCGCCGGTCAGGTTCAGCGTCGGATAGAAGCTCGCGCGCGCGGCGTCGATGTTCGACAGCGACTCGCGCAGTCGCAGTTCGGCGGCGCGCAGGTCGGGGCGGCGGCCCAGCAGTTCGGCCGGCACGCCTTCGCGCGCCTGCGGCAGCGGGTATTGCGGCAGGCGTTGCGGATCGGCCATGACGCGGTCGGGCGGGCCATCGAACAGGATCGTCAGCGCATTGACGTATTCCACGCGCTGCTGCACCAGCAGCGCGTGCGCCGCCTGCTGGCTGGCCACGGTCTGCTCGGCCTCGGCCAGTTCCAGCGCCGAGGCGCCCCCGGCGGCGTACTGCGCGCGCACCAGGTCCTGAGTCTTGCGGGCGTAGGCGATGCTTTCCAGGCTGCTGGCGATGCGCTGGTTGATGAAGGCCGTCTGCCAGTACAGCGTGGCCGTGGTGCCCACCAGCGACAGCGCCGAACTCTGGCGGTCCTGTTCGCTGGCCAGCGCCTCCCATTCGGCGGCGTCGAGCTGGCGCGACAGCTTGCCCCACAGGTCGACCTCGTAGCCGATCGACAGTTCGGCGCTATTGGTGCGCGTGATCTCGCGTTCGCCGCGCAGGTTGCGCGTGCGCGTCACGTTGCCGGTGCCGGACAGCTGCGGAATCAGCTGGTCCTGCGCCAGGCCCGCCTGCAACTGGGCGCGGCGCACGCGGATGGCGGCGGCGGCCAGGTCGTTGTTGCGTGCCAGCGCGCCGTCGACCAGGCCGTCGAGCACGGGGTCGTTGAAGTTGCGCCACCAGGCGCCGCCGGCGGCCAGCGCGTTGGCCGGCGCGTCGGCGCCGGCGCCGTGGCTCCAGACGGCCGGGGCCTGCGTCGCGGGCGTTTGGTAGTCGCTCTTGAGCAGGCCGCCGCAGCCGGCCAGGGCCAGCGTCAGGGCCAGCGCGGCGGGTTTGCAGATCAGGGAAACAGCTTTCATCATCCTCATTCCCGGGCCAGGGCCTCGACGGGATCCAGGCGCGCCGCGTTGCGCGCCGGCAAATAACCGAACAACACGCCGATCAGCGTCGAGCAGGTGAAGGCCGCCACCATCGACGCGGTCGAATAGATCATGCGGAACGAGCCGCCGGTGGCCTTGGACACCAGCACGCCCAGGCCCAGCGACAGCGCGATGCCCACGGCGCCGCCGATCAGGCAGACCAGCACCGCCTCGATCAGGAACTGCTGCATGATATCGCTGCGCCGCGCGCCCACCGCCATGCGCACGCCGATCTCGCGGGTGCGCTCGGTGACCGACACCAGCATGATGTTCATGACGCCGATGCCGCCCACCATCAGCGAGATCAGCGCGATCAGCGACACCAGCAGCGTCATGGTCGCGGTGGTGCGCTCGATGGTCTTGCGGATCGCGTCGGTGTTGAAGACGAAGAAGTCCTTCACCACGTGGCGGCGCAGCAGCACCTTGGTGATGGCCTGCTCGGCCGCCGCCGGCGGCGCGGCGTCGTTGACGCGCACGGTGATGCTCTTGAGATGCTGCTGCCCCAGCACGCGCGACAGCGCCGTGGTGTAGGGGATCCACACGTTCAGGGTCTCGTTGTTGCCGAACACGGTGTCGTTCTTCTTGGTGACGCCGATCACCCGCGCCGGCATCGACCCCAGGAACACGATCTGGCCGATCGGATCGGTGTGCGAGCCGAACAGCGTCTTGCGGGTGCTTTCGTCGATCACCACTTCCTGGGCGCGCCGCGCCACGCTGGTCGTGTCGAAGAACTTGCCCTGCGCCAGCTTGACCGCGCGCACGCGGAAATACTGCTCGCCCACGCCCTGGATCGAACCGTTCACCGCCACGTTGCGATAACGCAGCGTGCTGCTGGTGGAGACTTCGGGCGTGACGCTGTCCACATACGATTCGCGCGACAGCGCCTCGGCGTCGGCTGGCACCAGGGTGCGGATGTTGACGGCTTTCTCGTCGCCGAAGTCCTTGCCCGGGAACACCTCGACGGTGTTGGTGCCGATCTCGCTGATGTCTTCCAGGATCTTCTGGCGCGAGCCTTCGCCCAGCGCCACCACCGACACCACCGCGGCGATGCCGATGATGATGCCCAGCATGGTCAGCGAGGTGCGCAGGCGATGCGCGTTCATCGCCAGCAGCGCCATGCGCAGCGCTTCGCCGCAGCGGTCCAGGTAGGCCTGCCAGGCCGGCCGCGGCGGCAGCGGCGCCGCCTCCTCGCGCTGCGCCTCGATGCGCGGGGCGTCGGGATTGCGCTGGTCCGAGACGATCTCGCCATCGCTGATCTCGATGATGCGCTGCGCGTGCCGCGCCACGTTCATGTCGTGGGTGACCAGGATGATGGTGTGGCCGGCGGCGTTCAGCTCCTCGAGGATGCGCAGCACTTCCTGGCCGGTGTGCGTGTCCAGCGCGCCGGTCGGCTCGTCGGCCAGGATGATGTCGCCGCCGTTCATCAGCGCGCGGGCGATACTCACCCGTTGCTGCTGGCCGCCGGACAACTGCCCCGGCCGGTGGCCGGTGCGTTCGCCCAGCCCCAGGCGCTCCAGCAGCTCGGCGGCGCGCGCCAACCGGGCCTCGCGGCGCTTGCCGGCGTAGACGGCCGGCACCTCGACGTTGCCCTGCGCCGTCAGGTCGGACAGCAGGTGGTAGCGCTGGAAGATGAAGCCGAAGTGCTCGCGGCGCAGCTCGGCCAGCTCGTCCGGATCCAGTTCGCCCGTGCTGCGGCCGCTGACGCGGTAGTCGCCGCTGGTGGCGCGGTCCAGGCAGCCCAGGATGTTCATCAGGGTCGACTTGCCGGAGCCCGACGCGCCGACGATGGCGACCATCTCCCCGGCCTCGATGGTCAGGTTGATGTCCTTGAGGACGGCGATGGTCTGCTCGCCCGCGGGAAACTCGCGCCGTACCCCGGACAGCGAAATCAACGGTTCGGCCATGTCAGCGTCCCGCTGCGGCGGCCACCGGCGCGGCGTCGGCCGACACCACGCGCTCGCCCACCTCCAGGCCTTCCAGCACCTGCGCCTGCACGTTGTTGTTCATGCCGATCTTGACCTGGCGGGTGTCGGTCTGGTTGTTCTTGCCCACCACCCGCACGGCGTAACGGCCGTCCTCGCCGCGCTTGCCCAGGGCCGAGGCCGGCACCACCACGGCGTCGCGCGCCTCGCCCAGCACGATCGACACCTGCGCCGTCATGGAGATGCGCAGCTTCTCGTCCGGGTTGGGCACGTCGAACAGGCCGTTGTAGTAGACGGCCGCGCTGGTGGACGAGGAGCTGGAGGAAGTCAGCGACGAGGTGGCGTCGTCCTTCTGGATCGAGTCGGGCGCCGGTTCCACCGCGCGCAGGGTGGCGTGGTAGCGCTGGTCGGGCTCGCCCAGGATGGTGAAGTACACCGGCAGGCCCGGCTTGACGCGGGTCACGTCGGCTTCGGAGATCTGCGCCTTGATGGTCATGGTGGCCACCTGGGCCACCTTGATGATGGTGGGCGCGCTCTGGATCGAGTTGACGGTCTGGCCTTCCTTGGTCACCACCGCCACCACCACGCCGTCGATCGGCGAGACGATGCGGGTGTAGCCCAGGTTGACCTTGGCGGTATCCACCTGGATCTCGGCCTGCACGATCTGCGCGTCGAGCGAGGCGATGTCGGCGCGCGTCACGCCCAGCGTGGCCTCGGCCGACTCATAGGACTCGCGCGAACTGGCGTCGGCCGCCAGCATCTGGCGCTGGCGGCGGAAGGCCAGCTCGGCCTGCTTGAGGGTGGCGACCTTGGCCGCGCGCTCGGCGCGGCGGGTCTGCAGCGCCGCCTGGGCGTTGCGCAATTCGTTCTGCTGGGTCAGGTCGTCGATTTCGGCGACCAGCTGCCCCTTCTTGACCCGGTCGCCCAGCGCCACCTTCAGCGATTTCAACTGGCCGCTGGCCTGCGCGCCGACGCTGACGCGCTCGACGGCGTCCATCGTGCCGCTGGCCAGCACGCTGTCTTCGAGGTTGCCGCGGACGACTTCGGCCACGGCGAAGGTGGGCGGCGGCGGCGACGAGAAGAACGCGGCGCGCACGCCGAAGGCGATGAGCAGGAGAACGACGGCGATCAGGACGTAACGCTGGACTTTGCTGCGAGGCTTTTTCATTGAACCAGTTCGGATGGGGCGGCGGATGCATCGTCCGCCACTCGAATAACTCAGTACGGATCGGGCCGGGGATACCTGCCCAGACTGCCCGCACATCCTAAACGGCGGGGAGCGCCAAAGCATGGCCAATCTGTGGCGAAAGGGTGAAAAACGGTAAAGCGGGCTTGCATTGGCCCTGACAATGGAACGATTGTTCCGTTGCATCGACGATACATCTGCTGCAGCGCACGAATGACCGCCCCATGCCGCGAACGTGACGCCATCTTGCCCCATCCCCATCCCAGTTGGTCCATAGATGGCGCCTATCTTGTCGCCACTATCCAAACCCGATTGCGGCGGCGCAAAAAAACGATGCCTCGACATAGCGCGACGATAGGGACAGAATGAATGCAGTTAAGCCGTATCCGTGTCCAATTCGCCCCCCTCCCCCTCTTCAAACAGCGCCGCCCCGGAGTTTTCCGGGGCGGCGCTGTTGTGCGTGCTGGCCATGCTGAACCACGTGGCGCTGACAGGGGGACGGATCACCGTCTCGCTCACGGCGCTGCAGATGGGCCTGTCGACCTTCAAGGTCGGCACGCTGGTCGCCGTGTTCGCGGTGCTGCCGATGCTGTTCTCGGTGCGCGCCGGCCGCTGGGTCGACCGGGTCGGCATCGTCCGCCCGCTGGTCACTGGCACCACGTTGGTCGCTGTCGGCACCGCGCTGCCCTTCCTGTCGCAGACCCAGTTCGCCTTGTTGGTTGCATCCTGTTGCATCGGCATCGGCTTCATGCTGCACCAGGTCGCCACCCAGGACCTGCTGGGCCACGCCGAGCCGACCCAGCGCCTGCGCAATTTCTCGCTGATGTCGCTGGCCCTGGCCGGCTCGGGTTTTTCGGGCCCGCTGATCGCCGGCCTGGCGATCGACAACCTGGGCACCCGCCTGGCCTTCGGCCTGCTGACGCTGGGGCCGCTGCTGTCGGCCGGCGGCCTGTACATGCTGCGTCACCAATTGCGCGCGGTGGATTCGCAACTGGCCGGCGCCAAGGAAGCCGAACGGCGCCGCGTCACCGAATTGCTGGCCGTGCCTGCGCTGCGCCGCATCCTGATGGTCAACACCATCCTGTCGGGCGCCTGGGACACGCACCTGTTCGTGGTGCCGATCTTCGGCGTCGCCATCGGCCTGTCCGCGACCACCATCGGCATCATTCTTGCCTCCTTCGCGGCGGCAACGTTCATCATCCGCCTGGTACTGCCCTTCATCCAGCGCCGGGTGCGGTCCTGGACGCTGGTGCGGGTGGCCATGGCCACAGCCGCCATCGACTTCATGCTTTACCCGCTGTTCACCGACGTTAGCATCCTGATCGTGCTGTCCTTCATCCTGGGACTTGCGCTGGGATGCTGCCAACCGAGTATGCTGTCATTGCTGCACCAGCATTCGCCGCCGGGCCGCGCCGCCGAAGCCGTGGGCTTGCGGATGGCGCTGATCAACGGCTCGCAGGTCTCCCTGCCGCTGACCTTCGGCGCGCTGGGCGCGGTCATCGGCGTCGCCCCGCTGTTCTGGGCCTATTCCGTGGCCCTGATGGCCGGAGGCTGGGCCAATCGCAACCCCCCGCTCGAATCTGACCGGAAACCGTAGTCGTGAACATGCAGTCCCCCCCTCCCGTGGCCGGCGCCAGCCTGCCATTCCGCCTGTGGACGCCCGAAGAGCGGCAAGCCTCGCTGCGGACCGCCCTGGAACACTGGCGCGACGGCGAGGACGTCTGGGTATATGGGTACGGGTCACTGATCTGGCGTCCCGATTTCGATTTCGAGGAGCGCCGCCTCGCCACCCTGCGCGGCCACCACCGCGCGCTGTGCCTGTGGTCGCGGGTCAACCGCGGCACGCCGGAATGCCCCGGGCTGGTGTTCGGCCTGGATCGCGGCGGCTCCTGCCGCGGCGTGGTCTACCGCCTGTCGGGCAGCCAGGTGCCGACCTATTTCCCGGCCCTGTGGGACCGCGAGATGTCCACCGGCGCCTACCTGCCGCGCTGGATCAACTGCAGCACCGAGGACGGGCCGGTGCGCGCCCTGGTCTTCATCATGAACCGCGACAACCCGGCCTACATCCGGGCCCTGCCCGACGCCGAGCTGCTCGCCATCGTGCGCCGGGCCGCCGGGCGCTACGGCCCCTGCACCGAATACGTGGTGCAGACCGCCCAGGCGCTGCGCGCCGCGGGCATTCACGACGCCCGCCTGGACGCCATCGCCCGGCGCCTGGAACAGGACAGCCACACCCTGCCCGAGGGCGCCTGAGGCCAGCCTGGCGCCAGACCGCCAGGCCCTGCCGGCAGGCGCCAGGGGCATCCCGGCGCAAAAACTTGCCCGGGCCCTGCGCGGGGTCAATGAAGGGTGGAGTTCTTCGGCGGTATAAACTGCTTGTTATCAACGCTGAATCACTCGCCCCATGTCTGTCTCCGATCTGCGTCAAAGCTACGAAAAGAACGTGCTGCTGGAAAGCGAGGCCGCCGCCTCCCCGTTCGAGCAGTTCACCCGCTGGTTCGACGAGGCCCTGGCCGCCAAGGTGCCCGAGCCCAACGCCATGACCCTGGCCACCGTCGACGCCGACGGCCAGCCCAGCGCCCGCATCGTCCTGATCAAGGGGTTCGACGAGCACGGTTTCACGTTCTTCACCAATTACGAATCGCGCAAGGGCACCGACCTGCTGGCCGAGCCGCGCGCCTGCCTGCTGTTCTTCTGGCAGCCGCTCGAGCGCCAGGTGCGCATCGAGGGCGTGGTGGAAAAAGTGCCGGCCGAGGAATCGGACGCCTACTACCACAGCCGCCCGGCCGGTTCGCGCATCGGCGCCTGGGCCTCGCGCCAGAGCCAGCCCATCACCCGCGCCGAACTGGAAGCCCGCGAGCAGGAATTCCGCGCCCGCTACGGCGACCAGCCGCCGCGCCCGCCGCACTGGGGCGGCTACCGCCTCAAGCCCACCGCGATGGAATTCTGGCAAGGCCGGCCCTCGCGCCTGCACGACCGCCTGCGCTACGTCGCCGACGGCCAGGGCTGGAAGATCGAACGCCTCTCGCCTTGACGCCGCCGGGCGCCGTCCACGGCGCCCGCCCCATTTATCACTTGCATGCCAGCCTCCTCCCCTGATTTCGACGCTGCCTTCTTCCGCACCGCGCTGGGCCGTTACGCCACCGGCGTCACGGTCGTGACCACCGCCGACCTCGATGGCGCCCCCATCGGGCTCACGGTCAGTTCGTTCAACTCGGTGTCCCTGAATCCGCCGCTGGTGCTGTGGAGCCTGTCGCGCAATTCCTCGTCGCTGGCCGCCTTCGAGCAGTGCCAGCGCTATGTGGTCAACGTGCTGGGCGCCGAGCAGATCGCGCTGGCGCGGCGTTTCGCCACCGGCAAGACGCCCGACCGCTACGCCGGCCTGACCGTGCACCACGCGCCGGGCGGCACGCCGATGCTGGACGGCCATTGCGCCGCCTGGTTCGAATGCCACAACCGCAGCCGCTATGTCGAAGGAGATCACGTCATCATGGTCGGAGAAGTCGAACGTTGCGGGTATAACGGCGAACCGCCGCTGGTCTTTCATGCCGGCGGGTTCGACCTGACGCCGGCCGGCACCCGCGCCGGAGGCAAGGTCTCGTGAGCGCCGACGTCGATTGCGTCGTCATCGGCGCCGGCGTGGTCGGCCTGGCCATCGCCCGCGCGCTGGCCCAATCCGGCCGCGAGGTGCTGGTGGCCGAGGCCACCGAGGCCATCGGCACCGGCACCAGTTCGCGCAACTCCGAAGTCATCCACGCCGGCATCTATTACCCGGCGGGCAGCCTGAAGGCCCGCCTGTGCGTGCGCGGCAAGCACCTGCTGTACGCCTATTGCGCCGAGCGCGGCATCCCGCACAAGCGGCTGGGCAAGCTGATCGTGGCCACCAGCGCGGAACAGGCCGCCCAGCTCGAAGGCATCGCGCAGCGCGCCCGCGCCAACGGCGTGGACGACCTGCAGTTCATTTCCGGCGAAGACGCCATGCGGCTGGAGCCGGCGCTGCGCTGCACGGCGGCGCTGGTGTCGCCATCCACCGGCATCGTCGACAGCCATGCGCTGATGCTGGCCTACCAGGGCGACGCCGAGAATGCCGGCGCGCAGTGCGTGTTCCATACGCCGCTGGTGTCCGGCCGGGTGCGCCCCGAAGGCGGCTTCGACCTGCAGTTCGGCGGCGATGACGCCATGAACCTCAGCTGTAACGTGCTGATCAATTCGGCCGGCCTGCAGGCGCCGGCGCTGGCGCGCCGCATCGATGGCGTGCCGGCCGCCAGCATCCCCACCGATTACCTGTGCAAGGGCAGCTATTTCACGCTGTCCGGACGCGCGCCGTTCTCGCGCCTGATCTACCCGGTGCCGCAGCACGCCGGCCTGGGCGTGCACCTGACGCTCGACATGGGCGGCCAGGCCAAGTTCGGCCCCGACACCGAATGGATCGGCACCGAGGACTACACCCTCGACCCGGCCCGCGCCGAGGTCTTCTACGCCGCCGTGCGCAGCTACTGGCCGGCCCTGCCGGACGACGCGCTGGCGCCCGGCTACACCGGCATCCGCCCCAAGATCTCCGGACCGCACGAACCCGCCGCCGACTTCGTCATCGCCGGCCCGGCCGCCCATGGCGTGCCCGGCCTGGTGAACCTGTTTGGCATAGAATCGCCCGGCCTGACCTCCAGCCTGGCGCTGGCCGAGGAAACCCTGGCGCGGCTGGCCGACGACGCTTCTTCCCATCCTTCCCACTGAATCATGCAGCACAACGACTACATCCTGACCCTGTCCTGCCCCGACCGCACCGGCATCGTCTTCCGCGTCAGCGGCCTGTTGTTCGAATTGGGTTGCAACATCCTGGATTCGCAGCAATTCGGCGATGACGAGACCGGCCGCTTCTTCCTGCGCGTGCACTTCGACCTGCCGGCGGACGCGTCCCCGGACGCGCTGCGCGCCCGCCTGGACGAGATGGCGGCCGAGTACGGCATGGAACTGCAGCTGCACGACGCGCGCCGCAAGGAACGCCTGCTGATCATGGTCAGCAAGCAAGGCCACTGCCTGAACGACCTGCTGTTCCGCGTGCACAGCGGCCAGCTGCATGCCGAAGTGGCCGCCATCGTCTCGAACCACAACGACTACGCCAGCCTGGCCGCGTCCTACGGCATCCCGTTCCATCACCTGCCCGTGACGGCCGACACCAAGGCCGAACAGGAACAGCAGGTGCTGGCGCTGGTGGACCGCTACGAGATCGACCTGGTGGTGCTGGCGCGCTACATGCAGATCCTGTCGGCCGACATGTGCCGCGCGCTGAACGGCCGCGCCATCAACATCCACCACAGCTTCCTGCCCAGCTTCAAGGGCGCCCGCCCGTACCACCAGGCGCATGCGCGCGGCGTCAAGATCATCGGCGCCACCGCCCACTTCGTGACCTCGGACCTGGACGAAGGCCCGATCATCGACCAGGACATCGAGCGCGTCGACCACACCATGACGGCGCAGGACCTGACCCAGGTCGGCAGCGACATCGAGTCGCTGGTGCTGTCGCGCGCCGTGCGCAGCCACGTCGAGCACCGCATCCTGCTGAACCGCAACAAGACCGTGGTGTTCCGCTAGGGCCGGCGCAGAGCGCCTGCCGGTGCGGAAACCTTAGGCCAGGAACTGGCGCTCGACCAGCGCCAGCGCCTTTTCCTGCAGCGGCGAACGGTCCTCGTCCGGCCAGATCACCTGGCTGACCGAGCGCGCCTGGTGCTCGAAGGCGATGAAACGCGTGCCCGCCAGGCCGCTGCGCGACAGGCAGGACGGCACGATCGACACGCCCAGGCCCTGCGACACCAGCGAAGCCACGCTCAGCCAGTGGCGCACTTCGTGGCGGATCACGGGCATGAAGCCCGCCCCCACGCACAGCGACAGCACGGTCTCGTAATAGCTGGGCGAGGCGGCGCGGGCGAAAAACACGAAGTCATCGGTAGCCAGCTCCGCCAGCGCCAGCGACGGCCTGCTGGCCAGCGGATGGCTTTCCGGCAGGCACACCACGAACGGTTCGGCCAGCAGGTCGCGCGCCGCCACGCCGGCCGGCACCGGGTTGGCGTGGATGAAGCCCAGGTCCTGCTCGCCGCGCCGCACCGCCTCGATCTGGTCGTGCGAATTCAGCTCGGTCAGGACATGTTCCACGTCCGGCAGTTCGGCCCGCATCGACGCCAGCAGCGCCGGCAGGCCGCGATACAGCATCGAGCCGACGAAGCCGATGCGCAGCCGGCCGCGCAGGCCGGCGTCGACCCGCTGCACCAGCGTGCGCACGTCCTCGGCCTGGCGCAGCAGCGTCAGGGCCTCGCGGTACAGCACCTGGCCGGCGGCGGTCAGTTCGACGTGGCGGCTGGTGCGCGCCAGCAGGCGCGCGCCGACGTTGTCCTCGAGCTGGCGGATGGCGTAGCTCAAGGGCGGCTGGGAAATGTGCAGGCGCGCGGCGGCGCGGCTGAAATGGCGCTCTTCGGCCACAGCGATGAAATAGCGCAACAAGCGCGGATCCAGGTCCATCGGTCTCCTCCCAGGGCGCGCCTGCCGGCGGCGCCCGAGATCCATATTTTTATTGGATAGGTCTACACCAAAACGGTATTTGTATAGATTAATCCATCATCGCACCATGCCGGAAACTCCCCTTTTGCGCAGGATGCCGCCATGGATACCCCCGCCCAGCCCCCCGTCGCCCCCACCCGCGCCACCGCCACGCCCGTCCCGGACGCGCGCGGCCTGAACCTGTTCCGCGCCGATCCGTACGCCGCGCCGCTGGCCCGGCGCTACCTGCCGGCCGCGCTGCACGCGCACCTGCTGCCGCACCTGGACCGCCTGGGCGGACTGGCGGGCGGCCTGATGGACGAACTGGCGGCCACCGCCGACAAGCATCCGCCCACCCTGTCGGTGCGCAGCCGCGCCGGCGCCGACGAGTCGCGCATCGACAAGCATCCGGCCTACGTCGAACTGGAGCGCCTGGCCTACAGCGAATTCGGCCTGGCGGCGCTATCGCATCGCGGCGGCGTGCTGGGCTGGCCCGAGCCGATGCCGGCCGCCGCCAAGTACGCGCTCAGCCACCTGTTCGTGCAGGCCGAGTTCGGCCTGTGCTGCCCGGTCAGCATGACCGATTCGCTGGCGCGCACGCTGCGCAAGTTCGGCGACCCGGCGCTGGTCGAACGGGTGCTGCCGCAGGTCACCAGCCAGGACTTCGACGCGCTGCGCCAGGGCGCCATGTTCATGACCGAGCAGGGCGCCGGCTCGGACGTCAGCGCCACCGAGGTCACGGCCCAGCGCCAGGAAGACGGCAGCTGGCGCATCCACGGCGACAAGTGGTTCTGCTCCAACCCCGATGCCGGCTTCGCCATGGTGCTGGCGCGCAGCGAAAGCGAGCCCGGCCTGAAGGGGGTGTCGCTGTTCCTGCTGCCGCGCGACCTGGCCGACGGCTCGCACAACCACTACCGCATCCTGCGGCTCAAGGACAAGCTCGGCACCCGCTCCATGGCCAGCGGCGAGATCCGGCTGGAAGGCGCGGTCGCGTGGCTGGTGGGCGAGCGCGGCAAGGGCTTTAAGCACATGGCCGACATGATCAACAACTCGCGCCTGTCCAACGGCATGCGCGCGGCCGGCCTGATGCGCCGCGCCGTCACCGAGGCCACCTACGTCTCGCAGCACCGCCGCGCGTTCGGCAAGCGCCTGATCGACATGCCGCTGATGCAGCGCCAGCTGGTGAAGATGACGGTGTGGGCCGAACAGGCCCGCAGCGTCATGTTCCAGACCGCCCGCGCCCTGGCGGACGCCGATCAGGGCCAGGGCGACCCGGCGCTGGCGCGCATCCTGACGCCGCTGATCAAGTTCCGCGCCTGCCGCGATGCGCGCAAGGTCACCGGCGACGCCATGGAAGTGCGCGGCGGCTGCGGCTACATCGAGGAATGGACCGAGCCGCGCCTGGTGCGCGACGCGCACCTGGGCTCGATCTGGGAAGGCACCAGCAACATCGTGGCGCTGGACGTGCTGCGCGCCATCAAGAAGGAAGGCTCGCTGCCCGCGCTGCGCCGCCATATCGACCAGTTGCTGGCCGACGGCCTGCCCTGCCCGCCCGCGCTCGCCGCCACCCAGGCCGATGCGCTGCAACGGACCTATGCGCTGGCCGAACACGCCGCGCAGGGCGACCACGCCGAACTGGCGCGCCAGGCCGCCTCGCTGCTGTACCACGCGGTGTCGATGGCGGCGCTGCGCTGGGAGGCGGCCGGCGACGGCCTGGCCAGCCGCGCGCTGCTGGCCGACCAGGTGCTGCAGCACCGCCTGGCGCCGCGCGATCCCTATGCCATTCCCGCCGACGAAAGCGCCGCCTGCCGCGGCATCCTGCAACACGCGCTGTAGCCTGGCGCCCCCCCGACGCCGGCGGCACAGCCGGCGCGCCCCCACTGGAGACAACCATGAAACGCCTGTTCACCCCCTTGCTGCTGGCGGTCGCCGCCATCGCCGCCGTCCCTCCCGCGCTGGCGGCCGACGCCTATCCGTCGCGTCCGGTCACGCTGGTGGTGCCGTTCCCGCCCGGCGGCCCGACCGACGCGCTGGCGCGCCGCCTGGCCGAAAAGCTCAAGCAGCCGCTGGGCCAGACCGTCATCGTCGAGAACCGCGCCGGCGCCGGCGGCAACATCGGCTCCGAATACGTGGCCGCCGCCAAGCCGGACGGCTACACCATCCTGTTCGGCACCTCGGGACCGCTGGCCATCAACGTCAGCCTGTACAAGAACCAGGGCTACAACCCCGAGACCAGCTTCGCGCCCATCATCCGCATCGGCCACCTGCCCAACATCCTGGTGGTGAACCCGTCGGTGCCGGCCAACAACGCGCAGGAACTCATCGCCTACGCCAAGAAGAACCCGGACAAGCTCAGCTACGCCTCGTCCGGCAACGGCGCGTCCTCGCACCTGGCCGGCATCCTGTTCAACCAGATGGCCGGCACCCGCATCATGCACATCCCGTACAAGGGCACCGGGCCGGCGCTCAACGACCTGCTGGGCGGCCAGGTATCCATGTCGTTCACCGACATCCTGACGGCGCTGCCGTACATCAAGGCCGGCAAGCTGCGCGCCATCGGCCTGGCCAGCGCGCAGCGCTCGGACGCGCTGCCGGACCTGCCGACGCTGTCCGAACAAGGGCTGTCGGGCTATGACGTCAGCGTGTTCTTCGGCATCGTCGCGCCCAAGGCCACCCCGCCCGAGACCGTGGCCAAACTGAACCAGGCGTTCCAGGCCGCGCTGTCGGACCCCGCGATCGAACAGACCCTGCGCAGCCAGGGCATCGTGCGCGCCCAGGACCAGACGCCGCAGGGACTGTCCAGCTTCATCACGGCCGAAGTGCCCAAGTGGCGCACGCTCATCAAGAGCGCCAACGTTTCCATCGACTGACCGCAGAGGCTTCATGGCTCCCAAGCTCCCCGACGCCGGCGCCCTCGCCGGCTGCAAAGTGATCGACCTGTCGCGCGTGCTGGGCGGTCCGTACTGCACCCAGATCCTGGCCGACCACGGCGCCGACGTGCTCAAGATCGAGCCGCCCGGCGGCGACGAGACCCGCGGCTGGGGCCCGCCGTTCCTGGGCGAGACCGCGTCGTACTTCGTCGGCGTCAACCGCAACAAGCGCGGCATGACGCTGGACCTGTCGCAGGCGGCGGGGCAGGAACTGCTGCGCCACCTGCTGGCCGACGCCGACGTGCTGGTCGAGAACTTCAAGCCGGGCACGCTGGAGAAGTGGGGCCTGGGCTACGACACCTTGCGCGAACGCTTCCCGGCGCTGATCCACTGCCGCGTCAGCGGCTTCGGCGCCGACGGCCCGCTGGGCGGCCTGCCCGGCTACGACGCCTGCGCCCAGGCCATGTGCGGGCTGATGAGCGTGAACGGCGAGGCCGACGGCGACGCCACCCGCGTCGGCCTGCCGGTGGTGGACATGGTGACCGGCCTGAACGCGGCGGTGGCGATCCTGCTGGCGCTGAACGAACGCGTGCGCAGCGGCCTGGGCCAGTTCCTCGACATCACGCTGTACGACTGCGCGTTGTCGCTGCTGCATCCGCACGCGCCCAACTATTTCTACAGCGGCAAGACGCCGGGCCGCAGCGGCAACGCGCATCCGAACATCGCACCCTACGAGACGCTGCCCACCGCCAGCGGCCCGATCTTCCTGGCGGTCGGCAACAACCGCCAGTTCGCGCAGCTGGCGCAGGTGCTGGAGGCGCCGGCGCTGGCCGCCGACCCGCGCTACGCCGCCAACGCCGATCGCCTGGCGCATCGCCAGGCCCTGCGCGACGAGCTGTCCGCCCTGCTCGCGCATCACGACGCGGCGGCGCTGGCCGACCGCCTGCTGCGCGCCGGCGTGCCGGCCGCGGCCGTGCAGACCGTGGACCAGGCGCTGGCCCATCCCCACACGAAGCACCGCGGCATGGTGCTGGAACAGGGCGACTACCGCGGCGTCGGCTCGCCGATCAAGCTGTCGCGCACGCCCGCCACGCTGCGGCGGTTGCCGCCCGACCTGGCGCCGACCGAACCCTGACGCGCGCGCCGCGCGACCGCGATCCACGCCCGCCTCGAAGCGGGCGTTTTTCTTCGCGGCGCCGCGCACGCATGGCGATTCGATCCACGACGATCGCGCTGCGCATTTATCGTGCCCAGCCACACGCGCTTGCATGGTTTTCATGCGCAGACAATTCGTTGCATCACTGTTGCATCGCGGCGCGCAACGCCGCTTTAGACTTTTCCCCGTCACCTCGGACCTGCCGCCAGGCCGGTCCCGGCGTTGCCCAGACGCGACTCCCCCAAATCGAAAGAGAACAAGGAGAAGGACGATGGCCACGAATGATGCCCCGGACGCCGCGCAGCAAAGCGCCCCGCTCAAGCGGGTGATGGGACCCAAGCTGTTATTGCTGTTCATCGTCGGTGACATCCTGGGCACCGGCGTCTACGCCCTGACCGGACAGGTCGCCAAGGAAGTCGGCGGCGCGGCCTGGCTGCCGTTCCTGGTGGCCTTCGGCGTGGCGCTGCTGACCGCGCTGTCCTACCTGGAACTGGTCACCAAGTATCCGAAAGCGGCGGGCGCCGCGCTCTATGTGCACAAGGCGTTCGGCGTGCATTTCCTGACCTTCATCGTCTGCTTCACCGTGATGTGCTCGGGCCTGACCTCGGCGGCGACCGCGTCACAGGCCTTCGCGGCCAACCTGTTCGCGGCCTTCGGCATCGAGGCCGACAAGGCCTGGATCACCACGGGCGCGCTGGGCTTCATGGCGCTGGTGATGCTGGTGAACCTGCGCGGCGCGTCCGAGAGCGTGCGCGCCAACGTGGTGCTGACCCTGATCGAACTGTCGGGCCTGCTGATGGTGATCCTGCTGGGCTTCTACGCCATGTCGGAGGGCCAGGCCGATTTCTCGCGCGTCATCGCCTTCGACACGCCGGAAGACAAGAGCGTGTTCCTGGCCGTCACCTCGGCCACGGCGCTGGCATTCTTCGCCATGGTCGGCTTCGAGGACTCGGTCAACATGGCCGAGGAGACCCACAACCCCAGCCGCATTTTCCCCAAGGTGATGCTGACCGGCCTGGGGCTGACGGCGGTGATCTACGTGCTGGTGTCGATCTGCGCGGTGGCGCTGGTGCCGGTGGGCGAACTGGCCAGCAGCAGCACGCCGCTGGTGCTGGTGGTCAAGCGCGCCGCGCCCGGCCTGCCGGTGGAATACATCATGCCGGTGATCTCGATGTTCGCCGTGGCCAACTCGGCGCTCATCAACATGATGATGGCCAGCCGCCTGCTGTACGGCATGTCGCGCCAGGGCGTGCTGCCGGCCTTCCTGGCGCACGTGCATCGCCGCAACCAGACGCCGTGGACCGCCATCCTGTTCACCACCGCGCTGGCCTTCGGCCTGATCATCCTGGTGGCGCTGGCCGATTCCGAAGCCATCCGCGCGCTGGGCGGCACCACCGCCCTGCTGCTGCTGGGCGTGTTCGCCTTCGTCAACGTGGCGGTGCTGGTGCTGCGCCGCGACCAGGTCAAGCACGAGCATTTCCGCATCAACCGCATCGTGCCGTGGCTGGGCGCGGCCGCCTGCCTGTTCCTGGTAACGCCGCTGACCGGCCGCGACGTGATCCAGTACCAGGTGGCAGGCTGGCTGCTATTGCTCGGCGTGGTGATGTGGGGCGTGACCTACCTGGCGCGCAGCCGCGAGGACAAGATGCGGCTGGATCCGTCGGCGCTGGAATGAACCGTTGCGCCAGGCCCCGCCCAGCGCGGGGCCTGCTTGCCCGGCGTGCTTGCCCGGCGTGTGGCGCGCCGGGCGACATACTGCGAATGCCGCCTCAGCCGCCCGCCGCCAACCCTTCGCGGCGCGGGTCGACCCCGCCCTGCAGGCCGTCCGCATCGATCACGATGCCATGGATGCCGCTGGGGAATTCGGTGATCTTCACCGGATGCCCCATGCGCTCGAGCGCCGGCGCCAGCGCTTCCAGCGCGGTGCCCTTCTCCAGCTCGGTCTCCTTGTTGCGGCTGCCCAGGTTCGGCAGGGCCGCCGCGGCCTGGATGTCCAGCTTCCAGTCCAGCACCGCCACGATGGTCTTGGCGACGTAGTTGATGATGGCGCTGCCGCCCGGCGAGCCCACCAGCAGGTAGGGCTTGCCGTCGCGCAACACGATCATCGGCGCCATCGCGCTGCGCGGGCGCTTGCCGGGTTCGACGCGGTTGGCCACCAGCCGCCCTTCGGGATCCTTGAACGACGACGAGAAATCCGTCATCTCGTTGTTCAGCAGAAAGCCGCGCACGAAGATCTTGCTGCCGAATTCGTTTTCGATGGTGGTGGTCATCGACAGCGCATTGCCGTCGGCGTCCGCCGCCACCAGGTGGCTGGTGGAAGGCTGCTCCAGGGCGTTGTCACGCCCCCGCGACAGCAGCTTGCCTTCGGGGTCGCCGGGCAACGCCACCTTCATGCTGCGATCGGGCCGGATCAGCGCCCCGCGGGCGCGCAGGTACGCGGGGTCCAGCATCGCGCGCACCGGCACGCGGACGAAATCCGGGTCGGCCACGTAGAAGTCGCGATCGGCGAAGGCCAGCCGGCCGGCCTCGGCGAAGTAGTGCACCGCCTCGACGCTGCCGGGCGCGAAATCGCCGATCGGATATTGCTCCAGCTCGCCCAGCATCTGCAGCACCGCGATCGGGCCGCTGCTGGGCGGGCCCATGCCGCACAGCTGAAAGCCGCGATAGGCGCCGCAGACCGGGTCGCGCTGGCGCGGCTGGTAGCCGGCCAGATCGGCCAGCGTCAGGTCGCCGGGCTTGGGGTGCGCGTGCACCGCCGCCACGATGTCGCGGGCGATATCGCCCTGGTAGAAGGCGTCCGCGCCGCCCTGCGCCACCGCCCGCAGCGTGGCCGCGAAGGCGGGATTCCTCAGCACTTGGCCGACCGGCCAGGCGCTGCCGTCGGGCGCATAGAAATAGGCCGCGGCGGCCGGCTGGCGCGGCAATTCCTTGTTGCCCGCCAGCAGTTTGTGCAGGCGCGGCGAGACCGCGAAGCCCTGCTCGGCCAGCCGGATGGCGGGCTGGAACAGGTCGGCCCACGGCAGCTTGCCCTGGCGCTTGTGCGCCATCTCCAGGCCGCGCAGCAGGCCCGGCACGCCCACGGCCATGCCGTTGTTGACCGCCTGCGTGAACGGCAGCGGCTTGCCGTCGGCATCCAGGAAGCGGTCGGGGCGCGCCGCCGCGGGCGCGGTCTCGCGGCTGTCGTAGGTGACGATGCCGCGGTCCCTGGCCGAGTACACCACCATGAAGGCGCCGCCGCCGATGCCGGACGATTGCGGCTCGACCAGGTTCAGCACCAGCTGCGTGGCGATGGCCGCGTCCACCACGCTGCCGCCGCGCTTGAGCATCTCGTCGCCGGCCGCGGTCGCCAGCGGATTGGCCGACACCATCATGTAATGCGGCGCGCGCGCCAGCGTGCGCGCCTGGCTGCCGCTGGCGGCTTCCGGATTCAGGTCCTCGGCCGCGGTCGGCGTACGCGCCCAGGCCGAGGGCGCCGCGGCCAGGGCGGCGGCGAACAGGAGGGCGGCGGTGGAACGGCGCACGCGCATGGGACGGACTCCAGGATGACGCCGGACGGCCGGCATGGACGTCCATGATAGACAAGACCCGCGGCGCTGTCGCAGCGCCCCCGCCGCGCCGTAGAATGCGGGATTGCGCCGATATCCCCCTTTGCTCCATGCGCCTGCGCCACATCGAGATCTTCGAAGCGATCCGCCGCACCGGCTCCCTGACACAGGCCGCGGCGGCGCTGCACATCACCCAGCCCGCCGCCAGCAAGCTGCTGGCGAGCGCCGAGGCGCAGTTGGGCTTCAAGCTGTTCGAGCGCGTCAAGGGCCGCCTGGTGGCCACGCGCGAGGCCGACATCCTGACGCCCGAAGTGGCGCGCCTGAACCAGGACCTGGACAGCGTGCGCCGGCTGGCCGCCAGCCTGCGCGACCGTCCCCACGCGCACCTGCGGCTGGGCTGCGCCCCGGCGCTGGGGCTGGGCCTGCTGCCAGGCGTGGTGCGCGACAGCCGCGCCGCGCGGCCGGGCCTGACCTTCGACATCCACACCCACCACAGTACCGAACTGGTGCGCGGCATGCTGACGCGCGAGCTGGACCTGGCCGTGACCTTCGACACCCGCGACACGCCGGGCCTGGCGCGCATCGAGCTGGGCCACACCGAACTGGTGCACGTGGGCCGGGGCCCCGGCGACGGCCCGCTGGCGCTGGCCGACATCGCCGGCGATGCGCTGATCCTGCTGGACGCCAGCGACGCCTCCGGCGCGCTGCTGCAGATGGCGCTGGATGCGCAGGGCCTGGATCCCCACGCCGCCGTGCGGGTGCAGACCCATTACGTGGCCTGCGCGCTGGCCCAGGCCGGCGCCGGCGACGCCATCGTCGACGCCATCACGGCCCAGGCCATGCTGCGCCCCGACATGCGCCTGCGGCGGCTGTCGCCGGCCTTGCGCGTGCCGATCAGCGTGCTGGCGCGCAGCCAGGATCCGCTGTCGGCGCTGCACCACGACCTGATCGACCGGCTGCGCGCGGCCTGCGAAGCCAGCCAGGCGGCGCTGGGCGGGTAGCGGGCGCTTCTCGCACAGGTCTCGCCGCCAGAATGCGGCGGCCATGAAAAAGGGCGCCCGAGGGCGCCCTTCATGTGGCAGGCGGCGGGCCTGGGCCCGCGCCATCAGGCCATCAATCCAGCTTGATGTTCTGCTTCTTCACGACGTCCTTCGCCCAGTCGTACTGTTCCTTGATTTCCTTGGCGAATTCTTCCGGGGTGTTGCCCGACGGGGCCGAGCCCTGGTCGTCCAGCGCCTTGATGACCTTGGGGTCCTTCAGGGCCACCACGGCGGCGTCGCGCAGCTTGTTCACGACTTCCATCGGGGTGCCCTTGGGCGCCAGCAGGCCGTACCAGACCGGCTGGTTCAGCACCGGGAAGCCGGCTTCCTTGAAGTTGGGCACGCCCTTGAGCGAGGCGATGTTGTCGGGCCAGGCGATGGCCATGGCGTTCAGCTTGCCCGCCTGGATCTGCGGCATCGAGGACGGCAGGTTGTCGAAGATGATTTCGATCTGGCCGCCGACGGCGTCGGCCACGGCCGGGCCCGAACCCTTGTAGGGCACGTGCACGATGTCGGTGCCGGTGGCCATCTTGAACGACTCGCCCATCAGGTGCAGCACGCCGCAGGTGCCCGAGCTGCCGTACGAGTACTTGCCGGGGTTCTTCTTGAGTTCCTCGACGAAGCCCTTGAAGTCCTTGGCCGGGAACTTCGGGTTCACCGCGACCACGTTGGCGGTGTTGGCGAAGTTGGTGACGGCCTGGAAGTCCTTGATCGGATCGTAGGGCAGGTCGTTGGGGCGGCACGCCGGGTTGACGGCCATCGTCGAGACGGTGGCAATCGACAGCGTGTAGCCGTCCGGCGCGGCGCGCGCGGCTTCGGCCGCGCCGATGGCGCCACCGGCGCCGCCCTTGTTTTCCACAACCATCGGCTGGCCCAGTTCCTGGCTCATGCGCTGCGTCACGAGGCGCGCGATGATGTCGGTGGAGCCGCCGGGCGCGAACGGGACGATGACGCGGATCGGCTTGTTGGGATACTTGTCGGCGGCGTGAGCGGCCGAGGCGCCGATCGTGCCGGCGGCCAACGCGACAGCGATAGCCAGGGAGCGAACTTTATTCATGTGTGTGTTTCCTCCAAGTGTGCGAGCCCGTATGTGAACGGACCGTTTTGTGACGTACCCGTCTGTAGACGAGTCAGCAGTTAACGGTGGGGGCGCATCGCTTAGTATGCAGGGCAGAAAGCCGTGCTGTTTTGAGTTGCTTGTGGCACACGCGCCCGCCAGAATGACGGAGAATAGCAGCAAATGCTTACGATCGCATAGCGAGCCGATCCCCGGCCGGCGCGCTCGAAAAACACTTCATCGACATGTCGGTCGCACTGCTGGTTTTCCCTGATTTCATGCTGGTCGCGCTGGGTTGGGCGCTGCGCCACAAATTGAATTTCTCGCGCGAGTTCTTCGCCGGCGCCGAGCGCCTGGTGTACTTCGTGCTGTTCCCCGCCCTGCTGTTCCAGTCCATCCTGCGCACGCCGATCAGCGCGGGCAATGCCGCAATACTGTTGCAGGCGACGGCGGCGGTGATCGTCGCCGGCGTGGCGCTGTCGTGGCTGGCCGGGCTCGTGCTCAGGCCCTCTTCGCTCGGACTGGCGTCATCGGCGCAATGCGGCTTCCGCTTCAACACGTATATCGGACTGGCCCTATCGGCCAGCCTGGGCGGCGCGCAAGGCCAGACCGTGATGGCGCTGATCATCGGGTTCGCGGTGCCGATGGCCAACGTGGCCGCGGTGTACGGGCTGGCGCGCCACAACGGCGGCAGCCTGCTGCGCGAGCTGGCGCGCAATCCGCTGGTGGTGTCGACGCTGGCGGGGCTGGCGTGCAATCTCGCGGGGCTGCAGCTGCCGGGGCCGGTGGACACGGTGCTGGCGCGGCTGGGCGCGGCGGCGATCGCGTTGGGGATTCTGTGCGTGGGGGCCAGCCTGTCGTGGGAAGGCGGCAAGGGCTATGGCGGCTTGATCGCGTGGATGCTGGCGGTGAAGCTGGTGGCGTTGCCGCTGGTGGCGCTGGGGGTGGCGCGGCTGCTGGGGCTGGCGCCGCTGGAAGCGCGGATGTTGCTGCTGTTTGCGGCGTTGCCGACGGCGTCGGCGGCTTATGTGCTGGCGATGCGGATGGGGGGAGATGGGAGGATGGTGGCTGTGCTCATTTCTCTGGGGACGTTGTTTTCTGCTTTGACGATTCCTGCTTGGGTGTTGTTGGTGGGGAGCGCTTAGGGGCTTCTTTGGTTGCGCGGCTCGGGGGTTTTTGCGGCGGTTGCTTTCTTCGTAGGTCGCCCCTCGCGGCGGCGTTGGGCCGTGTGAGCGCCCACGATTGCGGTCCGGAGCGTTCGCTCCGGACTGCCCCGTTGTCATCCTCGTCCTCGCCTTCGGCGACTCCTTCGGATTCCCTCGGGCGCATCGAGGTTGCTCACACGGCCCAACGCCGCCACGAGGGGCTACGGGGTTTGAGAAATGTTGCGCTGCTGGGCCTGGGGACAGGGAGGGGATTTGCGTTGCCCGCCAGGGCCGGCCGCGCGGGCGGCCGGACCTGGCATACGTGGTTGTGGGCGTCGGAGCGGCGTGCGCTGCGCGTTTGCGCGGACGGCGCGCAATGGCGGCGATGACAAAGCGCGCAGTGCGTCGTGATGAGAGATTGAAACGACGGGGAGGAGCCACATCCTGTGGGTGGAGAGCGGGTCGGTCAGTGACGTGGTGCGGCAGCGCCATCAAGCGCGGCGCGCAAAAAAAAGCCGCCCCTCTCGGGGCGGCGTTTTTTTGCGGCGGGATTACTTGGTGGCGTTGGTCATGCTGCCGGGGACGACCCATTCAGCGAATTGGGCTTCGGTGACGTAGCCCAGGGCCAGCGCCGATTCCTTCAGGGACAGGCCTTCCTTGTGCGCCTTCTTGGCGATCTGGGCGGCCTTGTCGTAGCCGATGTGGGGGTTCAGGGCGGTGACCAGCATCAGCGAGCGGTCGACCAGTTCGGCGATGCGGTCGCGGTTGGGCTGGATGCCGGCGGCGCAGTGCTGGTCGAAGCTGGCCATGCCGTCGGTCAGCAGGCGCACCGACTGCAGGAAGTTGTGGATCACCAGGGGCTTGTAGACGTTCAGTTCGAAGTTGCCGCTGGCGCCGCCGATGTTGATGGCGACGTCGTTGCCCAGGACCTGGGCGGCCAGCATGGTGATGGCTTCGCACTGGGTCGGGTTGACCTTGCCCGGCATGATGGAGCTGCCGGGTTCGTTTTCGGGGATGCTGATTTCGCCCAGGCCGGAACGCGGGCCGCTGGACAGCCAGCGCACGTCGTTGGCGATCTTCATGAGGCCGGCGGCGAGCGACTTGAGGGCGCCGTGGGCGAACAGCAGGGCTTCGTGCGAGGCCAGGGCCTGGAACTTGTTGGGCGCGGAGACGAAGGCGGTTTCGGTGGCGTGGGCCAGTTCGGCCGAGACCTTGGCGCTGAACTGCGGGTGGGCGTTCAGGCCGGTGCCGACGGCGGTGCCGCCGATGGCCAGCTGGTGCAGGCCCGGCAGCGTGGCGCGGATCTGCTGTTCGGCCAGGTCGAGCTGGGCGACGTAGCCGGACAGTTCCTGGCCCAGCGTCAGCGGGGTCGCGTCCTGCAGGTGGGTGCGGCCGATCTTGACGATGTCGTAGAACTCGGCGCTCTTGGCGGCGAAGGTGGCGCGCAGGGTCTTCAGGACCGGCAGCAGGTGGTGCTCGACCTGGACGGCGGCGGCCACGTGCATGGCGGTGGGGAAGGTGTCGTTGGACGACTGGCCGCGGTTGACGTGGTCGTTGGGGTGCACCTTGCGTTCTTCGCCGCGCACGCCGCCCAGCAGTTCCGAGGCGCGGTTGGCCAGCACCTCGTTCATGTTCATGTTGCTCTGCGTGCCCGAGCCGGTCTGCCACACGGACAGCGGGAATTCGTTGGGCCACTTGCCGGCGATGACTTCATCGGCGGCGCGGATGATGCCGTCGGCGATCTTGGGATCGAGTTCACCCAGGTCGGCGTTGACCTTGGCGGCCGCGCGCTTCAGGCGCGCCATCGCGATGACCAGCGGCTCGGGCATCTTTTCGGTGGAGATCGCGAAAAAATGCAGCGAACGCTGCGTCTGCGCGCCCCAGAGGTGATCCTCGGGGACTTCGATGGGGCCAAAGGTGTCTTTTTCGATGCGGGTCTTCATGGCGCTTACTGCTCCGTGGCGGCGTCCGTCGCGGCCCGAGGCGTGGCGCCAGGCCGGACTTATTTGAGAATAGCAATCACTTATAAGATTAGCAGAAACCCGAATTCCTATAATTGCGTTCAATCCGTGTTCCCATCCTGACCTTTTACCACTCGCCTCCCGACCCGCGCCATGTCCGCCCCCCTCAGCAGCCTGACCCTGCACCTGCCCGACGAAGCCGCCACGGAAGCGCTGGCGCGCCAGCTCGCCCCCCTTGTCTCCGGCCGCGAAACCGGGCTGGCGGGCGCATGTATCCACCTTCAGGGAGACCTGGGGGCAGGAAAAACGGCCTTCTCCAGGGCATTGTTGCGGGAATGCGGCATCACAGGCCGAATCAAGAGTCCAAGCTACGCGCTGCTTGAATCCTATAAAGTTTCTAACTTATACTTCTATCACCTTGATTTTTATAGATTTAGTGATTCGCGCGAATGGTTGGACGCCGGATTCCGGGATTTGCTGCGTGAGGATGCGGTCGTTTTGATTGAATGGCCGGAACGGGCCGAGGGCCTGTTGCCCCCTCCCGACCTGCAGATTTCCCTGGCGTACGCAGGCCAAGGACGCGATGTCACGCTGACCGCGCACACCGCTCGAGGACAAACATGGTTGAACGCGATTGTCCCCCCGCCCGACACGGCGCCCTCCCCGCGGCAGGCGCCACCCGACGTCGCCTGATCAGCGTCGCCGCCACCCTGCTCGTCCTGCCGGTGGTGCCGCGCCTGGCGCAGGCCGCCACCATCCTGGCCGTGCGTACCTGGCCGGCCGACGAATACACCCGCGTCACGCTGGAACTGGACAGCGAACTCAAGGCCGAACAGTTCACCCTGGAGAATCCCCACCGCCTGGTGGTTGATATCGAGGGACTGACCCTGAGCGCCGCCCTCAACGACCTGGTGTCCAAGGTCCGCCCCGACGATCCCTACATCCAGAGCCTGCGCGTGGCGCAGAACCGGCCCAACGTGGTGCGGCTGGTGTTCGACCTGAAGCAGGCCGTGGCGCCGCAGGTGTTCACGCTCAAGCCGGTGGCCGACTACCAGTACCGCCTGGTGCTGGACCTGTATCCCAAGATCGCGCAGGACCCGCTGGTCGCCATCCTGAACAAGAGCGGTCCCGACGCCGACGATCCGCTGGCGCGCATCCTCGAAGACATCCAGCGCAATCCGGCCGCCCGCGCCGACCCGCCCGAACCG
>ERZ1739169.92-NODE-92-length-26567-cov-14.053033_pt1 | contig 26567 bp, 23 predicted proteins | sample MGYA00581756_ERZ1739169 | MGnify/ENA primary metagenome ERZ1739169 (study PRJEB40789, sample SAMEA7425667) | Salamandra salamandra | biome: salamander skin | place: Germany | collected 2020-03 | study: cvxcv | reverse complement strand
CTAGCTTGAGCAGCTTCATGCGCAGTGTGATTGAAGCTGATCGCGTACTAATGATTGTTGATGAAAATTATGTCAATCGCGCAGACAAACTCCCTGAGTCAGGAGTTGGTGCAGAGAACAGTTGGATAAAGAGCGTATTCAGCGAAAAGTCGACTTCTTGGCTTTCTGTTCTTTACGTCAACAACCCTCAATTTAGCCTACCTTCTTGGTTGGCGGATCATAAGCCCAAGGGGTTTGATTTCAATTCATACCCCCACAAGGAGCAATTTCCAGGACTTGAGCAGGTTGATGATCTTTGGCGTTGGATAGAAGGGCTACCAGCAGACAAAGTAAATGCTCTCTCGATGCCGCAGTATCTAGATCGTCTAGCACGGATCGAAAGAATAGATGCTATGCGAGATCCTTCAAACTATGCAAACCCGCAACTGGAGGGCAAAGCCACATACCAATATAAAGACTTTAAAAATTACACGCTAGGTCATGGCGAATACGAATTCAAATTATCTTTCAGCCGCCGCAATATAAATAAAGTTTGCGTATATACCGGTTACGGTCTGCATGCTATCGGATTGATCACTAGCACAGATTTTGACATAAAGAGTGTGGCGAGTTTTCTAGGGCCAGGGAGTACAGAAGATGCAAACGTTGGGGAAAGCATGGTGTTGATGAACAGTCTAGGTAATCTAGCAATTATGAAAATTGAAGGTGTACAAGAAGAGGAAAGGTCTGCTTCATATATCCGCCCATCAGTAACTTTCAGCTATAAGATTCTGATTGATTAACAAAACCAATTAATTAACAACCTGAGCCGTACTCCAGTAGAGACATATATAAATCGCGTCCATTACTTGACGTCTGCTATAGGCCGAATAGAGAAATTTTGGCAATCCGAATGAGACTTCAGATGGCATCGAACATCTGGGAACTCGCGATGTTCAATCTCGCAATTGATAGCAAGCTTCGAGCGTGCGATCTCACGCGATTGCAGGTACAGGACATCCGTCACGGACGCTACGTAGCCGCGAGAGCTACCGTCATGCAACAGAAGACCCAGCGTCCGGTCCAATTCGAAATTACGGAGCAATCCCGTGAGAGCCTTGAAGCATGGATCGAAGCGCGAGGGCTAAAGGCGGCGGATTTTCTGTTTCCGAGCCGGTTGCATACGTCGCCGCATCTGTCGACGCGGCAGTACGCCCGGATTGAGCATCGCTGGATCGCATCGATTGGCCTCGACGATACCGCATATGGAACCCACACTATGCGCCGTACAAAAGCCTCGCTGATCTACCGCCGGACATAGAATCTTCGGGCTGTACAGCTGCTGCTTGGGCATGCGCAACTGGAAAGTACAGTTCGCTACCTAGGCATCGAGGTCGACGATGCTCTTGAGATGGATGAACAAACTGAGGTTTGATGTATCCCTGCCGGCGAGCGGTCGCTTGCCGGCTAACCGCAGCTGGCTGCGAGTCAAAGCGGACGCTCAACGTTTAAATCCAGCCGACCACCCAGCACAGCAGGCGCAGGTCGGCTGCAATGAGGGACTAGGCCGCACTGCGCGGGGTTGGCTGGATGAATATGCCGTAGTCGCTGGTATCAACTACATTGACCTCCCGAAAGTGCTCGAGATATACCCTGCTGTCGTACCCAGATGCGGCCATGAGGCTCCCCTACTCGGAGATAATTGTCCTAACTGCCTCCTTGATGAGAGTCATGACGCACACGTACGCGACGGCCCAGTCGCCGCGAGGCGATGCCTCAACTTGTTGCCTGATCTGTTCGAAGTTCCAGAATGCGTTGATTTTGGTGAGTTTCTTTGAGATTTTTTCGTTGTTCGCTATCGTGCTCTGAAACCAATCAATGGCGATGTACAGCGGCTGGTCCGGTATGCATGGATTGGAGACGTTGTGTTTTACTAGCGAGGGTGGGGCTACTAAATTTTTCGATCATGTATCCCGGAGGCAACTTTTCAGCCGACCCGACTGGTGTTGAAGTGCGTGGCGAATGCACAGGACTGTAGTGATCGCATCGTGCTCATACATCGATGCTACCGCACCCTCATCTTTGAGAATGCACATCAGCCCACAGATATTGTTGAAGATGTTTACGCACGCAACTTCAATATTGCAAATACCTTCCTAGGGTTCGTCAATCTCCTTGATAAAGTAGTTTAGGCGTAGCGTCTCTTCTGGGAGTGCGCGTAGTGCGTTTGACAGGACGTCGAACTGCTAATTCAGTTTGCTGATGTTTGCAAAGGCTGCTACTTGGCATGCGGTACTGACTGGTACGGTACGGGTTTGTGTGCTGCCCAATAACGTTGGAGGTAATCGGCGCCGGAGTGCCAGCGGAGAGAAGCCAACAAGCTTTGCTTGTTGGGCGTCCGATTGACCGAGGGGTTAGGGGCTGACATCTTCAGGTTTCAACGACAACTTTAGGGACGCGATCTCAGTTGCTACATGCAAATAGAGGCCGAAGATGGCAGGAGAAATGGAAAAAGGAATCGGCTGTCCAACAGCAACATGGGCTTTATGCGAATCTTCCCAGTTCTCTACTTTTTGCGTAATCCGATGCATGAGTTTGACATCGTCTTCGACATCAGCAACCGATAAACTCATCACTTCGTTGTAGCCTTCATGAGAAAATGCATTTCTGCGCTTTCGCATATCGGACAAAGCATCTATGTCAGTCTGCTTAATAATTCCAGCATTTAATAGTTTCGGTGTGCAGAACTTGAATGTATTGTCAGCCGTTCCGCATGCTTTAAGGAAGGCCTTAACAGACTCTGGATCTTTAACCTTTAAATAATCAAACATCCGGCTACGAAATGAAAGAACCATTGATTCAAACGCCACAGTGTAAAGACCGATGGCGAGAAGACTTTGGCCGACAGCAGAGACGAGCTTTTCAGACATGATGACTCAAGGCTCCTAACGCTTGAAATTAAGTCGTGCCGCGAAGCGGCATCGGTTTGAATGAATTGCTAGCCCGTGCCGAGCATGGCTTGGCAGACTGAACACTTGCGAAAATGTGTGTCTATGCGGGTAGTTGAAGACTTCTTGCGCTTTGAGTCCCAGCAGCCTGGACAGAACAGACCAGACTCGCCTTCAAACTGATAGCAGCCCCATTTTCTACCGCTCGGCTTCTCAGCCGATGGGGACACGGTTTGCTTGAGTAATGCGTTCTCTTCCTGCAAGGCTGCGAGCTTCTCTTTCAGGGAGGCCGCTTCCAGCTTGGCATGAGCCAGCTCACTCGAAAGATCAGCGAGAAGATTCTTGAACTCTGCGTCAGCTACATTCTTTGAGATTTCACGAAGACGCTGGGCCAGTCCAATTGAAGTGCCAATGATTGAGATGATGTCCATACTTGCCTCAGCGGGCTAACGTTTGAGTTCAGCAGCGCTGCCGAAGGCGGTTCGCTGGAATGAATGGTTAGCCCTCAGTCGAGCGGTCACCGTCGGTTGTATTGCCTTTCCGCCCACGCCGCCGGATTCTTAGCGCGGTCCCTAAGATCAACATCGTGAGTAACAACACCAGCGCAAGGGCGAAGATGGGAAAAACCTTGCTGAGGAGCGCTGACGTTACCGTGCTTAAGTCATCGGAAAAAAACTTGCTTGCCAATGTGCCTGCTGCCAAGCTAGATGCAATCCCTGCTAGCAGCGGTGCTGCGATTTGAAACACTGAGTCGTCCGACGATCGCTTAGCGGTAAATTCACGCCTCTTCTCAGAGACCGAAGCTAGCGCATTGAGAGCAGCCTTGGCTTCATTACGCTTTTCGGTCGATATCAAGCTTTCGAGGACGGACAAGTTGTGCTGGAGTTCCTTATTCAACTGATCTAGCGGCGGGGGCTCGCGCCTGTCCCGAATTTCTTGGATCAGTTCTTCTATCTTCAACGAATACTCGGACTTCTGCGGGATATCGAGATGACGACTCCGCTGAAGCCTGAGCGCCACGTCTTGGAGCAGTGAGACCGGTGTGCAACCACCTCTGAGCGAGACTACATGATCTCTTTCTGACGCAAAGATTAGATTGTCGACGACATGCTCTGAGAGCTTCTGCTTGTTGATGATGTAGCTCTCAACAACGTCGAGGAGTTCGTTGGTTGCGTGTTTCTTACGCTCATGCGCGGCGGAAACTGAGTCCTTCTTCTGCAGTCTGTAGAACACGAATGCGACAAGAACGCCAATAAGAATTGACACGAGCGTCAGCCAGTTTGCTTCGATGAAGGCCGGCATGAAATCTCCTGAGGGATAACGTAATGTAGACCGCAAAAAGGCGCAGACCGTATCTGGTGCTTGCGGTCTAAATTGGTACGTAAAAAATGCTGCAAGAGGCTTGTAGCCTGGCCCGGCGGTAGGTGTTTTGTATAAAAATACAGCACTAAATTCAGCCATAAAACCCGTCGCACCTCCACTGTTAAGCGCTACATGGTTGCTGGATCAGGCCCGTGAGTGAATTTGTTACAAGTACTATAACCTATACACGGAGCAGACCTATGTGCAATGGCACGGTTTGCGGCATCGCGTGACATGAGGCTGTAGTAAGCCGATTTTTTTTCAGGCCATGCTGGCCAATGAGTGACAGCTTTCGAGCTTCTAGCTGGATGGCGGCTCAGGGTCGAAAGCTGTCTTTGCGCACGTCCGCCTCCGACCCGAAGCGGCATTACCGAGGCGTTGGTGCAACGGCCGTTCCTAAAGTACAGCAGTCTACCCCCCCCCTCGGCGGCAGCCAACGAGTCTCGATCGTTAACAGACCTGTTGCGACTCGTGCTATTCCTCTCGATTTCTCTCGGCTTCGAGTGCAGTGAGTCGCTCACGCAATTTCTTGCGTAAATCCTCCTCTGTTGCCCATTTAATAAAGCGATGACCTTGAAGGTCGAAGTGCACCTTCTCGGCTTTATTGACGAGCAAAATTACGTCTTTACCCAGAGCGTGAGCGAACCCGGTTTCGTAGTAGCAGTTTGGTCGAGCACCCGTGAGATCGCAAAGCACGTATTTGCTCTCAGCGATTCCCTCAAGTATCTGATCTGAAATTTTTCCTGAATCCTGTACTTCGTCTATACGCATACACTCAAGGCCAAATTCCTTGGCGACCGCCTTGTAAGCTCCCTCATAGGCCGAGTCTAATGTTTCGTCACCAAATTTCATCACAACAAACACCAGCTTCTTAGGCGGTTGCAGTGCTTTCTGGATAAGGGATGACAGCCCCTTTGAGGCACCTTGAGCCTGAACCTTGCCGATGATTTCCGCCGAGCAGTCATTCTCTACGAAGGAGGGATCCTTCATCTGATCCACCAGACTCTTGTCTTCCTTTACCCTCAGACGGGCCTTTGTGCGATACACCTTTAGGAACGTTGCCGTCTTCATATTGAAGAGACGCTCACCCTTTAAGAGAATAACTTGACCGTTAACAAACGGAATCACAACCTTCTCTGTGATTGCGTCTGCGGAATAGTTGTAGAAGAAGTGCGAATTCGAACCGTATTCCAGCCGTGCGTGATAGTGCATTGTATTGGTGTAATGTTGTGTTGATTCGACCGACGAGATCTTGCAGTGACCTTGCTCCTAAAGATACGGAACATTGGTTGCGATAGCGACAAGCGCTCATTATGGTCGATTTCTACTCCGACGCCATCAGGGTCGGTTTCTCGGTGCGAATTTATCCCCCTCGCTGAAGCTTCGCCATGCATCGGCTTGTCCCTTGCTGAGTTGATAGCAGCCGTTCGTCGATGCGAACTGACTAACTGCTCCTGGCCAGGATCAGTCGTCCGGCAATGGCAGCTGTCAACCTCTGGGACTTGAAGCAGTCATGGTTCATCCGCAGGCGCCACCGCAGTCGAATGTGGAGCGGCTGCGCAAACCACAATTGGCGGTCTCGCGGTCACCATCGGCGCGCAGCAGGCCTGCTGCCAATGACGTCGTACCGGCGCTCTCAGGCATAAGCGGGTATACGTTTCGCAGGTAGGTGTCGGCATGTAATGGACTCTATCCAAGCCGTTTGAAGCAGCGGCGGAAGAGATACTTTTCGACCGGCAGTGCAGCGTGCGAAAAAACCTCGCTCCATGCCGGTCAACGCTGGCAGCGCTGCCGACTATTTGCCGGCTGCCTTGGCTGCGGCATCAACCCAAGCGCCTAGGTTTGCGCGGCCGTTATCATTATTCCAGTAATAGTGTTTGTATCCGGGCACACGTAGCGAGCAACAGTCGGTGGTGACGCCCTGCATGTCCGCGATTTTGCTGATGTCGATGGTCAATACGCCGTTGCCGCGGGCGATACTCTGGTCGATCTCGTACTTTACCCATTTGCTCTTGTGAGTGTTGGCGCCGACCAAAACCACCGTGACCGACGTGCCATTCAGCTGGTTGTCGATCCAAGTTTGGATTGCTCGGTTGCCCTCGCGTTCGACTTTTTCAAAATCGGCCTTGTCGATGAATCCGGATTTCATGATGCCGCCGATGACATTGCTGTTGCGCACATTCATCGCGCGATGCACGTCGTCATACTTGAAGCTGAAAAATACTTTGCGAGCCATTTATATTTCCTTGGTGTGATTTTTCGATTATTTATTCAATTGCTTAATTATTTCGGTAATGGTCTTCACCATTTCGTTCGGTGGAGTTTTTGCATCGACAAGCTTTTGGACCATGGGAATCACCCATTTATAACCTCCATAGTACTTATCTAGATCGGCAGAAATTTCGTTCCAAAGCTCCTCAGCCATGAAGCCGGTGGCGCCGACCGGGATGGGTAACAGGTGGTGTTCCAGTGCGATCTCGAACTCACGCCGAACGCCGTTAGCGTTGACCACCTTGCCACCGTCACGCTTGTTACCGAAGAAGAACAGGGCGACCCCCGCTAAGCTGATCATTCGCTGACGGTACTGTTCCCACAGATCTTTCAGGTTGCTGCCATGCTGGGGGAACGGCCGAACAATCAATTGGGCCTCCGAGTACTTCTGTGGGTCGCCATAGATGGCCTCCAGGGCGCCGTTGATTACGGCGCTGCCCACGCCCCAGCCAAAACCGTTGACCACCCGGCAGTTGGCTCGCACGCAGTTGGCCGCGACGTCGTGTATGAAATTCTGCGCGTCCTGCCTGGCCCACTCACCATAATCTTCGGCGCTACCTGAGAAGAATACGGTTCGCTTCCGGTACAGAGCTTCGACCTTCTTAAGGATATCGTTGATATCGGAATAGTTGTCGACCAGCAGCGTTTGGATGCCGAAGCGCTTCAAGTCTTCAATGCGCAGCTCCTGTTTGCGGATCTTGTATCTGAAGAGCTCGTCGTCGTCGCCAACGTCCCGATGCGCCTCGCGCATGAAGCAGTAATGGGTGCGCTTGGTAGCGCCACCGTGCAGCCTGCTCAGCACATAATCGAGGTTGGGGTCAGTAAAACTGAAGCCGATAAAGAGAAAGGTCTTGGACACTAGGTCGCCGCTCAGTGCGGTGATGAAGGAAGCGTGAGTGAGGTAGTACTTCTCGTACTGCTCCTTGTATATGACGGCGTCCTGGGCCATCTGGACGTCACCATGCATCTTGTAGACAATGGCGTCGCGCTTAGGCCTACTGAGGGAGAGTTGATCTACCTGCGACTTAATATCCGGCACCCGGTACGCCCGGCGCAGTGAGTCCTCGATAAGGGTGTCGTAATTGGTGGTCCAGAAGCTGTATATCGGCAACCGAGCGATGATGTCGTGTACCTCGGACGGTTCGGCCTGCTCTGAAAACTCCCTGAGAATCTTCTTTGACAAACCGTCGGCCGTCCGCTTGTTGTTCACATGGAACTGGGCCAGCGAGATTAGGTCGTGCTCCTTGGCGACGTCCAGCCCGAGTTCATTGGCGATGTCGCGCAGTAGCTCGGGCCAGTCCACATAACCGCTACCCTTGGACATGCCAGCGCCCGCGAAGATCGCCGCACTGCCATTGTGCAGGTCTTGGACGAATTCTTTGATGAAGCCATTGATGACGTGTTGTGGAGACATGGCTCAGAAGCTCGTCAGGTTCTGAGGGGATTGCGATCCCTTGGGGAACCATTGCAGCGCATTGCTGGCTGTGGCCTGGTCGATCCGGCGGTAGAGGTGAAGATATTCGTTGCCGTAGTAGTTGCCCGAAGTGTCGCGCGTTGCGATCAAGGCAATTTGTTCGTTGCGCTTGACACCGTCTGCGAACCCAAGCTCCCACGGACACCAGCGAGACGACATCGAGTCGTTAGTGGCGAGAAAGAGGAATATCTCCGCCCTCTTGATCACCGTGCGAATGCGATCTGCGGTCGTCCCATCGGGGAGGTCGGGCATGTGTGGGTCCTGCCAGTCGATATAGAGCTCCATCCCTTGCTCTTTAAGCCACTGCTGGAGGCCGAGCGCCAAGTCGCGATCCTTGTGGCTGTGGCAAAGAAAGCCTGTCTTCTGACCATAGCTCCGACTTTGCTGATACTTTAAGGAGAAATTGCGTGTGGCAGCGCTTCGCAAATCATATTGAGAAATCGTCATTCTTTATCACTGTCCCTTTAAGCCGCCCGGCTTAACTATTGCAAAACTGGTGATTCGGGAGACTGCTTGCGACTCATTGTATCTGCATTAACTATTGGTAACTATAGCATCTAGTAGTTTGATAGTGTCGAGACTTAGTTGAACGCCATGGAATTATTCATCCAGTAGATTCCGTGTATTTTAAGTTCGCCTTCAGCGCGGCGCTTGTTAACCGCGAGGCAGAATCGATGTGCTCCCTGCCGTCAAGAAAGCTGCTAAAGGGCAGTCGTTCAAGCGAGGACGCAACAGTCGCCCTTGCGGAGATGTCGCTTCTCCGTGTCGGAGGCAGCCAAGGCCGCGACGTTCAAGGGTTGGTCTTGTCGGAAGTTGTTGTTCAGTCTCGAGCTGCGAACCTCAGGTCAGCCTGAAACGGGCGTGCACGAAAATGGGCTGACCGGCCGTTTCTGGCCGAAAGGCGTTATTTAACATGACACTTTATGTGCTCCACGCCGTAGCCAAAGTGCCACTCTCAACCTCCTGTTGCTTGCCGCCTACCGTATACTCCCCCCACTGCCGCACCAACGGTAGTCCCGGAATGGAAGCCGGGTAAGCTATAGGCGGGACAGCCGCCGCTCAGGCGGCATTTTCATGTCCAGCGTCTGCGCACGTCCCTATGGGCGGGCCTGGACGGGGGTGCGCTTGCGCACGCCGGGTCCTATAGCTCCGGTCTTCCAACCCTGTCTTGTGCCCGCCCGCCCCGTTTGGAAGCGGGGAGGCGGGTTCTCCACTCGCTATAGGAGGCAGCCCCATGCCGCACCCCCTAACCCAAAACCCCTGGCAAATCGACACCGACCGCGAATCCGGCCCCGTCTCCCTTTCCCACCTCCACCAACTAGACCGCACCCGCTACGCCATCCAGACCATCGCCCGCATGGTCGGCAACAGCGCGTCCGAACCCGACGCCACCGGCTCCCCACCGTTAGACCCCTGGGCAATCACCGCCCTGATGGGCGGCGTCGAAAGCCTCTGCGAACACCTCGGCACGCTGACCGAAGCCATGCTCGACCAGGCCCTGCAACCCGACGACGACAGGGAAGCCCCCAACCCCACCCACAACGCTCCCCCCTCGATCCAATAACATTCACGAAAATAATTCCTACATAACCGGGAATTTATATCGTTTTGAGGATCGCCCCGCGAGGCCTTGTAATGCGTGTTCGCTTATTGCCGTTCACGCCTTCAAGAAAATTCCTCGCTATGAATCCCATCGGATACCGCATTCTTCCCCGGCCCGCGCCGGCCGTCGCCGCTGACGTGCTGGCCGGTTTTGCCGCCATTGGCTCGGCCCAGATCAGCGATTGCATGAACCGCCTGTACGGCGTCAGCGGGCTGCGTCCGCTGCACGCCGGCAACCAGCGCACGGTTGGCCTGGCGCTGACTGTGAAGACGCGGCCGGGCGATAACCTGATGATCCACAAGGCGATTTCGCTGGGTGGCGCGGGCGACGTGATCGTGGTCGATGGCGCCGGCGATACCAGCAATGCGCTGGTCGGCGAATTGATGATGATGGACGCGCAGGGGCGCGGCATCGCCGGGTTTGTGATCGATGGCGCGGTGCGTGACCTGGATGTGTTCGCGCAGGGGCAGTTCGGCTGCTTTGCGCGCGCGGTGTCGCACAAGGGGCCGTACAAGGATGGCCCGGGCGAGATCAATGTGCCGGTGTCGGTGGGCGGCCAGGTGGTCAACCCGGGCGACGTGGTGGTCGGCGATGCCGACGGCGTGGTGGTGATTCCCGCCGAGCATGCCGCGGCGGTGCTGGCGCTGGCGACCAGGAAGGAAGCCGACGAGGCGGTGGCCAAGGAGAAGCTGCGCGCCGGCACCTATACCAAGCCCTGGTTGGAGAAGACCCTGGCCGAGAAGACGGGAGCCGCGAAGTGAATCAAACCCCGACGCAAACCCAGGCTCGGACCCAGCCCTCGCAAGCCGCCAGCATCGTCGCCGACCGCATCAAGCGCATCAAGCTGTCGCCCAGCGTGGCGGCGCGCGCGATTATTGCCGAGCTGCGCGAGCAGGGCCGGCGCATTATCGACCTGACGATCGGCGAGCCGGATTTCTCGACGCCGGAGCATATTCGCCAGGCGGCCACGGCCGCGATGAACCGGGGCGAGACCAAGTATCCGCCGGCCCAGGGCACGGTGGCGCTGCGGAAGGCGGCGCGGACGCATCTGCTGGAAGCGACCGGCGTCGATTACCTGGCGGCGCGCATCATTGTAAGCACGGGCGCCAAGCAGGTGATTTTCAACGGGCTGGCGGCGACGCTGAACGAGGGCGACGAGGTGCTGATTCCGGCGCCGTTCTGGGTGTCGTATCCGGACATGGTGCTGGTCAACGGCGGGGTGCCGGTGACGGTGCCGACCACGCCGGCCACGGATTACAAGCTGACGCCGGAGGCGCTGGAGCGCGCCATCACGCCGCGCACCAAGTGGCTGATGATGAACGCGCCCAGCAATCCGACGGGCTCGGTCTACACTGCCGACGAGCTGCGCGGGCTGACCGCGGTGCTCGAGCGCCATCCGCATGTCTGGCTGATGACGGACGATATTTATGCGCGGCTGAACTTCACCGACGCGCCGACGGTGCATCCGTTGCAGGTGGCGCCGGCGCTGGCGGCGCGCACGCTGGTGGTCAATGGCGTGTCCAAGGCTTATGCGATGACGGGCTGGCGCATCGGTTACGGCGCCGGGCCGGACGAGCTGATCAAGGCCATGGCGATTCTGCAGTCGCAGAGCACGTCGGGCGCGTCGTCGGTGAGCCAGGCGGCGGCGCTGGAGGCGCTGTCGGGGCCGCAGGACTGCGTGACGGAGTTTGCGCGGGTGTTCCGCGAGCGCCGCGACCTGGCGGTGGCGGAGCTGTCCGGTACGCCCGGGCTGGCGATCGTGGTGCCGCAGGGCGCGTTCTACGTGTTTCCGGATTGCTCGGGGCTGCTGGGCAAGCGCACGCCGGCAGGCGATGTGATCCGCACCGATACCGACCTGACGCATTACCTGCTGCGCGAGGCTGGCGTGGCGGTGATCGACGGCCATGCCTATGGCGCGCCGGGCACGTTCCGGCTGTCGTTCGCGGCGTCGCTGGACGATATCCGGCAGGGCTGCGCGGGCATCCGCGAGGCTTGCGCCAAGCTCGCCTAGTTGTTCCCGGGCCCGCCGACGAGCGGGCCGGTTCCGTTTTTCTGTTCAAACCACAACACAAGGGGAATCACCATGAAACGCCATTCACTTATCGCCGCCTGCCTGGGCCTGGCCGCGTTGTCGCTGGGCGCTGGCGCGCGCGCCGACCAGGTCGCGGACATCAAGGCCCGCGGCGAATTGATCTGCGGCACGCTGGGCACGTCGCAGCCGTTCAGCTTCCAGGACGCGGCGACGCGTCAACTGGTGGGCTATGACGTCGACATGTGCAAGCTGGTGGCCGACAAGCTGGGCGTGAAGGTCAACTACAAGCTGCTGTCGGTGGCGGCGCGCGTGCCGGAGCTGAACGAGGGTCGCGTCGATATCCTGGCTGCGAACCTGGGCTATTCGCCGGACCGCGCCGAGCAGATCGCTTTCAGCCACGCGTACTACGTCAGCCCGCAGAAGCTGCTGGTGCGCAAGGATTCGGGGCTGGACACGATCGAGTCGCTGAACGGCCGCCGCGTCGGCGCGACCAAGGGTTCCAGTTCGGAGCGCGAGATCAAGCGCATTCTCGATAAGTCGCAGGTGATCGGTTACGGCGACAGCTCGGCCACGTATCTGGCCCTGCAGCAGAAGAAGGTGGACGCGCAGTTCGCATCCGAACTGGTGCTGGTGCGCCTGGTGCTGCAGAGCCCGCCGACGGCGCCGGTCAACGTGATCGCCAAGTCGGTGTTCGACGAGCCGTGGGGCCTGGGCGTGCGCAAGTCGGAGCCGGGCATGCTGACGGTGGTGAACCAGGCGCTGGACGAGGCGGAAAGCTCGGGCGTGGCCGCGCAGTTGTTCGACAAGTGGTTCGGCGCGCAGACGCCGTACAAGCTCGAGCGCGGTTTCAAGATCGGCCCCATCGCGGGCTGAACGCCGGTACCGCGCAATGAGCCTACTTGACGCTTCGCAATACCAGCTGCTGGCCAGCGGCATGGGGGTGACGCTGCAGCTGTTCCTGGTGTCCTGGGTGATGGCGTTCACGATCGCGGTGACGCTGGTCGTGGTGCGCGCCACCAACCTGGCGCCGTGCCGCTGGCTGGTCGACGCCTATGTGGAATACCACCGCAACGTGCCGCTGCTGGTGCAGGTGCTGTTCTGGTACTTCGGCATGCCCGAGCTGCTGCCGGAGGGTTTCCGGATGTGGCTGTACCAGCACAACGCCGAGATGTCGCTGGCGGCGATCGCGCTGGCGCTGGGGTCGGCCGCCTATATCGCCGAGGACATCCGCAGCGGGCTGCGCGCCATTCCCGGCACGCAGTTCGAGGCGGCCCGGGCGCTGGGCGCCAGCTATCTGCAATGCATGCGCTTCGTGATCGTGCCGCAGGCGGTGCGGATTTCCATTCCGCCGCTGGTGGGCCGCGCCTTGCTGCTGTTCAAGAACACCAGCGTTGCCATGGCCATCGGCGTGATGGAGCTGACCTACCAGGCGCGCGAGATCGAGAACGAGACCTACCGCACCTTCGCCACGTTTGGCGCGGCGACCATCATGTACCTGCTGGGATCCTTCCTGATCATGCTGATCGGCTCGCGCATCTATGCGCGCTACCGCCTGAACCGGGGAGGCCACGGTGCTTGATCTCCTGTCGCAATACTGGCCGACGCTGCTGGTCGGCCAATACCCCAATGGGCCGCTGGGCGGCCTGGCGCTGACGCTGATCCTGGCGTTGTGCGGCCTGGCGCTGTCGCTGCCGCTGGCGCTGGCCATCGCGCTGGCGCGGGTCAGTCCGTTTGGCTGGCTGCGCGTGGCCAGCAAGACGCTGGTCAACGTGGTGCGCGGCATGCCGCTGCTGATGCTGATCTTCTGGGCCTATTTCGTCATTCCGAAGCTGACGGGGCAGGTGATCAGCGGCTTCTGGACGCTGATCGCGGCGCTGGTGGTGTACGAGAGCGCCTATCTGTCGGAGGTGATCCGCTCGGGCATCGAGGCGGTGCCGCGCGGCCAGATCGAGGCCTCGCGCTCGCTGGGCGTGGGCTACTGGACCACGATGCGCCGTGTGGTGCTGCCGCAGGCGCTGTTCAACGTGCTGCCCAGCATGACCAGCCAGTTCGTCTCCACCATCAAGGAGACCTCGCTGGGGTATGTGATCAGCGTGAACGAACTGACGTTTGCCGCCAACCAGGTCAACAACCTGGTGCTGACCAAGCCGCTGCAGGTGTTCGGCATCCTGGCCATCATCTATTTCCTGGTGTGCTTCAGCCTGAGCCGCGGCCTGTCCTGGCTGGACCTGCGCATCCGCCGCCAGCGCGCCATGGCCTAGGGCCCGTGCGAGGCCCCTTTTAGCGAGAACAGGCCCTGAGCCGGCGCTTATCGGAATTCATCATGATCAAGCTTGAGAAAGTCAACAAATGGTACGGCGCGCATCACGTCCTGAAGGACGTGGACCTGTCGGTCGCGCGCGGCGAGGTGCTGGTGGTGTGCGGGCCGTCGGGCTCGGGCAAGTCCACCATGATCCGCACCATCAACCGCCTGGAACCGATCGAGAAGGGCCGCATCCTGATCGACGACGCCGACATCTACGGCAAGGGCGTCAACCTGAACGCGCTGCGCCAGAAGATCGGTTTCGTGTTCCAGCAGTTCAACCTGTTTCCGCACATGAGCGTGCTGGACAACGTGGTGTTCGCGCCGGTCAACATCCGCAAGCAGCCGCGCAAGCAGGCCACCGAGCTGGCGCGCCAGCTGCTGGCGCGGGTGGGGCTGGAGCACAAGATCGACGCCTATCCCGGCTCGCTGTCGGGCGGCCAGCAGCAGCGCGTGGCGATCGCCCGGGCGCTGGCGCTGCAACCGCCGGTGATGCTGTTCGACGAGCCCACCAGCGCGCTCGACCCGGAGATGGTGGGCGAGGTGCTGCAGGTGATGAAGGGCCTGGCCAAGGACGGCATGACCATGGTCTGCGTGACGCACGAGATGGGGTTCGCGCGGGACGTGTGCGACCGGGTGGTGTTCATGGATGCGGGCGAGATCCTGGAGGTGGATACGCCGGAGCGCTTCTTCAGCGCGCCGCAGCATCCGCGGGCGCAGCGGTTTCTGGCGGATATCTTGCATCCGCGAGGGTAGGGCCCATGCCGGGCGTGGCGGGATACCCGCTGCGCCCGGCAGGGAACGACTGAGTGGGCATGCGGTGGCATTGACTTGGATGCGTCGGTGCCGGCGCGGGGGGCGGATCGGCGCCGACCGGCCCGGTTCGGCTACCCGACGTTTCGGCCGCGGACCGGGCGGCGCGCAGCCGCGTTCCTGTCGACGATAATGTGAGGGTTCTTCATGCATTTCACGTCCACCGCCGCGATGTACACCCTCAAACAGCTGGAGGCGTTCTACTGGAGCTCGCAACTGGGCAGCTTCAGCGCGTCCTCGCGCAAGCTGCACACCACCCAGTCGGCGGTCGCCAAGCGGGTGGGGGAACTCGAAGCCTTCGCCGGCGCGCCGCTGTTCGAGCGCCGCGCCAAGAAGCTGGTGATGACGGCCCAGGGCCGCAAGCTGTTCGAGCTGGCGCGCGAGATGCTGGACCTGAACAGCCGCATCGTGCAGAACATGGCCGACCCGGCCAGTTTCGAGGGCGTGGTGCGGCTGGGCGTGACCGAGCTGGTCGGCATGACCTGGCTGGCGCGGCTGGTCAGCCAGATCAGCCTGCGCTATCCCAAGGTGCAGTTGATGCCCGAGATCGACGGCGGCATCACGCTGTACGAGCGGCTGGAGCAGGACCAGCTGGACCTGGCCATCATGCCGGGACCGTTCTGGAGCTATCAATACGACTGCGTCCACCTGGGCGCGGTGACCAATGTCTGGATGGCCAGCCCGTCGCTGGACATCGATTTCTCGGCAAGGCTGGCGCCGCAGGACCTGGCGCCGTATCCGGTGATTTCACAGCCGACCAATTCGGCGCTGTCGCATCTGTACGATGCCTGGTTCGCCGAGCAGGGCCTGTCGGTCAAGCGGGTGCTGACCTGCAACAGCCTGGGCATGATGGCGCAGCTGACCATGCTGGGGCTGGGCATCAGCTATCTGCCGGGGGCGTATTTCGCGCCGCTGGTCGAGCGCGGGGCGCTGTGCCAGCTGGATGTCCAGCCGGATCTGCCGACGATCAACTACTACGCGGTGCACAAGAAGAGCATCGTCAATCCGGTGGTGTCGCGGGTGATCGATATCGCGCGGGAAGAATGCGCGTTCGAGGTGGCCGGGGCGTTCCTGCCGCATGTGCCGCCGGCGGTGGGGGCGGGTGGGGAGTAGGGGGGCTCGTCGGGAGCGCGCGCCACACCATTTTCGGTATCGAAGACATGGCTTGGCGCGATTCCCGTAGCACCCGTCCCGTCAGCAACCACCCCAATCAACACTCCCCGGCTCCGGACAAACCCAAGACCCCTGCAACCGTTCCCGGATCTGCGCCAGATCCTGCTCCACCAGCAGAACCCCATCCCGGAACACCGGCACCAGCGCGCCGCCGGCCGCCTGCTCCGGCGTCTGCTGGTCGCGCAGCACATACCCCGTCGCCGTCGCATCGACCCGCAACAAGCCCTTGGCCGACCGCTTCACGCCGGAGTCGGTGACCGGGTCCTTCACCAGTTCCTGGGGTTCGCCATTGACCTCGGCATACGTCGCCTTCAAGGCCCAGCCGAAGCTGTCGCGCGTCAGGTATTGATAGGTGTACGAGCCGATGCCCAGGACCACGTTGCCCGACGCGAAGCCCTTCTTCTCCAGCCGCGTCAGGATGTCGCGGCCGCGCGCCAGCGTGATGGAGTCGCCGTAGATCAGGCCGACGTGCGGGTCCAGCAGCTTGTAGCCGCGGTCGGTGACGGCGCCGCCGAAGATGTTCCACAGGCATTGCACCGCGCCGTTGACTTCGGCCTCGCGCAGCGCCTGGCTGGCGCGGGCGTCGTCGTCCAGGCGCCAGTAGCGGCCGGTCGCGGCGTCACGCACCGCTTCGAAGCCGTCGCGGCGGGCGGCGGCCAGGGCTGCCGTGTCTTCGATGCTGGGGACGTCGGTGCAGAAGTAGCCGGTCAGGATCTTCACGGGATCGCCGGAGTCGGGGCGGAACACGACCTTGGCGTTGCCGAAGGGATCAGGCTGGCGCGCCAGGATTTCCGACTTCAATGCGGCGGCGAAGTCGGTGACCACTTGCCAGAAGTCCCAGGTGTCCGACACCACCGACACGATGCCGGCCGGATAGACCTGCGTGACCAGGCGGCGGATGGTCTCGATTTCGCCTTCCTTGCTGCCCAGGCACATGACCGAGTGTTCGGTCGCGGGCACCGAGCCGCCGACCAGTTCGCGGTCCGAGTCGGCGCCGTACAGGTCTTCGAGGTAGTCGATGGCGGGGATGGTGTCGGTGCCGGTGAACGACAGCAGGTGGCCGGCGCCGCTCTTGCGGGCGTCGTACAGGCCGGACATGCCGCGCATCGAGAAGTCGTGGCCCTGCCAGTTGACGAAGTCCATCGGGCTGCCGGTCAGGCGGGCGAAGTAGGTCAGGAGCTTGCGGTATTCGAAGGCGATGGTGGCCACGGTGGACGGCTTCCACGATTCGCAGCTGAACAGCGTTTCGATGTAGGTGACCAGCCAGGCGAATTCGGGCTTGGTGTTGACGAAGGTGACGGGCGGCACGCGGATGTCGACGCGGGCGCCTTCGGGCAGGGAACGGATCTCCAGCGGCAGATAGCCCAGCTCGTACAGCGCCTGCAGGTGATCGACCGTGACCGCGCCCTTGCCGAGCGCATTGTCGACGCGGCGCTGGTATTGGCGCACGGCGGCGCCGGCGGGCTTGCCGAAGAATTCGCGGTTGAACAGGTCGATCAGGATTTCCTTGATGAAGCCTTGCAGGCCGAACCAGACGATCTTGTTGTCGAACAGTTCGGGCAGCACCGGCGCCAGCCGGGCCGAGCGCGGGGTGAAGTTGGCCAGGATCTTGTTGGTGCCCCTGGGGTACTGGAAGGGGTGGCCGGTCTTGTAGAAGTCGGCCTGCAGCAAGGGGTTGATGCCGTTCTTGGTGGTGGGGACGGGGGCATTCATGATGGGGACTCCTGCTTGAGGTTCAGTTGGCCGGGTTGGCGAGCGCGGGGGCGCTGGCGGCTTTGATCGTGTTGGCGGGCAAGGGGGCGTTGGCGTCGTTGACCAGAATGGGCGCGCCGACGCCTTCGCTGGCGGTCCAGTCATAGGCGGTGTAGATCCCGGCGTAGCGGGCATTCAGCTCGGCCAGGCCTTTGCTGAAGAGACCGTGGGTCACGTACAGATAGAGGGGCTGGCGGGTCTTGTCGCGCAGGGCGTTGGCCAGTTCCAGGAAGGTGCGGCCGCCGTCGCAGATGTCGTCGACCACCAGCACCGGTTGCGCGGGGATGTCGTCGGGCACGCGGGTCTCGGTGATGCGGCCGGTTTGCGGGTCGCGGACTTTTTCGGCGTAGCGGACGTCGGCCACGCCCAGCTTTTTGGCCAGGGCCTGCACGCGCTTGCGGGCGCCGGCGTCGGGCGCCATCAGGGTGACGCCGTTGGCGAAGGCGGGGTTGGCCAGCGCGTTCTTCAGGAAGGCGGCGGCGTCGATCACGCGGACGCGTTGCAGCAGGGCGGGGGTGACGTCGCTGTGCGGTTCGACCACGGTGACGGTGGCGTATTGCTGGTCGTTGATCAACTTGCAGAACACCGCCGCGCCGAGCGCCTCGCCCGGATTGCAGACTCGGTCCTGGCGGGCGTAGGGCACGTAGGGCATGTCCAGGTGCACGGGCGCGGCCGGGTTCAGGCGGCGCAGCGCGTCGGTCAGCATCAGCAGCTGCATGACGTCGTCGGCCGATTTCAGCAGGGCGTGGATGCGGAATTCGCTGGCCGCGTCGGCGCGGGCCTGCCAGGCCGCGGGTACGGTGACCTGGCTTTCGCCGCCGGGGAACACGAACGCGCTGGGCGTATCGGTGTGGCGTTGTCCTTCTATTACCGCGGTGAGGGTGAACATGATTTGGCCTTAGTGGCAAATTAAAACTAAGTGAGGCAAGTATAAGCCTGCTTATTGTTTGTTTGCAACTAAGGTGGGGTCCGGCGCGGGGTTATCCGACGCTGCGGTCGAACAGGGCGAAGTCTTTCAGGCGGTACAGGCGGGCGGGACGCTGCGCGCCCAGCGCGTAGTCGTCGGTGGCTTCCAGCACGTCCCAGGCTTCCATCTTGCGGCGGAAGTTCGATTTCTCGAGCGTGGTCTGCAGGATGGCTTCGTAGGTGCGCTGCAGCTCGGTCAGGGTGAAGCGTTCGGGCAGCAGGAAGAACGGCAGGGTCGAGTAGCTGGATTTGCCGCGCAGGCGGGCCACGGCGGCGGCGACGATGTCGGCGTGGTCGAAGGCCAGCGGCGGCAGCGCATCCACGCTGACGAAGCGGAAGCCGGCGGGGGCGGCTTCCAGTTCGGCGGCTGGCACCAGCGCCACGTAGGACACCGACAGCGACCACTTGCGCGGGTCGCGGTCGGGGCCCGAGAACACCTGCAACTGCTCCAGGTAGCGCGGCTCGAAGCCGGTCTTCTCGCGCAGCACGCGGCGGATGCTGGCCTCGGTGCTGGCGTCTTCGTCCACGTGCACCACGCCGCCGGGCAAGGCCATGGCGCCCTTGAACGGCGCGCGGTCGCGCGGGTGCAGGGCGATTTCCAGGCCGGTCGTGCGCAGGGTGAGCAGGACGGCGTCGACGGTGACGAGGGGCTGTGGGTGGTCCAAGTGGGGTTCCGGGCGTGGCACTTCGGGGTAAGGTGCCACTATGCGACGGATTGGTCAACCGCGCCCGTCGAACTAGCCCGCGGCGCCGATCCCGTCCAGCTCGGCCACGGCCTGCGGCGGCAGCGCCAGGCTGGCCGCGGCGACGTTCTGCCGCAAGTGTTCCAGCGACGAGGTGCCCGGGATCAGCAGGATGTTGGGCGAGCGTTGCAGCAGCCAGGCCAGCGCGGTCTGCATCGGCGTGGCCTGGCATTCGGCGGCCACGCGCTCCAGCGTGGCCGATTGCAGCGGCGAGAAGCCGCCCAGCGGGAAGAACGGCACGTAGGCGATGCCGTCTTGCGCCAGCCGCCCGATCAGCGCGTCGTCGGCGCGGTGCGCGATGTTGTACTGGTTCTGCACGCAGACGATGTCGGCGATGCCGCGCGCCTGCGCCACCTGGCGCGCGGTGGCGTTGCTCAGGCCCAGGTGGCGTATCAGGCCCTTGCGCTGCAATTCGGCCAGGGTGGTCACCGACTGTTCGATGTCGCCTTCGGCGGGGCCGGCCACGTCGAACATGAGGCGCAGGTTGACCACGTCCAGCACGTCCAGGCCCAGGTTGCGCAGGTTGTCGTGCACCGCCGATTCGAGTTCGGCGGGCGAATTGGCCAGTAGCCACGAGGCATCGTCGCCGCGACGCGCGCCGACCTTGGTGACGATGGTCAGGTCGTCGCGGTAGGGATGCAGCGCTTCGCGGATCAGTTGGTTGGTGATGTGCGGGCCGTAGAAGTCGCTGGTGTCGATGTGGTTGATGCCGAGTTCGAGCGCTTCCCGCAGGACCGCCAGGGCTTGCGCCTTGTCCTTGGGCGGTCCGAAGACGTGGGGGCCGGCCAGTTGCATGGCGCCGTAGCCCAGGCGGTTGACGGTCAGGTCGCCCAGCGCATAGGCGCCGGCTTGTTGAATCGAGGTCATGAGGTGCTCCAGGGAGGGAATGACAGCGAGTCTAGGGCGGTGCGGGGCGTGCGACAATCCCTGGTAATCGCACAGCTTGTGCGCAATGGCGAACAATCGGGGCCGGCCATGTCCAATCTTCAAGACATCAGCGCCTTTGTCGCGGTGGCCACGCATGGGGGATTTCGCGGCGCGGCGCGCCAGACGGGGACCAGCGCGTCGCAGTTGAGCGAAGCCGTGCGCCGGCTGGAAGCCCGGCTGGGCGTGCGGCTGCTGAACCGCACCACGCGCAGCGTGGCGACCACGGCGGCCGGGCAGCGCCTGCTGGAGCAACTGGCGCCCGCGCTGGACGCGGTCGAGTCGGCGCTGGACGTGGCCAACAGCTTTCGCGACCGGCCGGCGGGCCGGCTGCGGCTGAATGTGCCGCTGTCGGCGTCCCGGCTGGTGCTGCCGCGCATCGTGCCGCCGTTTCTGGCCCAGTATCCGGAGATCCGGCTGGAGGTGATCGTCGACGATCGCTTTGTCGAGCTGCTGCAGTCCGGCTGCGATGCGGGCATCCGGTACGAGGAAAGCATGGACCAGGACATGGTGGCCATCCCCATCGGGCCCCGGCGCCAGCGCATGGCGGTGGCCGCCGCGCCGGCCTACCTGGCCCGGCATGGGCGGCCGCAGCATCCGGAAGACCTGCGCCAGCATCTCTGCCTGCGCGGCCGCTTCGCCAGCGGCGCCATGCCGCCGTGGGAGTTCGCCAAGGACGGCAAATCGATCACGGTGGAGGTGGACGGCCCGCTGATCGTCAGCCTGGGAGAGGCGGTGGATCTGGCGGTCGATGCGGCGGTGGCGGGCGCCGGGGTGGTCTTCCTGTTCGAGGAATGGCTGCAGCCCTATCTGGACCGCGGCGAGCTGGAACCGGTGCTGCAGGATTGGTGGCCGAGTTTTACCGGGCCGTTGCTGTATTTTCCGGGGCGGCGCTATCTGCCGGCGCCGCTGCGCGCGTTCGTGGATTTCGTCCAGGCGACGCGCTGGTAGCGAGCGTAGGCGGGGGGCAGGGGCATCAATCCGGCGGCGGCATGCGATCGGCGAACGCCTGCGCCGACAGGCTGAAATCGTCGATCAAGGCCGGGTTCAGTTCCGGGCAGACGCTGCCCCGCATCTGTTGCAGCCACTGGTGGAAGGCGGCGAAGAACGCGTCGGTGGCCGGCGTCAGCTCGAACACGCCGGCATCGGTGTGGGTCAGCGCCAGGGCGGCGACGATGCGCTGGAATTGCGTGGGATGGGCCGCGATGTGACGCGGCGGCACCTGCATCAGGGCCCGGATCAGCTTCATTTCCTGGGCCAGGTCCATGATGGTCGGCAGGCCGGCGACTTGCTTGCTGAGGGTATGGAGATCCATGGGCAGGTGAGCCTTCACGAAGATTCCATGAGGGATGGCGGGACATCGGCGCCATCCTGAAAAATCGGGCGCGGGGCGGTGGTGCCCGCCGCGCCCGTCTTGCGGTTCACGCGGGACGGTCAGCCGCAGCGGATCGCCGTCATCACATCCTTGTCGTCGACGATCAGGTTCAGGCGGGTGTCGTTGTATTCCATGGTGACCAGCTGGCCGGGGCGCAGGATGCGGGCGGTGGTGGCGCCGCTGCGCTTGCGCAGGTCTTCCAGGACGGACTGGGTGGCCTTCTGGCCGATCTGCGATTGCAGCGGGCCGGCGTCGCAGGTCTTGCCAGAGGAGGGGATGGCGGAGGGCGATCCGTACGTCGCGCCGGACGAGCTGTCGGAGGCGGCGGGCGAGCTGGAGGAACTGGAGGCGGCGGACGGGGAAGAGGAACGCGGGGCTCCGGAATTGGCGCAGGCGCTCAGCGTGGCTACCAGCAGAACGGGAATCAGCTTGCGGATCATGATCACTCCTGAAAAAGAAAACGTTTCCACGGCGCGGCCGGCGTGCGGGCTGGCGGGCGGCGCGGAAAATCCATCATAGACCAGCCGCCCGCGCTGCGCTTGGCCTTGGCGCGGGCGGCCTCGCTCCGTGTCGTTGCGTGCGGCTGTCGCGTCGTGGCGCCGGTGCCACGGGGCGCGCGCCGCCGTCAGTGGAAATTGCGGCTGGGCATGCTCAGGCCGCCCAGCAAGTCGGACAGGTCCACCAGCCGCTGCGCGATCAGGTGGCGCACGCCGTCCACGCTCTGCCAGCTGCCGTAGACGCCGAGCAGGGAGGAGGCGAGCAGCTCGCGGCGCTGGCGTTCGATCAGTTCGGGACGCACCACCACGTTGACCGGTCCGGTTTCGTCTTCCAGGGTGACGAAGATGACGCCCTTGGAGGTCTGCGGCCGCTGGCGCACGGTGACGATGCCGCAGGCGCGGGCCACGCGCTTGTCGGGGTAGCCGTTGAGCACGCTGGCCGGCTGGAAATTACGCGCCGCCAGTTGCGGCCGCAGCAGTTCGACGGGGTGGCGCCGCAGGGTCAGGCCGACGCTGCGGTAGTCGGCCGCGACGGTCTGGTTCTCAGTCGGCGCGGCCAGTCGCGGCGTCTCGGTTTCGTGGATGGCGGCGTCGCGCAGCAGGTCGCGGCTGTGGACGCTGGCGGCGGCTTCCCAGCTGGCCTGGCGGCGGTGGCCGGCCAGGGTCAGCAGGGCGTCGCCGGCGGCCAGCGCGTTCAGGTCGTGGCGCGTCAGGGCGGCGCGGCGGGCCAGGTCGCCGGTGCTGGTGAAGGGGGCGTCGGCGCGGGCGGCCTCGATGCGGCGGGCGCTGTCTTCGTGCAGGCCCTGGATCAGGTTCAGGCCCAGGCGCACGGCGGGGCGGATCTCGTCCGAGGCGGGGGCGTGGGGATGCGGCCGGCGCGGCGGCGCGTCGGCGGGCGCGGTCTCCAGCGCCGCGTCCCAGCCGCTGACGGTCACGTCCGCCGGCAGCACCCGCACGCCGTGGCGGCGCGCGTCCTGCACCAGTTGCGCCGGGGGATAGAAGCCCATGGGCTGGGAGTTGAGCAGCGCGGCCAGGAAGGCCTCGGGCTCGTGGCGCTTGAGCCAGGAGCTGGCGTAGGCCAGCAGCGCGAAGCTGGCGGCGTGGCTTTCGGGGAAGCCGTATTCGCCGAAGCCTTCGATCTGGCGGAACAGCGCTTCGGCGAAGTCCAGCGTGTAGCCGTGCGCCAGCAGGCCGCCCACCAGCTTGACGCGGTATTTGTCGACGCCGCCCTTGCGCTTCCAGGCGGCCATGGAGCGCCGCAGCTGGTCGGCGTCGCCCGGCGTGAAGCCGGCCGCCACCACGGCGATCTGCATCACCTGTTCCTGGAAGATCGGCACGCCCATGGTGCGGCTGAGCACGCCGCGCACCTTTTCGCTGGGATAGGTTTCCTTTTCCTTGCCCTGGCGGCGGCGCAGGTACGGATGCACCATGCCGCCCTGGATCGGGCCGGGCCGCACGATCGCCACCTGCACCACCAGGTCGTAGTATTTGCGCGGCCGCAGGCGCGGCAGCATGCTCATCTGGGCGCGCGATTCGATCTGGAACACGCCGATGGTGTCGGCCTCGCAGATCATGTCGTAGGTGGGTTCGTCACCCTCGGGGATGTCCTGCAGGCGCAGCGGCCGGCCACGGCGCTGGCCGGCCAGTTCCAGGGTGCGGCGCAGCGCCGACAGCATTCCCAGCGCCAGCACGTCGACCTTGAGCAGCTTGAGCGCGTCCAGGTCGTCCTTGTCCCACTGCACCACGCTGCGGTCGGCCATGGCGGCGTTCTCGATCGGCACCAGCCGCGACAGCTTGCCGCGCGAGATGACGAAGCCGCCCGGGTGCTGCGACAGGTGGCGCGGAAAGCCCATCAGGGTCTGGGCCAGCGCGGCCCACTGCCGCGCCACCTGCGATTCCGGATCGAGGCCGCAGGCGCCCAGGGTGCGCAGCATTTCCTTCTTGCCGTCCCACCACTGGTGGGCGCGCGCCACCGCGTCGATCACGCCCGCGTCCACGCCCAGCGCGCGGCCGGTGTCGCGCAGCACGCTGCGCGGCCGGTACGAGATCACCACGGCGGTCAGGGCGGCGCGCTGGCGGCCGTATTTGCCGTAGATGTACTGGATCACTTCCTCGCGCCGCTGGTGCTCGAAGTCGACGTCGATGTCGGGCGGCTCGTTGCGTTCCTTGCTGATGAAGCGCTCGAACAGGTTGGTGCCGCGGCGCGGGTCGACCTCGGTGATGCCCAGGCAGTAGCACACCGCCGAGTTGGCGGCCGAGCCGCGCCCCTGGCACAGGATGCCGTTGTTGCGGGCGTACAGCACGATGTCGTAGACCGTGAGGAAGTAGGCCTCGTATTGCAGGTCGGCGATCAGCGCCAGTTCCTTGTCGATCTGTTCGGTGACGTGGGCCGGCGTCCCGTCCGGAAAACGCCGCACCGCGCCGGCCAGGGTTTCCTGGCGCAGGTAGGTGGCGGGCGTGTGGCCGCGCGGGATGATCTCGTCGGGGTATTCGTAGCGCAGTTCGTCCAGCGAGAAGGCGCAGCGCCGCGCCACCACCAGCGTCTGCGCCAGGGCCTCGGGCGGATAGAGGTTGGCCAGCCGCATGCGGGTGCGCAGGTGTTGTTCGGCGTTGCCCGACAGCGCGTAGCCGCATTGCGACACGGGCTGGTGGATGCGGATGCCGGTCAGGGTGTCGTGCAGCGGCTTGCGCGAGCGCACGTGCATCTGGACGTGGCCCAGCGCCACCACCGGCAGGTCGGCGGCGCGCGCGGCGTGGTCTACGGCGGCGCGGTGCAGGTCGTCGCGCGAGCGGTACAGCAGCGTCAGGCCGACCCAGGCGCGGTGCGGGAAGGTGGCGGCCAGCCAGCGCGCCTGCCGCGCCATGCGGTCGGGGTCGTCGCCGTAGACCGGCGACAGGATCGCCAGGCATTCGGGCAGGTGGCGCAAGTGTTCGTAGCCCGGCGGCGGGGCGGTGAAATCCTCGGGCGCCAGCCGGTATTCGCCCTTGGGGGCGCGGGTGCGGGCCAGGGTGATGAGTTCGGACAGGTTGCCGTAGCCCTCGCGGGTCTGGGCCAGCAGGGTCAGGTCCAGCGGCGCGGCCTCGGGCCCGGCGCGCAGCCGGAAGGTGGCGCCGATGATGAGCGGCAGCTTCTGGGTCTTGGCCTCCATGTGGGCGCGCACCACGCCGGCCAGGCTGCATTCGTCGGTGATGGCCAGGGCGGCGTAGCCCAGCTCGGCGGCGCGGGCGGCCAGTTCCTCGGGGTGCGAGGCGCCTTGCAGGAACGAGAAGTTCGACTGGCATTGCAGTTCGGCGTAGCCGGGCAGCCCGGTCGGCGGGCCGGGGGCGTCGTCATGGGGATCGTCGGGCGCTTGCATGGCGGTCAGGCGTACAGCCCGTGCAGATACCAGCGGGCGTGCTCGTCGTCGCGCTCGCGGTAGATCCAGTAGCGCGCGCTGGCGGCGTCCTCGGCCACGAAGTAGTCGCGCACGGTCAGGGCCGGGTCCCACCAGCCGCTTTCGATGCGCTCGGGGCCGCGCATCAGCCGCAGCGCCTGGCCGGCGTACTGCGGGCGGTGGCCGGCCAGCTTCAGCGGCAGTGGCGGATCGAGCAGCCAGAAGGGGCGGTCCAGCGGGTCGGGCAGCGGTTCGGGGCGCTGCGGCGGCTCCAGCGCGTCGCCCCAGGCATTGGCGGCCTCGGGCCGGTGGTCGGGGGCGGGACAGGCGTGGCGCACCTGCTCGCGGCCCAGCCGCGCCGTCAGCAGGTCCAGCAGCCGGGCGTGGTCGGCGGCGGTGCCGCCGGGCTCCGGGAACAGCGTGGTGCTGGCGGCGGGCTGTTCGGTGGTGTCGGGCGCCAGCAGCGTCACCGCGATCACCGGCGCTTCGAGCGTCAGGCGGCCGAGCTTTTCGCGCAGCAGGTTGAGGATCTGCGGCGCCTGCCAGACGGGCTGGGCCAGCGCCAGTTCCAGGTCGGTGGGCGGGCGGGCGTGGCGGCCGCGCTCGTGGTCCAGGCGCAGCAGCACGCGCCGCACCGCCAGCTGCCGCGCCGTCAGCCAGCCGCCCAGCTGTTCGGCCAGGCGCCGCGCCACGGCCAGCACCGCGTCGGTGTGCTCGAGGTATTCCATCAGCTCGATGCGGCGCTCGAAGCGCGGTGGCGGCTCGATCCAGCGATGCAGCTCGGGCAACTGGCCGTAGGCCGCGTCCAGCGCCTGCAGCAGGTCGGGCGCGCTGCGTCGTTGCAGGCCGGCGCGCGGCAGGGCGCGCAGGTCGGCCAGGGTGTGGCAGCCGATGTCGTTGAGCCAGTCCAGGCGCGGCTGGGCCTGGGGCAGCAGGGCCACGGGCAGGGCGTCGAGCCGGCGCGCCAGCGTGCGCGTGG
>ERZ1739169.91-NODE-91-length-26856-cov-16.367486_pt1 | contig 26856 bp, 21 predicted proteins | sample MGYA00581756_ERZ1739169 | MGnify/ENA primary metagenome ERZ1739169 (study PRJEB40789, sample SAMEA7425667) | Salamandra salamandra | biome: salamander skin | place: Germany | collected 2020-03 | study: cvxcv | reverse complement strand
GGCCGGCCAGCAGGGCCTGCTGACGGCCCGCGCCGCCGCCGCGCCCGAACCGGTGGCGGCGGGCCAGGCGGACTGGGTCGAGGGCCGGCTGGTCGCCATCGACCAGCCGCTGGGCGACTTCATCGCCGAACTGGCGCGCTATCGCCAGGGCAGCCTGAGCTGCGATCCCGCGGTGGCGCACCTGCGCCTGTCGGGCGCCTTCCGCCTGGCCGATACCGACGCGGTGCTGGAGAACATCGCGGCATCGCTGCCGGTGGCCTTGCGCACCCGCACCCGCTATTGGGTGCGGGTCGTCCCGCGCTGAATTTTTTTCGTCGCGGGGGTTGCTCTTTTTGATTCTCATCCGGCCTACCAGGGAAGGCCGCCGGGTCAGGACCTGGCGGCGTCCCGAGTCCCGTCCGTGAGAGCCACCGTGTCCCGCAAGCCGCAAGCCGCCGTCCCCCGTTTCGCTTCCTCTCTTCGTCGACCAGCGGCCGCGCGCCCGCTCATCCGGGCCAGGCCGCGCCTGCTGCCGGCGCTGGTCGCCGCCGCCGTCTGCGCCGCGGCGTCCGCCGGACCGCTGGCCCCCGTGGCGCAGGCTCAGGCCGCGTCCACGACGCGCAGCTACGACATCGCCGCCGGGCCGCTGGACGTGGTGCTGAGCCGCTACGCCGCGGCCGCCGACATCACCCTGTCGTTCAACGCCGATCAGACCCGCGGACGCCAGTCCGCCGGCATCCGCGGCGCCTATGGCGTCGAGGCCGGCCTGGCCCACCTGCTGGCCGGCAGCGGGCTGGAGGCGCGCCATCGCGGCGGCGGCAACTACGTGCTGCGCGCGCTGCCCGCCGCCGGCGTCGCCACCCTGGATGCCGTGACCGTCACCGGCGAAACCGCCTTCGGTCCGGTGCCGGGCTATGCCGCCAGCCGCACCGCCACCGCCACCAAGACCGACACGCCGATCCTGGAGGTGCCGCAATCGGTCTCGGTGATCGGCCGCGAGGAAATGGAGGCGCGCGGCGCCCTCGACGTGATGGACGCCATCCAGTACACCCCGGGCGTGTCCGTCAACACCTACGGTCCCGACAACCGCGGCTGGGAATACATCAGCCTGCGCGGCTTCATGACCTACAACGTCACCATGCGCGACGGCCTGGCGCAGAGTCCGGCCGGCGTCACCTACTACTCCACCGAGCCCTATGGCCTGGAGCGCATCGAGGTGCTGCGCGGCCCGTCGTCGATGACCTTCGGCCAGAGCGATGCCGGCGGCCTGCTCAACCGCGTCAGCAAGCTGCCCAGCGGCGATCGCATCCGCGAAGTCGAGGTGCAGTACGGCAGCTTCGAGCGCAAGCAGCTGGCCTTCGACCTGGGCGATGCGTTCGGCCCCGGCGACGCCCTCAGCTACCGCCTGGTGGGCGTGGGGCTGGACAGCGATGACCAGGACAAATATCCCAACGGCGACAAGATCAACCGCAAGCGCCTGTACCTGGCGCCGTCGCTGCGCTGGCAGCCCAGCGCCGCCACCTCGCTGACGCTGCTGGGCGAATACATCAAGGACAAGTCCGGCGAGGATCCGTACTACTTCGCCAAGGACTACAAGCTCACCGACGTCAAGATGGGCGATCCGGGCTTCAGCCGCATCAAGCGCGAACAGGCCTCGATCGGCTACCAGTTCGAGCACCGCTTCAACGACGCCTGGACCTTCCGCCAGAATTTCCGCTACAGCCATCTGTCGCTCGATCGGCGCGTGGTCTGGACCGACGAGGTCAATGAAGACGTCACCGCCATCACCCGCGTGGCGCGCACCTGGGACGATCCGCTGAGCCAGTCCGTGCTGGATACGCAGATGCTGGGCAAGCTGCGGCTGGCCGGCGCCGAGCACACGGTGCTGTTCGGCGTCGACTGGAACGACCAGCGCGCCAAGGCCAACCGCTATATCGGCCCCGCGCCCGGCCTGGATCTGCTCAATCCGGTCTATGGCGTGCCGATTCCCACGCCCACCCAGCCGCTCGCCAACTACCGCCAGACCATCCGCCAGGCCGGCCTCTACCTGCAGGACCAGATCAAGCTCGACGATCATTGGATCGTGACCCTGGGAGGACGCCAGGACCGCGTTACCTCCACCACCGACGACCGTCTCAACGGCACCTACACGCGGGTCCGCGACAACGCCTTCAGCGGCCGCGCCGGGTTGACCTACGTGGCCGCCAATGGCGTGGCTCCGTATGTCAGCTACTCGGAATCGTTCCTGCCCAGCAGCGGCGTGGATGGCGATGGCAATCCCTTCAAGCCCAGCCGCGGCAAGCAGGTGGAAGTCGGCGTCAAATACCAGCCGGTGGGATCGCGCAGCCTGTACACCGTGGCCGTGTTCGACCTGAACAAGACCAACATCGTCAGCTACAACCCCATCACCAACGAACAGCGCCAGATCGGCAAGCAACGCGCCCGCGGCATCGAGTTCGAGGCCAAGGGCGAGCTGGCGCGCGGCCTGAACCTGGCGGCTTCCTACACCTGGCTCGACATCACCGTGCGCAACAGCGGCGACGCGCTGGAAGTGGGCAAGATCCCGATTGGCATCCCCAAGCAGACCGCGGCGCTGTGGCTGGACTACACGCTGGCCGAGGGCCTGGGCGTGGGCGGCGGCCTGCGCTACATCGGCCGGCGCCAGGACGACGAGCACAACACCACCAGCCGACCCGGCGTGACGCTCGCCGACGCCGTCGTCCACTACGAAAAAGGCCCGTGGCGGCTGGCGCTCAACGCCACCAACCTGTTCAACCGCGACTACTACTCGATCTGCTACATGGGCGAGTGCTATCGCGGCGCCGAGCGCACGCTGATGCTGACGGCGCGCTATCGCTGGTAACGCTTGCCGACGCCGTCAGCCGCGCGGCGCCTGACCGCTCACCGGACAGGATTTCGCTGCCTCCGCGCCGCCCGCATATAGCCGGGAGTAATATGGCGCGTCTGGCGGCCGGCTTCCGTCTTCTCGCATCCCTCGCGGTGTCCGTACTGAAGCGCCCCAGCGCGACAAGAAGACACAAGGAGAGAGGCAAGTGGAGAAGCAAGAATCGGCCGGCTGGTATTTCGGCTGGAACATCGTCGGCGCCGCAACGGTGCTGACGCTGCTCACGGTGGGCCTGCGCATGGGCATCGGCCCGTTTTTCCTGCCCATGGCGGACGGCCTGGGTTTTTCGCGCAGCCTGCTGTCGGGCATCGTCGCGGCCGGCATGCTGTGCTACGGCCTGGCGATGCCGCTGGCCGGCTATCTGGTCAGCACCCGCGGCACCCGCTTTGTGCTGCTGACCGGCGCCGCCATCGTGGTGGCCTCGTCCATCTGGACCGTCTTCGCGCGCGGTCCCATCGAATTCCTGCTGGCCTTCGGCGTGGCGTTGTCGGTCGGCCTGGCCTTCACCAGTCCGGTGGCGCTGACCCCGGTGATCAGCCGCTGGTTCACGCGCCAGCGCGGCATGGCGCTGTTCTTCCTGTCCACCGGCTCGATGGCCGGCATCGCCCTGATGACGCCCACGCTCACCTTCACTATCAGCGCCGTCGGCTGGCGCGAGACGCTGCTGGCCTTCGCCGCCCTGTTCGCCCTGCTGACCGTGCCGGTGGCCTTGTTCGTGATGCGCGACCAGGCGCCCGAGCACACCGATCTGCTGCCGCACCAGATCGTCGAGAAAAAATCCGCCTCGCGGCCCGCCGCCAAGGGCCCCGAGCCGCGCGTCAAGGACGCCGTGCGCACGCTGCCGTTCTGGCAGGTGGCGCTGGGCCTGTTCGCCTGTGGCTTCAGCATGAACCTGCTGGGCACGCATGGCATGCCCATGCTGATGGACCATGGCTTTGACGCCACCACCAGCTCGCTGGGCATCGGCCTGATCGGCCTGGTGGCGATCTTCAGCACGCTGGTGCTGGGCCGCATGTCGGACCAGGTCGAGCGGCGCAACATCCTGGCCGTCATCTACTTGGTGCGCGGGCTGGGGTTCTTCGCGCTGGTGATGGTCGGCGCGCATTGGGAGCTGTACGCGGCAGCCACCATCGGCGGCATCGTCTGGGCCGGCAGCATCGCGCTGTCCTCGGCCATCCTGGCCGACGTCTACGGCGTGCGCCTGGTGGGCGTGCTGTACGGCCTGACCTACCTGGGTCACCAGATCGGCGGCATGATCAGTTCATGGCTGGGCGGCTGGGCCTTCGAGGCCTTCCATACCCATTGGGTGGCGTTCGGCGCGGCCGGCGCCTTGCTGCTGCTGGCCGCGGCCATTTCCCTGCAACTGCCGCGGCGCGGCGCCTTGCGCGCCGTGCCGGCGATGGCGGCGGGCGGGCGTTGAACCCGCGCCGCCATCACGCTCAGCGGTCCTTCAGCAGCGAGACCAGCTCGGGCACGTAGCGTTCGCCGCCGCCCTGGCTGACCGCCTGGTCATAGGTGTGCAGCACGGCGGCGCCGATCTCGCGCACCGCGCCGGTCTCGGCGGCCATCGTGTTGTAGTAGGACAGGTCCTTTTGCGCGTTCGACATGAAGAAGCGCAGCGACGACGGATCCTGTTCCAGCAGGTAGGGCTTGAGGCGCTCCAGCGCCACGCCGCCGCCGCCGCCCTTGGTCAGCACCTCGGCGAACACCGCCGGATCGATGTCGGCGCGCAGCGCGCAAGCGGCCGCTTCCGACAGCAGCGCGATCGCGCCCAGCGACACGTAGTTGTGCAGCAGCTTCATGCGGTGGCCCGCGCCCACCGGGCCGGCGTGCGCGATGTTCTCGGCAAAGCACGCCAGGATCGGCCGGCATTCCTCGAACAGCGCGGCGTCGCCGCCCACCAGCAGGTTCAGGCGGCCCTCGGCGGCTTCCTTCGGCGTGCGCGTCATGGGGGCGTCGAGGAAACGGCCGCCCTTCTCGGTGACGGCCTCGGCCACCTTGACGGTGGAGGAGGGGATCGCCGTCGAGCAGTCGATGATCACCGTGCCCGGGCGCAGGCCTTCCAGCACGCCGGCGGGCGACAGCAGCACCGCCTCGACCTGCGGACTGCCCGTGACGCACAGGATGATCACGTCCGACTGCGCCGCCAGCGTCGCGCCGTCGGCGCAGCTGGTGGCGCCCGCCGCCTTCAGGGCGTCCAGCGGCTGGTTGCCCGGATGTTCCAGCACCGTCAGCGTGTGACCGTGCTTGACCAGATTGCTTGCGATGCCATGGCCCATCAGGCCGATGCCCACCATACCGATTTTTGCCATCTTCCACTGCTCCTGCCACACGGGCTGTTTGTTATGGCATAAATCTTACTCTCAGATCCGCGAGGATCCGGCCGCCGCACCGTCGTGGGGCGCGGCGCCGCGGCCATTGTCGGACGGCCTTGCCGCGCCTCGCCGCATGCCGGGCGGCGAGGCGCCAAGACCAGGCTGGCGCCGGGGAGGGCGGCAGGGCCAGCCTGTGCCGCGCATCACACGATGCGGATGCTCAGTTCGGGCAGGCCGTCCACGTGCGCCACGATCACATCGCCGCGCACCACCGGGCCGACGTTTTCCGGCGTGCCCGAATAGATCAGATCGCCCGGGAACAGCTCGAACGCCTGCGACAGCCGCGAGATCTGCTCGGCCACCGACCAGATCATGTGCGACAGCGTGGCCTGCTGCTTGCGTTCGCCGTTGACCGCCAGCCAGATGTCGCCTTCCTTGTAGTGGCCGGTCTGGGCCACCGGATGGATCGGGCCGATCGGCGCCGCGTGGTCGAAGCTCTTGCCGATCTCCCACGGCTTCTTCTGGTCGCCCATGCCGCGCTGCAGGTCGCGCCGCGTCATGTCCAGGCCCAGCGCGTAGCCGTAGACGCAGTCCAGCGCCTTGTCCAGAGGAAGGTCGCGGCCGCCCTTGGACAGCGCCGCCACCAGCTCCACCTCGTAGTGGTAGTTCTGGGTCAGCGGCGGGTACGGATGGTCGGTCACCGTGCCCGGCGGCACCACCTGGATCGCGTCCGTCGGCTTCTGGAAGAAGAACGGCGGCTCGCGGCTCGGGTCCGAACCCATCTCGATGGCGTGGGCCGCGTAGTTGCGTCCGATGCAATAGATGCGGCGCACCGGAAAGCGCAGGTCGCTGCCGGCGATCGGCACGGTGGTCTGGGCCACGGTAAACGGGGTCTGGACGGCTTGGGTCATCGCGGGTCTCCTGAAGGTTGCGAGGGTTGCCGCCAGCTTAGGTCGGCCCGGCCCGCCCCGCCTGGAGACGATTACGCAATCCGTGGACGATTCCGCGCATTTCGCCGCGCGTCCTGTGGCGACCTTGGCCCCGCCTCGTCCCTCAACGCGCCTCGGCCTCGCCGCCGCGCAGGCGCTCGCGGTAGCCGGTCGGACTGACCCCTTCCAGCTGGCGGAAGCGGCGCGAGAAATACGCCTCGTCGGCGAACCCCGCCGCATGCGCCACCTGCGCCACCGTGCGCGCCGTATGCGCCAGCAGGTCGCGCGCCAGCGCCATGCGGCGCTCGGCCACCAGCTCGGTGAAGGTCTTGCCGGTTTCCTTCTTCAGCAGGTGCGCCAGGTAATTGGGCGACAGGAACGCCGCCGCCGCCGCGTCGTTCAGCGTCAGGTTCTCGGCCAGGTGCGCGCCGATGTGCGCCAGCACCCGCCGCACGCTCTCGCGCCGGCTGCTGCCCGCATGGTGCCGCGCCAGATGCAGCAGGTCGGTCTCGTAGCGCCCGCAGGCCAGCCCGATCAGCTGCAGCAGCAGGCCGCGTATGGTCGTGGACGAACCGAACCCGCGGCGCCGGTTCTCGTCCATCAGGCGCGCGATCAGCGCCTCGGCCTCGGCCAGCCCGTCCGCGTCCAGCGCGAAATCCAGATACTCCTGGAACAGGAACGGCGCCAGCGCCGGCGCCTGCGTCATCGGCACGTCCTCCAGGTCCAGCGGATCCACCGCCAGCTCCGGCCACAGGAAACGCTGCGCGAAATTGATGATGACGTAGCGCGCGCCCGGCGGATGCGGCACCAGGTGCACCCGGTACGGCAGCACGAAACTCATCCCGCCGCGCGGAAACGGCCGCGTGGTGCCGCTGATGGTCTGGCGCGTGTCGCCCTCCAGGTTCACCTGGATCTGGAAATACTCGTGCCGGTGCGGCTGTTCCAGCGGCTCGCGCACCTGTTGCGCGCGGATATCGAAATCGAAATAATCCGCGCGCTCGGCCATGCCGTAGGTCTTGATGCGGTTCATGCGGGCGGTGAAGAAACGGGCAATTGCATGGGCAGACTGTAGCGCCGGCGCGACGCCGGCGCCAGTTGCGCCAGATATTGTCCGCTCACCGGTCGCCCCGCGCCGGCGCTGGCGCGCGCGCGGCGGTTTGCGCTACCGTGGGGCATTGCGCAGCGCACCTTCCCCCTCGCCATGACAGACACCATTCCCGCCGGCTTCGCGCCCTGGCTTCCCAGCAGCCAATTCATGCGCCACCTGGCGGACCTGGGCGGCTTCTACCGGCGCGACGCCGACGACGTGCTGGCCATGCGCATCGGCCCGGCCCACGGCAACATGCACGGCATGGCCCATGGCGGCCTGCTCGCCACCCTGGCCGACAGCGCCCTCGGCTTCGTCATCGCCCACCAGTGCCAGGCCTCGGTCGTCACCGCGCAGATGTCGGTCGAATACCTCAACGCCGTCATGCCCGGCGACTGGCTCGAAGCCCACGTCACCATCGACAAGCGCGGCAAGCGCCTGATCTACGCCACCTGCCACCTGAAAGTGGACGAACGCCTGGTGCTCAAGGCCAGCGCCGTCTTCGCCGTGCGCCAGGCGGCGGTGCCGACCTCGGACGGCTGATCCACCGCCTATCCAGGTGCAATCGGCGGCCCAGGGGCCGCCGATCGGTTCTCGTGCGCGGGCCGCGCCACCCGGCCCATGGGCCGCGGATACGGCGTCGCCCAGCCAGGCCTACAGATACGGCGTCGCCAGCCAGATCACCTTGTTGCGAAGCCGCTTGGCGAACGGCGCCTGCAGCAGCTCCTCCAGCGTCTGGCGGCGCGCCCCGGCCACCTGCGCATCGATCCGGGCGCCCACCCAGCGCGCCACGTCCACGTCGTAGATCTCGGTATCCAGCTCGAAATTGAGCCGCAGGCTGCGCGGATCCAGGTTCGACGACCCCACATACGCCCAGCCGTCGTCCACCGTCATCAGCTTCGAGTGGTCGAACGCCCCTTGCGAGCGCCACACCCGGCAGCCCGTGCGCACCACCTGGTCCAGCTGCGCCGTCATGGCGTAGTCGACCAGCCGCAGGTTGTTCTTGCCCGGAATCACGATATCCACCACCACCCCGCGCCGCGCCGCCGTCGCCAGCGCGCCGATCAGCGGCTGGTCCGGCAGGAAGTAGGGCGACTGGATCCGCACATGCCGCTGCGCCACCGCCAGCGCGCCCAGCAGGATGCTGTGCGCGCTGCCCAGGGCGCGGTCCGGCCCCGACGGCACGCAGCGCATCGGCACCGCCCCATGCGGCGGCTGCGCCTGCGGATCGAACCACGGCTGCGCCGGCAGCGACTCATGCGTCGTGAAATTCCAATCGTGCGCGAACACCGACATCAGCTGCGTCACGATCGGCCCTTCCACCCGGAAATGCGTATCGACATTGGTCGCCGGGCCCGACAGCGCCGTCACGAACGCCGCCCGCACGTTCATGCCGCCGGTGAACCCGATGCGCCCGTCCACCACCAGCACCTTGCGGTGGCTGCGCAGGTTGGCGTACGGCATGCGCAGCACCCCCAGCGGATTGGTCATGAAGCGCGCCACCGGCACGCCGCCGCGCGCCAGCATCCGCACGATCGGCGGCCGCGAATACTTGGCCCCGATCGCGTCGATCAGCACCCGCACCTGCACCCCGCGCCCGTGCGCCTCGATCAGCGCCTGCGCCACCTCGCGCCCGATCGCGTCGTTGTCGAAGATATAGCTCTGCATCGCCACCGCGTGCCGCGCCTCGCGGATCGCCTGCAGCATCGCCGGATAGGTCTCGTCGCCGCCGGCCAGCGGCCGCACCGCGTTGCCGCCCAGCAGCCGGAAGCGGCTGACCCGATCGCCCAGCACCTTCAGCGACGCGAACTGCGGCCCCGAGATCGGCGCCACGTCCACGCTCGGCGTCTCCACCAGCGCCGCATCCACCAGCATCGCCTCGTCGCGCTGCTGCGACAGCCGCGTCTTGCGGATCCGGTTGATCCCCGCCACGAAATAGGCCAGCGCCCCGAACAACGGCGAAAACAGCGCCAGCCCCACCCAGCCGATGGCCGACCGCACATCCTGCTTGGTCATGGCCGCATGCACCGCCGCGCCCGCGCCCGCCACCACGCTGATGGTGAACACCATGTGGGGCCAGTAATCAATCAGTAGTTGGTGTATGCGATCCATGGCAACGGCGCGGCGCGGGCCTCCAGAGAATGATCCGAGCGCCAAGGATAGCAAGGCCGGCGCGGGTGGCAAGTCCGGCCGGGGCGGGCTGCCGGGAGGGCGGATCGCTGGCTGGGGGCGGACTGTTTTACACAGCCCGAAAAATCGTGCTATAGTTCGGCCTCTTCGCGGTTGGGCACGAAACAACGGGCCCGGCGGCAAAGAGAAACACCCCAGTGGTGGCTGTAGCTCAGTTGGTAGAGTCCTGGATTGTGATTCCAGTTGTCGTGGGTTCGAGTCCCATCAGCCACCCCAAAGAATTCGCTGGAAACGGCATGGAAAAGGCACTTACGCGAAAGCGGAGTGCCTTTTTTCATTGCGCGAAGGGCCTGCACCGCAGGCGCCTACCAGTCCAATCCCGTGGTCAAGCCAAACTCTGTTGATGCTGGCAAGACACGCAGCGTGTCACCGAGAGCTAGCCGGTGGATACGAACCCGGCCAATAGTCGGCGATTCAGAAACAGGCAGGATAAAAGTCTCAGGAGGCCGGGGCTCCCCGACCTCCTGAGGCGTGAATGCATCCGCTTTTGCGCGTCTTGTGCTGACACAGCAGCTCGGATCCCTCATTGTCGCAACGCCCGCCAATTCTTGCGGGACGGGGCCTGGCCCATGATTCGCGGTGTGGCGCAATTGCTGGAGGACTTCGTCGCTGAGGTCACGAAATGGAGGACCTGAACATGAAGCGAACTCTGACTATCACTATCAATCAGGATTGGCGTGCCTTTCTGACCAGCGCCAGCAAGCGGGCCGTCGCCGGGGCGCAGTCCGGCGGGTATCAGGGGGAGAGGCTGAACTTCGAATCCGCAGCGGCATTCTTCGGGCAGTTGACGGAGCTGAGGTGGAACATGGTGCGGGAGATGTTGGGCGCAGGTCGAGTCGGCGTGCGCGAGCTGGCCCGCCGCCTGGGCCGAGATGTGAGGCGCGTTCACCAGGATGCGCGCGCTCTCGTCGATCTTGGGCTTCTGGAGCAAGATGAGGATGGCGGGTTGATATGCCCATTCGCTGACATCCACATCGATATGCATCTCACTGAAGACATGCGCAAAGCTGCGTAGCAGGCTGACGAACCTCGCCACAGAAAAACCGCCCGCATGGGCGGTTTTTCTTACACAGGACGAACCCTTAGGGTGGAGTTATCCGTAGTGCACGCGCGTATGCGCGATCTCATTATCACTTCACCTTCCGATCCAGAAACGCCCGGATCACCCCCCCGATCTCCACCCCATGCGTCTCCAGCGCCAGGTGCCCCGTGTCATAGAACCGCACCTCGGCGCCCGGAATATCCCGCTTCCACGCCTCGGCGCCGGCCGGCAGGAAGAACGGATCGTTCTTGCCCCAGACCGCCAGCAGCGGCGGTTGGTGCTCGCGAAAATACGCCTGGAACGCCGGATACTTTGCCACGTTCGACGCATAGTCCAGCAGCAGGTCGAGCTGCACCTCGGCGTTGCCCGGACGGGACACCAGATAGCTTTCCAGCGCGATCGCATCCGGCGCCACCAGGCTCTTGTCCGGCACGCCTTCCAGATACTGCCATTCGATCGACGCCGGCGTGGGGAAGTCGCGCAGCGCCTCGCGATTGGCCTGTGACGGCTCCTTCCAATAGCGCTGGATCGGCGCCCAGCCCTGTCCCAGTCCTTCCTCGTACGCATTGCCGTTCTGCGAAATGATCGCGGTGATGCGGTCGGGATGCGCCGCCGCCAGGCGCCAGCCCACCGGCGCGCCGTAGTCGAAGACCTGGATGGCGTAGCGGTCCAGCTTCAACTGCCGGGTGAACTGATCGATGGTCCTGGCCAGCTGGTCGAAGGTGTAGGCGTACTTGCCGCGGGCGGGCGCTTCGGTGAAGCCGAAACCCGGCAGGTCCGGCGCGACGACGTGGTACTTGTCCGCCAGCATCGGGATCAGATTGCGATACATGAACGACGACGCGGCATAGCCGTGCAGCAGCAGCACCGTCGGCGCGTCGGGCGCGCCCGCCTCGCGGTAGAACACCTTCACGTCGCCCACCTGTTCGAAGCGGTGGTGGACCTGGAGGTCGGCCGCCTGGGCGCCGCCGGCCAGCACCAGCGCCGCCAGCCCGGCCGCGCCCATCAATGTCTTCGTAACCATGACAAATCTCCTTGTAACCGATAAATTGGATTTAAAAGGTTACGCATAGCTTGGGTAACTGGTCAATTAAATTTTTATCGGTTACAGTGAGCGAATGCTGGAAACCGCCAAAACCTCAAAAGCCCCGATGTTCGTCGGGGACGACCTCGCGCTCGATTTCATCAACAGTGAATTCGGCGTCGGAGCGGCGCATCACGACTGTTTCGCCGACGACGAGGCCGTGCTGGCCTGGCTCCAGCTTGCCGGCGTGCTGCCGGACGACGTTGGCGTGGCGCCCAAGGGGCTGCGGGCGCTGGCCCTGCGGCTGCGCGACAACGCCAGGTCGCTGGTGCATGCCGCCAAGCACGAGGGCGCCTCGGATGCCAGCGTCGTCAACCAGGTGCTGCTGGCTGGCCGTGCGTCCAAGGAACTGCGGTGGGACGACGCCAGCGCGTCGTTCAAGGTGGTCAGGCAGCGCCGCCACGACGACGCGGCCAGCTTTCTCGAACCCATCGCCCAGGCCGTCGTCCGTCTGCTGACCGATACGCAGCTGGAACTCGTGCGGCAATGCGAGGCGCACGACTGCACGCTGATGTTCCACGACAAGACCAAGTCGCACCGGCGCCGCTGGTGCAGCATGGCCGTGTGCGGCAACCGCATGAAGGTGGCGGCGTTCCGCTCGCGCAAGAAGGGGGAATGATCCCTGCGGGGATCTCGCGTGTCCGTCGCGCAAGGCGTGGACCGACTCGCATGCCCAAAATCAGTTGGCCCGAACGCCTATGACGGTACGTGCCGGTGGCGACGGCAGCGGAGAAGAATATGTTTGATCACATCGGTTTTGGTGTCAGCGACATGGATCGGAGCCGCGAGTTTTTTCTCAAGGCGTTTGCGCCTCTCGGCGTGGGTCTTGCCATGGAAGGGCCGGGAAGCATCGGCCTGGGCAGGCAGGGCAAGCCGTCGCTGTGGTTGTATGCGCAGTCCCGCGTCAGCGCGCCCTTGCATATCGCCATTGCCGCCGATTCCCGGGAACAGGTGGACCTGTTCCACGCCGCGGCGCTGGCGGCAGGCGGAAAAGACAACGGTCCGCCGGGACTGCGTCCTCACTATCATTCCAATTACTATGCGGCTTTCGTGATCGGGCCGGATGGGCACAACGTCGAAGCCGTCTGTCATCGGCCGGCGGATTGAAGCCGTCGTCGGGCCGCGATCCGGTGGCCTTCACCGTCTGGTATTGCAAGCACAGGCATCTCTGCGTCAGGAAGCGGCGGCCCGCTTGCTGCGCATGCCGGGCACGATCTTGAGATCGGCGCGCGCGCTGAGGTCGCGGTAGGCCTGGCTGTCGACGCCATAGGCCGCGACCTTCGACTCGGCGTCGTGATGCAGGCCCCAGCCGAACTGCTTGACCAGCGGCGAGGCGCGCAGGCACGCCTGCGACTTGGCGAAGAACGCCTCGCGCGCCGGCTTTCTGTCCTTGGCCGCGATACCGTGGCGGATGGCGTGCACCTCGAACAGCAGGTCGTCACTGGTGTAGTGATACGGCTGCCGCGTCAGCAGATCGTGCTGGATCTGCGCGATCGAACCCGCCTTGGTCGGCGTGGTCCCCACCGTGGCGGTGCTGTCGGGAGAGACCGTGATGAAGGCTTCCGTGTAGTTGGTCGTCATGGTGCGAGCGCCGGTGCGGGGGGGAGGGTGGGGCCGGCGCGTACGCCTGCGGGTATCGGGTTGCCTCGGTTGCCGCCCGGCCGTGTGAGTCGTCGCGACTGAGCGTGTCCCAGCATAGCCGTTCAAGCGGACGCGGCGCCAGCCTATTGGGTCATCTCCGCCGTCAGGCTTTCCATTGACGTGTGGCGGGTCGCCGGGTGACAAGGAAAGCGTCCCAAGGTTGTGTGCTTGCTGCACACGGATGGTCTTCTGAGAGAGAGAATCCAGAATGTGAGGATGTCCCGGGACGAAATGATCTGCATGCCCAAGAAAGCCAAACCAAAGACTACGGAACCATCCACGTTCGATCTCTTGAGCGAAGGCCTGGACCAGATGCGAGCGATCCGCAAGGGCCAACTGACGCCCGGACGGGTCACGAAGCTGGGGCCCATCAATGTGCGGGCCATTCGCGAGCGTGTCCAGATGTCCCAGGCCGAATTCGCCGCGGCCATCCATGTCAGCACCCGCACGCTGCAGAATTGGGAGCAGCGGCATCGCAATCCCACCGGGCCTGCCATTGCACTGCTCAAGATCGTGGAACGCGCGCCCGAAGTCGCCGTGAAAGTGCTGCAATCTGCATGACCGCATGCCAGGTTGCCGGCCGTATCGGCTTGGCCTACCGGATCGCTGCCAGCTTCACCGCGAACCCCAGCAGGAACACCCCCGCCAGCCGCTCCAGCAGGTTCGCCACGCGCGGATTGGCGCGCATGCGTTCGGCCAGGTGGTGCGTCAGCAGCACCGCCGCCAGGCCGTAGAGAAACGTCAGCGCCGCCACCGTGACCGCCATGAAGGCGAAGGTCACCAGCCCCTGGTGCCGGACCGGATCGATGAATAGCGGGAAGAATGCCATGTAGAACATGATCGCCTTGGGGTTCAGCAAGGTGATCATCGCGGTCTGGCGCAGGTAATGGCCATTGTCCATGCGGCTCGGGCGCGGCGCGGCGCCGGGCTTGCTGCGCATCATCTGCAGGCCCAGCCAGGCGAGATAAGCGGCGCCGGCCCACTGCACGATATGGAACGCGGTGGGGTAGGCGGCCAGCAGGGCCGAGACGCCCGCCACGGCCAGCCACATCAGCACCTGGTCGCCCAGGATCACGCCGCAGGTCGCCGCCAGGCCCGCCTTGATGCCGCCCTTGCCGGTGGCGGTCAGCAGGGCGAAATTGCCCGGGCCGGGGATGATCAGCAGCATGATGAAGGCGAGGACGAATGCGCCATAGTCGGTGACACCGAGCATGGAAGGACTCCCGAAAAGGAAGTCCGCATTGTAGATCCGCTCGACCGATAGAAAAGGCCGGCCCCCGCCCGCCGCGATGCGCGACGGACGGGGGCCGGCCGGGCGGGGCCGCTTATGCGATCAACGCAGCAGCGACAGCACCGTCTGCGGCACCTGGTTGGCTTGCGCCAGGACCGACGTGCCGGCCTGTTGCAGGATCTGGGCCTTCGACATGTTCGACACTTCCGTGGCGTAGTCAGCGTCCTGGATGCGCGAGCGGGCGTTGGCCAGGTTGTTGATCACGTTGTTCAGGTTGGAGATGGTCGATTCCAGGCGGTTCTGCACGGCGCCCAGTTCACCGGTCATCTTGTCCAGCTTGGTGAAGGCGGCGTCCAGCGCCTTCATGGGATCGGCGGTCAGCGTGCCCTTGCTGGTGGTATCGGTGGTCAGCTTGCCCGACGCGCTGACGTAGGCGAGCGAACCCGTCTTGGGGGCGTAGTCGCCCGTGCCGGTGCCGCCCGTCACGGTGGCTTGGCCCGAGGTGGGGTCGACGTGGTACCTCGTCTGGAAGTTCGCGGTGGTCGTGAATGCGCCCTTGTCATCGACGTAGGTGTTGGTCGACGTGCCGCTGGTGAAGTTCACGGTGGCGGAGGCGATGCCCGAGCCCAGCGTGACGGTCACGTCGTTGGCCGTGGCGTTGGCCTTGGCCTTGGCCAGCAATGCATCGGACGAGGAGGTGTTGATGAACGTGACATGGGCCGCGGCGGAGGCGTTGCCCCCCAAGTTCTGGTACGTCTTGCCGCCGATGGACAGCGACGATTGACCAGCGGCGTTGGTGTTGTTCGACACGGCCGTCATCACCGTGTCGAGCGTGGCCGCCGTGCCGCTGGCGCTGTTGGTGGTCATGTTGCCGCCGGCGTCGAGGTATGCCGCCGAGCCATTGACCTTGATGGCGCCCGTGGCGTCGACTTCGAAGGTGGTCGACGCGGTGCCGTTGGCATGGACGTAGGTGCCGGTGGCGGTGCCGGTGGGCGGGCGCAGCGAGTTGGCCAGGACCGTGACGGAAGCTGCGTCGGAGGCCGACTTGTCGACGAACGAGAAGTTGTTGTTGGCGGCGTCGTAGGTGTACGTGGTGGCGGACGACGGCACGGTGGCGCTAAGCGTGACCTTGTTGCCGCTTTCCAGCTTGCCGAATACCTGGTCGGCAGTGGCCGAGGCGTGGTTGGTCTGCACGACCCAGTCGTTGCCCGTTTGGCTACCGTTGGCCGCGGTCAGGTCGGTCACCGTGGCCGTGCGGTTCTGGGTCACGCCCGAGCCGTTGACGTTGAAGCCGTCCAGGCCCAGCGTCTTGATGCTGATTTCCGACAGGTTCAGGCTGATGGTTTCGCCGTCGTTGGCGCCGACCTGCAGCGTCAGGGGCTCTGCCTTGGCCGACAGCACCTTCACGCCGTTGAAGTCGGTCTGTTCCGAGATGCGGTCGATGTCCGACAGGCGTTGGTTGATTTCGTCCTGCATCGAATTGCGCTGCTCTTGCGAGTAGCTGCTGTTGCCGGCCTGCACCGCCAGCTCGCGCACACGCTGCAGGTGGGTGTTGATCTCGGCCGCGGCGCCTTCGGTGGTCTGCGCCAGCGAGATGCCGTCGTTGGCGTTGCGCGCCGCCTGCGTCAGGCCCCTGACGTTGGCGGTGAAGCGGTTGGCGATGGCCATGCCGGCCGCGTCGTCCTTGGCGCTGTTGATGCGCAGGCCCGAGGACAGGCGCTCGATCGCGGTACCGAGCGCCGACTGCGATTTGTTCAGGTTGTTCTGTGCGACCAGCGACAGATAGTTGGTATTGATGACTGCAGCCATGTGTAAGCTCCTTGGCAGGGTGAGGCTTGATCGAGGCGGGCAGCGGCGCTGCCCGACTGCCAACGTGATGAACTGAGAATCAGCGTTCAGGTTCGTCCGTTGCCAAAACTACGACCTGGCAAAATTGATCTTTAGATGGCCTGGGCTCAAATGGCTGTCTTATGATTTTTTATGAGTTTTGCTGGAAGCCTTTTGAAATACGAGTTTTTATTCGCGAAAAAAGAAGGCCCCACTCGCGGATAAGCGGGTGGGGCCTTCGGCCTTGTCTCTCTTGGGGAAAGTTGCAAGACACGTGTAGTGTAGGCATTTCGCGCCGCGAAAAACTCATAAATACTCGACGACGCAGCGATCGCGAGGCGCCAGGGGGGGCGGCGTTGCCGGACACGGCGGCGTGGCAATCAGGAGTTCTCGGTTATCAGGGATGCGTGGCGATGCGGATCGTGCTTTCGCGCATCACCAGCAAGGACCCTTCGGAATAGATATTGCGGATCTGCATGGGCGCGTCGCGCAGGGTCGCGAGTTTCTTGCGGACCCGGTAGAGCAGCGCGTCGATGCGGTGCTGGTCGTAGATGACTTCCGGGTAGCCGAGATTCTGCGACATGCGCTTGTGGCTGATGGGAAATTTCGGACTCTGGATCAGCGACGCCAGGATGATGGATTCCTTGGCGGTCAGGTCCAGTTGTTCGCCGTCCGATGAGCGCAACTGGCGCGACTGCACGTTCAGGGTCCAGTTGCGGCGTGTGTCGACGCCGGGCATCGCGGTCACGAGCCGGCGCTCGAGCGCGCAGACGGTGGCGGCCAGCAGCGCGAGCTGGATCGGCTTGATCAGGTAATGGTCGGCGCCGTCGCTCAGGCTTTGCAGCTGCGCAGGCATGCGCACGTTGTCGGTCAGCACGATGATGCCCATGGCGGGAAACGTGCGGCGCAGCGAGGCGATGTGGTCGAGCATGTCGCCGTCAGGCAGCGATGCCGCCGTCACCAGGATGCCGGGCGCGTCCTGCCTGATGTGGGCCAGCGCGTCCTGCAGGGTGCCACAGGCCTGCACCGTGCGCCCGAGGCCCGCGATGTGGTTCGACACGCTTTCGGCCCATTCCGGCTGATCTTCAACGACAAGAACGCGCATACCTGCACTGGTCATCCCTGGCCACGGATTGCGTCGACCGCGGGGAGGGCAGGCCTGGGCGCTTCCCGCGGCGCATCGCGGAAACGATGCCAATCCGATTCTAGATTTGCTCGTGTCGGAAAACGCGCTCTCTGGTCTTACTGTTAGTCTGATATGTGCGAGGCGTCCCTCGCAATGAGATCGGTGCGAGGCAGAGCACCAGGATCAGAAAGCCGACCTGGGACAGATAGAACGGCGCGGACCATTGATCATGCGCGGCGGCCTCAACAGGAAACAATCGCAACAATAATTGTCATCGGGCGGACGGTCCGGCCGGCCCGCGGATGCTCGATCCTGACCCGCCATGCTGCCCCCGGGCCGCGCCATTGCAGGTGTTGCGCCGTCCGTGGCGCGCGACGGACGGCCCAGGCCGCCAGACGGACAACGCGGCCTTATGTTTCAGGCGAGCACGCGGCCATTGCCATTCCGCCGCCAGCCAGTAGCATGCGCGCTCAGAACGATTCAGCCTCATTTAAGGACCGATCCATGACCTTGCCGCGCCCGCGCCTTGCCTTGTCCCTCCTGACGCTTACGCTGGCGCTGTCGGGGTGCGTGAACATTCCGTCCTCGAACGGATACGGCACCCGCGACGATCCGCGCTACGGGCAACTGCTGGACCTGATCAACGAGGCGCTCAAATCGGACATGGCCGTGGTGCTGGTGGCCGACCTGATGCCGCACGCGACGCTGAAAGACGCCTTGACCATGACGCAGTGGACTCCGACCGTGATCTGGATGCACGAGAAGGCGCCGCAGGTGACCTTCAGCCGCAAGTTCCAGACCAATGCGCTCAAGCGCGACCCGAAGGAAACCTACCTGTTCCAGGCGTTCGAGGTGCATATCCTGCCGCCCGGCAAATACCTGCTGACCGGCGGCGACGACTACAAGCTGAATGCGCTGCTCGATCAGGTCGGGGCCAAGCGCGGGCCGGAGGGATCGGGCGGCGGCGCCAACGGCACCGCCTATCTTTCGCCGGAACTCTATCGCGAGTTCTACAGGCAGGAGGCGTGGCGCGACGCCACCACCCACAGCGAGACCAAGACGCGCCAGGTCTGCACGGCCGTGCACGTGGCTTCGGGCGCCTGCGTGAGCTGGGGCGAGCAGCAATACACCGAGACCTCGGCGGGGATGCCGGCGGGCTACTACGAGGAAACCGATTCGCGCGATATTCCCGCCATCAAGGTGCAGGCGCGCATCCCGCCCAAGCAGGCGCTGGCCAGCTTCACGCTGCAGGGCGGTCAACTGGTGCTGAGCCAGCGCATGCACCTGAAGACGCCCAGCTACAAGTTCCGCCAGTCGGCCTGCCGCGCGGTCGACCCCAAGATGATCGAGTGCCCGCTGGAGGACCTGACCGTCTACACCCGCCCGGCGCCGATGGAGTTCGCGCAGAAGTACCTGGCGCAGCGGACCCTGAGCGCCGAGCACCAGGCGCTGCTGGCCAAGCTGCAGCCCATGCAGATCACGCCGCTGGGCACGCAGGGCATGGAAGATCCGATCTGGGGCGTGCCGCTGTCGATGGACAAGGGGCGCTAGGCCGGCGCGCGGCGGGAAAAAAGAGAAGAGCGCGCAACGCGGCGTTGCGTTTGGCGGGGGGTAAACTCCTCCAGCGTCCCGTCGCATCGGAGCGCCTGACCATCGCCATGCAACTGCCCCACCCGGATCGAGGAGTGGACGATGCAACGCCATTTCCTTGTCCTGTTGTTGCTGTCGCTGACCCAGATCGTCGGTTGGGGCGTGGTCGGCGTGCTGCCGGTCATCGCCGCGCCGGTCGCGTCCGACCTGGGCGCCACCTTGCCGTCGATATTCCTGGGCACGTCGGTCATGTATGTCGCGATGGGGCTGGCCGCGCCGCTGACCGCCCGCGCGTTCCGCCGGTTCGGCACGCGCCAGGCGATGGCGGCGGGCGCCGCGCTGATCGGACTGGGCCTGGCCCTGTTGGCGCTGTCTCCGGGCCTAATGACCTTCTGGGCCGCCTGGGCGCTGATCGGCGTGGCGGGCGCCGCCTTCCTGACGACCGCCGCCTATGCCTACGTCGTGGAATATGCGCAGGAACAGGCGCGCGGCCTCATCGGCACGCTGATGCTGGTGACGGGCCTGGCGGGCAGCGTGTTCCTGCCGGTCACGGCGTTTCTCGATCACCTGATCGGCTGGCGCGATGCGCTGCTCGTGTACGCCGCCGTCATGGCGCTGGCCGTGGGCCCGCTGCTCTGGTTCGGCCTGCCCGCGACCGAAGCGACGGCGGCCGTGGCCGCGCGGCGCGGCGCCGGCTCCCATGGCAGGATCTTCGTGCTGCTGGTGGCCGCGATTGCCTTGAACAGCTTCGTCACGTTCGGCATCCAGGCCGTGGGCGTGCCGCTGCTGCAGGCCATGGGCATGGACCTGGCGCGCGCCGTCGCGGTCGCGTCGCTGCTGGGCGTTTTCAAGGTCGGCGGGCGCGTGCTCGACCTGCTGGGCGGAGGACGCTGGGACGGGCTGTCCACCGGCATCGCCGCGGGCGCGATGATCCCGCTGGGGCTGGTCGCCATCTGGATCGGCGGCGCCGGCCTGCTGCCGGTCGTCGGCTACCTGTTGCTGTTCGGGGTCGGCAGCGGCGCCTTCGCGGTGGCGCGGGCCACCATGCCGCTGGTGTTCTTCGACAAGGCCGGCTATGCGGCGGCGATGGCCGCCATCGCCTTGCCGATGAACCTGATCAACGCCCTGGCGCCGCCGGCGCTTGCCGTGTCGATGGAGCAGGCCGGCGCGCCGGTCACGTTCGCGCTGCTGGGCGGGCTGAGCGTGCTGGCGCTGGCGGCGCTGCTGGCCTTGAGCCGCTTGCGGCCGGCGCCGGCGCCTTGACCGGCGCCGGCCCGCGTCAATCGAACCAGTACCGCAGCCCCGTCGACAACACCGTGTTGGCCAGGCCGCCCTGGCCGAACTGCAGATCGCCCTGGATGAACCACGACACCCGGTTGCCCAGCAGCGAGTGGGCGCCCAGGCCGAGCCAGCCGGTGTGGCGCGGCAGCCCGATGCCCTGGACCTGGAATGACGCGTCGGGCGCGCCCGCGAACGCAGCGGTGAAATCGAGCGGCGTCGCGTTGCCATAGCGGTACGCGCCATAGCCGCTGAAGGTGGTGGCGCCGCCGGCCCAGTCGAGCGGCGACGATTGCAGCCGCAGGCCGAGCAGCGCGGCGCTCTGGCCGTAGGACTTGGCGTCGGCCTTCAGGCCGAAGGCGCTGTCGCGCTCATGGATCGCGCCGCGCCGCAGGTGGTCGTGGGACAGGCCCACGAACGGCGTCAGGCGCGTGCCGTCCAGGTCGAACGCATGACCCGCCTCGACATACAGCGAGATCAGGCGGTCATCGCGGCCGCTGTCCAGGTGGTCGGCGCCGCCGGCCAGGATGTCGCGCTGGATGTCGGCGTGGATCCAGGCGTGGCCGGCGCGGCCCGCCACATACGGCCCGCCGTCAGCGCCGTAACGGCCATAGAGCGACAGGCCGGTGCCCTGGCTCCTGGCGCGGCCGCCGTTGCGGTCGAAGTCCGCCTTGGCCTCGGACCAGTTGAAGGCCACGCCGACGATGCCGGCATCGCCCAGGCGCTGGTCGACGCCGAACTGACCGCCGAACAGGCGCGTGTCGGCGCCGGCAAAGCCGGCCTGCCTGAGCCGGCCGTTGCCGCCGGCCATGTCGACCCAGGGCCCGGTCCGGGCGCCTGGCAGGGACAGGTCGTCGACGCGGTTGGACAGCACGCGGTTCACGGCTTGCGACTGCTGGAAGGTCAGCGCCTGCGACGAGGCGTGGATCTGTCCGCTCAGGCTGTCCAGCGCCGTGGCCAGCGCCGCCGCGTCGCCGACGGCCTGCAGCTTCGCCGCCGCCCGCATGAAGGTATTGCTGACGTTCGCGTCGTCGCCCAGCGCAGTCGCGTCGGCGGCCTGGAACGCCGTCTCGACGGCCTGCGCGGCGGCCAGGCGGCTGGTCTGGCCGGCATACAGGCTGTGCGCCACGGTGGCCACGTTGTTGCGCGCCACGTCCAGGTCGACCTGGGTCGCGGAGTAATTTGGGCTGACCGAATACAGCAGGCCCGCCGACCCGGCCACCGTGCCGAAGCGGCCGGCGACCTGTCCTGCCTTGAGGGCGGTTTCGCGATGCCGGACCAGGTAGGAATCGTCGGGCTTGGCGATCACCAGGCCGGAGTCGTTCAGGGCTGCCTGGCCGTCGATCGTGACGGTCGTGCCGAGCTGGATCGTCAGCTTCGCCTCCGGACGCAGGGCGTCGTAGTCCCGCATGATGTGCAGGCCGTTGCCGTAGGCCGCCAGCGCGCCGTTGTTGCGCACTGACCCGCCCGCCACGCCGCCGTCGGCGCCCAGCGCGCCGTCCGCCTGGATCGCGATGTCGCTAGCGACGCTGCCGTACAGCGTGAGGGTGCCCCGGTTGATGGTCGTGGCGCCGGCATAGTGGTTCGCGCCCCACAGGACCAGCTCGCCAGTGCCGTTCTTGGTCAGGCCGGCATTGCCGCCGATGTCATTGAAGAAGGCCGATTGCCGGGCATTGAAGTCGGCCACGAAATCGCCGCCCAGCGTCAGGCGCGTGTCGAACAGCGCCGGGCCGCGCACCGCGCGGTCCGGGTTCAGCCGGCCCCAGCCGAAGCGCGCGCGGTCGCCCATGTCGTCGGCGGTCGACAGCAAGGTCTGGCGCAAGGCGCTGTTGTCCATCCAGGGGTAGGCCTGCGACACCAGCGCCGCGGTCGCCGCGACCACCGGGGCGGCAAACGAGGTGCCCGTCAGCTTGGCGTCGTCCGGCGAGCGCGTGCTGATGCACCAGTTCGCCGCCACTCCGCAGGCGTTCGACCATGGCGCGAGGTTGCCGTCGGCCAGCAGCTGGGCCACCGTCAGCCAGCCGCGTTCGAGCGGCGGCGCGACATAGGGCGCGCCGGCCAGCAGGTAGGGGTTGGGCTGGGATTCGTTGCCGTTGGCCCAGATCAGCAGCTGGCCATTGCGGGTCACGGCGGTGTCCAGGATCGGGAAGAAGCTCATCACGATCGGTGAATCGGCCTTGGCCTGGTCGCCGCCAGGCAAGGCGTATTCGGGCTCGGTGGCGAAGGACCAGGAGTTGTTGACGATAGTGACCCCGCTCGCGGTCAGGGAAGTCAACCGGGCATGCAGCACCAGGGCATTGAACGTGGACGGCAGATTCGCCTGGTACAGGCCGATGCCCGTGGCCGAGCCCTTGGGGAAGCTGTCGCCAGCCACGACCTGGCCGCCGATGATGCGGCTGACAATGGCGCCGTGCGTCTTGATGGCGCCGTGCTCGTCGGTGGCTTCGGCGGCCTCGGGCGCGATGACCCGGCGCAGCACGCCCGCAATCGCCGCCTGGTGGTGGTCCGTGGTGGGATCGGCAGGGAAGCCATTGTCGATCACGCCGACGTTGACGCCGGCGCCATCGAAGGCCGCCGCGGCCGGCGCAACCGGCGTGGGCGAGGTGGGCCGCCAGCCAGCGATGCCGGCGCCGCCGGGATCGACCGGGGCGTCGGGATCGATCGGGGCCAGGGGCGGAGCGGGGTCCGCGGGATCGGGCGGCGTCGCGGGCGGAACCGGATCAGGCGGTGCTGCCGGCGGAGTGGGCGGAACCGGGTCAGGCGGTGCTGCTGGCGGAGTGGGCGTGACGGGATCAGGCGGCGTCGCTGGCGGAGTGGGCGTGACGGGATCAGGCGGCGTCGCGGGCGGAGTGGGCGTGACGGGATCAGGTGGCGTCGCGGGCGGAGTGGGCGTGACGGGATCAGGTGGTGTCGCCGGCGGAGCGGGATTGACGGGATCGACCGGCACGGCGGGCGGCACGGGGTTGACAGGCGCGACAGGCGGAACGGGCGCGCCGACCGAGCCGGTCCCGCCGCCGCCACCCGTGCCGCCACTACCGCCGCCACCGCCACCCCCACCGGTCCCTCCCGCCCCTGGCAGGCTCCCGCCGGCATGGCCATGATCACCGCCGCCACCGCCACCGCCGCCGCCGCAGGCGGCCAGGATGGCGAGGCTCAGGATCGAGACGGCGAGCTTGGATGCGAACGGGAGGGACGGCGGGTGACGCATGGCAGGAGGGGCTTCCTTGAGCGTCGTGGCTCCCGACCATCGGAATCCTTTGACGCAACAGAAATGCCCATGCGTTGCGTGCGCATGAACACCTCCCAGCCATGCTCGTTGCCTTGCATTAACCCGCCATTAGCAGCGAGCGATCGCGCGGTTTCCCGCCGCGATATCGGACGCCAGGACGGCGCCGTCGCCGTCACGGACCTACCAGCGGTACGTCGCGCTGCCCATCACCACCCGGCGCGTGCCGTATGCGCATTGCGTCGGCGTCACGCAGATGCCGTACACCTTGTCGAACAGGTTGCTGGCGTTCAGGTCGAAGCGCCAGTGTTGGTTCGCCACGTAGCGCAGGCCCAGGTCGACCAGCGTGCGCGGCGGCGCCTTGCCCAGGTCGTTGTTGGCGTCTATGAAGGTCGTGCCGACATAGCGCGCGCCCACGCCGCCGCCCAGGCCGGCCAGCGGCCCGCCTTGCACCGTGTAGTCCAGCCACAGCGAGGCCATGTGGGCCGGCTGCTGGGTCGGGTGCTTGCCTTCGGTGCCGTCGTTGGATTTGGTGATCCTGGCGTCCACATACGAATACGAGCCCAGCATGCGCCAGCCGCCGCCCAGCACCGCCGTGCCTTCGAGCTCCACGCCGCGCGAGCGTTGTTCGCCGGAAGCCGCCGAATAGGTCGGGTCGACGCTGTCGGTGGTCAGCACGTTGGTCATGCGCAGGTCGAATAGCGACACGGTGGCGAAGCTCTGCGCGCCGTCCGGCTGGAACTTCATGCCCACTTCGTATTGCTTGCCGCGGCTGGGCGAGAACTGGTTGCCGTTGCGGTCGCTGCCGATGTTGGGCTGGAACGATTCGGAATAGCTGAAGTAGGGTGCCAGGCCGATATCGCTGCGATACATCAGCGCGCCACGGAAGCTGTTGGCCGCGTCGCTCTGGTCGCTGCGCGCGCCGGTCAGGCGGTTGCTCAGCTTCTGCGTGGCCCAATCGCGCCGCGCGCCCAGCGTCACCAGCCAGTGGTCGCCATACTTGATCTGGTCCTGCAGGTAGGCGCCCGTCTGGCGCAGGTGCGAGCGCTGGCTCGACGCGATGCGCGTGATGGCCGCCGTGCCATCGTAGTCGGGCTGGTACAGGTCCAGCACGCTGGTGTTGCCGCGGCCCTGCGTGCGCAGCTGGTTGTAGTCGTAGTAGTCCAGGCCGGCCAGGACGGTGTGCTTCCAGTCGCCGTGGCTGAAGCGGCCCTGCAGCTGGTTGTCCAGGCCGAACACGTCGACCTCGCGCATGTCCGAGAACGGCAGCCGGTTGACGTAGCGGAAGTTATCGGGCGAATCGGGATTGGCCGGGTCCTTCTTGACGAAGCCCAGGCCGTAGCCGGCGGTCTTGACTCGATAGCTCAGATGCGAATAGCGGAAGTTCTGGCGGAACTGGAACGTGTCGTTGAACTCATGATTGAGTTCGTAGCCGAACATCGTCTGCTCGCGCTTGGTGTTGTCCAGGTCGGGGTCGCCGACGAAGGTGTTGGTCGGAATCTTGCCATTGGGGTTGCCCAGCACCGTGCCCTGCGCCGGCAGGAACTGGCCGAAGCCGACGCGGTCCTTCTGGTAGCTCGCCAGGATCGTGAGCGAGGTGCGGTCGCTCGGCCGGAAGGTGAAGGACGGCGCGATGTAGGTGCGGTCATCCGGCGTGTAGCGCACCTGGGTGTCGGCCTCGCGCACCAGGCCGGTCAGGCGGTACAGCACCTTGTTGTCGTCGTCGAGCGGGCCGCTGAAATCGAACGCCGCCTGCCGGTTGCCGTAGCTGCCGCCGGATAGCTGGATCTCGTGCAGCGGGCTGTCGGTGGGGCGCTTGGATACCATGTTGATCAGGCCGCCGGGCGCGTTTTGGCCATACAGCACCGACGATGGGCCGCGCAGCACGTCCAGTTGTTCCAGGCCATAGGGCTCGATGCGGAACTCGGTGTTCGATTGCAGCCGCAGGCCGTTCAGGTACAGGCCCAGCGTCGATTCGCTGATGCCGCGGATATTGATCCAGTCGTAACGGGTCTCGGCGCCGGCGTTGTCCGGCAGCACCCCGGCGCTGTAGCGCAGCGCCTGGCTGACGGTCTGCGCGCCCAGCGTGTCCATCGTCTCGCGGGTGATGACCGACACCGATTGCGGCGTCTCCAGCAGCGGCGTGTCGGTCTTGGTGGCGGTGGCGGTATTGGTCGGCACGAAGCCCGGATTGGCCGCCTCGCCATCGCGCCGTCCGGTCACCGTCACGGCCGGCAGCACCGCCGCCTCGCCGGCGGCCGGCGCGCGCTGCACCACGTAGGCGCCGGGCTGGCTGCCGGGCCGCACCGTCAGGCCATGGCGCGCCAGCAGCGCGGCGAAGCCGTCCTGCACGCCGTAGCTGCCATGCAGGCCGGCGCTCTGGCGCCCCGCGGTCAGGGCGCCGTCGGCGGACAGGGTGACGCCGGCCTGGCGGGCGTAGGCGTTGAGCACCTGCTCCAGGCTGCCGGCCGGAATGTCGTAGCGGGCGGTCTGGGCCAGCGCTGGCAGGGCCAGGGCGGCCAGCGCCAGCGCGGTCAGGGTGGTGAGGGTCTTGCGCGAGGGCATGTCGGGTCCTTGATGAGAGTGAAAGCCGGGGGCTCGCGGCTGTGCGCGAGGCCCCTCTACTCTCTATCCCGGACGAGATCGCAAAATCTGCAATGCCATCGGATTCAACGCGGGCGGACCACGGTCCACCAGCGGGTGTAGTGCTCGACGCGCACCGGCAGGGCGTCGCTGAGCGCCCGCAGCGCGCTGTCGGTATCGCGCAGGCTGAAGACGCCGCTGACCCGCAGCGGCGCCAGCGCCGCGTCGCCGCGCAGCACGCCGCGGCGGTAGCGGCCCAGCTCGTCCAGGAACTGCGGCAGCGGCATCGATTCGGCCGCCAGCACGCCGTTGGGCCAGCCCGGCTCGTGCGCCTGGCGCGGGCCGTCCTGGCGCAGGCCGCGCGCGTCATAGCGGCCGGCCTGGTTGCGCGACAGCAGCCGGGTCGGGCCGCCCGCCGCCGGTTGCAGCTCGACCTGGCCTTCCAGCACCTCGACGTCGGTGTAGTCGCTGCCCAGCGCGACCGTGTAGCGCGTGCCATGCGCCACCGCGTTGCCATCGCGGGTCGCCACCAGGAAGGGGCGGGCGGCCGGGTCGGGGTGGGTGCGCGCCAGCACCCGGCCGCGCAGCAGCACCACGCGCCGCGCGGCGGCGGTGTAGTCGATGTCCACCGCGCTGTCGCTGTCCAGCACCAGTTCGCCGCCATCCGGCAGGCGCAGCGCGGTGATTAGATCGGAAGACGTCGTGTAGGGAAAGAGTGTAGGCTAGAGTGTAAGACCCGGGTGTCGCCGGAACATTAAAAAAAAAAAAAAGAATAAAACCTATCAGACCGTGCGAGAGACAGACTCACATACAGTGATCGTCC